>Ga0247727_10000666_pt1 | contig 84341 bp, 77 predicted proteins | sample WisWelCaveWW1625_FD_202498 | JGI IMG/M metagenome (GOLD analysis project Ga0247727, IMG submission 202498) | Biofilm microbial communities from Wishing Well Cave, Virginia, United States - WW16-25 | ecosystem: Environmental > Aquatic > Deep subsurface > Groundwater > Cave microbial mat | place...
GACGCGTATTCGCTGCAATACTCGGAGGAGGCGCAACGCCGCCAGCGGCGATTCAGTGCGGCGGATTGTTGGCGATACTTCGGGGAAGGGACACTAGTTCCTGCCGTCGCGCCGCTCGTCCCGGCGATCCTCGCGCCGGTCCTCGCGCTCGTCGCGGCGGTCTCCACGCTTGTCGCGGTGATCCTCGCGCGTGTCGCGGCGGTCTTCGCGCTTGTCGCGGCGGTCCTCGACCTGGTCGCGCACGCCGTCATCGTGTTTGCGATCGATCTTGTCCTCGACCTTGTCGCGCCGGTCCTCGCGCTTGTCGCGACGATCCTCGCGCAGATCGCGCCGGTCCTCGCGGCGGTCGGGGCCCGGCTTCTTGTGGGCCTTCTTCGCCTTCTCGATGGCTTCCTTGCGCTTCTCGAACTCGCGCTTGCGCTCTTCCTGCGCTTGCTTGCGCTCGAGCTCGCGTTCCCGAGCCTTGTCCTTGATCTCTTCCTTCTTCTGTTCCTTCTGCTCGGTCTTCTGCTCGGTCTTCTCGGTCTTCTGCGCCTGAGAGGTTGTCGGAGCCAGAGCGAGCATGCCTGCCGCGATGAGAGTCCAGAGCTTCATGTGTCGTTCCCCCGTTGAAAAGTCGCCTCGAAGGGTATCGGTTCGTCGCGAACGGCGGATCCAACCCGGGATCGCCGCGCGGGTTCCGCTTGCGTTCATCAAGATCGGCCGGTCGTCCGGTCGAGAAGATCCTTCCGGGAGAGCCATGCCCCCGCGGAAGAAGCTTTTCGGACGGATCGCTCTCGCCTCGGCCGCGCTCCTCGGCGCGTCGGCCCTGGGGCGCGCCGCCTGGACCTACGCCTTGGAGCGGAAGTGGGAGCGTCGCCTCGAGGAGCTGCGCGCCTTCGCGGAGCCCGCCCGGGCGCGGCGGGCGGCGCGCTCGCCGGAGATCGTGGAGCTCGGAACGCGGCTCGCCGCGATCGGCGTTCGCCTCCGGGAGCTCCATCCCGACTTCGACGAGGGCGAGCCCGCAGCTCTCCCGGCGGAGTTCCCCGGAAAGGACGGCGTGGCTTCCCAGCGCGAGCTCCTCGAGAGCCTGGCCGGGCCACTCGCGGAGTGGAAAGCCCTCGCCCGCAGCCCGGAATTCGCCCATGCGCTCGCGGATGGCGGGGGCGTCGCGCCGCCCGGTCGAACACTCCTCGTCTTGCGCGGGTGGATCGATCTCGTCTGCTGGCAGGCCTATCTCGAAGCATTGAATTCTTCCGAAGGTGCCATCGAGACGCTCGCGACGGCTCTCGATCTCGCCCAGGCCTTCGACGGGGGAACGATGATCGACGGGTGCATTCGGTTCGCGGGAGCCGGAATCGTCCTCGATGCCTGCCGTCGCATGCTGCACCAGCAGTTGCTCGATCCCGTTCGCCTGCGCGAGTCGATGGAAGCTCGTTTCGAGCGAATCACGAGGAGCGACCGGCTGAGCGGAGTCGTCGAGAACGAGATCTTGCTGTTCTACGACCATCTACCCGAGGATGCCGGGATCGAGGACGTCGGATCGGTCCTCTCGTACTCCTCCACGTATCTCTTCTTCGAGCGTGCGCGACAGGTCCAGGAAGCCCTGTGTTTCTTCGATCGGGTCGAGGAGCTCCCGGCGCTGGCCGTGCTCGAGCCGTCGGAGCACTTCGCCCTGGCCCGGGAGGAGCATGAGTCGATCTATGGCGCTTCGCTCCGTGCGTTGTTGGACTTTCGCGACTACTTCGCGAGCCAAGCGGCCCTCGCACGGGTGGCGCTCGCGATAGAGGCCCATCGCGCCGAGCGTGGCGCCCTCGCCGCATCGCTCGACGAGCTCGCCTGGGCCTTCCCGAGCGGCGTCCCGGTCGATCCCCTGACGGAGGAGCCGTTCTCCTACGCATGCGACGGCTCGCGGGCGCGCCTCGGCCCGTCGGCCTGGGTCGAGCGCGATCCGGTCGAGTGGAGCGTCGCGCTCGAGCGGCTCCTCGCCTGGGAGTTCTGAGGTCCCGGGCGATCCGCCTCGCTCGACCACCCACCGCGCAGCGAGTCGCCCGCAGGACGAACATCGGCCTGTGGCCGCCCGGATTCGCCGCGCGCGCTGTAGCCAGACCAGGGCCCGCGATCTCGACGAGCTGGCACGGATTCCTCCTTCCTCCCCCCGTCGCGCGAAAGCAGGTGTACCTTGCCGTCCGGGATCGGAAGGTCCCTTTGTAGAGACCGCAGAACCGTGGATCCAAGACCGAGGCATCAAGTGAATCGGAACTCTCTCCTGCTCGTTTCCGCCCTCGTCTTCGTCTCGAACGCTCCTCTCTCGGCCCAGCATCTCTCGGCGCAGCGTCCGGACGTCCTCATCGTGATCGCGGACGACGTCTCGGAGAGCGAACTGAACGCGGTCAAGCCTCTCCCCACCCTGGGCCGTCTGCAGGCCGAGGGCATTCGCATCACGGATTGCCAGGGGTCGCCGGCTTGCTCGCCTGCACGACAAGGGCTCCATTTCGGGCGCTGGGTGGGTACGGATGCCGGAGGCTGTCCTCCGGGCAACCAGCCTGGAGCGCCGGACCTCGGCGCACTCTCGATCGCCAAGATGATGAACGCCGCCGGGTATCGCACCGCTCTCTTCGGCAAGTGGCACTGCGGCGGATCGGCGATCACCACCGAATGGCAGCTCGCGCCTCACTTCCACGGCTTCGGAACCTGGAGAGCCGGAATGCCGCTCAACGTGCAGTTCTGCGGGGGAATCGACTACTGGGACTGGGTCCGGGTGGACGACGGGCTCGTGTCCATCTCCAGCGTCTACAACACCACGGCGATCCGGAACGAGGCCTCGTCCTGGTGGACCACGACTCCTTCACCCAAGTTCGCCGTGGTGGCCTTCCAGGCGCCGCACGGCCCCTTCCACGTACCGCCGGCCTCCGAACTCCCTTTCCCTCCTCCGACCGGTCCGACCACCAAACGCCAGCGTTTCGAACTCATGCTGCAGAGCTTCGACTATGCGCTCGAAGACCTCCTTTCCGTGGTCGACCGCGAGCGCACGATCGTCCTCGTCGTCTCCGACAACGGGACGGACGATCAGGTGACCCTGTTTCCGGGCAAGGCGAAGTTCACGACCTTCGACCACGGCATCAACGTCGTGTGCATCTGGAGGGGTCCCGGCCTCTTGCGTGGTGCGAAGCTGCCCGAGCTCGTGACGCTTTCGGACACGATGGCGACCTTGGCGGAGCTCATCGGCATCCAGCCCCCAGTGCCCTGGCCGGAAGACGTTCGATCGCAGAGCTACGCCGAGACGCTGAGGTCGGGCGCCTCGTCGCCGAGGAGCTGGGGCTACACCGACTACTCCCAGACGACGGGAGAGCGCGACACGGCCGTGATCGAACGCCGCTTCAAGCTGCGCCGGCTCATCGACGCCCAGGGCGCGCGCACCGAAGAACTCTACGACCGGGTCGCCGATCCACAGGAGACGGTCAATCGGGTCGCGGTTCCCGATCTCGCAGGCGAACTCGAGCGACTCCGCCGCGAGATGATCTCCGTGAACTGACGCTCCGGATCCGCGGAAGACATCGCCTTCCCTGCTTCCCCGCCCCTGGCTATCATCTCCGCCCCCGTGGGGACGTAGCTCAACTGGTAGAGCGCCGCGTTCGCAACGCGGAGGTCGTGGGTTCGAGCCCCATCGTCTCCACCACGCCCCACGGTGGATCGGATCGACTCCATCGGGCGCACGGGCTTAGTCGGCGTCCTCCGGCGCCTCCCGCCGGCGACCGCGGCGACGCGCCGGATCGAGCTTGCCCGCGGCGAGATCCGCCTCGAAGCGCGCCAGGAGATCGAGGAGCCCGGCTCCGAAGAGCTCGATCTGCCAGTCGACCAGCCCCTCCACCTGCCGCAGGGCCTCGAGCGTCTTCGGCCGCGTCCGCGCCAGGCGCAAGAGCGCGTGTCGGTTCAGGACCAGGGAGGAGTCGATGCCGTGCTCGGCGCCGCGCTCCTTGCGCCAATCCTTCAACCGCTCGTGGAGCTCGATCGCCGCATCGTCGAAACCTCCCGTCCCGTCGCGCGGCGCGGGCCGCGGGCGCGCGAGCGACCCGAGCTCCTCCGCCCGCGCCACGACCGTGAGGATCTTTCCGCCGATCCGGCGCACCGCCCGGGGCGACAGCCCCGGCACGCCCTCGAGATGGCGCAGGGAGCGCGGGGGTCGTCGCGCGAGCAGGAGGAGCGTGTCGTTGCCCAGGACCTTGAACGGAGGTACGTCGCGCTCGCACGCCTCGGCGTCGCGCCACACGAAGAGCTCGCGCAGGACGCGCAGCTCGAGCGGGCCGAGCGAGCGCGCGCCCTTGATCCGGAGGAAGTCGTCGGGGTCGAAGACCCGCTCTGGTGCAGCGAGACGCTCGAGCCGCCGGCACTCACCCTCCAGGATCCGGCTGCGGCCGAGTCCCTCGAGCTCGGCCGCGAGAACGCGTCGCAGCGCCAGCAGGTAGTGGGTGTCGAGCCGCGCGTAGTCGATCTGGCTGGGGCTGAGCGGCCGACGCGACCAGTCCGAGCGTTGCTCCGACTTGTCGAGTTCGACCCCGAAGCGGGACTGGACCACGGCGGCGAGTCCGAGCGCGGCGCTCCCCAGGGCGGCCACGGCGATGCGCGTGTCGAACAGACCCGCGAAGTCGAAGCCGTACTCGCGCTTCAGGATCAGGATGTCGTACTCGCCGTCGTGGAAGACCTTGGTCCGCCGCGGATCGGAGAAGACCGCTCCCAGGGGGCGCAGGTCGAGTCCCTGCAGGGGATCGAGCAGGTAGTCCCGCTCGTTCGCCGTGATCTGGATCAGGCAGACGCGCTCTCGGTACCGGTAGAACGAGTCCGCCTCGGTGTCGACGGCGATCTCCGTCGTTCCCTCGAGATCCTCCAGGAGCCGCGCGAGGCCGTGCTCGTCCTCCACCAGGATCGGAGGCGGCAGCTCTTCCGGTCGGCGGGAGGAAGCGGGGATCACGCGCAGGACGGGGGAGAGCCTATCGGCCCGGGGAGGTCGGACAAGGGCCGATTCGACGTTTCGGCGCCCGCCCGCGTTCCCCGCGGAAGGTCTTTCCCGACCTGCCCTCGATCCGCGGCCCTATACTTGAGTCGACGCCGCCCCGGAACGGGGTTCCGGGCCCGCCGCATCCCGGAGACCGGAACCGCAGCCTTGTACATCCAGCTCATCCATCCTCCGGTCTACCTGAACGTCCACGCGATGACGGCGCTCCGGCCGAGCATGCCGCTCGGCCTCGCCTACGTGGGGTCGGCCCTGCGCAAGGCCGGCCACCGGGTGACGCTCCTCGACGCGGTGGCCGAAGCGCCCGAACGGGTCACCCGCGACCGGCACCTCCATCGGCTCGGCCTGACCCCCGCGGAGATCGTCGAACGCCTCGATCCCGCGGCCGAGGCCTTCGGCGTGACGAACATGTGGTCCTTCTCCTGGCCGCTCGTGCGCGAGCTCCTGGAGCGCATCAAGGAGCGCTTCCCGGAGACGCCGCTCGTGTGCGGCGGCGAGCACTTCACCGGGCTCCCCGAGCACTCCCTGCGCGCGGCCCCCATCGACTACATCGTCACCGGCGAGGGCGAGGACCCGGCGGTGGCGCTCTTCGACGCGCTGGAGCAGGGGACGAGCGTCGACGCGGTGCCCGGACTCGTCTACCTGAAGGACGGGGAGGTCGTGCGCACCCTCGCCGCCCAGCGCAAGCGCGACGTCGACGAACTCCCCTGGCCGGCCTGGGACCTGGTCGACGTCGAGGCCTACAACGAGCACGGCCTCGTCAACGGCATCCGCGCCGGCAAGACGATCCCGATCCTCGCCACGCGCGGCTGCCCGTATCAGTGCACCTACTGCTCGTCGCCGGGCATGTGGACCACGCGCTACGTCACGCGCGATCCCGAGGACGTCGCGGACGAGATCGAGCACTACTACCGCCAGTACGGGATGCGAAACTTCCCCTTCCAGGACCTGACCGCGATCGTCAAGCGCGACTGGATCATCGCCTTCTGCCGGGCCCTGCTGGCGAAGGAGCTCGACGGCATCACCTGGCAGTTCCCCAGCGGCACGCGCTGCGAGGTGATCGACGACGAGGTGGCGCGGCTCCTCTTCCTGACCGGAGGCCGCAGCCTCGCCTACGCGCCCGAGAGCGGCTCGGAACGCACGCGCAAGCTGATCCAGAAGAAGATGAAGACCGAGAGCCTGCTGGACGCGGTGCGGGCCTCGGTCAGGAACAAGCTCTCGATCACCTGTTTCTTCGTGCTCGGCTTCCCGCACGACGAGAAGGACGACCTGAAGGAGACCGCGAAGCTCGTGCGCAAGCTGGCGCTGCTCGGGATCGACGACATCGCCATCGGTTTTTTCTTCCCGATCCCGAACACCGAGCTCTACCGGCAGCTCGTGGAGCGCGGCGGCGTGCCGCTCGACGACCCGGCGAAATTCGACGAGTTCCTGCTGACCCCGATCTACGCCAACGAGGCGCGACTCTCCGAGGAGCACAACTACTGTGACCACCTCTCGGCGCGCCAGCTCACCGTCTGGAAGTACCGCTTGCTCGTGAACTTCTACGGGCTGTCGTTCCTGTCGCGGCCCTGGCGCATCTTCACCGTGCTGTGGAACGCGCTGCGCGGCAAGGAGACGCGCAAGCTCGAGACCTACCTGGTCGAGCGGCAGCGCAAGCGCAAGCTCTCCAAGCGCGAACTCGCCTCGGGGGCTCCGACGCGGGCGGCCTAGGAACGCGTCCGAGAAACGGACGCGTTCCTGCGAGAAGTACCGAGCTCCGTCCGTCCGCGCAGATCCTGACGACCGGCGGTACTCGTGGCGGCCCTGCGGGCCGCGGGGAGAGCGGTCTCGCCCGGAATGCACCTGGCGGAGTGGCGAGGACGACGGGACTTGAACCCGCAACCTCCGGCGTGACAGGCCGGCACTCTAACCAATTGAGCTACGTCCCCGCCGTTGGGGGGGCGAAGTATAGCTCTGGGGTCGGCACGGTCAATTCTCGCCGCACCCAGCGCTACCCCGTGCGAACGGCCCGCACCGCGTCGACGCGGTTCATGCGGAAGATCGGGTAGAGCCCGGCGAGGAGCGCGAGCATGACGGCTCCGAGTCCGCCGACCGCGAGCTCCACGCCCGCCGTGCGGAAGGGCAGCGCCAGCCCCGAGAGGGCGCGCAGGGCGGACACGAGGACGGGCGAGAGTCCCGCGCCCACCAGGCACCCGAGCGCCGAGCCGCTCGCGCCCACGACCAGGGATTCGAGCAGGACCATCGACGCCACCTGACCGCGCGTCGCGCCCAGCGCCTTGAGGATCCCGAGCTCCTTCTGGCGTTCGAGCGCGGAGAGGAGCTGGCCGTTCAGGATCCCCAGGCCGGCCAGGATCGCGGTCGAGAGGAGGATGATGTCGAACAGCACGAAATCGACGCGCAGGTCGTCGAGCAGCACCTTCACGACCTCGCGGCCGCCGCTGACCGCCAGGGCGCCGGCCTCGGGGTACGCCGCGCGCAGCGCCGCCTCGACCAGCGCCGCGTCGCCCGCGGCGAGCTCCACGGCGATCGAGTTCGTGCGCTCGATCTCGACGCAGAAGAGCCGCTTCGCCTCGCGCTCGTCGACGACGCCGTAGGCGCGCTCGTCGGGCTGGGGGAAGTAGCCGTAGGCGTCGGTGATCGCGCCCACGCGGAACTCCTGGATCCCCTGTCCGCCCGTCTGCACCAGCACGGAATCGCCCACGGCGAGACCGCGCTGGCGCGCGAGCCGCTCCGAGACGAGCATCGTCCGGCCGGCGCGCAGGGCCTGGGCGAGCTCGGGCTGCTGCGCGAGCGGCCCGTAGCGCGCGAGCTCGTCCACGCGCAATCCGAGCAGGAGGAAGCTCGGGAAGGCGCGCGCCCCCCCGGCCTCGACGCCGCGCACCTCGGGCAGTGCGTGCAGCGTACGGAAGAGATCGTCGGTCGGAAGCTCGGGCAGGCCGCGAACGAAGACCTTGTGCGCCACGCCGCGCTCGCCCCAGTCCTCGATCTCCCCGGCCAGGCTCGCGGTCATCCCCTGCAGGCCGGTGTAGGCGGCCGTGACCAGCGCGATCGCCGCGACCGCGGCGCCGGTGCGCGTGGCGCCCTGGGAGAGGCTGGCGCGCGCGAGCTGGCCCGCGAGCGGCATCCAGCGCTCGCAGGGCCGCGCCAGGAAGGACGTCGCCGCGCCGAAGAGCTGCGGCGCGAGCAGCGGCAGCCCGACCAGGAGTCCGAGCACCACGAAGCCGAGCGCGAGCGTGCCGAGGAGCGCCGGCTCGGCCGCGCCGATGATAGGGACGACCTGGAAGAAGAGCGCCGGCACCACCAGGACGAGCAGCGACACGCTCACGATCTGGAAGCCGCGCGCGGCGGCGCGCCGGCCGCGCTCCTCGCCGCGCAGAGCGCACGCCACGTCCGTGTCGCGGGCGCGCAGGATCGGGTAGATCGAGCCGAAGAGCGCCACGGCGACGCCCAGCGACGCGAGGAGGGTCACGCGCCCCCAGGGAACCACGAACGGACGGACGGGGTGCGACACGACGCCGAGCGTGGTGATCCCGCGGCGCAGGAGCTCGTGGGCGAAGACGAGTCCGCCGGCGAGGCCGAGCGCCCCGGCGGAGAGCGCGATGAAGAGCGCCTCGAGGAAGAAGATGCGCGCGATCTGGAGGCGCGTCGTGCCGAGCGCCGAGAGCACGCCCACCTCGCGCACGCGCTCGACGAGCGACATCGAGAGCGTGTGGAAGATGACGTAGAGCCCGAGGAGCAGCGCGAAGAGCCCCGCCAGGCGCACGCCGTTGCGGAAGGCGCGCTCGTCGGCCATCTGCCCCACGGCCCGGCTCGCGTTGCGCTCGAAGGTGAACCCGCGCTCCAGCCCGTTCTCCAGGGCCTCGAGGTCGACTCCCGGGTTGCGCCGCAGCCAGAAGCGCGCGTCGATGAAGGTGTCCCGCAGGAGCTCGCGCCCGGCGTCGTAGCTCGTTACGACCACGCGGCCGTTCGCGCGCCGCCCCAGGCCCTCGCGGCCGAGGATCCCGACCACCCGGAACGCGCCCTCGCGCTCCGGCGCGTCCGCGCCCTCGACCGTACGCATCTCGCCCTCGACGCAGGCGCTCTTCGCCGCCCGTGCGGGCTGCGTCAAGACGACCTCCGAGCCGACCGAGAGGCCGAAGTCCTGGGCCAGCCCCCGGCCGACGAGCACGCCGTTGCGGGCCGTGGCGGCGGACAGGTCCTGCCCCACGTCGACGCGATAGACCCCGAGCGTGAGCGCGCTCTCCTCTTCCAGCGCCACGAGACGCACGAGCTCGCTCGACGTGCCGGGCGGGAGCGGCCGGTGCACCGAGCGGAATCCGACGTCGTTCTCGAAGAAGGCCTTCACGCCCGCCACGCCGTTCATGCGCACGAGTTCGTCGCGCGGATCGGGGAGGCCGCCTTTCGGCCGCACCTCGAGGTCGGCGCCGAAGTCGGCCACGAGCGAACGCGAGCGCGCGAACACCGTGACGTGGTCGAGCGTGAAGACCGCCACGACCGTGGCGATGCCCACGGCGACTCCGAGGATCGACAGGATCGTGCGCGCCGGCCGTCCGAAGAGACTCCCGCGGGCGATCGAGCTCGTCAGGCCCATCAGATCGAGAGGGCCGCGAGCGCCTCGTGGACGGCCTCGACCGCCAGGTTCGGGCCGCGCAGGACGCGCTCCGAGAGCTGGCCGTCGACCAGGAAGTACACGACGTCGGCGAACGCCGCGTCGCGCGGGTTGTGCGTGACGAGCAGCACCGTACGCCCGTCCCGGTCCCGCACCTCGCGCAGCGCCTGCATGACCTCCAGGCCGGCCTTCTGCGAGAGATTGCCGGTGGGTTCGTCGGCGAGCACGAGCGGTTGCCCTCCGCACAGGGCGCGCGCGATCGAGGCGCGCTGCATCTCGCCGCCGGAGAGCTGGTGGGGCAGGGCGCCGGCGCGCCCGGCGAGACGCAAGCGCTCGAGCAACGGAGGCACCGCGCGCTCGACCTCGCCGCGCCCGCGTCCGGCGATGGCGAGCGGCAGGCCCACGTTGTCGCGCACGGACAGGTTCGGCAGCAGGTTGAAGAACTGGAAGACGTAGCCGATCGTGCGACGGCGGTGCAGGGTGCGCTCGCGCTGCGAAAGGGTTCCGAGGTCGCGTCCGGCGAGCACGATCGCCCCTGCGCTGGGTTCGTCCAGACCGGACACGAGGTGTAGCAGCGTCGTCTTGCCCGAACCGCTCGGCCCCATGACGCAGGCGAAGGTGCGCTCCTCGACCTCGAAGGACACCTCGCGCAGGACGGCCGTCTCCTCGCGCCCCTTCCCGAAGACCTTGGTGAGGCCCTGCACGCGGAGCATCGGCGTCACGGCGCGCTCTCCCGCTTCGCCCGCTCCCAGGCCTCTGCGAGCTCGCTCGCTCGCGCCTGGCGCAGCTCCGCCCCGAGCAGCGCCTCCATGCGCCGGAAGCGCTGGTCGAAGCGCCGTACGGCGCCGCGCGCCGCGCGCTCGGGATCGATCCCGAGGTAGCGCCCGAGGAAGGCCGCCGCGAGCAGCACGTCGCCGAGCTCGGCTTCCAGGCGCGCGGGATCGCGCGGCTCGCGTTCGAGCTCGCGCGCGAGCTCCCCGACCTCCTCGGCGAGCTTGCGCTCGGCACCCCGGACGTCCGTCCAGCGGAAGCCGGCCGAGATGGCCTTGGCGCCGATCCGATCGGCGCGCTGCAGCGCGGGGAGCGCCGCGGGGACGCCGGCGAGCGCGCTCGCGTCGTCCGCCTTCTTGCGCCGCTCCGCCTGCTTGATCGTCTCCCAGTTGCGGACCACGGTCTCGGCGCCGTCGACCTCGACGTCGCCGAAGACGTGCGGATGACGCCGCACGAGCTTGTCGCTCACGGCCGCTGCGGCCTCACCGAGGTCGAAGCGGCCGCTCTCCGACGCGATGCGCGCCACGAGCGCGACGACCATCAGGAGATCGCCGAGCTCCTCCGTGGTCGCATGGTCGTCGGCGCGGTCGATCGTCTCCACCGCCTCGAAGGCCTCCTCCACCAGGCTCGGCGCCATGCTCGCCACGGTCTGCTCGCGGTCCCAGGGACATCCGTCGGGAGCCCGCAGCCGGTCGACGATGGCGAGCAGCTTCGCCAAGGCGTCGAGGCGCGCGTCCCCGGTGGGACGGGGGAGCTCGAGGGGCCGCGGGGTCGCGCTCGTTCCGCCTTCCTCCTTCTTCATGGCAAGAGCATGCCCTGGGAGAGCCGCGAGCGGAACGTCCGGCTCGCGCTACGATCCGCGGGCGACCTGGAAGGTCCTGCGCAGCACGTCCTCGGCGGGCAGGCCCCGGGGGGAGAAGGTCGCGGTCCTCGCGCGCCCTGGACGCTCCTCGCCGCCCTGACCGCGAGCCCGCGCGGCGTTCGCCGACCACTTCCACCAGAAGACGCCGCCGAACCAGGGCTCGCCGTAGAAGACCCGCGCGACCGCCTCGTAACCGTTCGCCTGGGACAGCGGGTCGAAGGGCGCCTCGCCCACGCCCCACTCCCAGGGCCGCGCGAAGGCGCCCTCGATCGGGTGGTAGCCGATCTCGGTGAAGACGATCGGACGCGCGTGGCGCTTCGCGAGGGCCGCGAGTCGCGCGGCGAGCGGCTCCCAGGCGCGCACGAGCTCGTCCACGCTCGGCCGCGGCGCTTGCGTGAGCGGGAAGTAGGCGTTCACCCCGATCGCGTCGAGCTCGTCCCAGAAGGGGACCTCCTCGAAGTGCGTCCAGTTGGCGGCGTAGGTCAGGAGCCCGCCGTAGACCGCCTTGACCTCGCGGATCAACGCGCGCCAGTCGTCCGCCCGAACGAGCGTCCTGTCGAGCTCGGTGCCGATGCACAGGCCCTCGATCTTCTCCGCCGCCGCGAAGCGCGCCCAGTCGAGCAGGAAGGCGCGGTAGCCCGCGAACCACGTGCGCCAATCTTCCTCCGAGCGCATCTCGACTTCGCCGGGCCACGAGCCGTGCAACCAGACGTGCGGCTTGAGCAGCGTCCCGATGCCGCGCGCGCGCGCCTCGCCGGCGAGGAAGCGCACGCCCTCGGCACGCTCGCCCCACCAGCCCCGGCCGTCGGTCTCCCATCCGAGCGCAGGGGCGTGCGGATCCTTCATCCACGCGAAGGGCGTCTGCGAGATGGCGTTCGTGCCGAGCGCGGCAAGAGGCTCGACGTCGCTCGCCTGGATCGGACGCGGGCTGCCCTCGAAGCAAACGCCGAGCGCCCGGCCCCGCCAGCGGCCCTCCCCGGGAGCGGGCCCGCCGCCCTTCATCAGGAAGGAGGCGGCGAGCATGGCGAGTCCAAGGACGGCGACCAGGCGCATGACCGCCATGATCGCACGAAGTCGGCTCCCGCTCTTGTCCGGATAGGCGGGCGCTCCGCATGGGGTAGGATGGCGGCATGTCGCCCGAGGAATCCCCGCGTGCCGGGCGCCTGGCGCCGGAGACTCGCCCCGACGCCCTGCCGACGCACGCGGCGGACGGGACGGATCTGACGTTGATCCGCTGGATGCTCTCGCTGGATCACAAGGAGCGCTTCCAAGTCCTGCAATCCGGGGCCCGCTCGCTCGCCCTCTTGCTCGATGCGCGGCCGCAGCGCTGACTACGAACGCCTGCTGCGAACCTTGCTGGATCGCAACGTCGAGTTCCTCGTCGTCGGGGGCGTCTCCGCCGTCCTGCAAGGAGCCCCCATCCCGACGATCGACCTCGACATCGTGCACGAGCGCTCGAGCCCCAACGCTGCGCGATTGCTGGCCGCCCTGCTCGACCTCGACGCCTGCTATCGCGAGCATCTACCGGGCAAGATCCTGCGACCGACGGAACGGGACCTCCTGGGGCCCGGCCACCATCTCCTGATGACGACTGCGGGGCCGCTCGACGTGCTGGGAACGATCGGGGCAAAGCGCGATCATGCCGACCTGTTCCCTCACTCGGAAACGGTGACGGTTGCGGGCTCGCTCTGCGTGCGCGTCCTGGACCTCCCCACGCTCATCCGAGTCAAGGAAGAATCCGGGCGAGAGAAGGATGCGCAGGGGCTCACCATCCTGCGTCACGTGCTCGAAGAACGCGAACGCCGCGGCAAGTGAGCCGCGTTCGGACCCGACTCAGCCCGCGGGGGGATCGGCGTAGCGCAGCGGGTCGACCCGGCCGGCCTCGCGAAAGCCCCTGAGGCGCAGGAGGCAGGCGTCGCAGCGGCCGCAGGCGAGCCCCTCGGTCCCGGCGAAGATCGGATCGTAGCAGGTGTGCGTGAGGCCGAGGTCGATCCCGAGCTCCTCGGCGCGCAGCACGATCTCGCGCTTCGCCATCGAGAGGAGCGGCGCGTGGATCCGGAAGCGCCGGCCCTCCTCGGTCGCGGCCCTCGTCGCGACGTTCGCGAGCTCCTCGAAGGCGCGCAAGAAGGCCGGCCGGCAATCGGGATAGCCCGAGCTGTCGAGCGCGTTCACCCCGAGGAAGAGATCCTCGGCGCCGAGCACCTCGGCCCAGGCGAGCGCCAGCGAGAGGAAGATCGTGTTGCGCGCCGGGACGTAGGTGACCGGCACGCCCGCGCCGATCTCGACTTCCCTGCGGCCCTTGGGGACCGCGAGCTCGCTCGTCAGCGCGGAGCCGCCGATCGCGCGCAGGTCGAGCGCGAGCACGCGATGCTCGACGGCCCCGAGGTGCTCGGCGACGCGCCGCGCGGCCTCGAGCTCGAGCGCGTGGCGCTGGCCGTAGTCGAAGGAGAGTGCGTGGGTCGCGAAGCCCGCGTGCGCGGCCTCCGCGAGCACGACCGCCGAGTCCATGCCGCCGGAGAGCAGACATACCGCGAGCTTCTCGGGGGACGTTCGCGTCACCCCGGCGAGCCTAGCTCGCCAGGCTCGCGCGGAGGAGCCCGCGGCCCTACTTCCCGACCGGGACTCCCCTACGAAGGAGGTGCTGCCTTCCTCCGCGCGCTCTCGGCCCGCTCGGTTCGGAGCAGGATCTCGACCATGTCCGCGACCCAGGCGCCGTTCCCCCGCAGGAGGAGCGTGTGGTCGCCGATGGGAAGAAGCGCCTGACTATTCGGGTCGCTCATGAGCGCGCGCAGGGAAGTCGCGACCTGCCGGACCTCCAGCGAAGGGGTCTCGATCACGGTCTGGACCAGGAGCGCCGGATGGGACGCGAGCCCGGGCGCGTCGGCGGGCTCGACCTCGAGCCACGGCGCGGACTGCAAGGAGACGTTGCCGCGGATCGCGTAGACCGCGAACTGCGGGCGCTCGCCTCCCTTGAAGACGGCCATCACGAAGCCGTTCCGGAAGAGCACTCCCTCCGCGAAGGCGTAGACCTCGGCCGCGGGGATCTCGAGCGGCTCCTCGATCCGGAGCCCCACCGAGCGGAGATCTCCCTGGACGTCATAATCGACCAGCGCAAACTGCCCGGTGACGCGCGCGAGCTCGTCCACGAGCACCTGGAGGCTCGTCGCCTCCTTGCGGATCACGAGCGCCTCCCGGGGCTGTGGCAGGCCGAGATCTCCCGCGAGGAGCGCGCTCGGGATGGGTCGCGTTCCGGCGACGGCGCAACCGATCGACGAGAGGACGAGCAAGAGTCCGGCGGATTGCATGAGAACCTCCTTGGCTTGGGAATGGATTCGGAAACGCCCACGGAGGACGCCCCTCCCCGTTCCTTCTTCCCTGGGCTAGAGGAGGGGCCCGCGGGAGACTTGGACGCTTCCCCCCGCGAACCCTACATTGGTTCCCCTTGGTTCCCACGATGAGCCTCCACCGCGACCGCATCCTCGAAGCCCTGGGCAAGATCCAGGATCCCGACCTCCACAAGGACATCGTCTCGCTCGGCTTCGTGAAGCGCTGCGAAGTCTCCCCGCAGGGCGAGGTCCAGGTCACGATCGACCTCACCACGCCGGCCTGCCCCGTCAAGGACCAGATGAAGGCCGAGGCGGAACGCCTGATCCGGGCGATCCCGGGAGTCCAGAGCGTCCAGATCGAGATGACCGCGACGCCGCGCGGTCCCGCGGGCCCGCCCCGGCAGCTCGCGACCGAGGTGCGCCACATCGTGGCGGTATCGAGCGGCAAGGGCGGCGTCGGCAAGAGCACCGTTTCGGTGAACCTGGCCGTCGCGCTCTCCAGGACCGGGGCGCGCGTGGGTCTCCTCGATTGCGACGTCTACGGCCCCGACATCCCGATGATGATGGGGCTCGCGGGCGAGCCCGAGGCCCACGGCAAGAAGCTCATCCCCAAGGGGCGCCACGGCGTGAAGACCATGTCGATCGGCTACCTGCTGGCGGAGGAGAAGCCGGTGATCTGGCGCGGCCCGATGGTGCACAAGCTGATCGAGCAGTTCCTGGCCGACGTGGAGTGGGGGGAGCTCGAATACCTGCTGGTCGACATGCCGCCCGGCACCGGGGACGCGCAGCTCTCGCTGGCGCAGATGGTGCCGCTCTCCGGGTGCGTGCTCGTGACGACCCCGCAGGCGGTCTCGACCTACGACGTGGGGAAGGCGATCGCCATGTTCCGCCAGGTGAACGTCGACATCCTGGGCATCGTCGAGAACATGGCGGGCTTCGAGATCTCGGGCACGATCGAGGGCTGCCCGGCGGGGACGCCGATGCACCTGGACGTGGGCTCGGGCACGCTCGACCTGCGCGTCCAGCCCGGCGGGCGCTTCGAGGCGGTGGTCGACGTGTTCGGCACGGGCGGAGCGGAGCGGCTGGCGAAGAAGCACGGATTCGCCGTGCTCGGCCGGGTGCCGCTGAATCCGATGGTCCGCGTGGGCGGCGACGCCGGCGACCCGGTGACGATCGCGAGCCCCGGCTCGACGATCGCGCGCGAGTTCGCGGCGATCGCCGGGCGCCTGGCGCAGAAGCTCGCGATCCAGGAGCACCGCTCGCTCCCGATCCTGCAGTGACGCCGGTGACGCGCGCCCGCGACCCGCGACCTCCGCACCCGGGCTGGGCGCGCACGGGCGCCGTGGGGCTCGCCCTGGCGCTGTTCGCCGCCTCCTGCCGCGTGCCTGGCATGCCGGACGCGCTCGTCGAGCGTGGAGCCCCGTTCGCCCTCGTGCTCGGCACGGCCCAGGACGGCGGGTTCCCGCAGATCGGCTGCGACGAGGGGCTCTGCGCCCGCGCGCGGCGCGAGCCGGGGTTCGCGCGCCTGCGGAGCTCGCTCCTCCTGGTCGATCCTGCGAGCGGCGCGCGCTACCTCGTCGACGCCACGCCCGATCTCGCGCGGCAGGTGGAGCTCGCCGAGGGCCTGCCGGCGACGCGCGAGCCGCCCGGCGCGCGGCCGCCGCTCTTCGAGGGCATCCTGCTCACGCACGCCCACTGGGGGCACTATGCAGGACTCGGGGAGCTCGGGCGCGAGGTGTACGGCGCGCAGGGCATGCCGGTCCTCGCGAGCGCGCGCATGGCGGCCTACCTGCGCGAGAACGGGCCCTGGTCGCTCCTGGTCGAGACGCGGGCGATCGAGCTCCGCGAGCTCGCGCCCGGCGAGCCCGTGTCGCTCACGCCCGCGCTCACGGTCACCCCGCTCGCCGTCCCCCATCGCGACGAGTTCAGCGACACGCTGGCGTTCCTGGTGCGTGGGCCGCGGCGCACGCTGCTCTACCTGCCCGACATCGACAAGTGGGAGCGCTGGGAGCGTCCGATCGAGGACCTGCTCGCCGTGGTCGACGTCGCGCTGCTCGACGGCTCGTTCTTCTCCGACGGCGAGCTCCCCGGCCGCTCGATGGCCGAGATCCCCCATCCGTTCGTGGCGGAGTCGCTGGCGCGCTTCTCCGCGCTCGACGCGCGCACGCGCGCCAAGATCCTCTTCACGCACCTCAACCACACGAACCCGCTGTGCGATCCGGAGAGCGCCGCCGCCGCGGCCGTGCGCGCCGCCGGCATGGGCGTGGCGCGCGAGGGGCTCCGCATCGAGCTGTGACACCTCCGCTCGGAGTCTCCCATAGACAGTCCCAAGCCCCGATCTCATGATTCCATTGCTGGCTCTTCCCGAACTCGCAGGAGGAGAGAGAGATGAGAGATATCGTGCCCCCTGTCGGTTTTCTGGCTCGTTGCGGCCTCGCGGCCGTGACCACGTCCTGTGGGCTCCTGCACGACATGAGCGTCGATCGGACGTATCCTCCCGAAGGGAGGCTAGTCCGCGTTCCTCTCTCGGCGGACTCGAATCAACAGTCCGACCTGCAAGTCCACGTGATCGAGCGAGGGACTGGTCCGAGCGTTGTCTACCTGCATGGTAACCCTGGCTTTGCACATGAATTCTTCAGTGCTCAGCTGCCCGGTGGCGCTTCCTTGGTTGACGACCTCACGAGCCGCCATCACCTCGTGACCTACGATCGCCCGGGCCATGGCGAAACACCGAGGTCCCGCGCCGCCCTGTCCATCGAGGAACAATGCCGCCTGCTGCAGAGCGTCGTCCAAGCAACGTGCCAGGACCGCCCGATCCTCCTTGCCTATTCCTGGGGTGGAGCGCTCGCTCTCGCGTTTGCCCAGGCCCACCCGGAGGATGTTTCCGGCGTGGTGCTGCTAGCGCCAATCGTCTACCCCGACGCGGACACGATCCTGGGGATTGCTAGATTCGGGATCGCTCACCCGGTCATCTCCTTTGTCCTCTACTTCCCATTCACGCTCGGCCATTTGACCTTCGGCGGGTGGCCCCTTGGAACGGCCATCACGAGAAGCGAGGTCGAAGCTGCGTTTGCCCCAAGCACACCACCCCCATGCTGCCGCGAGTTTCTGGATGAGGCCACGGATCGCTGGTCGACGACAGGCAGCATCATCACAATGATCGAGGAAGATCAGGAGCTATGGCGTCATGCGATGGCGTCACGCGATGGAAAAAGTGACTTGGGCTACGATCTTGGCGACGCGTGGACTCGCATGGTCATCGTCGTTGGAGCCGACGACGAGAGGGTTCGCCCGGAACAGCACGGAGCCCGACTCTTCGAAGAACGCAAACACGCCGAGCTGGATTGCACGCTCTGGTCGCTTCCGGGGATCGGACACAAGATTGCGCTGCTTGAACCTGGAGTCGTCCTGCAAGCGATCGAGCAGGTCGGTGCGCCGTGGCCCATCTGGCTGAATCGCACGGACGTCGGAGTTCAGAAGTCAGGTCCCTCCGGGGCCGCAAGAGAGACTGGCGACGAACCATGAACGAGTACGCGCTCACTGCCTTCTACTTCGCCGCAGCCGCATGGGCCTTCTTTTCCGGTCCATCGGTCATCAACCGTTCGACCCGGGCACAAGGTTGCACCGCATGGTTCGTCGGCTGCCTGTTCCTTCTCGACGCAATCCGGTGGTCCTCTGAGCACCTCGAGTCCCTCCGCAAAGAGCAGCCGACCTACTTCTACGTTGTGGATTGGGGCGGCGTCCTACTCGCTGCCATCGCAGCCAGGTTCGTGACTGAGCGTTGTGCAGACACTTCCATCAGGGACGTTGTCCGGGGCACGCAGATCGCCTTGGCGGCCTACTTCGCTGCGCCGGCCGCCTATTACGCTGGGTTCCTCTTCTACACCGATTTCGGTGAAAGGCTCGCCCAATACGGATTCCCGTCAACGACCGAGGAGTGTCTCGTCACGATCTCTCTCTACGTTGTTGGTGGCCTCCTTTGTGTTGTTGTCGATCGGCTCGTGGCAGTGAGGCCCGTTCGCCGATTCCTCTCCCTGATCAGGTTCTCTTGGTTCGGGGAGTGGCAAGGGATTGCCACCTTCACAAGCGCTGCAAGCGTTGGCTACATCCTGCGGTGGGTGTGGGTCGCTACCCGTTGACTTGGAATCCCAGACACCTGAGTACTTGCCTGGCGATTGAGAGCATGGAGCAGACCCTCCGAATCTCCCCGAAACGGCCTGCACGCATCGGAGCACGCGTCCGGGATTCCGGTCCCTGGGCGGTGCCGAGGGACGGGTCTATCGGCGGGAGCCAGCTGGCCGCCCAACGTCGGCGACGCAACAACCTGAGCCTGGCGATGCGGTGGATCTTCGGTGTGGGTGTGGGGCTCCGCATCGAGCTCTGAGGCTGCTGGGCCCCGAACCGGGGAACCCCGCAGCGCCGCCCGCCTCCGGCCTGTACCCTCGTCCCCTTCCTCCGGAGGAAATCCCATGCGAACCCTGCTGTGCCCGACCCTGCTCGCCGCGCTGTTCGTCGCCCCGCCGAAGGCTCCCGTCCACGAGGGCGTCGAGCTGCGCTGGCGCGGGCACGCCGGCGACGTCCTGCGCCTGCGGCTCACGATGGCCCAGACCATGACGAACTCGATGATGCCCGAGCCCTTCGAGACCGAGAGCGCGATGGTGATGCGCCAGGAGGTCGAGGAGGTGTCCGCGGACGGCGTCGGCTCGCTCGACGTCGCCTACGAGGCGATCCGCATGAAGGGGAGCGGTCCGGCTGCGCTGGACTACGACTCGACTCGCACGGAGGAAGCCGCGCAGGCGAACGACCCCACGCTCGCCGCGATGTTCGAGCCGCTGCTCGAGGCCGATGTCCACATGAAGATCGCGCCCAGCGGACGGATCCTGGAGATCGGTGGGCTCGAGCATGCCTTCGACGGCATGGAGGCCGCCGCCCCCGGCATGGGCAAGACGTTCGAAGGGATGTTCGGCGGCGAGTCCCTGAAGCGCATGCTCGAGGTGAACGTGTTCCCGGAGAAGGAGCTCGTCGCCGGCGACACCTGGCAGCGCGAGATCACGCTCGAGGCCCCGATGCTCGGCACGATGACCCTGCGCTTCGAGAACACGCTCGAGGGCACGGAGACGCGCGGCACGACGGAGTGCGCACGCATCGGCGTGAGCGGCTCGATGGAGCTCGGAGAAGCCGACCCCGCGAGCCCCGTAAAGGTGACCCTGGACGACTCCAGCTTCAGCGGCACGATGTTCCTGGCGCTCGAGAACGGCTTCCTGGTCGAGTCCACGATGGAAACGAGCATGACCCTCGCCATGGACCTGCCCTCGGGCGGGCAGGGGATGACCATGGACATGGAGATGAGGCAGGTCATGGTCCGCATCGGCGCACAGGACCCGCTCTTCGAGTAGGCAGCCGCGCCTCAGCGCGCGAGCCGCCCGTCGCGCAGGCTCTCCTTCCCGAACGCGAAGGACTCGCCCCGCCCGGCGCGCAGGAGCCGCTCCTTCCGGCGCGGGTACTTCGCGCCGCGCAGCACGACGCGCAGGAGCGCGAGCCGCGCGCGCTCCTTGTCGTCGGCGGGCACGACCGTCCAGGGGAGCCTGGAGTCGCTCGTGCGCGCCAGCATCTCGTCGCGCGCGGCGCTGTACTCGTCCCACAGCTCCCGCGCGCAGTCGTCGATCGGGCTCGTCTTCCAGCGCTTCAAGGGGTCGCGCTTGCGCTCGGCCAGGCGCTCCGCTTGCTCCCTGCGCGAGACGTCGAGGTACACCTTGACCAGGCGGATCCCTGCGCGCGCGAGCATGCGCTCGAAGGCCAGCACCTCGTGCAGGAAGGCTTCCGTCTCCGCCGGCGTGCAGAAGCCCATCACGCGCTCGACGCCGGCGCGGTTGTACCAGCTGCGGTTGAAGACCACGAACTCGCCGCCGGCGGGGAGGTGCGGCACGAAGCGCTGGAAGTACCACGAGCTCTGCTCGGTCTCGGAGGGCTTGGCGGGCGCGAAGACGCGCGTCTCGCGCGGGCTCATGTGGCGCACGAGCGTCTTGATCGCCCCGTCCTTGCCGGCCGCGTCGCGCCCCTCGACGATCAGGAGCGTCTTCTCGCCGCGCTCGATCGCGTAGCGCTGCAGCTTCACGAGCTCGATCTGGAGCTCGCGCAGCGTCTTCTTGTAGCGCTTCCCGGATCCGTCCTGCTCGGCCATGGCTTCGTCCTCCGTCCTCGCGCGCGGCGGGAGCTCCTGCTTTCCACGATAGGATGGGCTCGCGTCCATGGCGACGAGCCTCCTCCTGGCGTGCGGCGGCCTCGGCTTCTTCCTGCTCGGGATGACCGTGCTGGCCCGGGGGCTCGCGGCGCTCGCCGGGCGGGTGTCGCGCGCCGCGCTCCTGCGCTTCACCCGGAGCCCGGTCTCCGGCGCGGTGACGGGCGCGCTCGCCACGATCGCCGTCCAGTCCTCGAGCGTCACCACCGTGACGGCCGTGGGCTTCGTCTCGGCCGTCCTGATCACCTTCCCGCAGGCGCTCGGCCTGATCCTGGGCGCGAACGTGGGAACGACCGCCACCGGGTGGCTGGTCGCGCTGCTCGGGCTCGAGCTCGACATCGCGCCCTTCGTGCTGCCGCTGGTCCTCGTCGGAGCGTTGCTCGACACCCTGGGCCATGGACGGTGGGCCCAGCTCGGCCTCGCCCTGGCCGGGTTCGGGCTCGTCTTCTACGGGCTCTCCGTGATGGGCGACAGCCTGTCCGGGCTCGAGCTCGTGCCCGAGCGCTTCCCACCGGACACCCTGCTCGGGCGGGCGGCGCTGGTCGGGATCGGAGTGCTCGTCACGCTGCTCACGCACTCGTCGAGCGCCGGCGTCGCGGCGTCGCTCGCGGCCTTGCACGCGGGCGCGATCGATTTTCCCCAGGCGGGCGCGCTGGTGATCGGTATGGACGTGGGGACGACGTCCTCGGCGCTGCTGGCGTCGCTCGGCGGCGGAGCCGCCAGCCGGCGCACGGCCGCGGCGCACGTACTCTTCAACGTCCTCACCGGCGTCGCCGCCTTCCTGCTCCTGCCCCTGTTCGACGACGGCCTCTGGCTCCTCGGGAGCGACTGGATCCGGACCGCCCCCGAGCTCGCGCTGGTCGCGTTCCACACGTCGTTCAACGTGCTCGGGCTCCTGCTCATGCTGCCCTTCGTCGGCCGCTTCACGCGCTGGATCGAGCGGCTGGTGCCCGAGCGCGGGGCCTCCTGGTCGCGTCACCTGGACCCGGCCCTCCTGCGCGAGACGTCGCTCGCGCTCGGCGCCGTGCTCGCCACGCTGCGCGAGATGGTCCCGGAGGTGCTGCGCGAGGTCGCGAAATGGCTCGTGCGTCCCGTTTCGTCGCCGGAACGCGAGCGAGCCGCCTTCCGGCCGGCCCTGGCCGGAGTGCGCGAGTACCTCGATCGGACCCACGTCCCCGACGACCTGCCGCTGGAGCAGGAGCGCCACCAGCGCTGCATGCACGTCCTGGATCACCTCGAGCGCCTGCTCCGGCGCTGCGAGCGGGCGTCGTCGCGCGAGGCGCTCGCGCCCGACGGGCCGCCCGCCGACGAGACGCTCGCCGCGCGCGGGAGCGAGCTCGCCGGCCTGCTCGAGCGGGTCGCGCTCGAGCCGTCCCGCGCGACGGCGCGCGAGCTCGGCGACCTGCGCCGGCGGCTCGGGACCCTCGAGCCCACCTACCGTCGCGACGTCCTGGCGCGCACCGCGCGCGGCGAGCTCGAGACCGAGGAGGCCCTGGCGCGCCTGGATCGCATGCGGCTCCTGCGGCGCGTGGCCGGGCACGCCTGGCGCATCTCCCTGCACCTCGAGCGCGCGACGGGCGATCGACGCGGCTCCTGAGCGCGCGCGGTCAGCCCTCGGTCCCGGCCGCCCGGCGGCGCGCCTCGGCGCGCGCGCGCAGGAACTCCACCACCACTGGGATGACCGAGACGACGATGATCCCCAGGATCACGTAGTGGAAGTTGCGCTGCACACCGGGCAGGTTGCCGAAGAAGTGTCCGGCGCCGACGAAGAGCGCGACCCAGGCCACGCCGCCGACCACGTTGAAGGCCGCGAAGCGCCGGTAGCGCATGCGGCCGATCCCGGCCACGAAGGGCGCGAAGGTGCGCACGATCGGCACGAAGCGCGCGAGGATGATGGTCTTTCCGCCGTGCTTCTCGTAGAAGCGCTGCGTGCGCTCGAGGTGCTCACGGTTGAAGAAGCGCGAACTCTCGCGCTGGAAGACCTTGGGACCGACGAACTTGCCGATCGAGTAGTTGAGCGCGTCGCCCACCACCGCGGCTGCGATCAGGAGCAGCGCGACCGGCACGACGTCGATCGGCGAGCCCGCGGTCGCCGCCAGCGCCCCCACCGCGAAGAGCAGCGAGTCCCCCGGCAGGAAGGGCGTCACGACCAGCCCGGTCTCGGCGAAGACGATCGCGAAGAGCAGCACGTAGGTCCACGGGCCGAGATCCTCCGCCCACTGGTTCAGGTGAGCGTCGAGGTGCAGCACGACGTCGAGGATCTGGTGCAGGAGGTCCATGAAGCTCGTGGGCTAGATGGCCTTGATCGCGGCCAGGATCGAGCGCGTCGCGTGGCTCTTGTTCAAGGTGTAGAAGTGGATCCCGGGCACGCCGCCCTCGAGCAGGCGCCGGCACTGGCGGATCGCGTGCTCGATCCCGATCGCCATGACCGTGGAGGGATCGTCCTGGTAGCGCTTGAGGCGCGCGTGCAGGTCCCCGGGGATCCTCGCGCCGCAGAGCTCCGTGAAACGCTCGATCTGCGCCACGCTCGTGATCGGCATGATCCCCGGCACGATCGGCACGTCGACGCCCGCCTCTCGCGCGCGCTCGACGTACCGGAAGTAGTGCTCGTCGTCGAAGAAGAGCTGCGTGATCAGGAAGCGCGCGCCCGATCGCACCTTGTGCAGCGCGAAACGCAGGTCCGCCTCGAGGGAGGGCGCCTCGGGGTGCTTCTCGGGGTAGCACGCCCCGCCGACGCAGAAGTCGAACCCCTCGCGAATGAAGGTCGTGAGCTCGCTGGCGTGGGCGAAGCCGCCGGGCGTGGGCGTGAATCCGCCCGCCCCCTTGGGCGCGTCGCCGCGCAGCGCGAGCACGTTCTCGATGCCGCGCCGCTCCAGGCGCTCGAGGATCTGCGCCAGCTCGTCCCGGGTGTGCCCGACGCAGGTCAGGTGCGCCATGGCCGTGATCGCGAGCTCGCTCTGGATGCGCGAGACGAGCTCGACCGTGCGCCCGCGGGTCGAACCGCCCGCGCCGTAGGTCACCGAGACGAAGTCCGGCGCGAGTAGCTCGCGCAGGTCGCCCGCCGTATGCAGGAGTTCGGCCGCGGCCTCGTCGGTCTTCGGGGGGAAGAACTCGAAGCTGAAGACCGGCCGGCCGCGCCCGAAGAGTTCCTCGATCCTCACGCGTCCTCCAGGAGTTCCTCGAACTTGGCGCGATAGGCCGGGGGCACCGGGATGCTCTCCAGGCCCTCGAGCTGCACGCAAACGACCGTCATGCGCGCATCCACGCACAACACATCGTCCAGAAGGAAGCGATAGTGGAGTCCGATCGAGGACCTTCCGATGGCGAAAGCCGTCACGCGCACGATGGGCCTGTCCCCGAAGCGCAGCGGATGGCGGAAGTCGACCTCCGAGTGGACCAGCGGGAATCCCAGGCGCTCCTCCTCCAGGACGTAGTAGTAGCGCTTGCCGACGTGGACGTCCCACAGCTCCTCGAAGGCCTCGTGGACGTAGTCGAAGATCTTGGGGAAGTACACGATCCCGGCCGGATCGACGTCCCCGAAGCGCACCTGCAGCTGGGTCGTGAAGGATTTCTTCGCGGCGCTCGTCATCGGAAGAGCTCGGGCCAGGTCTCGCGCACGGACTGGACGATCATGCGCGCGAGAGCCTCGGCGAGCGCCCGGCCCTCCTGCGCGCTGGCCTCGGCCGGCGCGCCGCAGTAGGCCTCCGTCGCCCCGGCCCGCAGGAAGGTCTTCACGCCGGCCTTCATCTGGGCGAGGAGCCCGATCCTCAGCGGAGGGAGACCGCGGCGCGCTTCCTCGCGCACGGAGCCCGGATCGGCGGCGAGCACCAGGCTCGTCTCGTAGCGACCGGCGTGGCAGTCGCCGCTCTGGAATTCCTCCCCCAGCGTCTTCACCCAGCGCGAGCGGGTGTTGTCCGGGAAGAGCACCTGGGCCGCGAGCGCCGTTCGCCCGGGGTGGTCGGCCGCCACTCCACGCAGGACCTGGACGTGCTCGGGCTCGAGATGCGCGTTCGAGAAGACGACCCGACGCACGCCCTGATCCGCGAGGGATTCGAGCACGTCCTCGAGCAGCGCCCAAAGCGTCCCGGGCTTGAGCGACACGCGACCGGCGAAGCCGTCCGTGTAGTAGGTGACGCCGTAGGCCACCGGCGGCAGGAGGAGCGTTCGGACGCCCTCCTTCCCGAGGAGCTCGGCGGCCCGGCGCGACTGCGCGAGCGCGATCGTGACGTCGGTGTCGAGCGGCAGGTGCGGTCCATGGGGCTCGGTCGAGCCGACCGGCAGGATCGCCACGAGATCCGCGTCGAAGAGCGCGCGCGCCTCGAGCCAGGTGAGCTTGGCGAGCTCCCTCATCGCTTCGCCGCTCCCCCCGCGTCGTTCGAGCGCGCCTCGAGCTCTTCCTTCAGGAGCTTGCGGGCCACCTTGCCGCGATCGTTCCTGGGCAGCGACTCGCGCCACTCGAACCAGCGCGGGTACTTGTGCGGTGCGAGGCGTCCCCGGATCCACTGCTTGAGCTCGGCCGCGAGAGCCTCGTCCCCGCGGCGTCCCTGCCGCAGGGCGACGAAGGCGAAGGGTTTGACGAGACCCTCCTCGTCCTCGTGCCCGACGACGCAGACCTCCGCCACCGCGGCGTGCTCGAGCAGCACGTTCTCGATCTCGAGCGGCGAGGTGAAGATGCCGCTCACCTTGAGCAGGTCGTCCGCGCGCCCCTCGTAGGTGAAGGTGCCCTCGGCGTCCTTGCGGAACAGGTCGGCCGAGGTGCACCACTCCCCCTGGAAGGTCTCCCAGGACTGCGCCTGATCGGCCCAGTAGCACAGCGCGGTCGATCCGCCGCGCACGCGCAGCCGACCGGGCTCGCCCGTGGGAACCTCCTTGCCGTCGGGACCGACGATCAGCGCCTCGTAGCCGGGCACGACCTTGCCGAGGCTCCCGGGCTTCACGTCGCCGAAGCGGTTCGAGACGTAGATGTGGAACATCTCGGCCGAGCCGATCCCGTCCAGGATCTCGATCCCCGTGCGCTCCTTCCACTCGCGATGGAGCGCGCTCGGCAGGGCCTCGCCCGCCGAGAGACACACGCGCAGGGAGGAAAAATCGGCCCCCGCGCAGCGCTCCGAGCGCAGCATGTTGTTGATCATCGTCGGCACGCTGGTGAGGAGCGTCGGACGGTGCGCGGCGATCTGCTCGAAGAGCTCGTCGGCCGTGGAGCGGCCCGGGAAGAGCACCGCGCTCGCTCCCACGCGGAACGGGAACATCAGGTTCGTCCCCGTCGCGTAGCCGAAGAAGAGCTTGGGCACCGAGAGGCACACGTCGCTCTCGCGGTACTGCACCACCCGGAGCGCGTAGGTCTCCGTGCTCCAGGCGAAGTGGGCGTGGGTGTGCACGCAGGCCTTGGGCTTCCCGGTGGAACCGGAGGTGAAGAGCCAGCCGGCGAGCTCGTCGGGACGGGTGGGCTCGACCTCGCACACGCGCGACGCGGGATCGACCTCGGAGAGCATCTCCTCGTAGGGCATGAAGTCGCCGGCGTCTCCTCCGACGACCAGCACGGTCTCGCACAGGCGCGAAGCCTGGACCGCGGGCCCGATCTCGGGCAGGACCGAGGCGTGGGTCACGACGACCCGGGCCTTGGAGTACTCGAGGTAGTAGGCGTACTCCTCGCGCTTGAGCAACGGGTTCACCATGGCGAACACGGCGCCCGCGCGCAGCACGCCGAAGAACACCTCGGCGAACTCGAATCCGTCTGGAAGGACGATCAGCACGCGCTCCTCGGGCCGCACGCCGGCGAGTCGCAGCGCCCCCGCGGCGCGCGCCGCGCGCTCGGAGACCTCGGCGTAGGTGCGCCGTTCCGCCCCGAGGATCAGGGCGGTCTTCCCCCCGCGCCCCTCCTCGACGTTCCGGTCGAGGAAGTAGGCGCACAGGTTGAAGCGTTCCGGGAAGGGCGCGACGGCCCGATGAGGATCGGAGCTCGACATCGAGGGCGGCCGAGCATGGTAGCGCAGCCCGCTGGCAAGCTCCCGTCGAGCGGGCGAGAATCTCGCCCGATGGCCGGAGGGTCCGACATCGTCATCGTCCGGGAACGAATCGCCCCCGAGGAGCTCGGGCGCCTCGTTCGCCTCCACTTCCAAGACATGGCGAAGTTGGTGGTCGACGTCGAGCGTGGAGTCGTCGGCGTCGGCGGCGAGCTGCACGCCGACGCCGAACAAGTCCTGCTCGAGGACGGCAGCCGCCCGTACGACCTGTGGGGCGCGAACTACTACCCGGGACGCGGCCCCGAACGGTGCCTCGAGTACACGGCGCTGATCAACGTCCGCCCGAGCCAGGGCAATCGCACGATGACCATCCAGGATCGGGCCGTGCGCGAGCGGATCCGCGCGCTCGCGTTCGAGCGCATCGGGCGAGGCGAACCCCTGCCATGACGCAGCACGCCTCGCTCACCGTCGAACGCTGGCGCACGTTCACGCCGGACCAGCGCCTGCTCATGATCGCGAACGAGCTGACGCGTCTGACCTCCTCGATGACGCCCGGACTGGCGCGCTCGCGCGAGCTCGGCTACGAACGGGTCCTGCGCTTGACCGACCTCACGCTCGAGATCGCCGGCCGCGCTGCCCTGCGCCGCGAACTCCTGCGCTGGCGCGACCTCGTCGCCGAGCTCTTCCTGCTCCCCGAGCCGGCGCCCGAAGCGCACCACGCCGCGCTGCGCGCGCTCCTGCTCCTCTCACCCGCGGGTGCCGAGGAGCTCCGCGCCCGGTACGGTAGCCTCGCCCCCGAAGGAAACGTATGAGACCGCCGCCGGACGAGCGTTGCACCCGTTCCGCTGTCTTCGAGCTATGCTCGCAGGGTCTCCCCGGTCCGCTGCGCGGGGAGCAACGGCATGACCCTCGAACTGGAGGCCCACGGCGCTCGATCCTCGGACACCGAGCGCGACTTCGCCGCCACCCTCGTCGCGGTCACGCCCGAGCTCCGGCGCATCGCCTGCTACTACGTGAGCAACGTCGACTCCGCCGAGGACGTCGTCCAGTCGACGCTGCTCACGGCGATCGAGCGCGGATCCGCCTACGACCCGAGGCGCCCCCTCGTGCCCTGGTTGGTGGGCATCCTCCTGAACAAGATCGCCGCGCAGAGGCGCGAGCGCCGCGGACGCGCGCTCGACGACGAGCCCGATCTCCTGCTCGGTCCGTCCTCGGAATCGATCGCCGTGTCGAACGAGATCGACCGGCTCGTCGACGAGGGATTGCGCCAGCTCCCGCCGAAGTATCGCGAGGTGCTCGAGCTCTACCTGCGCGACGGCCAGCAGGGAGCCGAGATCGCCGCGAGGCTCCGGCGCCCGCCCGGCACGATCCGCGCGCAGATCCATCGCGGACTGAATCGCCTGCGCGCCCTCCTGCCGGCGAGTCTCGCCCTCGGCACGCTGTTCACCTTCCTCGCTGGTCGCGCGCGCGCCTCGGGCTCCGCTCGGCGCGCTCGGCCCGCGCCGCCGGCGCGGACCGGCAAGACGCCCTGGATGCGCGCTCCCCGCGCTCTCCCGATCACCGCCGGCGTCCTCACCGCCGGCGTCCTCACCGTCGCGGCCGGTTGGTTCGCCTTCTCCGTCGACTCCGATTCCGGCCGGAGGACGGTCCGCGTCGCGATCGGATCGGCGGATGAACCGGACGAGGGCACGCGCACGCCCAGCGGCGGCCGCGCGGACACCCTCGCGACGGGGGCGTCGCGCGACGTCCTCGGCGCGCCCCCCACGCCCCCGACCGATTCCAGGACGACCTCGCTTCCGCTCTTCGTGATCGACCGGCGGACCCGCGCGCCGCTCCCCGACGTCGAGCTCGCGGCCGTCGCAGAGACGCTCGGCGGGGAGCGCATCGAGCTCCGCGCGCGGACCGGCCCGGAGGGCGGCGCCACGCTCGATCTCGCGCCCGCTGCGCTCGAACGCCTGACCGTCCGCGCGAGCCACGCCGGACACGCCCCGTTCTGGAGCGTCTGGAACGCGCGCGCGACGGCCCTCGACGATCGCGCCGTGCTCTGGATCCCGCTGCACGAGTCGCGCCCCATCGGGGGCACGCTCGTCGACGAGGCCGGCCGGCCGGTGTCCGGCGCGCTCGTCCAGGCTGCGATCACGATGCTCGTCGACGACGAGCTGTGGACCCTGGCGCCCGAGGAGCTCGTGACGCGCACCGACGAGCACGGCGCGTGGCGCCTCGAGGAGGCGCCGGCCTTCCCGGGACAGATCCGTCTGCGGTTCGCCCATCCCGAGTACGTCTCGGAGCTGCGCTACGACGAACGGCGCACGCCCCCGCCCGAGGAGCTGTGGGACTCCACCAGCCGCGTCGTGCTCTCCCGGGGCCGACCGCTCGAGCTCCGCGTGCTCGACGCGCGCGGCGTCCCGATCGCGAACGCGTCGGTGCGCTTGCTCGAGCGCCGCGACCCGCCGGACGTCGTCACGCGGCTCGCGTCCGACGACGAGGGTCGCGCCTCCTTCGCCGCGCCCGACGAGGACGTCTATCTCGTCCACGTTCGAGCCCCCCAGTTCGCGCCCGAGACGCTGTTCCTCGGCCGCGATACGCCCGAGCACCTCGAGGTGCGCCTCGACCCCTCGACCTCGGTCGCGCTGCGCATTGTCGACGAAGACGGCCTTCCCGTGCACGACGCCCGCGTCCGCCGCTTCGGCAGCGCCTGGGACGAATCGTTCGGCACGGACGCGGAAGGTCTCTCGAGCCTCGACCTCGCTGCGGGCGAGCCGGTCTGGGTCTCGATCCGCCGTCCGGGCGTCTTCGGTTCCTTCGTCGCGCGCGTGGACTCGACCACGCAGGTCGTCCGCCTCCCGCGCCCCGTGCGCGTGTCCGGTCGCGTGACGGACGCGTCGAGCGGGTCGGCGATCGACCACGCCTCGCTGCGGCTCCTGGGGCAGGGCGGCGTCGAGATCGGCCGCCTGCAGCACTCAGGGTCGGGCGACCTCGGGTTCGCCTTCTATCCCCCCGGCCCCGCGTTCGTCCTGGAGACTTCCGCCGTGGGCTACGAGACCTCGCGCAGCGGCGAGCTCTCGAGCGCAGCGGACCTGCGGCTCGAGACACGCCTCGCCCCGATCGCCGCGCTCCTCTTCGAGGTGGTCGACGAGCACGGCGCGCCCGTCGATTACGCCGAGCTCGCCGTGTGCCGGACCGCCTCGGAGACCACGCTCTCTCGCGGCCGGCTCTTCCTCCCTTCCGGCGCGTCCAAGATCCGCGCCAAGGGCGACGGAACGCTGCGCATGAACCGGCCCGAGGGGAGCTTCGCGCTCGCGCTGGTGAGCCAGTCCGGCTTCGCCTTCGTCCGCGACACGGAGCTCCCGGCGAACGGACGGATCGTGGTCGCGCCCTGGGGGCGGGTCGAGGGGCGGTCCGAACCCGGCCAGGAGATCCGGCTCGAGCCGCTGGGCGACTTCGCGGGGCTCGCCTTCGACTACGCGGCGCGCGCGGACGACGCGGGTCGCTTCCACTTCCGCGGCGTGCCTCCCGGGCTCGTGCGCGTCCACCCCGGATCCGATCCCGGGGCCGCGATCGTGGTCGAAGTGCCGTCCGGGAGCGCGGCTCAGGTCGCGGTCCGCTGATCCCCCGGTCCCAGCCCCTGCAACGCGTGCTGGAACTCCTCGGCCGACGCGTAGCGGCGGTTGCGGTCCGCGAGACACCCGTGTCGGATCGCCTCCTCGAGCGCGGGGTCGACCTCGACCTCGCTCGCGCGCTTCTTCATCGGCGGCGGATCGTTGAGCTTCGACTGGAAGACCTCGAGGAAGGTCCTGCCGGCCCAGGGCAGGACGCCGCACAGGCTCTCGTAGAGCACCGTGGCGAGGTTGTAGATGTCCGAGCGCACGTCGGGCGCGTCGCCGCCGAACTGTTCGACCGGCGCGTAGTAGGGCGTTCCGATCAGCGTGGTCTTGTCGCCCAGGTCCTTCGCCGTCCAGAGTCCGGGCGTGATGCCGCCGTCGACCAGCTTGGGACGCGTGTCGGCTCCGCGCCCCTGCACGTGGATCGTGTAGGGCTTGATGTCTCCGTGCACGAGGCCGCGCCCGTGCAGTTCCGCGAGACCCAGCAGGAGGCGCATCCCGAGCGCGACGACCTCGTCTCGGTCGAGCCGTTTCTCGCGATTCAGCCGGGTCCGCAGGGATTCGCCCTGCGGGAGCTCCGTGATCAACGCGAGACCGTCGGGGGGGATGTCGATCACCTGGCGCACGCGGCTCACGCTCTCGCAGGCCACGGCGTTCCACGGTTCGAGCAGGGAGCGGAATTCGCCGGCTTGATCCGGCTTGTCGAACAGGCCGCTCGGGAAGAGCTGCATCTCCCAGCGGGAGCCGTCGCGCGTGTCCTCGACCTCGAAGGCGGTCGAGAACCCGCCCTGACGGTTCGCCCGGACGACGCGGTAGTGTCCGTCGAGCGTGCGGCCCGGGGCGACGTCGTAGATGGTGATGGGTTTGGACGACACGACTCAGAGCACCTCGCGCAGGAAGGAGAGTGTACGTTCCAAGGTCGCGTCTTCCGAGGGCGCACCTCCGGCCCTGGACGCGCGCGGGAATCCCCGGCCGCCTCCGGAGCCGAGCACGATCTCGTGGTGCTTGCCGCCCGCCTCAAGGGCCGCGCGCAGGCGCTCCACGTCCGCGGGCGGCACGAGCGGATCGTCCGTCCCGAAGAACGCGAGCCAGGGCGCGTCGAGGTTGAGCAGCAGCTCGAGCGGCTGGATCGGCCGGGCGGCCGAGAGCTCGCGGTAGACGAGCGGCGCGCCGAAGGTCACGAGCGCCCGCGCAGAGGAGCTCGTGCATCCGAGGAGCAAGGCCAGCGTCCCGCCGCGCCCGAACCCCAGCGCTCCGATCCGGCGCGCGTCGAGGGCCGCCTCGCGCGCGAGGAACGCGGCGGCGGACTCGAGCGCGCGCACGGCGGGCCGATCTTCCGCGAGCGCGCCCAGTGCCGGCACGAGCACCGCGAAACCCTCGCGCGCGAGCCGCCGCGCCACGTCGCCGACGAACGGGTCGATCCCGGCGGAGTCCGCCACGAGCAGGACGCCCCCTCCGTCTCCTTCCGATCCCGAGCTTCGGGCGAGGAGCGCGCGGACCGGATCGCCGGTCGGCATTCGAACCTCGACGAACGTGCTCGGCCGCTCCACGGGGAGCGCCAGTCTACTTCCCGCTCTCGATGGGAACGGCTTCGACTTGCTCCGGCCCCTCGACCCGAGCGCCGGTGTACAGCGCGATCATCGCGGCGCACACCAGGAACACGAGGAAGAGCGGGATCGCGACGACGGCGATCCAGAACAGGGCCGAGCGCTTCTTCGGCTCGGCGGCGGGAGCGGCCTCTGGATGGTTCACGATGTTCTCGACCTCCGTTCGGACTTCGGACGCGCGCTGGTAGCGCAGCTCGGGTTCTTTCTCGAGCGCCTTGAGCACCACGCCGTCCAGGCGCACGTCGATCTCGACCTTGCGCGAGGGCGGCGCGAACCTTCCGAGGGGCAGCTCGCCGGTCAGGAGCTCGTAGAAGACCACGCCGAGCGAATAGATGTCGGCGCGGTGATCCACGGCGAGGGGCCGCTCGAGCTGCTCGGGCGCCATGTATTGCGGCGTGCCCATGGCCTCTCCTGCCTGCGTCAGGCGCTCGCGCGGGCCCTCCGGCTCCAGGAGCTTCGCCAGCCCGAAGTCGGCGATCTTCACCCGGCCCTGCCCGTCGATCAGGATGTTCTCGGGCTTGATGTCGCGGTGCACCACGCCTTCTTCGTGCGCGTACTGGAGCCCCGCGCACACCTGCGTCACCACCGAGAGCGCCGAACCGGGCTCGATCCGGCCCTGCCGCAGGGCCTGGCGCATGTTCGTGCCCTCGACCAGCTCCTGGACGAGGTAGAGGTGCTCGCCCGTGCGACCGAAGTCGTGCACCGCGACGATGTTCGGGTGGTTGAGCCGCGCGAGCGTGCGCGCCTCGCGCAGGAAGCGTTCCTCGAGGGCGGGATGGGCGGCGGCCCTTGCCCACAGGAGCTTGAGCGCGACCTCGCGGCCGAGCTCCTTCTGGCGCGCGCGGTAGACGACGCCCATGCCGCCCTGGCCGATCACGCCCAGGATCTCGAGCGCCGGGAAGAGCGGCGCGATCGATTCGGGCGAAGGAGGCGCGCTGGCCTCGACCGAGCCCGAGACGCCGGCCCCCTCAGGCGGGGCCGAGGCGCCGAGCCCCGCATCGAAGAGACAACGCGGGCAGGGTCGCCCGGGCGGATGGCCTTCCGGAAGGGGGGTGCCGCAGCGCACGCAGATCGGTCGGGTGGCGGTCATGGGGACTGGAGTGCTCTCCAGTGACGCGAAACGCCGGCGAGGTTACGGGGTTTCCGCGCGGCGCCCCCCCACGGCCTCGAAGAGCGCGGAGAGCTCGTCCTCGAGCTCGGCGGGATCCGCGAGCGTGTCGAGGATCGCCTGGCGCAGGAGCTCGCGGTAGCGCGAGCGCAGGCGGTGCGCGGCGACCTTGACCGCGCCCTCGCTCGTGCCGAGCCGCCGGGCGAGCTCGGAGCGCGGGGTGGAATCCCCCGCCAGCTCGCCTTCCAGCGCGCGGAAGAGCTCGCCCTTGTCGCGCGCGTCGTACTCGGCGCCGAGCGTCGCCACGACGCGGTCCAGGAGACCGCGCGCCCAGGCGGCCTGGTAGAGCCCCTCGGGCGAGGCCTCGTCGGCCGGCTCGATCCCGTAGAGCTCCTCCGCGCGCGCGAAGTCGAGCGAGAGAATCGTGCGCCCGCCGCCGCGCTTCTGCGCTCCCTCCGCTGCCGCTCGTTTCGCGAGAAAGTGCTGGAAGGCCGCCAGCAGAAAGGAACGGAAGCGCCCCCGCTCGCGGTCGGCCCGGGCGAGGTCGCCTCGCTCCAGGAGGTCGACGAAGAATCCCTGGGTCGCGTCCCGGGCGTCCTCGACGGCCAGGCCCCGGCGCCGAGCGTAGGCATAGAGCGGATACCAGGCGGCGGCGCAGAGCTCCTCCAGGGCCGCGCGCGAGGCGCGCGGATCGCCGCCGTGCAGGCTGGCGATCAGGCTCCAACGCGTGGTCGCGAACCCCCCGGGAAGACCCGACGTCGCCATGGGGCCGCGCGCTAGTAAGCCACCTTGGACACGAAGCGGGCCCAGGCGCGCGACTCGCGCAGCTCGGAGAGCGCGCGCGCGAAGGCCTCGATCTCCTCGGCGCGCGTGTAGAAGTGCGGGCTCACGCGGATGCCGGCGCCGGGCCGGAAGTCGACCAGGATCCCCCGCTCGGACAGCGCCGCGACGAAGGCGGGACCGTTCTCGTCCTCGCGCAGGCCCACGGTGAGCGTGCCGCCGCGCTGGGCGGGATCCGCGGGACAGGGAACGGTGAAGCCGCGATCGAGCAGGTCCGCCCGCAGCCTCTCGGTGAGGGCCACCGACCAGCGTCGGATGCGTTCGGGGCCGACCTCGAGCACGATCTCGTAGCCCGCCGAGGCCGCGAAGAGCGCCGGCACGGCGGGCGTGCCGTTGAGCAGCCTCCAGGCCCCGCGTGCGTAGCGCTGCGGCCCGGTCTCGAACGCGAAGGGCTCGGCGTGGGCCGCCCAGCCGGTGATCGTCGGCTCGAGCGCCTCGATGAGGCCCGGCCGCACGTAGAGGTAGGCCGCCCCCGGACCGCCGCACAGCCACTTCACCGATCCGCCGCAGACCATGTCGACGCCGAGCGCCTGCACGTCGATCGGCACGGTCCCCAGCGACTGGTAGCAGTCGAGCAGGACGAGCGCCCCGACCTCCCGCGCGCGCGCCTGGATCGCGCGCACGTCCTGGAGGAACGAGCTCTTGAACAGCACGTGGCTCATCGAAACGATGCGCGTCTCCTCGTCGATCGCCTCGAGCAGGCGCTCGAGCGGCACCGTGATCCCGTCCGGGCTCTCGACCACCTGCGTGCGAGCGCCGCGGCGGCGCACACCCTCCCAGACGTACATGAGCGACGGGAAGTCGATGTCGACGTAGACGACCTTGTTGCGCGGGGCCGAGAAGTCGAGCGCGGAAGCCACGATCGACTGGATGATCGACACGTTCGTGTGCATGGCCACCGTGCCCTCGGGCGCGTTCAGGATGCGCCCGACGAGCTTCCCGACCTCGATCGGCGCGGCCCACCAGCCCTCGCCCCAGGCGCGAACGCCGCGCGTCGCCCATTGATCGGTGTAGGCGCGCAGCTTGTCGACCACCCCGCGCGGCATCGCGCCGAGGCTGTGGGTCACGAGGTAGTTCGTGCTCGACAGGATCGGGAAGCGCCCGCGCCAGCGCTCCGGATCGTGGGCCTCGGCCGCGCCCGTGGCCCCCGCCTTCGCCCCTGCCTTCGATCCGATCGCTCCCCGGAGTTCCTCGTTCCGTTTCATCGAGACCGCATCCTACCGTTCCCCGGTCGCGCGCGCCGATACTGGAGAATGCTCGCGACCCTGCTGCTCGTGCTCGCATGCGCGCAGCGCGCCTCGGATGCGCCCCCGGAAGCTTTCTTCGCCCCGAGCGCGCGCTGGTCCACGGCGGGCGGGACTCCCGCGAAGAACGGGACCTCGCTGGCTCCCGCCCTGCGCGAGGAACCCCTCGTCGCCTGGAGCGTGGACCTCGGGGGGCCGCTGGAAGGCGAGCCGCTCGTCTGGGACGGGCGGGTCGTGGCGGTCACCCGGAAGAGCCCCGATCGACGCGTCGTGGTCGTGCTCGAGCTCGCGACCGGGCGCGTGCTCCTGCACCGCGAGCTCTCGATCTCCGTGCCGCTCGAACCGGCGCTCTTCGGGGACGTGCTCGCCGTGCGCGCCGCCGAGCAGCGGGTCGACCTCCTGCGGATCGGCGCGCGCCTCTCCACCCTGCGCAGCTTCACGGCCGAGCGATCGATCTCGCCGCCCGCCCTGCGCGACGGCGAGCTCTACCTGCGCGTCGACGACTCCCTCGTGCGCTACGACCTCGAGCGGCGCGAGGCGGTCTGGACGGCAACCGTCGAGGACGTCCTGCGCGGCACCCCCGCGGTCGAGCTGGATTCGGTCTTCGCCCTCGCCTACGACGGCGCCGGACGCGCCTTCGTGTTGCACCTCGCGCGCAGCGACGGCCGCGTCCTGGAGCGCATCGAGGTCGGCGGACACGGCGGACGGATCCCCGAGGTCGGCGCGCGCGCCTCGCTCCATCTCCTGCCGCGCGAGCTCGTGATCGAGTTCCCGTTGCCGGTGGCCTCCACGACGAACCAGGCCTTCCCCTTCGGGCGCCTGGCGCGCTCGGGCGGCCGCTTCACGGGGGAAGCGCCCTCGCTCCATCCGCTGCTCGTGCCGCCGGTACCGCTCGGAACGGGCTGGGTGGCGCTCGAGGGCGACGCGCGGAACCCGCGCTGGATCGCGACGCGCCGCGAGGGGGCTCTGCAGCGTTCCGCGACCCTCGCCCAGCGCGGCGCGCACCCCGAGCTCCTCGCGCCGGCCGTCCCGGCGACGCACGCGAGCGGCGTGATCTACCTGGGAGGACTGGCGGCCGACGCGGCGAGCTGGGAAGTTCTGTGGAAGCGCCCCTCCTGGTGCTTGCGGCCCGTGCCCGCCGAAGGGTTCCTGCTCGTCGTGGAGGAGCCCGAACGCCTGAGTGCGCTCTGCGAACCCCTGCCCGCCCTCGCGGGGGCCGAGCGCGATGCGCGCTCGATCGCAGCCGAGCTCGAGCGCGAGCTCGCCGAGGGCTACGCGCTCCTCGCGCAGCGCTCGCTGCGCGCCGGAGACCCCGAGCTCAGCACGCGGCTCCTCGCCACGGCGGCGGGCCTCGGCGCCCGGGGCCGAGCGTTCGAGCTCGCCCAGGACGGACTCGATCGACTGCTCGAGCGGCTGCGCGGACAACCGGCCCGGCCCGATCCGCGCGGGCGCGCGCTCGTGCTCGAGGAAGAGCGCGAGCTCGCCGCTCGCCCGGGGAACGGACTCTTCGAGCGCGCGCAGGACGCAACCGATCCGGCGCTCGAGCGCGCGCTCTTGCGCGAGCTCCTCGCTCGCGATCCGGGCGATCCGCGGGCGGGCGCCGCCGTGCGCTCGAAGATCCCGCCGGACGCGCCCGTCGGGGACGCCTTCGACGCCGAGAGCTGGCTCGACTTCCTCGACGTCGAGGCCAAGACGCCGGTGCGCTTCCTCGACCTCGCCCGTGCCGTCCAAGGCTCGTCCGAGCGCGCGATCCTCGAGCGCCAAGCGAGCGAGTGGCGTCCCGATCTCGTCGGCTTCCGCACGGACCGCTTGCACGTCGTGACGGCACCCGGGAGGCCGGGCGCCGTGGCGCGCGCGCTCGACCTCGGCGAGCGCATGTGCGAGCTCCTGGAGCAGATGTTCCTGGCGCCCCAGGAGAGGCGCGAGCTCCCCGCGGGCGAACCGATGACGCTCCTGCTCTACGCGGACCAGCGGGAGTACGTCGAGCAGAGCCGCAAGGCGCGGAGCGGCCCCGAGGCCGTGCTGGGCTGGACCGTGGGCCACTACAACGGCGGCGAGAACCTCTCGCGCATGTTCGTGCCCGAGGAGGACGGACTCCTGCGCGAGTTCCTGGGCACCTATGCCCACGAGCTCACGCACCACTGGCTCGCGACGCGCGCGCCCTTCGCGACCCGCGTGCAGCCGCTCGATCTCCCCGGGTACTGGGTCGCGGAGGGCTTCGCGACGATGGTCGAGGAGTTCCGGCTCGACGTGGAGACCGGCGCGTGGAGCGCGGAGAACCCGCGCGCCCACAGCCTGGACTTCGTGGCGAACGCGCCCGCCGAGGCGCTCCTCCCCTGGGAGACGTTCTTCGCGCTCTCGCCGCTCGACTTCGCCGAGCTCGGGACGAAGCCGAAGGCGAGCTTCCCGCTCGCCTGGCGCCTCGGCGTCGAGGCCGAGGCGAGCGAGATCCAGCTCTTCTACGCGCAGGCCGCCGCCGCGGCGCACTACCTCTTCCGCACGTCGGAGGGGACGAAGCGCGCGCTCTTCACGGCCGTCGAGGGCTGGTACCGGGGAGACCGCAGCGCGACGAATCCGGCCGCCGCTCTCGGAATCACTCCGAGCGAGCTCGGCGCGCGCATCCGCGCCTTCGCGCGCGAGGCGGTCCTCGTCGCCGGCTGACCCGCGCCGTTTCGGGAGCGTGCAAGGGCGCCCGAGCCACTCCCGGCCCGTGGAACAGCGTGACGAGTCGAACATGAAGCCGGCACGATCGCCTGGCCCAACGAAGCCGACATCGCTCCCGAGACGCTGTACCTGCTGCCCGACGAACGGGGCGACGCGGCGTAGTCCACCGCTCTTTTCGGCGCACGCGCCGCTCGGATTCGTCTACCATGACTGCACGACCGGCCCCTGCCCGCCGCGATCGTTGGAGCCTCGGGTAGGCTTCGGGAGCTGCGATGAGATCCTGTCCTCAGTGCAACCAGGAGATGCGGAAGTCCCGCGTGGCTTCGATCGAGGTCGACGAATGCCCGGGCTGCAAGGGACTCTGGTTCGACGACGACGAGCTCCGGCTCGCCAAGGACGAGTCCCGTCCCGACCTGCGCTGGCTCGACTTCGAGCTCTGGAAGCACCACGACCACTTCCGCGCGAGCCAGCGGCACCTGAAGTGTCCCGACTGCGGCGGGGATCTCGTGGGGATCGAGTACGGCAAGGCCCAGGTGGTGGTCGACGCCTGCGCGACCTGCCACGGCATCTGGCTCGACAAGGGCGAGTTCCAGCGCATCCTCGAGGCCCTGCTGCAGGAGACCGCCGCCAAGGACGTCGGCGAATACCTGGAGGACACGCTGGAAGAGGCGAAGGAGCTCCTGACCGGAAACGAGTCGTTCCTCTCCGAGTGGCGCGACCTGCGGGCCGTCCTGAAGCTCCTGCAACTGCGCTTCTTCATCGAGCACCCGCGGCTCCTGAGCCTGATCTCGGGGATGCCTCCGTTCTGAGCTCGGCGGGTTCGAACCCGTCGACCACGGGCGTTGGAGCGGGGCCCGACTCCCTACTCGTCCCCGGCCCATGCGAGCGACGTGATCCGCCAGCGGCCCTCGTGCTCGAGCAGCGTGAAGGCATCGACGCCGGTCCATTCCATCACGTCCCACGGGTCGCCGAAGCGCGCCCCGTAGCGCGCCCAGACCTGCGCCAGGTTCCCGGTGCGCTTGATCTCCGCGCCGGTCATCCACTCGGCGAAGATCGCCTTCGCCCCCGGGCCCTGCGGCGCCTGCGCCACGAAGTCGGGGACGCTCGTCGCCACGACGCGCGGCGCGTTCTCGCCGGGCGGCTGCCAGACCGTCGTCAGCGTCGCGCCGGGCCAGAAGTGATCCGCGTAGGCCTCCCAGTCGCGCGCCGAGAAGTCGGCGTAGTAGCGCTCGAGCTCGCCGAGGACGGGCGCGGGATCCTGAACGGGACCGGAAGGATCGACCGTCGAGACACAGGAAACCGCCAACCCGATCAGCGCCACTCCAGGGAATCCGAACCGATGATGGCCGATCCGTCCTGGTCCGGCTCTGCTTCCGGTGCAGTTCGTCCCTCTTCGGCATCGGCTCGAACCCCGACCTCACCGACGCGAGCACGAGCATCCTGCGCCAGGACGAGGAATCGGTCCAGCTGCGCGAGCAGTACCGAGAACACGTGGCGAAGATGCTGGCGCTGCTCGGGGAATCGCCGGCCGAGGCGGCGGCGCATGCGGCGACCGTGCTCGAGCTCGAGACCGAACTGGCGCGGAAGGCCTACAGTGCGGTCGACTTCCGCGATCCGTCGAACCTGCTCAACAGGATCGCCGTGGTCGAGGCCCAGACGCTCACGCCACACTTCGACTGGACGGCGTACCTCACGGCCCAGGGGCTCGACCCCGCGCAGCCCGTCAACCTGATCGCTCCCGACTACTTCGCGAACGCCGACGCGCTCCTCGCAGGCCGTCCCTTGGACGATTGGAAGGCCTACCTGCGCTGGCAGCTCGTGCACGCGAATGCCGACTATCTCCCGGCGGCCTTCGACGCGCAGGACTTCGCGTTCTTCGGACGCACCCTGGGCGGCGCCCAGGAGCAGCGCCCGCGCTGGAAGCGGGTGATCGAAGCCACCGGCGAGACGATGGGCGAGGCGCTCGGGCAGACGTTCGTGGCGCACACCTTCAGCCCGCGCGCCAAGGAGCGCTGCCTGCAGATGGTCGAGGACCTCCTGGCGGCCATGCGCGCGCGGCTGGAGACGCTGCCGTGGATGAGCGACGCGACGCGCACCAAGGCGCTCGAGAAGCTCTCCACGTTCAAGACCAAGATCGGCTACCCGGACAAGTGGCGCGATTGGTCCGGGCTCGTCGTCGGTCGCGATTCCTACCTCGAGAACCACATGCGCGCGGCCGAGTTCAACTTCCGCTACGACCTCGGCAAGGTCGGGAAACCCGTGGACAAGAGCGAGTTCGGCGTGCCCGCCTACATCGTGAACGCCGGCTACAACCCGCTGAACAACGACATCACCTTCCCGGCCGGCATCCTGCAGCCTCCGTTCTTCAGCGAGTCCTACGACGACGCGCTCAACTACGGCGGGATGGGCGCGGTCATCGGGCACGAGATCACCCACGGCTTCGACGACGAGGGCAGCCAGTTCGACGCGCACGGGAACCTCGCCAACTGGTGGAGCGAGAGCGACCGGGCCGAGTTCGATCGCCGCGCGAAGGTCGTGGAGGAGCAGTTCTCCGCCTACGAGGCGCTCGAGGGGCTCAAGGTCAACGGCAAGCTCACGCTGGGCGAGAACCTGGCCGATCTCGCCGGCCTGACGATCGCCCACGCCGCACTCCAGCGACGCCTGGCGGGAGAGGCCACGCAGGCGATCGACGGCTTCACGCCAGAGCAGCGCTTCTTCCTCGCCTGGGCCCGCGCCTGGCGCAACAACACCACCCCGGAGCGCCTGAAGCTGCAGGTCAACACGAACCCGCACGCACCGGCGAACTTCCGGGCCGTCGGGCCGCTCTCGAACCTGGACGCGTTCCAGCGGGCGTTCTGCTTCCGCGACGACGCGCCGGTCATGCGCCCGAAGGGTTCACGCGCGGTCGTGTGGTAGGAGGGCGGCGCCGCTCGGGGGCGCGGCGCGCCCGCGCCTGCGTTTCCCGCCCTGGCCGCTCGCGAGGGCCCTCGCGGGTCGGATCTCAGCTCGCGGCCCCGTCTTGCGCCTCGAACCGTGGCAGCTCCAGGCCACAGCGTCGCACGAAGGGTTCGAGGCGGCGCGCGAATTCCTCGTCCATCTGGGCCGCGCTCTGCGAGCGCAGCCCGAGCTCGACGGCGCGCGCGTCGGCGGTCGTGCCGGCCTGCCCGAAGGAGGCGCGCGCGATCGCCACCCAGTGATTCAAGAATCGCTGCGCCTGGGGCCGGTTCGTCGCTTCCGCTGCGAACTCGACGAAGCGCGTCGGCTCGGGCCGGCGCGCGGCGGCCTCGACGTGCGAGCATGCGATGGCGGCGAACTCCTGCGCGACGCTCTCCACGTAGCTCTCCATCGCCACGCCCTCGGCGAGCCCGCAGACGTGGTAGAAGACGCCGAACTCGAGGCGCGAGGAGGGATAGGGCACGTCGTCGACGCGGTCGCGCACGGCGGACTCGAGATCGGTCCAGCCGAGCTCCGAATAGAGCGCGTGCACTTGGCGGAAAAGTCGCAGCGCGAGATCGAGCTCGGAGGCGATCAGGACCTTCACGTCGAGCTCGGTCACGTACTTCAGGCTGTGCCCGAGGATGTTGATCGAGGCGAGCTGGCGCGCGGCCATGCTCTCCACGATGCGCCGCAGGAGGACCTTGGCTTCCTCGTCGAGATGCTTCACGCTCATCGTGTTCCTCCCGCCGGCGGAGCTTTGCCGGTCAACTGGTCGTCGGGAATCCGCAAGCGCTCGACCGCCTCGCCGCCCACGAGGTGGCGCTCGACGATCTCGTCGACGTCCGCCAGGGTGACCCCGCCGTACCAGACGGCCTCGGGATAGACGACGCAGGTCACGCCGCGCGCGCACTGGTCGAGGCACTGGGCCTTGTTCACTCGCACGATGCGCTTGAGACCGCGCTCGTAGGCGCGGCGCTTGAGGGCCTCGGCCACCGCGAGCGAACCCTTCTCGGCGCAGCATCCTTTCGGATGGCCGGGGCCGCGGTCGTTGATGCACACGAAGAGGTGTCGCAGGAACTTGGCCATCAGCCGAGGAGCTCCTGCGCGATGATCGACTTCTGGATCTCGCTCGTGCCCTCGTAGATGCGCAGCGCCCGCACCTCGCGGAACAGGCGCTCGACCACGCTGCCGCGCTTCACGCCGAGCCCGCCGAAGTGCTGCACCGCGCGGTCGCAGATCCATCCCGCGTTCTCCGTGGCGACGAGCTTCGCGCGCGCGACGGCGAGGGCGGCCGGCCCGCGGCGCTCGCCCTGCGCGGGAGCCTCGTCCACGAGCCGCGCCGCCTCCTCCACCAGGAGCTGGCCCGCGCGCAGGCGCGCGTCCATTTCCGCCAGGTCGAAGCGCAGGGCCTGGTTCGCGGCGAGCGGCTTGCCGAACTGCTTGCGCGACGAGAGATGGGCGATCGATTCGGCGAGCGCGCGGCGCGCGAGGCCGTTGGCGGCGGCCGCGACCGAGGTGCGGAAGCGCGCGAGCGTCGCGAGCGCGAGCTCGAGCCCCTGCCCTTCCTCGCCCAGGAGGAACGCGGAGGGGATCTCGCACTCCTCGAGGATCACGTCGCCGATGGGATGCGGCGCCATGACCTCGAAGGGCTCGACGTCGAGGCCCCACACGTCGTCGGGCACGAAGAACATGGAGAGCCCCGCGCGTTCCCCGGGCGAGCCCGAGGTGCGCGCGAGCAGCGTGTAGAAACTGGCCAGGGCGCAGTTCGAGATGAACGTCTTGCGTCCGTCGAGCACCCAGTGGTCGCCCGCGCGCACGGCCCGGGTCTCGACGTCGGCCAGGTTCGAACCGGCCCCGGGCTCGGTCAGGGCGAAGGCCGCGATCTCCTCGCCGCGCGCCACCGCCGGCAGCACGCGCTCCTTGAGCTCGTCCTTCCCCCCCAGCGCGACGGCGTGGGAACCGAGGCCCTGCATCACGAACATCACGTCGAGGAGCCCCGAGTGGTAGGCGAGCTCGTCGCGCAGGGCGGCGAGCGCGCGCACGGACACGGTCGCGGGATCGCACAGCCCCTTCGCGCTGGCGCCGCCGTCGCGCTCGGGAACCGTGAAGGCCAGGAGGTCGGCCTGCGCGAGCGCCGCGAGCGCCTTGCGCGCGGCCTCCTCCTCCCCGAGCGTCAGGAGCTCCGGGGCGAGCCCCTTGCCCAGCGCCCAGGCGCGCGAACGCAGCTCCTCGATCACCGCTTCTTCCCTCCGCCGGCGGCGTGCTTCACGAAGTTGGCCGCGCGCTTCTCGACGAAGGCGCGATAGGCCTCGTGGTAGTCGGGATGCTTCATGCACTCGGCCTGGATCCAGGCCTCGGCTTGCAGCGCATCCGGGAGGGTCATCGAGGCCTCCCGATCCAGCATGCGCTTGGTGATCGCGAGCCCGCGGCTGGGTCCGGCGGCGAGCTTCTCGGCGAACTCGAGCGCGAAGGCGGGGAGCTCGGCGTCGGGCACGACGTGGTTGTAGAGCCCGATGCGCTCCGCGCGCCGCGCGTCGATGAACTCGCCCGTCATCAGGAGCTCGCTTGCGAGCCCCAGTCCGACGATGCGCGGGAGCAGCCAGGCGGCGCCCATGTCCGCGCCGGAGAGACCGACCTTGGTGAAGAGGAAGGCGATGCGGGCGCTCTCGGCCGCGATGCGCACGTCGGAAGCGATCGCCAGCACGGCTCCCGCGCCGCAGGTCGTGCCGTTCAGGCCGGCCACGATCGGCTTCTCGAGGGCGCGCATGTTCGCGACGAGGTCGCAGGTCATGCGCGTGAAGGCGAGGAGCTCGGCGTCGGAGACGTCGAAGAGCTTGCCGATGATGTCCTTGACGTCCCCCCCCGAGCAGAAGGCCCGGCCCGTTCCCGTCAGGAGCACCGCCCGCACCCTGGAGCGGCCCTGCAAGGCCTCGAAAGCGTCGCGCAGCTCGGCGTAGGAGTCGAACGTGAGCGCGTTCAGGCGCCCGGGCCGATCGAGGCGGATCGTGGCGACGCCCTCCGATTCCTCGTAGCGGAAGTGCTCGGGGTTCATGGGTTGGAGTCGGACTGCTCAGCGAGAGCGAGAACGCTGCGACAAAAAGCCTCGAAGTCGCCCAGATGCTCCCTCAGGATTCCGGCCAGGATTTCCTGATCGATCTCTTGGTACTCGTGAACGGCCACGTTGCGGAAGCCGACCATGCGCTGGAGGCGTTCCCCGACGTCGCGCTCGAGAATCCCGGCCCGGACCATCAACGAAAAGCCCTCCTTGGATTCCTGGGGCAGCCCGAGCCTCCTCTTCGAGACGACGTGCATGGCGAGATCGATGCTCGCCTCGCAGGCGCGGACCAAGTTCAGGATCACGGCATCCTGGATCGTGTAGTCCTCGAGCCTTCCAGGATCGTCTCGGTACTCGGATCGGATCCGCGCCAGACACCGCTCGATCGTGGCGACCCTGTTCAGGACGACGTCACTTTTCACGGTATCGATCCACGAAGGCCTGCACGACCTCTCGACGCTCTTCTTGGAGGCGGGCGTAATCGCTCAGCGTGTACATCTCGAAGGTCTCGGCGGCGGCGGGGTCGGCCGTGAACACGCGCCGGCCGGTCGCGACCACCTGGGCTCGGAAGACGGTGGAGCTCCGCGACAGATCGACCAGATCGATGTCCCGACCGATCCGCATCCCGAGGTCCTGAGCCGCCTCGAAGACCCGAAAGGCATCCGTGGGATGGCGCGCGAGGAAGGCGAGGTCCACGTCGCTGTCTCGGCGCGCCTCGCCCCTTTCGCTCGAGCCGAAGTGGTAGAGGGCCACGAGGTCGGATGGGTCCGATGCGAAGAGACGATCGCGCAGGAACTGCACGATCTCGTCCACGGGTAGCCGAAACCCGAGCGCCATCCCTCGCGAGTCTATCAATGGATCGGATGGACGAGAACCAAAGGTAGCTGCTACGAGCCCAGCGGGATCGCCGCGCGTCCCTGGATCTCGACCAGCGCGCCGGTCTCGAGCAGATCGGCGACCTCGACCAGCGCCATCGCCGGGAAGTGCCTGCCCACGAGCTCGCGATAGGCCCGACCGACCGCTTCGACCTCTGCCAGGTACGCGCGCTTGTCCTTCACGTAGATCGTGAGCGACACGAGGTGCTCCCTTTTCCCGTCCGCCGCCTCGACCACCTCGATCACGTTCGAGAGCGCCTGGCGGAACTGCGCCACGAAGTCGCCGCCGCCCACGAGATGCTGATCGGGATCCCAGGCCACCTGACCCGCGATCTCGAGCCAGCGCACCGGGCCCTCGACGGCGATGCCGTTCGAGTAGCCCCCGGGCTTCTCCCAGCCCTCGGGCTGGACGATCGTGATTCGGGTCGACCTCGGATCGCGCGATGCGGCATTCTCCTTCATGCGGGACGGCTCCGATCGTTCGGACGATGGATGCGCGGCTCGGGCAAGCCTTCGAGCTCGACCAGCGCGCCGTTCTCGTCTCCGGCGAGCAATCCCAGGACGGCCTCGGCCACCTCGTCGCAGGTCACGAGGCGCCCGCCGGGGTTCTCGCGCGCCAGGAAATCGCGCACCTCGCACGGATCCCGCCGAGTCTTCTCCGCGATGCGCGCGACCGAGCCGTCGGTCATGGGCGAATCGACGTAGTGCGGGCACACGGCGTTGATCGTCACGCCGGAGCCCTCGAGCTCGAGCGCGGCGGCGAGCGTGTAGCCCACGAGCGCGAACTTCGAGGCGCAGTAGCTCGAGGCGTAGGCGTAGCCGCGCAGGCCGGCCGAGGAGCCGATGTTGACGATGCGCCCGTAGCCGCGGCTCTTCATCTCGGGCAAGAGCCCCTCGATCAGGCGCCTAGCGCCGTGGAAGTTCACCTCCATGTGCGCTCGCGCGAGCTCCTCGGCCGCGACGTCCTTCGGCACGAGCGGCGCGCTGGTCGCGATCCCGGCGTTGTTCACGAGCCAGTCGATCGGACCGACGTCCTTCGCCAGCGCGCGCGCCTCCTCGAGCGCGAATCCGACGCGCTCGGGCTCGGCCACGTCGAGCTCGAGCGGCCAGGCGAGCCCGCCCTCGCCCTCGATCGCCTCGGCGACGTCGATGCAATGGATGCGCGAACGCGCGGCGGGGATCACCGCCGCCCCGTGGCGCGCCAGGCGCCGCGCGATCGCCGCGCCGATCCCGCGGCTCGCTCCGGTGACGAGCGCGACGTGGGGCCGAGACTGCGCCATTCCGAGAGTGTGCCGCGCTCGGGGCGGGCGCGCCAGGATCGGGTGCGCATGCCCGCCGCGGCCTTGCGCAACCCGCCGGACGTCCGCGACGGGCCTCCCGGCCATCCGCTACGATGCCTCGTTCCCCATGTCCGAACCCGCAGGGAACGAACCTCTCAGGAAGCGCGTCCGCTTCCCGATCCCCGACGTGCGCTGGCCGACGCGCGTCGAGGCGGCGGCGAGCCGGCTCTTCTCCCCGATCCGCGTGGGCGCCTTCGCCGCGCGCACGCGCACCTGGGTGCCGGCCATGGTGCCCTGGCGCGCGACCGAGGAGGGCTTCGTCACGCCCGGGGTGCTGCGCTGGTATGGACGCTTCGCCGAGGGCCGGCCGGGCGTGCTCGTGGTGGAGGCGACCGGGATTCGGGACGTCCCGAGCGGGCCGCTGCTCCGCATCGGGCACGCGCGCTTCCTGTCGGGTCTGCGGCAGCTCATGGAGACCGTGCGCGAGCGCTCCCTGGGCGAGACGCGGCTCCTGATCCAGATCATCGACTTCCTCGCGATCCGCCGGCGCCCGCCGAAGGAGGCCTACCTGCGGAGGTTCCTGGCGCTCACCGAGCGGCACCGCGCGGGACTCGCGCTCGCCCCCGAGCACGAGCGCGTCGCGCGCACGGGCTCGGAGCCCGAGGTGCGCGAAGCTCTGCTCGCGCTGCCGCACGAAACGTTGCTCGCGATCCTCTCGCCGCGCGAGCGCGAGGACCTCGAGATGGGCTATCGCGAGCGCGTGAACGACCTCGAGCTCCCCCATGTGCGCGATCTGCCGCGCGTGCTCCCCGGGCTCTTCGCCGGCGCCGCGGCGCGCGCGAGGGAGGCGGGCTTCGACGGCGTCGAGCTGCACTACGCGCACGCCTACACCATGGCCTCCTTCCTCTCGCGCACGAACATGCGCGACGACGGCTACGGCGGTTCGCCCGAGAACCGCGTGCGCTTGCCGCTCGAGGTCTTCGCGGCCGTGCGCGAGCGCGTCGGGAAGGACTTCACCGTCGGCTGCCGCTACCTCTCCGACGAGGCGATCGCGGGCGGGAGCCGCATCGAAGAGGCCCAGGACTACGGCGAGCGCTTCGCGCGAGCGGGCATGGACTTCCTCTCGCTGTCGAAGGGCGGCAAGTTCGACGACGCGAAGCAGCCCAAGGTCGGCGAAGCGGTCTATCCCTACACGGGTCCGAGCGGGCTCGAGTGCATGCCGACCGTGTACGTCGAGGGCGGACCGCTCGGCCGCAACCTGCCGCTCGCGCGGGCGGTGCGCGAGCGCGTGCGCGCCGCGGGCTTCGAGACGCCGATCGTCGGCTGCGGCGGGATGAACTCCTTCGAGCTCGCCGAGGCCGCGCTGGCGCGCGGCGACTGCGACCTCGTCGGCGCCGCGCGCCAGTCGCTCGCCGATCCCGACTGGTGGCTCAAGATGGAGCTCGGGCGCGGGGCCGAGATCCGCCGCTGCCTCTACACGAATTACTGCGAGGGGCTCGACCAGAAGCACGTCGAGGTGACCTGCCAGCTCTGGGACCGCGTGTTCGACGAGCCCGACGCCGAGCCCGGGGAAGCCGTGCGGCGGACGAAGGACGAGAAGCGGCGGCTCGAGCCGCCGCCCTGGCGCAGGTAGGCGATGCCGCGCGACGTCACGTTGGTCCTCGCGCCCTCCGCCTCGCCCCCGCCGGTCGAGGACGCACCCGCGCTCCTGCGCCTCGCCGCGACGGAGCTCCGCATCCCTCCCGAGCGCTTGCTCGAGGTCCGCCCGACGAAGCTCTCCTTCGACGCGCGCGCCCGGCATCGGTCCTGGCGCCTCGCGCTGCGCGTGTGGGAGCGCGGCGAGATCGCGCCCGAGCCGATCCGCATTGATCCGCCGGACCTCGCGCGTCCGAGCGAACGCGCGCCGCGGGTGGTCGTGGTCGGGAGCGGACCCGCCGGGCTCTTCGCGGCGATCGACGCCCTGGCGGCGGGCTTGTGCGTCACCGTGGTCGAGCGCGGCAAGGACGTGCGCGCGCGCCGGCGCTCGATCCGCGCCCTGAACCGCGGGGAGCCGGTGGATCCCGACTCGAACTACTGCTTCGGCGAGGGCGGCGCGGGCACCTACTCCGACGGCAAGCTCTACACCCGCAGCGGCGAGCGCGAATCGATCCAGGGCGTGCTCGAGATGCTCGTGGCCCATGGCGCGCCGCGCGAGATCCTGGTCTCCTGGCGCCCGCACGTCGGCTCGAACCGCTTGCCACGGGTGGTCGAGGCGCTGCGCGAAACGATCCGGCGCGCCGGGGGCGAGGTGCTGTTCGGTGCGCGGGCCGAAGAGATCGAGACGAACGCGACCCGCGGCGATCGCAGGCGCGCCGAGGTCGTCTGGATCCGACGCATCGAGAGCGGAGAGCGCATCCGTCTCGCCGCCGACGCGGTCGTGCTCGCCACCGGCCACAGCGCCCTCGACTCGCTCCTCATGGCGCGCCGCGCGGGAGCGCGGCTCGTGCCGAAGGGCTTCGCGATGGGCCTGCGGACCGAGCACCCGCAGCCCTGGCTCGACGCGCGCCAGTACGGAGGCCTGCGCGGTCCCTGCGATCTCCCGGCCTCGTTCTACGAGCTCGCGACGCGCGCCGACGAGCGCGGGGTGTGGAGCTTCTGCATGTGCCCGGGCGGGTTCATCGTGCCCGCGACGACCGATTCGGGGCGCGTCGTGGTCAATGGCATGAGCCTCTCGCGCCGCGACTCGCCCTTCGCCAATTCCGGGATCGTGGTGGGCATCGAGCCAGAGGACTGGTGCGCGGAACGCGGGGAGCGCTGGGGCTGGCGCGAGCTCCTGGCGCGCGCAGAAGCCCTGGGCGAACCGCTGCGCTTCGAGGGATCGATCGAACTCCCGGTCAAGCCCGAGGACGATCCGCTGTTCGGCGTGCGCCTGCAGCTCGCGCTCGAACGCGTGGCCGCCCACGCGGGCGGCGGAGAACGGCGCGCGCCGGCGCAACGCGCCGATCTCTTCGCCGAGGGCCGCGGGCGGACGGCGCCCGCGCTCGCCACGAGCTACCCGCCCGGTGCGACGGCCGTCGATCTCGGAGAGGTGCTGCCGCGGGGTCTACACAAACGGCTGCGCAGGGCCTTCCAGGACTTCGACCAGCAGCTCCCCGGGTTCGCTTCCGAGATCGGACAGTGCCTGGGCGTCGAATCGCGCACCAGCTCTCCGGTCCGAATCGTGCGCGATCCCGAGACGCTCGTCAGTCCCGAGGTCGAGGGTCTCTACCCCTGTGGCGAAGGTGCGGGCCATGCCGGGGGCATCGTGTCGGCGGCCCTCGACGGCCGGAGGGTGGCGGCCGCTCTGGCGCGGGCCTTGGCGCGGGCCTGACGAAGAGCGGGCCGCTTTCCTCGGAAGGCTCCGAAGCTGCGGCAGACACGCCCGGTTAGGCGACGAAGCGATAGGTCGGACCGTTCCCCGGGAAACGTCCGCTCGAGACCCGGTAGGCCCAGCGGAGCGCGAGCGACTCGACCTTGCCGAGATTCCTCCGCGCGGGCGGGCTGGGCTCAAGGTCCTTTGGACTGACGAGGAACCGCGTCTCGAGTCGGGCCAAACGGGGCTCGGGCTCCGTGATCCAGGACGACGAAACGGATCCACCGCTCTCTGTTGCTTCCATCTTCATGGGAATCACCTCTCTCCACGGGGAGCAGGTGGAAGCGCGGGTCGGGGCCACGCGAATTCTCGAAGCCCCTTGACGCCTCGGCCCCTAGCTCATACGTTCGTTCAAAACCAACGTATGACCTCCGCTCCGCAAGACACCTGCGAGCGTTTGCTCGATGCGGCCGAGGCGCTCTTCGCCGAACGCGGCTTCGAAGGGGCCTCGCTGCGCGAGATCACGTCGCGAGCGCGCACGAACCTCGCGGCGGCGAACTACCACTTCCGCTCGAAGGAAGCGCTGCTCGACGCGGTCCTCGAGCGCCGCGTGGGTCCCATGAACCAGGAGCGGCTGCAACGGCTCGAGGCAGCCGAAGCGCGAGCCGGCGAGCGCGGACCGGAGCTCGAGGAGATCCTCGAGATCCTGGTCGGGCCGCCGCTGCGTCGCACGCGCGACGCCGCCGGCGGAGCCTTCCTGCGCATCGTCGGGCGACTGCACGCCGGCTCGGGAGCGCACTGGGAGCGCTTCCACGCGAACTTCCGCCCGATCAAGGAGCGTTTCACGCACGCCCTCGAACGCGCCTCTCCCGGGCTCTCGCGCGAGGAGCTCTTCTGGCGCGTGCACTTCGCCATCGGGGCGATGGTGGGCGTGATGATGGACTGCCAGCGCCTGTCCGAGATCTCGAACGGCCTGTGCGACCCCAAGGACGCCGACGCGGCCATCGACCAGCTCGTGCCCTTCCTCGCGGCGGGCATGCGCGCGCCCTCGATCGACGCCCGTCGCGAGCGGCGCGGCCGGGCCGGCACCCGAGCCTCCAGGAAGGCGCGCCCATGAACCGCGTCGCGATACGGATGCTGATCGGTGACCGCGCCAAGTACATCGGGATCCTGATCGGCGTCACCTTCGCATCGCTCCTGATCACGCAGCAGTCGGCGATCTTCACGGGGCTCATGTGGCGCACGGTGGGCGGCATCGTGGACCTGCCGCACGCGGACGTCTGGGTCATGGACAAGAAGGTCCAGTACATCGACGACATCAAGCCGATGCCCGATCCCTCGCTGCAGCGCGTGCGCGGCGTCGAGGGCGTCGAGTGGGCCATGCCGCTCTACAAGGGGCTGCTCAAGGCGCGCCTGCCGAGCGGGACGTTCCAGACCGTGAACCTCTTCGGCATCGACGACGCCACCCTGCTCGGAGGGCCGATCGAGATGGTCGAGGGGAGCCTCGCCGACTTGCGCAAGGCCGACGCGGTGATCGTGGACGAGAACGGCGCCCAGAAGAAGCTCGCCCAGGTCGCGAGCGACGGCAGATCGCGACCGCTCTCGGTCGGGGACACGCTCGAGCTCAACGATCACCGCGCCATCGTGGTGGGGATCTGCCGCGTCTCGCGCACGTTCCAGTCGCAGCCCGTGATCTACACCACCTACTCGCGCGCCACGCAGTTCGCTCCGCGCGAGCGCAAGCTGCTCTCTTTCGTGCTGGTCAAGGCCCGCCTGGGAGAGGATCCGACCGAGCTCGCGCGCCGCATCGAGGAGCGCACCGAGCTCGCGGCCCTGACCGCGGCCGAGTTTCGCTGGAAGACCATGGCCTACTTCCTCAAGTACACCGGTATCCCGGTCAACTTCGGGATCGCCGTGACCCTGGGCTTCCTGGTGGGCGTGATCATCGCCGGCCAGACCTTCTTCAACTTCGCGCTCGATAACCTGCGCTACTTCGGCGCCCTCAAGGCCATGGGCGCCTCGGGCAGGACGCTCGTGCGCATGATCGTGCTGCAGGCCGCCATGGTGGGCCTGCTCGGTTGGTGCATCGGCGTGGGCGGAGCCGCCCTGCTCGGGCACCTGGCGCGCGATTCCGAGCTCGCCTTCAAGCTGCCCTGGCAGCTACTCGCCATCAGCGGCGGAGCCGTGATCGTGATCTGCATGGTGTCGGCGTTGCTCTGCATCTGGAAGGTGCTGCGCCTGGAGCCCGCCATCGTCTTCAAGGGCTGAACATGGTGATCGAGAGCGAACGAGCCGTCGCGTGCCGGGGAGTGCACAAGAGCTATGGACAGGGCGACACGCGCGTCGCCGCTCTGCGCGGCATCGATCTCGAGGTCCGTTCGGGCGAGCTCCTGATGCTCGTCGGCCCCTCCGGATGCGGCAAAACCACCTTGATCTCGGTCATCGCGGGCATCCTCGACCACGACGAGGGCACGTGCATCGTCTTCGGCGAAGACCTCAAGAGGATGACCAGGGCGGAGAAGACCGCGTTCCGCGGCAGGAACATCGGTTTCGTCTTCCAGACCTACCAGCTGCTCCCGGCCCTCAGCGCGGCCGAGAACGTGGCCGTCCCTCTTTTCATCCACGGCGTCCCGCGCCGGAGCGCTCTCGAGCGCGCCGCGACCCTGCTGGAGCGCATGGGCATGGCCGAGAAGCGCAACGCGCTCCCCGCCCAGCTCTCGAGCGGCCAGCAGCAGCGGGTCGCGATCGCGCGCTCGTTGGTGCACGAGCCACGCCTGATCGTGTGCGACGAGCCGACGAGCGCCCTCGACCGCCAGACGGGCGAGCGGGTGATGGAGCTCCTGCGCGCGGTGGCCGTCGCCCCGGGACGCTCGCTGGTCGTCGTGACGCACGACGTGCGCATCTTCCACCTCGCCGACCGCATCGCCGCCATGGACGACGGCCGGATCCAAGAGGTCAGCGAGGCCCCCGAACGCTCTCCCCATCCCACGAGCGGAGTTCCGTGATGATCACGCGCTACTTGATCCCCCTGCTCGCCCTGGTGGGCGTGCTCTTCGCCGTCCGCAAGGTCGCCGCCGGCTACCGCGAAGCCGTCGTCCCGCCGCCGGTCGTGGAGCCGCCGCGGGCTCCGTTCGACGCCCAGATCGCGGCCTCCGGGATCGTGGAGCCCAGCTCGGAGGCGATCGCGATCTCGGCCGCCGTCGGCGGACTGGTCCTGGAGACCTGGCCGCAAGCAGGGGAGAGCGTGGCCGCGGGCGCGCCGCTCTTCCGTGTCGACGGCCGCGATATCGAGGCCTTGCTCGAGGTGGCGCGCTCCGAGCTCGAGGCGGCGCGCGCGCGCCGGCAGCGCCTCGAAGAGTGGCCACGGGCCGAGGAAGCGCGCGTCGCGGAGGCCCGACAGAGGGCGGCGGCGGCCGAGCTCGAGGACGCGCGCCTGCGGGACGAGCGTGCGCGGGCCGTCAAGGACGAGCGCGCTCTCTCGAGCGAGGAGCGCAACCGCCGGCGGCTCGCCTTCGAGGCCGCGCAGGCGCGCGCCGCCGAGGCCGAGGCCGAGCTCGACCGCCACCACGAGGGCACTTGGGAACCCGACCTCGCGGTCGCGCGGGCCGAGGTGAACCAGGCCGAGGCTCGCATCCGTTCGCTCGAGATCGAGTTCGAGCGCCGCATGGTGCGCGCTCCGCGCGACGCGACGGTGCTGCAGGTGAACGTGCGTTCCGGCGAGTACGCGGCGGCGGGTCCGCTCGCGCGCCCGCTCATGATCCTGGGCGACACGCAGGTGCTGCACGTGCGCGCCGACATCGACGAGCACGAAGCCTGGCGCTTCCGCCGGGAAGGACAGGCGCGGGCCTTCCTGCGCGGCAACCGCGATCTCGCCACCGACCTCGAGTTCGTGCGCGTCGAGCCCTACGTCGTTCCCAAGCGCTCGCTCACCGGCGAGAGCACCGAACGCGTCGACACGCGCGTCCTACAGGTGCTCTATCGCTTCGACCCGGCGCGACTCAGGGTCCAGGTCGGACAGCAGGTCGACGTGTTCATCGAGGTCCCGGCCGAGAACGGCCCGACCGAGGGAGCCTCGGGGCGATGACCCTCCGTCCGGGTTCCGGCCCGCGCCACCGTCTCTCGTGCCTCCTGTGCGCGATCGTCGGCGGCGCCTGCCACACGGTCGGCCCCGACTACGCACCTCCGCGCCCGGCCCTGCCTCCCTCCTGGAGCTCCCCGGCCCCTGCCGGAGAAGCGGATCTCGATCGCTGGTGGTCGGTATTCGGCGATCCCGAACTCGAGGCCTGGATCGAGCGCGCGCGCGGCGCGAACCCCGCCCTCGCCGGAGCCCTGGCGCACCTGCACGAGGCACGCGCCCTGCGCCACGGGAGCCGCGCGAGCCGCCGGCCCGAGGTCGACGTCGACGCTTCGGCCACCCGACGCCGCCGCAGCTCGCAGGCCTTCTCGGGCGGGCCCTTCACGCAGTCCCTGCGCGCGGATCTCTACGATCTCGGCTTCGACGCCAGATGGGAGCTCGATCTCTTCGGCGGCCTGCGTCGCGGGGTCGAGGCGGCGGACGCCGATCTCGCCGCCGCCGAGGAAGAGCTGCGCGACGTGCTCGTCTCGATCAGCGGCGACGTGGCGCGGGAGTACGTCGAGCTCTGCGGCCGCTCGCGCGAGCTCGGGATCGTCCAGGAGACCCTGGCGAGCATCGAGGAGCTGCGCTCGATCGTGCAGGAACGCGTCGATTCCGGGCTCTCCTCCGAGCTCGACCTCTCGCGCGTCGTGGCGCTCTTGGCGGAGAACCGTGCACGGGTGCCCGAGCTCGAGGCCGAGATCCAGAACCACGGCCATGCGCTGGCCGTCCTGGCCGGCGCGGCGCCGGAGACGATCCCCGCCGCGCGCGCCGCTCCAGCGGCGATCCCCGCCGCGCGCGCCCTGCCATCCGCGGGCGTTCCGGCCGAGCTGCTCCGCCGGCGGCCCGATCTGCGGCGCGCCGAGCGCGAGCTCGCGGCCGCCACGGCACGCATCGGCATCGCCACGGCCGATCTCTACCCGCGTCTCAGCCTCACCGGCTCCTACGGCTGGCTCGGCACGCGAGGCGAACAGATCTTCGAGAGCTCCTCCCAGCAGGGATCGATCGGTCCGAGCCTACACTGGCCGCTCTTCGACGCGGGACGCGTGCGCGCCCGCATCGCGGCCGAGGAGGCGCGCACCGAACAGGCGCTGGCCCGCTTCCAGGGCACGGTCCTTGACGCCATGCGCGAGGTCGAGGACTCCCTCGCCTCGCTCTCGGCCCAGACCGAACGCCGCGCGTCGCTCGAGCAGGCGGTGGCCGCGCAGGAGCGAGCGCTCGAACTCGCGAGCGCGCTCCATTCCGCCGGCCTGGCTGACTTCCTGACCGTGATCGACGTCGAGCGGGAACTGCTCGCCGCGCGCGAGGAACTCGCACGCAGCGAGACGGAGCATTCCGTCCAGGTCATCGCGCTCTGCAAGGCGCTCGGCGGCGGGTGGGACGCGGGAGCGGCCTCGAGCGCGGGGAGCTGAGGGCGCGCTCCAGCCTCCCTGTTCCCGGGAACCGCGCCCGGGAGGAATCCTGCGGGTCGGTCGCGCCCTCCACGTACCCCGATGACCGGGTGCGAGCGGGCCGGCCTAGAGCGTTTCGAGGCGGGCGGCTAGCATCGGGCTCGCACGTGTCCCGCATGAATCCCCCCGGCCCTTTCCCGCCCTCCGAGGAGAACCGCGGCGTCGACCCGGAGATCTCGCGGCCGAAGTCGGCGCACGCCTTCGTCGACCCCTCGCGGGAAATCGTGCGGCGCCTCGAGAGCCACGCCGCCAAGAAACCGCGCTACCAGCAGCGCGGGGAGATCGCCCGCGGAGGAATGGGGCTCGTCCTCAAGGTCTGGGACGAGGACCTACGCCGCCCGCTCGCGATGAAGGTCGTGCTCGGCCGGGACGGCGGCGCGCGCGCCCTCGAAGCCGATCCCAAGACCCTCGGTCGCTTCCTGGAGGAAGCCCAGGTCACGGCCCAGCTCGAGCACCCGGGGATCGTGCCCGTCCACGAGCTCGGGCTCGACGAAGAGGGTCGCGTCTACTTCACGATGCAGCTCGTGAAGGGCCGCAACCTGCTGCAGATCTTCTCCCTCGTGAGGGAGGGGAAGGAGGACTGGACCGAGACGCGCGCGCTGCTCGTGATGCTCCAGGTCTGCGAGGCCATGGCCTACGCGCACTCCAAGGGCGTGATCCATCGCGACCTCAAGCCCGAGAACGTCATGGTCGGCCGTTTCGGAGAGGTGTACGTGATGGACTGGGGACTCGCACGCGTCCAGGGGCGCGAAGACCTGCACGACATCCGGCTGAAGCGCGATCCGACCACGATGTCGTTCGTCGAGAGCGACCGCCGCAAGAGCGGGAGCCAGACGACCGATTCCTCCCTGTACACGATGGACGGCGATGTGGTCGGGACGCCGGTCTACATGTCCCCCGAACAGGCTCGCGGCCTGGTGGAACACCTCGACCCGCGCTCCGACGTCTATTCCGTCGGAGCCATGCTCTACTACCTGCTGGCGGACGAGATGCCCTACGTCCCCGCGGGCAGCAAGGTGGATTCGCACCTGGTACTGCGCTGGCTCCTCGAGGGGCCGCCGAAACCCCTGCACGAGCTGAATCCGCGCGTGCCCTCCGAGCTCGCCGCGATCTGCGAGAAGGCGATGTCCCGCGACGCCGATCGCCGCTACGCGGACATGTCGGAGCTGGCGCAGGACCTGCGCGCCTTCCTCGAGCACCGCGTGGTCAAGGCCTACGAAGCGGGCGCCATCGCCGAATTCAAGAAGTGGGTGGCGCGCAATCGAGCCACGGCGGTGGCGAGCGCCGCGGCGATCCTGTTCGCCCTGGGGGCACTCGGCACCGTCGGCTACCTCGAGGCGAAGGGCCGCGATGCCGAACGCATCCTGCGCACGCGGGCCGAGGAGAACGCGACCGAGGCCCGACACCAGGAAGCGCTCGCCAAGCTGGAGCAGGCCAAGGTGCTACGTCTCTCCGCCTTCCAGATCCTCGAGGATCTCCACAAGGAGGCCGAGACGCTGTGGCCCGCCGAGCCCGGACTCGTCGAGCTCTACGAGACATGGCTCGAGCACGCGGCCGACCTCGTCGCCGGGTTGCGCGTGGATCCCGGACGTGGAGAACCGGGTCACTACCAGACGCTCGAGGAGCTGCGGGCACGCGCACAGCCGGAGACGCCCGAGGAACACGAGGCCGCGCGCCGGGCCCATCCGCGCTTCGGCGAGCTCGTGACGCTCGAGCGCAAGTGCGACGCTCTGCAGAGGGCCCAGGACGTTCGCGCGGGCCGCGCTCGTCCGGCCCTCGCTCCCCTCGAAGCCTCGCTCCGCGAGCGCGCCGCCGCGGGGCTGAACGAGGCGGCCTGGAAGCTCGTCGATCCGGAGCGCACGGAGTTCGGACGCGAGGCCGAGGGGCTGGCGCTCGCTCGGCGCGCCATGGAGCTCGCCGGCGACGGAGAGCGCGCGGCGATCGCGGACACGCTCGCCTGGGCCTGCTTCGCGAACGGCCTCGACGACGAGGCGCGCGCGACGAGCCGCACGGCCGCCGCCTCCCTCCCGCCCGCGGAGCGTGCGGACGGCGAGGCCCGGCACGCGCGGCTCGAAGGGGCGATCGAGGGCGCGCGCTCGGCCAGCGGGAGCGAGGCCCTCGCGGAGCTCGAGCGCGCGATCGGCGAGCTCGAAGGCGAGGTCTCGAAACGCGCGGCGTGGCGCTTCGCCGACTCCGACGACACCTGGTGGCACAATCAGCTGGAGAAGCTCGTGCGCGAGATCGAGGACTTCGCCGCTCCCGACCACGGACTCATGACCGGTACCTCGCAGCGCTTCGGGTGGGGCATCGCTCGGCGACTCGAGTTCGCGCGCACCCTCGCCGAGAGGAGCCTCTCCGGTCCCGAGGCCTCCGCGCTCTGGGCGCAAGCCTGCGCTTCGATCGCCGACGAACGCGAGTGTCCCGCCTATCACGGCCTCCGGATCGAGCCCGTGCTCGGCCTCCTGCCGCTGGGACGCGACCCCGGATCGGGTCTGTGGGAGTTCGCGCACCTCGCGTCGGGGACGCCCGCGACGCGCGACGCGAACGGCCGGCTCGTCCAGAGCGGCGAAACGGGGATCGTGCTCGTCCTGCTGCCGGGCGGCACCTTCGAGATGGGCGCCCAGAATCTCGATCTCGGCGGCTCGAACTTCGATCCCGGCGCCGAACCGCCGGAGAGCCACGTGCATGCGGTGACGCTCGGACCCTTCTTCCTCTCGAAGTACGAGATGACGCAGGGGCAGTGGAGGGCTTTCGCCGGGCGCAACCCGAGCAGCTACTTCCCCGGAGGAACGGAGAGCTCGGTGGGCGAGACGAACCCCGTCGAGCAGGTGAGCTGGAACGAGTGCGCCGCGATCCTGCCGCGGCTGGAGCTCTCGCTCCCGACCGAGGCCCAGTGGGAGTACGCCGCGCGCGGCGGCACGTCCTCGCCCTGGTGGACGGGCGAGGAGAAGGAGAGCCTGGAGGCAGCGGCGAACGTGGCCGACGCCTTCGCCCACTCGCGCGGCGCGACTTGGAGGCCTTACGAGGAATGGCTCGACGACGGCGCCTTCGTGCATGCGCCCGTCGGCTCCTACGAAGCGAATCCCTTCGGGCTCCACGACGTGAGCGGGAACGTGTGGGAATGGTGCCGCGACCTGTTCGCCGACTACCGCCTGCCCGTCGCGGGTACGGACGGGGAACGCCATACGAGCGACTCCGTGCTGCGCGTCGTGCGCGGGGGCAGCTTCAACACGAGCGCCGCGAACGCGCGCTCGGCCGGCCGCCAGAGCGCGACGAGCGAGCTGCGCGCGATCAGCATCGGGCTCCGCCCGGTGCGCCCGCTGGGACCGCTCTCGCAGCACTAGGCGCGCGTCCGAGCAACGGGCGCGTCCCGCGCAGAACCGAACGACCGGCAGTTCTCGTCGCGCCCCTCCGGACCGCCAGGCGCTGCGCGGGCTCGAGGTCTCGGTACGCACTGCTGAGCCCCCGAGATGCGCCGGAGGGCGCATGCGATCCTGCGGCGATCCGTCGTTCAATGCTGGTGGAGGAGTTTTCTCGAACGCCCGGCGCCGAGGACGAAACGCGGCGCGTCGAAACCACTCATGGAACGACCTGGAGCGAGGAGCGCCCAATGACCGGCAGAGGCAGACATCCTGGCCAGAAGAAGGACCGGCCCCGCGGCGTCGAGTCGAGGCACCCGAAGGTCTACGTACGTCCCGCGAAGGAGGCGGGAGCCCTGGTGTGCGACGACTGCGGCGTCGTCCAGCACGGGGGCAAGTGGTCCTGGGGCGCTCCACCTCTGACGGAACTCCAGGCGGGCCGTTGTCCGGCGTGCCAGCGGATCCGCGACCACTACCCTGCGGGCACCATCCAATTGCACCCGGCGTTCCTCGAGCACCGCGAGGAGATCCTGCACATGATCCGCAACCTGGAGCAGGCCGAGAAGGCCGAGCACCCGCTGGAGCGACTGATGGACGTGGAAGAATCCGGCGGCCGCATGGTCGTCACGACGACGGGCATCCACCTCGCGCGTCAGATCGCGCACAAGCTCGCTCGCAGGTTCCACCAACGGGCGCGCATTCGATATGCGGACCAGGAGAGCCTCGTCCACGTGGACTGGGAATAGCCGTCCCCTGGAGGTGCCGGATCGGCACGGCGTCCCCTCGATCGAGTCGGGAAGATCCGTGGCAGCCGTGGAAGCACGAGAGTCCCTTGTTTCGAACGTGGGGCGGTCCAAGAGAGTCTCTGCCATGGAAGGCGGACGAACGCACGACGGTCCCCCCGGGCCCGAGAACGAGTGGATCGCCACGAAACTGGAGGAAGTGGCCGAGCTGCTCGAAAGCCAGGAGGCCAATCTCTTCCGAGTGCGGGCCTACCGCCACGCCGCGGCAACCCTGCGGCGGTTGCCCTCGCCCGCGAGCGGGCTCGCGAGGGAGAAGGGCGTGGCCGGGCTGCGCGAGATCGAAGGCGTGGGCGAGTCGCTCGCCCGATCGATCGAGCAGCTCGTCCATACCGGGAGACTGGCCCTGCTCGAGCGGCTGCGCAGCGGCTCGGGACCCGAGGACACGCTGGCGACGGTGGCCGGAATCGGGCCCGAGCTGGCCCATCGCATCCACGAGCGGCTCGGCGTCGATAGCCTCTATGCGCTCGAAGCCGCCGCACACGACGGTCGGCTGGGGACGGTGCCCGGCATGGGGCCGACGCGCGTCCGTGCCGTGCGCGAGGCCCTGGCCGGGCGCTTCCAGCGCCGGGATGGGCTCCCCGCGAGGCCGAGCCCGGAGCCGCGCGAGGACCCGTCCGTGGCCGAGCTCCTCGACGTCGATCGCGAGTACCGCGAACGCTCGGCAGCAGGCACGCTCCCGCGCATCGCGCCGCGACGCTTCAATCCCACCCGCGAGGCCTGGCTCCCCGTGCTGCACACCGAGCGCGCGGGTCGACAGTACACCGCGCTCCATTCGAACACGGCTCGAGCCCACGAGCTCGGTGCGACCCGCGACTGGGTCGTCCTCTATCGAGACGATCGCGACGGCCGGGGCCAATGGACCGTGGTCACGGCGCGCCGCGGTCCCTTGAGGGGTCATCGAACGGTCCGCAGTCGGGAGCACGAGTGCGGCGAGCTCTTCGGCCTCCCGCATGGGCACCGCGGCGGCGCCGCCTGATTCGGAGAGCCGGGCCCCGTGGAAGGAATCCGGTAGAGCCTCCGTGGGAGGCAAGTCACGGGTCAAGGGCTACCCTTCTCCGGATGAGTCACCGCCCCGCTGACCTACTCCCCGCCGTCGAGCTCGAACCCAAGCGCCCCGCGCGCCATTCCGTGATCTGGCTGCACGGCCTGGGCGCCGATGGACACGACTTCCCACCCATCGTGCCCGAGCTCGGCCTCGACCCCATGCTCGCCATTCGCTGGGTCTTCCCCCATGCACCCGCGATCCCCGTCACGATCAACGGCGGCATGGTGATGCCGGCCTGGTACGACATCCGCGGCACGGACTTTCACGTGCGCCACGACGAAGAGGGCATTCGCCGCTCTGCAGCACACTTGACGCGCCTGATCGAGCGCGAGAACGAGCGCGGCATCCGGAGCGAGCGCATCGTCCTCGCGGGCTTCTCCCAGGGAGGCGCCATCGCCAATCACGTCGCCCTGCGACACCCCGAGCTCTTGAGCGGACTCGTCCTCCTCTCGACCTACCTCGTCCTGCCCGAGACGCTCGCAGCGGAGCGCAACGCCGCCAACCAGGGGATCCCGATCTTCCAGGCCCACGGCACGCTGGACCCGATGGTCACCTTCGACCGCGGCCTCGCCGCGCGCGATCGCCTGCGCGGGCTCGGCCACGACGTCGCCTGGCACGAATACCCCATGGGGCACCAGGTATGCCTGGAGGAGATCCAGGACCTCGGGGGCTGGTTCGCGGAACTTCTCTCCCGGCGCTGATTCTCCGCAGTCCTCGCCCCAGGGCGGACCGCGAGGGGCGCCGGAAACCCCCTCATCCGATGTCGGAGGCGATCCGAAAAGCCCCCGGAGCGGCTCCTATTCTTCGCTCCTCCGTGATAGCCTCGATAGCCTCTGAAGTGCGCATGAGGTGAGGAGAGGGCCAAAGCGAGGGCCGGGAACCGCGGCCCCCCCAAGACCATCACACCCTTATCACCCGGGTTCTCTCCTTGTCGGAAGCGAGTTCCTTGCCCCAAGACGTCTCCGGAAGGCTGAAAAAGGTCTTCATCGTCGGATTCCCGAGAAGCGGAACGACGTGGGTGATGTTCTCGCTGGCCCAGCACCCCGAGGTGGTCTGTTTCCAGCAGACGGGCTTCTTCCATGCTCTCCGCCCCTTCGAGAGCTGGTGGACCCAGGATCACGGATTCACTTCGGGCGCGAACGGGAAGAACCCGGTGTACGAGGTCCAGGGATCGTCCAAGGTCCTGTCGCGCGAGAACTTCTTCCGGTTCCTACGCCCGCTCGGCGAGCACCTCTTCCAGCGGCTCGCGAGCCAGAACGAGCACTGCCGCGTGGTGGTCGAGCAGACCCCGGAGAACTCCGAGTTCCTGGATCTCGTTCTGGGCCTCTTTCCCGATGCGTACTTCCTGCACGTCATCCGCGATCCCCGGGCCGCGTACTCCTCGATGCGGCAGGCCTCCCAGACGTGGGGGCTGGGCTTTCCGAGCACGCCCTTGGCGGTCTCGAAGCGTTGGAAGGACATCGTGTTGCCTGCGCTGGAGCTGAGGCGCCTCCAAGACCGCTACCTCGAGATCACCTACGAGGACTTCTCTCGGGATGGACCGGCCGTGCTCGCCCGAATCCACCGCTGGATCGGATTGGAGACCCAGCCCGAGGCGTGCCAGGCCGCTCTCGAGGCCTGCAGGATCGACCACCTCCGGTCGAAGACCAAGATGCCTCCCAACTTCTACCGCAAGGGGAGCCCTGACGGGTGGCGTGAAGAGATCTCGCGCTCGGAGTTGCGCGTCCTCGAGTATCTCCTCGGAACGGAGATGGAGAAGCTGGGTTATCCACGCATGCTCCCCCATTCCGACCGAAAGCCCTGGGAGCTGCGGTGGGGCGAATTCACGGCGCGCACGTACGGTCGGCTTCGAGGCGTGGGTCGGATCTTCAAGGGGCCGCGGCGCATGCTGCAGCGCTGGCGCAGCCATCTGGAGATCCTGCGCACCGAGCCGTAGGAGCCCCGTCCAGGGGATGGCCTGGGCTCCGAAGGCTCGCTCCTCAGCGCGGTACCAGGGATCGGATTCGATTGCGCCACAGGCGCGCCAGGTCGGCACGTTCGGCGCGGGACGCCGCGAAGAGGAGCAGAGCCAAGCCGTACACGAGCGCCCCGGCAAGGACGTGCGCGCCAAGGCCTGACCATCCGCGCACGGAGAAGAGAGCATGGGCGCCGAGCCAGATCGGCCCCGCGCAGAGGCCCGGCAGGAATCCGGGCCACACCGAAGCGCGCCACCAATCGCGGAAGGTCGATCCCGTGAGGCGCAGCCCGAGCGGCCAATTCAGGGTCGGCGCTCCGATGAACGTGACGAGCACGGTCGCCAGGGCCGAACCGACCGCTCCCATGTCCAGGACACCGACGAAGTAGAACGTGAGCGCGAGGTTCGCCGCCGACACGACGCAGGCTCGGATCGCCACGGCACGCACCTCTTCCTTGGCGGCAGCCACCATGCCCAGCACCGAGTTCGGGAAGATCACGACGGCTCGCGACAGGAGCAGGGCCATCACGATCGCGGCCGAGGCGTAGGTCGAATACCGCTCGCGCAGGTACAGCGCGTAGATCTCGTCCCGATACACGATCATCGGGATCGAGAAGAAGAGCAGGATCCAGAGCGAGTAGCGACTGACTCGAAAGTAGGCCCGGCGCAGGCGGTCGGCCTGATCCGTGGCGTGCATGGCCGTCACGGCCGGCTGCGCCGTCGCGGAAGCCTCGAGGAAAGTGGCCCGGATGTGCCGGTCGAAGAGCGCTCCCATGTGGAAACTGTTCACCTGCACCGGGTTCGAGAGCTTGTTCAGGATCAGGGGATCGGCTGCTTCGCGGATGAGCAGAGCCACCTGGTTCAGGACCGTCCAACCCCCGAAGGAAATCACGGATCGGGCGCTGGCACGCCGGAACAGCTTGGGTCGGAAGACGAGCTCCGGCACGAGACGCCGGGAGAGCCAGGCAACGACGACGAGCTCCGCGATCGTGGATCCGAGACCGGAGACGACGACCCACATGACGCGCGGGCTGATACGGAAGAGAGCGATCAGCAGGCCCACCCGCAGCAACTCGGACCCGAGGCTGACGAGATTGCGCATCAGGAACTTCTGACGCAGATCGAAGCCGAGCCCGAAAGGAGCGAACGCCACCCGCAGGCAGGCGCTCACCACGAGCATCAGGAACATGCCCCGCGCCTGCCCGAGTTGAGCGGCGTCGATCGTCAAGAGATCGCCGACGTACCAGGCGACGGTCCCGCCGACCAACAGGATGACCATGGCGATCCCGAACACCATGGGGAAGATGGTCGAAACCAGCTCGGTCACGCGTCCCGTTTCTCCGCGCGCGTAGGCCTCGGTCACGTAGCGCCGCAATCCGGACGAAACCAGGGTCGAGAGGAGCGGCAAGAAGACCATCAAGGACGTCAGCACCGGGAGGAGCGCGTATTCCTCGGGAGTGTTCCGACGCAGCAGGTATTGCTGCGCCCACACGAGGATCCCGAGCACGAGTCCCTTGCGAAGCACCGAGCTCGCGGCATTGATGGCCACGGTCCCCTTCCGGATCTCGATGGGGCCCATCATCGATCCCCTTGCGCCGAGGGCAGCGCACGGCCGGACCGGGAGATCACGATCCGAGGCGTCTCCAGACCTTGCGCAGCTCGACCTTGAGGGTGTTCTCGCGCTTGTTCCAGTGCGGGAACGGAGAGGCCGGGATCTCGCGGCCCAGGAAGGGGCAGAGCTTCTCGTAGCCCTCCCCTCGGCTCACGTCGAGCACGAGGAGGTCCTGCGGACGGCCGGCGAAGTACTCGAGCACCTCGCGGTTGTGGCGCCGGTAGCGCTCGAGGAACCGGTCGGGGTCGAAGGTCGTCGTCCCGTAGAGTCGAGCGTGGATCTCGCCGATGATCTCGCGCTTCGCCCAGTCGAACTTGATCGCCCCCACCTCGAAGAGCCACTTCACGCTGACGAGCCATTCGGCATCGTCGCGAACGGTGTGAACGAACTTGCTACCGGGATGCCTTCGGTCCAGCTCCTGGTACAGGAGCGGGATCGGGTTGTCGGTGAAGCCATCGTATTGCCGGACGACCTCGTGGTCGATGTCCCGCAGGAACTGCTGGGGGAAATCGAGGGTGCAGATACCCAGTGCGTTCAGGGCCTTCGAGAGCGACGTCGTCCCCGTGCGTTGCCAGCCGGTGCCGAAGACCTTCATCGGATGAGAGTATCACTCTCGTCCGGACACCGGGCGCGGACGAGCGGCGCGCCGTGACCGGAGCCCCCGAAGAGACGCCCCAGGATCGCCGCAGCCGTGCGCTCCCAGCTGAACTCGCGCCGTACCCGTTCGCGCCCAGCCAGGCCGCGGGAGAAGGTCTCGCGCGGATCGGCCAGGGCCTGCGCGAGGCAGGCCGTCAGGGACTCGACGTCCCCCACCGGAGCGAGCCAGCCGGTCTCCCCGTCGATCACGATCTCGGGCACGGAACCGGCCGCATAGGCCACGACGGCCAGGCCCGACGCCTGGGCTTCCGCGAACGCCAACCCGAAGGACTCGAAGCGTGAAGGAAGCACCGCCAGGTGAGCGCGCACCAGCTCCTCCCCGAGGTGGGAGTCCTCCACGGGCCCGTGCACCTCGATCAGGTCGCTCACCCCCTTCTCGCGCGCCAACCTCAGCAGGGACTCGCGGTCTCCTTGTCCCACGAACCGCAGCCGGATGCCGCGAACGCCCCGTTCTCGGAGCTTTGCCAGGGCCAGGAGGAGGTCCGTCACGCCCTTGGAGGGGATCAGCCGCCCGAAGAAGAGCAGGTTGGAGATCTCGGGGCTGGGATCGCGCGGGAGGGCGAGGAAGCGCGGATGGACTCCGAGATGAGCGACGGCGATGCGTTCGGGGGCGATGCCGAGCTCGTTCTCGAGCTCGCGCCGCGTGAAGTTCGAGGTAGCGAACAGGACGTCCGCCTTCCGATGGGGCTCCAGGATGAGACGGCGTTTCAGGCGACGTTCGAGAAGGCGCGGAACTCCCGGGAGCGGAGCCTCGAGGGTCCTGGCGTAGGACTGCCAGGTCGCGATGAAGCCGAAAGGAACCTGCGCCTCCGCGAGGAGCGCGGGGAGATCGGCAGCTTCGGCGAAGTAAGAGAGCACGGCATCGACCCGCTCGCGTCGCAGGATTCCCCGCACGGCCTTGCGCACCGCGCGGCCGTCGAACACCCAGTGCAAGCGACTGGGCTCGAGGCGCACGACCTGGACTCCGTCACGCTCGAGCTCTGCGTCGAACTCGCGACCGAGAGAATCCTCGTTCGCCGCCCCACGAGGAAAGAAAGCTCGGTCGATGTCGGCCGATATGGGCAGGATCTTCACGCGAGCTCCGGCGCGCCCCAGGTGCCGGGCGATCTCACGGGTCATCCGGGCTCCCCCGGTGGCCTTTCCCAGCGGGAACGGATAGGTGATCAGGAGATCGGGGCCGTCCCTGGAAGGGAAGGCGCTGGGGTGAATCCCGCCCATGACGTGTTCTCCATTGGAATGGCGTGGGCTCGCGAAGAGAAGCATCGACTTCGCGGGAAGGAGACAGGTCCCCGGATCGACCCCGCGCGCGGATGACGCCACTCCAGAGCGATGCCCTCTGAATCCGTGACGCAGGCGACGGCATCGCGAGCGTGCTCCATTCGGGCACGTCCGACATGCGACGCAACGTCGTGGCCGCCTGGCCCGGCCCGTTCCTTACCATCCGCGCGAAGCCGAACCACCGGCGGTCCTCGTAGCGGCCCTGGGGGCCGCTAGCGCGCATCCTGCGCGGGAACCCGCACCCAGTCGTAGCGCGAATCGGGAACGATGCGTTGGAGGTCGTAGAGGCAAGCGATGTACTCGCCGTTCGGGCCGCCGCGATGCGGATTGTAGAACTCCCACACCGTCTCGCCCGCGGGCGTGACCTCGAAGGCCCGTCCACCGTCCGATTCGTTGATCAGCGTGTTCCCGTTCGCGAGCCGCCAGGCCGTGCCGCAGGTCCACGAGTAGAAGGGTCGTTCGGGAGTCCCCAAATAGGACCACACGACCCGGCGCGTCGCGAGATCGAACTCCAGCACCCTCGACGCCTCGTCGCCCCCGCGGTTGTCGAACAGCAGGAGATTCCCGCTGGGAAGGAGGGTCGGCTCGTGCTGCGCCCGGAAATCTCCCGTCAGCCACCAGACGACCTTGCGCTCGTGGGGATCGACGACGGCGACGGCGTCGAGGTGGCGCAAGGAGATCAGGAGGTTCCCGGCGGCGAAGGCGGGCAGGTGCTCGGAAGGATCTCCCCTCAGCACCTCGATCGCGTTCGTGTGGAAGAGCTCCTTGGTCTTCGGCATTCGAGCCAGGAGCTCGCGGGCTTCGCCTCGCTCCAGGCACTCGAGCACCGAGATCCGAGCGAGCTCTCGCCCGTCTGGATCGAGCTCGACCAGGAAGTCGTCCATGCAGGGAACTTCCGGATCGATGCGCGGAATGAGCTCGACCTCGCGCCCCAGAGTCCAGATCACCCCGTCTTCCAGCACGTCGAGATCGTGGTGAGCCTTGCCCGGAACCTCGAAGAGCAGATTCGAATCGCGGTCGAGCTTGATCATCCCGATGCCCTCGTGGATCGCCAGGAGATCGCCGTTCGGGAAGAGGTGGGCGCGCCGCCACTTCCCTTTTCCGGCCGCGTCGGCCGGGACCTCGAGCTCCGGCCAGAGTCGGTCGTAGTCGTAGCTCCAGCGGTGGAGCACGTGCCCCTGCATGTCGGTCAAGAGCGCCTCGCAGCCGTGGCCCGAGGTGTAGAAGTTCCAGCCCTGCAGGGCGCGCTCGGGATCGTGGTGCGTGACCCGGACGAGCCCGGGAGCCCCTCGGACTCCGTCCGCGTAGCCCAGGGCGTCCAGCTCCTCGGCGACCGCCTCCTGCGCCGGCGTGAACCGCGGGGCATTCGGGGAGGTGCGGCTCCACCTCCCGCCCTGGAGCTCGGGCGGCAAGGAATCGCCTCCCTGCGCAGGCGGTCTGGACTCGTCGCAACCCGAGCCGAAAAAAGCCAAGAGCCCGGCGAGGAATAGGCCACGCACTTCCAGGAACTCTACCAGGCGCCCCTCCGCCCGTGCTGCGCGGCAGCAAGCTCGAGAAGCTCGAGCGGACGCCCCTCGCGCGCCGCGGACGTCCTCTCGCACTTGCCACTCACGGACGCCGCTCGGTCGCGGCCTCGGTGAGCCCGCGACCGGGAGTCGTCAGCGGGGCCCCCCGGCATCTCCCGACTCCGCTGGCGACGGTTCTCCTCGCGTGAGGGTCCCGGACTCACCCCCGGCGGCCTCGGTCCGCGAGGACAGGATCCGTCGATCCGGACGCCGATGCCCTTGACGATCCGCCGCGAAGACGGTGTGTTGGCGTCGGCGCGCAGGGCGCCATCCGTCCGCGAGAAGGACCGAGTCCACCTGATCGACTTCCTGACGTCCGGTTCACGCGACCTTCCTCTGCGCCCGATCCTGCGGACCCCGGGCTCCACCGCGAAGGAGGTCCCTCATGACCGACCGTCACTTTCCCGTCCGTCCCGACCTCGATCAGCTCAGGCACCAGGCCAAGGACCTGCTGCGCGCCGTCAGGATGGCGGATCCTTCCGCGACAGCGGAGCTCTCGAAGCATCACCCCGGATCGATCGCGCCCGGGAAGGCGAAGCTCGCCGACGCCCAGCTCGTGCTCGCGCTCAGCTACGGTCTCCCGAGCTGGCCGCGCCTCGTGCTCGCCTGCCGGATGACCGACGCGATCTGGCGCGACGACGCAGAGGCCGTGCGCGAGCTCGTGTCGCGGGATCCGCGGCTCTTGCACGAGGCCGCTCGCGGAGTGGACCGCTGCAGCTGGGGTCCGCCCCTGTCCTATGCCGCGAATCTCGGACGTCAGCGCATCGTCGCGATGCTCCGAAGACTCGGCGCCGACGACTTGCAGTCCGCGTTCGACCGCGCGTGCCTGCAGGGTCGGATCGACACCGCCCGGCAGCTCTTCGCGCTGGGCGCGCGGCCCGCGCTCGATTCCGTGATGGGGCCCGCGGAGACGCAGAACTCCGCGGGTCTCGCGCTCCTGCTCGAGCTGGGCGCCGCGATCAGCGACGGGCACGGCAACCGGCTCGCGCCCGTCGCGCTGCTCCTCGAGACCTACTGCCGTGATCCCGAGGGGAAGCACCGCTGCCTCGAGCTCTTCGCCGAGCACGGCATCGACCTGCCGGACACGCCGCCGATGGCACTGCACCGCGGCCGCCTCGATCTGCTCGCGGACCCCCTGCGTCGCGACCCCGATCTCCTCGAGCGCACCTTCTCGCACCAGGAGATCTACCCGCCCGAGCTCGGCTGCCATGCCGACGAGTCCCTGGCCCTGCACGGGACGCCGCTCGCGGGCACGACCCTCTTGCACCAGTGCGTCGACTTCGACGAGCTCGAGAGCGCGCGCTGGCTCTTGCAGCAAGGAGCAGACGTGAACGCCAAGGGCTCCCTGGACGCGGAGGGCTTCGGCGGACACACGCCCCTCTTCGGGTGCGTGGTCTCCCAGCCTTTTCGCGTCGGCCGGCGGGAGGACGACGCCTTCACCCGCCTGCTGCTGGACCACGGAGCCGACCCCAACGCGCGGGCCTCGCTGAAGAAGCGCCTGCGCTTCGTCGCGGATGAGTCGCTGCACGAGTACGCGGGCGTCACGCCCCTGTCCTGGGGCGCGCGATTCCACGCGCAAGACTGGGTGAGCAAGCCCGCGATGCGGCTGATCGCCGAGCGCGGCGGGCACGAATGACGTCGCGCGGTGGCGTCGGCCTCCGGGATCTGCTTCGATCGTCTCCAGGCCTCCACGGCCGACCCGCCGGGAGCGGCCGCTCCTGCGCGAATCCCCGTGAAACCCCTGCGAGCCCCCACGACCCTGGCCTTCCTTGCCGCTGTCGCGTCGAGGCGCCACGCTTGGACACCTGGTTCGTCTACCTGATCCGTGCCGCCGGGGGCGAGATCTACGCCGGCATCTCCACGGACGTCGAACGCCGGCTCGCCGAGCACCGCGCGGGAACCGGGGCGAAATACCTGCGCGGCAGGGACCCTCTCGAGTTGGTCTACCGGCGCAAGATCGGGGATCGCCGCCTAGCCCTGGTCGTGGAACGCCGCCTCAAGCGGCTCCCGAAGGCGGAGAAGGAGGCCATCGTCCGGGATGCGCCTTCCCGGCCCAGGTTGCTGCGGATCCTGGCCGTACGGCGGCCGAATCCGGAGTGACGAACGGCGCGGCACCGGGCGCACGGACGTTCCCCTCGGCGCGATCGCGGTCTTCGACACCGGATTCCCGACCTCCTCCACCTCCACCGCGGGAACCGACGCCGCCGCCAGAGCGAGCCTCTCGAGATACGCCGCGTTCGGTCGCGGCGTCGATCTCCACTTGCGTCGGAGGCGCGGTCACGACTGACTCCACAGCGACCGAGCCGTGGGACCACCCTCTCGAAACCATGCTCCAGGAGTCCAGCCGCGAGCCTATCCTCGAAGGGGTCCTGAAACCCTGGGGTACTCACTCCCGACCCGCGCACGCTTTCGATCTGATCCTGGGCCCGTGACCCGGCGTCGCGTCGGCTGCGCGCGCGACGATTCAGGCTAGAGCGGCGCTCGTGCGCTCGGCGCGCTTCAGCGCGGCCAGCCGCGCGAAGGCCCACACCATCGCCGCGCCGGAGACGAGCGCGAGGCAGCCCAGGATCCAGAACCACGGATCGTCGAGCGCAGTCTCGAGTCCCGTCACGCGTTCGGCGGCGCCCCGCGCGTGCGAGTAGATCCACAGGTAGCCCGCCACGAGCGGGACCGACCAGGGCACGCTTGCGCCGAAGAGCAGGTTGGCGCCGCCGAGCAGGTTGAAGGGCAGGGTGCCGGCCAGGCTGCACGCCAGCCCGACGAGGACGGCGCGCGTGGCGACGGGCATGCGCCTTCAAAGGGCGTTACTCTCGCGCGGCCCCGTTCTCGAGCGGCGATCATGGCACGGCGTCCGTGTGCGGTGGAGCGCGTTCGAGAGGGCCCGACGAATCGGACATCCGTCCGGGCCCGTGCAGCGGGAGCCCGGAATAGGCTGGCCGCTCCCATGATACCTACTGGAAGAGCGGACCGATCGGCGCGTCGTACACGGCCAGGCTGAAGGCGAAAAAAGCCCCGATGCCGAGTACCAACGCCAAGGTTCGTCCCCAACTGATCCTCTTGACCTCGATCGAGCGCAGCTCCGAGCGGGGCAGCCGAATCCTCTCGCCCTTGCTCCCCTCCTCCACGCGTTCGCCGAGGATCGAGGCTTCTTCGATCGACACGAAGTCGAGCTCGTAGCGCCGGTCGTCATCCATCGTCGCGATCACGCGATCACCGGCCTCGAGCTCCTTCCCGAGCGTCGCAGGATCGGCGGAATCGAGCACGCGGAAGGTCGTGCAGGCGGCGAGAAGGAACAGACCGATGATCGGAAGAACTCTACGCATGGGTGCGGAGCTCCGAAGAGCGTACGAGGGGGTCATGGCGCCGACCTCCCGTCCGCATTCTCTTCTGCGTCCGGCGTCCAAGCAAGGCGAAGGAATCCAGGTCGATCGCCCCCTCTCCTGGTGCCCGCCTTCGGTGACGGCAGCTCCGTGCGTCGATGGCGTCCACTCGCTGGCACGCCAGCACACCGTAGTAGTTGAACAGATGCGCTCGCGCGAGGGAGAGACCCGAGAGGTTTCCGAGTACCATCCTTTCGTGAAGGCGATATTCCTGACGCTGGCACTTCTCGCGCGGCTCGGCGGCCCGGCGCCCGCGGCCCAGCACGCTCCCACCAAACGCTGGCGCACGCTGGAGGAAGCCGGGCTTCCTCCGCTACGCTATGCGCTGCTCGTTCCCGAGGGCCTGGATGCTGCCCGCGCCTGGCCGGTGCTCCTGGCGTTGCCCCCCGGCGGACAGGACGAGGCCATGGTGGAGAAAGGGCTCGAGCTCTATTTCGAGAGCGAAGCGCAGAAGCGCGGCTGGGTCGTCGTCTCGCCCGCCGCTCCGACGGGCCAGAGTTTCGTCGGCGGGGCCGAGGCACGCATCCCCGCCCTGCTCGACGCAGTCGCGCGCGAGATCCGTGCCGAAGGCGGCGGCTGTCACCTGGCGGGCGTCAGCAACGGCGGGCGCGCCGCGTTTCGCCTGGCGGGTCTCCACCCCGAGCGCTTCCTCTCGCTGACCGTGCTGCCCGGCGCGCCGGCCGCGGACGAGGATCGTACGCGGCTGGGTCGACTGACGGGACTGCCCGTGACGCTCTACGTCGGCGAGGAGGACGAGAACTGGCTCGCGGCCGCGCTCGAGGTCGCCGAACGACTCGAAGCGCTCGGCGCGACCGATGTCCGGCTCGAGGTGCGCGCGGGCGAGGGCCACGTGCTCGGGCCGGAGCTCGGCGTGCACGTCTTCGATCGACTCGACGCCCTGCGCTCCGCCGCCGCGGTGCGCGCGACGACGAGGGAAGAACGCTTCTTCGACTGGACCCGGGTCCAATTCGCGCCGGAGGTCCACGCGGCCCGCCGCAAGCGCCTTGCGGAACCGCTGAAGGCCTCCGGCGGAGGCGTCTTCCTCGCCCCGAGCCGCGAGGGCCTGTCCCGGGGCGAGACCTTCCGCCAGACGGACGACTTCCTGTACTTCACCGGACTCGAGTTGCCGCGCTCGATTCTCGCCCTCGAGGTTGAGAGCGGACGCTCGACGCTCTTTGCGCCGGAACGGGACCCACGCTACGAGAATCCCGCGCGGCCGAACGACTTCCCCGGACGGGCCCTGGCTACGGACCCGGCACTATCCAGGTCTCGGGCATCGAGATCGTGCGGCCGAACTCGGCCCTGGAAGCCGCGCTCGCCAGCTGGATCGAGGCGGGGCGAATCCTGTGGATCGACACGGGCAGTGCGAGTCTTGCCGGACCGGGCTCTCCGGATCCCTTCGCGTTGCGCGACGAGGCGCGCGCATTCGAGCTCTTCCTGCACGAACGATTCCCCGCCGCGCGCATCGAGAACGCCTTCCCGGAGGTCGCGCGCCTGCGCATGGTCAAGGGCCCCGAAGAGGTAGAGCGCATCCGCCGTGCCTGCGCCGTGACGGTGGCGGGCATCCGCGCGGCCGCGCGCGCGATCCGGCCGGGAGTGGACGAGCGCACCCTCGAGGGCGTGCTCGAGGCCGCCTTCAAGGCCGGCGGAGCCCAGCGCCCGGCCTTCGATTCCATCGTCAAGTCCGGGCCCAACTCGCTCTGGCCCTGGCGCATCCTCGCCGCGCACTACGATCGCCGCAACCGAACGCTGGCGGCGGGGGAGCTCGTGATCTTCGACGTCGGCTGCGAGCTCGACCACTACGCGAGCGACGTCGGGCGCACCTTTCCGGTCTCGGGCCGGTTCACGCCCGAGCAGGCCGAACGCCTGCGCAAGGTCACCGCGACCGCCGACGCGATCCTGGCCGCGGTCCGCCCGGGCGTCACCTTGGTCGAGCTGCGGGCGGTCGCCGAAGCGAGCCTCCCGCCCGAAGAGCGCGCGCACATGCAGACGGGCTCCTTCTTCGGCCACCACATAGGGCTCGACGTGGGCGACGCGAGCCTGCTCGACGCGCCGCTCGAACCCGGCATGGTCTTCACCATCGAGCCCTGGTACTACGACCACGAGGACGATGTCGCGATCTTCATCGAGGACGTCGTCCTGGTGACGGAGACCGGCGTGGAGAACCTCACCGCGGAGCTTCCGCGCAGCGCGGAGGAGCTCGCGAAGTGGGTCAGCGGAAGGTGAGGGGCTCGGGTTCGAGGCCCACCTTGGAATCCTGCTGATGCGTCCCGATGGCGCCCGTGACGAAGCGCGGTGATCTCGGCGCGCGCGGCGCGCAGGCGCTCGAGCGCCTCGGGCAGGCGGCGCGTACTCACGGCCAGCGTCGTGACGCTGTGCTCCTGCGACAAGTCGGCGCTCGACTTCATGCCAGAGCTGTACGATCTCGCGTGCCCGGCGTCACCCCTTCGCGCGGCGAGAAGTGGGGCAAACGCGTGCTCCACGTTCGGTCCGGGGCTCGGAGCGGGTCCCAAGCGCCGTCCGGCGGGCACAGAACCGGGGAACGAGCGACTCCGGGACGAACCTCGATCGGCGCGCCGATCGCTCGATGCCGGCGCCTCGGGCGTCGCGCAAGGCACTCCAGATCGTCCCGCCGGGGCGGCTCACGGAGTCACGCGCTCGGATGCACGATCCTCCGCAGCGGACGACCTCGCCGGTCCGGTCTACCCCGTGACGTACACCGCTGCGCCGCCGTCCAGTAGAATCGCGCGCATGGGCTCGATCCGCCAGCTCGCCCGCCACGCGCGATCGATCTCCGCGTGCCTCGAGGCGTTGTGCTGCGGACGACACCGCCGTTGAGTCAGCCCGGCCCGACGCCGACAGCTCGGACGCGCCGCAGCGTCTGGACGCGCATCGCGCCGACGATCGCGGGGGCGCTGCTCCTGCTCTCGTGCTGGGCATCGTGGCGGTTCACCGTGCGCCGGCCCGGACTCGACTACTACCCGATCTGGGTCGTCGTGCAGTGGATGAACGACGGCGGCAACCCGCACGTGCGCGGTCTCGAGGCGCAGCGGCGCCTTGGACGATACGCGTTGGAGACGTCGGTCCAGGGGCACCCCCGCACGCCCGAATCTCGAGCCGCTGCTGCGAACCTGCGACTCTACGACGGCCGGCTCGAGCCCTACGCGACGCCGTTCCTCTACGCCGCACTCGGCTCCGTGATGACCGGCGGGTACGAGCGCGACTACACCGTCTTTTCTCTGGGCAGCCTGCTCGTGTACGTGCTCGCCGCCTTCCTGCTCGCGCGCGCCCTCGGCCTGTCGGTCGCGGCTGGGCTCGTCTCCTCGGCCGCGCTCGCCCTGCCTTTCGCGCCGTTCTGGTCGCACTTGGTCACCGGAAACGTCGGAGCGCTGCAGGCAGCGTTCCTCTTCCTCTGCACCGCGCTCCTCGCGCGCGGCGGCCGCCCGCTCGGCGAGGTCGTGGCGGGGCTCCTGTTCGCGCTGGCCGTGCTGTTAAAGCCCGTGATCTGGCCGGCCGCGCTGTTCATGGCGATGACGTGGATCAGGGACAGGAGCTGGGCGCACGCGTTGCGCGTGATCGCGGGCGGCTTGGCGGGAACCGTCCTCGCCTGGGGGCTCGGCTGCGCCTTCTTCGGCGGCTTCGGCGCATGGAGCGAATGGCTCGCCGATCTGACCGCCATGCTGCGCTCGTCCCGGCCGATCGATCCGTTCAACTGCTCGCCGCTCACCGCTCTGCGCGCCCAGCCCTACGCGCGCATGCCCGTTCTCGTCTCGTCCGTCCTCGCCATCGCGGCGATCGCGATGATCGGCGGCAAGGCTCGGGATCGCGAATCGTTCGATGCGCGCGCGCGGAGCCGTCGCACGGCCCGGGCGACGGCGCTCGGCTGCGGCGTCGCGCTACTCGTCTCGCCGTACAGCTGGCTGCACTACTACGTGGTCGCGGCGCCGCTCGCGCTCGTGCTCGTCGCGGACGCCGCAGCCTCTCGCGGCACGGCTGCGACACGCGCGGGCTTCGGCTTCGCGCTCACAGCGGCGCTGCTTCTCCTGTCCACGCCCTTGCACCGCAGCGGGCTACCGCTCCGGCTCGTCGAGCTGGTGCTGGCCAACGTCGGGCTCGCCGTCCTCGTCCTGCTGGGGCTGGCGTCCACGGCGGCGGAGCAGCGCCGGGCGCCGGAGAGCACATGATTGCGGTGTTCTCGACCCGTGAAACGGGCCGAGAACGCCTTCCCGTGAGGAAGATCGCGATCCCGCCGTCGCTGAAGGCCACCCGGCATGGCTCGATCGGCGGCGGGAGGCGATGATGGTCCGCCTCGCGATGACCGAACCCACCCCCGAAGCCCCGCCGCCCCACCGGCGCCGGCCGCGCTACCGCGGCACGCACCCGCAGCGTTTCGAGGAGAAGTACAAGGAGCACGCGCCCGAGCAGTACCCCGAGCTCCTCGTGCACGTGCGCAGCCGCGGCCGGACCCCGGCGGGACAGCACGTGCCGATCTTGACCGAAGAACTGCTCGCGGTGCTCGCGCCGCGTCCGGGGGAGCGCGGCATCGACTGCACGCTCGGCTGGGGCGGGCACGCCGAGCGCGTGCTCGAGCGCCTCGCGCCCGGCGGACGGTTGCTCGCCCTGGACGTCGATCCGATCGAGCTGCCGCGGAGCGAGGCGCGTCTGCGCGCGCTGGGTCACGACGAGCGCGCCTTGCTCGTGCGGCAAGGGAACTTCGCCGCGCTGGGCGCGGTGCTGCACGAGGTCGGCTGGCCCGAGGGCGCGGACTTCGTGTACGCCGACCTGGGCGTCTCCTCGATGCAGATCGACGGTCCCGCGCGCGGCTTCAGCTTCCATCAAGACGGTCCGCTCGACATGCGCATGAACCCGCTACGCGGACCCTCCGCCGCGCAGTGGCTCGCGCGCGCGTCCGTCGAGGAGCTGCGCGCGGCCCTGAGCGACAACGCCGACGAGCCGAACGCGCTCGCCATCGCCCGGGCGCTCGCCGCGCAACGGGGAACGCTGGACACCACGCGCGCGCTGGCGCAGGCGATTCGCCGCGCCCTGCCGGGACGGCTCGCGAAGGAGGCGGTCGATCTCAGCGTGCAACGCGCGTTCCAGGCCCTGCGCATCGAGGTCAACCGCGAGTTCGAGGTCCTGGACGCCTGGCTCCGCCAACTGCCCGGCTGCCTGCGCTCCGGCGGCCGCGCCGCGGTGCTCACGTTCCACTCGGGCGAGGACCGTCGCGCGAAGCACTCCTTCCAGCAGGGCCTCCGCGACGGGACCTACTCCGCCGTGTGCGACGAGGTCATCCGCCCGTCGCCCGCGGAGCAGCGCTCGAATCCGCGCTCCTCCGCCGCCAAGTTGCGCTGGGCGCGCAAGGGGTGAGCCGAAAGGCGGCCAGGCGCCTCGCGCACACGAAGTCGAAGGACTCGGGGCCAAACGAGGTCGGGATCTGTAACATGGTCGGTCGCGAGGGGGTCGTCGCCTCCAGCAAAGTCACATCCAACGAGGTATCCTGTGGCCAAAGGTCAAGTCAAGCGGTCGAAGAACAACAAGCCCAAGCTGACGGTGAAGGAGAAGGCCGCGAAGAAACAGGCGAAGTTGTTGTCGAAGGGCAAGTGACACAGACTGCGGCGAGCAACTCCGCAGTGCTCGCCGGGCGAGTCGCGACAGCCTGATCAGGATCGGACGGGGCCGTAGAATCCCGCCTTGCCTGATCTCTCGGCGTCCCTCGCGCTCGCCGCTTGGGTCTAGATCTTTGCCGGACTGTCCGCGGGCTTCGTAGCCCATCGCCCCACGACGGCTGCTGCCCAAGACGAGGTTCCAGCGGGGGGACGGTTCGTGGCCGCGTGAGCTCGATGCTCCCCGTCGGCGCCCAGGAAAGAGTGACGCGCCCGCGGCCAGCGAGCATGGGTTGGCTGATCGAAGATTCGCCGGTACCCTGCCATCGGCGGATCGACCGCAGCCCTTTCGTCGCCGTGTGGCGCATTCCCAGGGGATGACCACGTGGTGGGAGGCTCGACGACGCCGCCGCGTCTTGTTGCGCGCGTCCCACCCCATGGCCCCTCCCACCGCCACAGCCGCCGTCACGGCCGCGTCCGGGCCGCCGGACGTGCGCAAGCCGTGGATCGACGGCGCCGGGCGCGACCTCTTGTTTTACATCGCGACGCCGCTCCTGCTCGTGCCGCTCATCCTGCTGCGGTCGGGTCGGCCGGCCCTCGAGGAGCTGCTCGTGTACGCCGGTGGCTTCGGAGCGCTCGGCCATCACCTGCCCGGGATGATGCGCGCCTATGGGGACCGCGCGCTCTTCGCGCGCTTCCGGCTGCGGTTCATCCTCGCGCCGCTGTTCCTCGTTCCGGTCTGCATCTTCTTCTCGCTGGAGAACCTCGGCGGGATCGTCCTCGTCACGTTCTTCTGGACGAACTGGCACTCGCTCATGCAGATCTTCGGCTTCGCGCGCATCTACGACGCGAAGGTCGGATCGACGAGCCCTTGGACCAGCCGGTTCGACCAGGGACTGTGCCTCGCCTGGATCGGCGCGCCGCTCGTCCTGTCGGACAGCCGCATCGGCCGCGTGCTCGAGATGTGGTACGGGAGCGGAGGGCCGCTCCTGTCTCCCGGGTTCATCCACGCCCTGCGCACCGTCTGGTGGGTCGCCACCCTGGCCGTCAGTCTCGGCTGGTTGGCTCGCACCGCGCTCGGGTGGCGCAGCGGAGTGGCGCCGAATCCAGCGAAGCTCTACCTTTTCGGCAGCAGCTTCCTCTTCTGGTGGTTCTGCATGGCGAGCGTCGACAACCTCCTGGTCGGAGTCGCCCTGTTCGACATCTTCCACGACGTGCAGTACCTCGCGCTCGTCTGGACGTTCAACAAGTCCCGGGTCGCGGCCGATCCCGGCGTCGGCGCCTTCTCACGCTTCCTCTTCCGCTGCCGCACGACGCTCGCCGGCGTCTACGTCGGGATGGTCGTCGCCTACGGTTCGCTCGGCTTCTTCAGCGAGAAGATCCCCGAAGAGCGGGTGCGCCGCTCCCTCCTGGGAGTGCTCGCGGCGTCGGCGCTGCTCCACTTCTACTTCGACGGCTTCATCTGGAAGGTTCGCGAACGATCGACGCGCAAGGCCCTCAGCGTGGCCGGCGGCGCCGAGGACATCCGCCTGGGCGGACGGCTTCCCGGCTGGTCGATCCACGGAGCGAAGTGGCTCTTCTTCGTGGTTCCGCTGGGGACGATGTACTGGTGGGAGGTCAGCGACGCGCGCCCCGAGCGCGAGTGGCGCGAGGCGATCGCGGCTTCGGTGCCCGAGAGTGCCGAGGCGCTGACGAGCCTTGCATCGACGATGGACGTGCGTGCAACCCCGGAAGAGGTGCTCGCGCTGCACCAGCGCGCGATCGAGAAGAAACCCACGTACCCCGTGTCGTACAACAACCTCGGCGTCGCGCTGTTCCAGCTGGGCAGGACCGACGAGGCGAGGAGTGCCTTCCTCGAGGCGATCCGTCTGTTCCCGAACTACTCCGTCGCGCACCATCACCTCGGGTCCCTGCTCGTGACCACGGGCGAATTGGACCTCGCGGAGGGACACTTCCGAGCGGCGATCGAGCAGGATCCGCGAGACAGCAGCGCGCTCGCCGGCCTCGCCCTGCTCCGAGCGCGCAGCGGGGAGACCGCGGAAGCGATCGCCCTCTACGAGAGGGCCTTGCGATTCAAGCCCTCCGAACGCACGGCTCTGAACGGCCTCGCCTGGCTGCTCGCGACGCACCCCGACGCGTCGATCCGCGACGGAGCGCGTTCCGTCGAGTACGCGGAGAGGCTCGTGGAGCTCAGCGGCCGCACGGACCGGCTGGTGCTCGACACCCTCGCGGCCGCCCATGCCGAAGCCGGTCGCATCGAAGACGCGCTCGCAACCCTCTACGAGGCCATGTCCCTGGCACGCGCCCACGGAGATCGCGAGGTCGCCGCCATGCTCGAGAGGCACCTGCGCCGATACGAGCACGGCGAACCCTGGCGCGGCGACAGGTAGCGACGGAGCCAGGACCGTCTCGCGGCGTACCCGAGGGAAAGTCCCATTGGACGTCCCGCGCGGCGAGTTGTCCACGATCCGAGGCTGTGGTGGACCGAGCCGGACGGAGGTGAGAAATGCTCTCGGTTCGAGTCCGGCTCTGACACCATAGAGCGACGAGGTGCGAATCCGGCCGTCCGAGGCGGGAGTGCTGCCCGAGGCCCTGCATCGGCCGCCGGCGCGTCGGGTAGGCGAGGGAGATCGCTCTCCCCCGCCCCCCACAGATCCGGACATGCACGATTCGCGCATCCGGCTCTTCAGAATCAGGTGGGCGCCCCGCGACGGTAGGCAGAGTGGACGGCACTCGGGACTGGGAGCGGGAAGCGCTCGACCATGAGCGCGTACCGTCCCCAGGTCATCTTGTGCCGGTCCGAGCGCCGCCTGAGCCACTTGTGCCAGAGTTGCCCCACGACCCAGCGCAACGCTGAGAGTCGCCGGTAGTTGCCGGTGATCCCAATAGTATGCGTCGTGGCCGCGCAGCTTCTGGCTCAAGGCCCGGTGCTGGTTCGCGATCGGCTCGTGGAAGTGGTGTTGGAGCCAGAGGTCAAACGCCTGGACGGCACGTCGGAATCGGGAGCGTGTGATGCGACGAAACAACGCGTGGCCGTCGCTGCGAGTGGTCCGACCCCAGAAGTGGGTAAACCCAAGGAAGTCGAACGTCTCCGCGGCGACGTACTGGACGAAGCACGCCTTGTCGCGGCGACCCGGGCGCCAGCCGTAGGGTGGCTGTCCGAATCGCACCAGGCGCGTCTTCGTCGGATGGAGAGTCAGGCCGTACTTGCCGAATCGCGCCGGCAATGCGGCCAAGACCCGCCGCGCGTCATCCTCACGCTCGAACGCTATGACGAAGTCGTCGGCGTAGCGCACCAGGAAAGCCCGGCCGCGCAACCGGGGCTTCACCATGCGTTCGAACCACACGTCCAAGACCGAGGGCAGGTAGACGTTCGAGAGCAGCGGGGAGATCACGCCACCTTGCGGCGTACCGCCCTCGGTCTTCTTGAGCTGCCCTGCCTCGAGCACTCCCGCCTTCAACCACTTGTCGATCGCGCGACGCAGCACGCCGTCGTGGACCCGCTGGTCCAGAAAGCTCCGCAGATGACCGTGATCCAGCGTGTCGAAGAAACTCTGGATGTCCACTTCCAGCACCCAACCACCGCGCAGCGCCGTCAGCCCCTGCCGCACGGCTTCCAGGGCTTGATGGGCCGATCGACCAGGGCGGAAGCCGAAGCTACACGGCAGGAAGTCCTGCTCGTAGATCACTTCGAGCACCATCGACGCCGCCTTCTGGAGGACCTTGTCCTTGTAAGTCGGGGATGCCAATGGGCCGCGTCCGTCCCTCGCCTTTCGGGATGTGGACTCGTCGCACGGGCGGCGCGTGATACGTGCCCGTCTTCAGGCGGCCGACCAACCCGGAGAGATTCGCATCCAACTCCTGGGCGTAGGCCTTCGCCGTCTGACCGTCCACGCCGACCGCGCCGTCCTTGCGGACCGCGTCCACTGCCCCACGCAACAGCTCAACATCGATGTGATGGGCCAAGGTCGTGAACGCCATCTGTGGCGCCTGCCTGGCCAGTTCGGCGATCCGTCGAAGTCTCGTGGAGACGCTCTCCGGGCTCGGTGTCCCGGGCGTCTTGCCCCTCGACGGCCCCTGATCCCGGTGCACCCTTCCCTCCGCGGGGTCTCGCGGGTCCGATTCCCCCGTTTCCTTGGTACTACGGCGCACTCCGACTCCTTGCCGTCCGTCTCACCGCGCTTCGTTTCCTTCGTTTGGTGGTACCGACCTGCGCCCGTCGTTCGCTCCCCGCTGTGTCGGGCACGCCGCAGCAGAGCCTGGGGTTTTGGTCACGCGGTCTCCCGACCGCGACAATTGATCGGAGCCGGCAAGGTCTCCTGGGTTCCCGGAGATCCCTCTGACGCATGCCCTGGTCTAACGACCCCGGCGGGACCCGCACTGCCACGGTCCGCACGGCAGCATGGGTGATGCCTTTCGCGAATACCATACGCGTCGGCTCCCAGCGACTGATGTCCATTTCGGAGCTCAATACAGGGCCTGCGTCTTTCCTGTGAACGCTTCGCAGCCTGGGTCGCCCCAGGACCACGCATCACTCGGTTCCGGCTGGGCGCCGCCCTTGGCCGGGCAGGGTTCACACCTGCGGGGATCCCCTGCGAGGTTTCGAGTTCAGGTCATCTCAGCCTCCTCGCCCGAGCTTCGCCTAGCGCACGATTTTCGGACACCCCGCGCTCGCTCGATCCCGTAGAGCTCTCCGAAGCGCCGCACCGCTTCCTTGGCGAGATCGGGCTCGCTGTCCTCCGCCTCGATGAAGTAGCGCCGCGCGTGGGCCATGCAGCCCACCTCGATCACGTCGCCGCCCTTGTAGATCGCGTCGTAGACCGAGTAGGCGTCGGCTTGCAGATACCCCGAGTACCCGCGCAGCACCGACACGGGCCCCTCGCTCCCCCGAGACTCGGTCGAGTGGAAGAAGACCTCGAGACCCAGGTGCACTACGCCGACCTCTTCTTCCGACCTCCGGACTCGCGCGCGAATGCGGTGCAAGTGATCGGGGACCGCGTGATCCGCTCGCTCGACCTGCGGAGCTTCGCCTTCCAGCGACGGACGATCGATGCGGGCCATTCGTGGCCCGAGTGGCGAGCGCTGGCCGACGGATGGATCCGCGAAGGCAACGCGCACCTCGAAGGCCAGGGACTCGCGCTCGATCCGGTGCTCTCGTTCGAGCTCTCCGACGAGGGCCAGCCGACGAGTTGTCTGCTGCGACTGAAACCGTCCTCGGCGACGCCGCCCGACGGCTGGTTCGTGCAACCGGATCGGCTGGGGCTGGCTCTCGTCGTTCCGGACGCGAAGGACATCGACGGATCGACGATCGAGCTGCTGCAGGCCGCGGTGACGTTCGATGCTCGGGCTGGCTTGGTGTACCTGCGGATCGCCGAGAGCGGCTTCCAGATCTACCTCCCGCTCGAACCGCAGTACTGAGTGTCCCCGAAGGAGGACGCCGCGTCCCGCTCCACCTTCATTTCGAGGTCGGCCGGGTCGTGGCATTGCATTTGCCAGACGAGGACCCCAAGATGGAGAACCCTAATGAAGTCGGGCATTCTTTCCCTCATGCTGTTTGTGAATCTCGCTCTGGCGCCCGACGTCGACGGGTTCCAGCGCGGGGAGCGCGGCTCCGCTTCCCGTCCCGCTCAGTCCGGCGGCTCGCGGGGATCCTCCGCGCCCCGACCTTCGCCCTCCGTCTCGCGCCCTGCGCCTTCGCGTCCTGCGCCCTCGGTCTCGCGGCCCGCGCCGAGTCCTTCCGGCCGGCCGACGGCGGCGCCGCGGAGCGCGCCCACTCCGCGGACGCAAGCGACGCCTCCTCACTCGGCTCCGGAAAACGCGCCGACGCGATTCGAGACGCGAGAAGTGCCTCGGACCGCGCCGCTGGTGTTTTCTCCGTCGACTCGGCCGAGCGCGACCCCGACCACGAGACCTTCCAGCAATCCGAGCAGCGGCGTCGATCTGTACACCGGCAGGGCGGCGGACTCGACCCGAACGACCACGAGCCGCGGGGAGGGTGACCCAGAACATCGAGGAGTCGGCGACTCCGCGCGGTCACCCACGGCAGGGCCCAGGATTCCGGCACCCTCCCCCGACTCGGGATCGACGCGGACGCAAGTGGAGCCGCGTCCCCGTTTCCCGGCTCCGTACCGATCGATCCCCGATCGCGTCGACTCCGCGCCGCAGAAGGGCGATGGTCCGTCGCGGGCTGCTGCTCCGAGAACTCCGATTGTGGAAGACGGTCGTTCAGGAACCTCGCTTCCGAGATCCGGAGCGGGCGAGGAAACAAGGTCGTCCCGACCGTCGGCCGGACGCGAAGAAGGACCGCGTCGGACGTCGCCCGACTCGTTCGTGCGCTACGGTCGCGGACCGCTGCAGAGGCTGACGGACCCGAGGTCCGCGGTGCCCGACGCGCTGCCGCGCCGAGAGATCCCGCGCCGCGAGTCGCCGCCGAGACCCGGTACCGATTCCGACTCGGGCGGGATCGTGCTGCGGCCGCGTTCTGGAGAGCGAGACGTCGGCGTCCCGGGCGGTTCGGCCACCGCGAAGGATCTCGGTCGGCTGGATCAGCTCCGGCGTACGGATCCCCGTCGCGCGCGCGAAGTCTCCTTGGCCGGAGACATGATCCGCCGCGCCCATGACGTTTCGCTCGGCGTCGGCGTCCGTTTGGCGGGCGGCAGGCTGCCGAGTCCGCATCGCCCCTTCGTTCAACCCCCGACGTTCGCGTACTACACACCCTGGGGGTTCACGTACAGCTCGGGACGCTTCTCGTTCGGTTTCTCGTTCCCGTGCCGCGGTTGGTGGTCGCCCAGGTACACGTGGTGGTGGCCGACCTACGTCAGCTGCTGGTACCCGTACTGGTACGGCTGGTGGAACAGCTACCCCTCGTACTCCCCGTGGTACTCGCCGTCGTACTCGACGGTGGTCTACCGGACGGTGTACGCCGAAGAACCGGCTCCGGGCGAGGTTGTCGAGAGTACCGAGATCGTCGATCCGGTCGTCGAGGGGGTCGAAGAGCCGGCCCGGATCGTGGAGCCGCAGAAAACGATCGGCATGGCGGCGGAGCGCTACCTCGTCCTCGGGGATCGGGCGTTCCGCGAAGGGCGCTACACGGACGCGGTTCAGTTCTACGCCAAGGCCGTCGAGCTCGATCCCGGCGAAGGGGCTCTCTACCTCGTGCTCGCGGATGCGTTGTTCGCGGCGGGCGACTACCACTACGCCGCCTACGCGATCCGCAGGGCTCTGAAGCTCGATCCGGCACTGGCAGAGGCGGTCGTCGACAAGCACGGGTTCTACGGCGATCCCGGCTCGTTCGACGAGCAGCTCGCGGTCCTCGAGCGCTACCTCGCCGAGCACGTCACCGATCGCGACGCTCGCCTGGCCCTTGCGCTGAACTACCTCTTCGGCCGCCGCGAGTCCGATGCGGTGCGAGTCCTGACCTCGCGGGAAGCAGCAGGCCTCGAAGAAGACCCTGCGGCCCGCATCCTGCTCTCGTCGGCGCGGAGACTCGAAGAAGAGGCGCGCGCCCAGAACGATTAGGCTCCGCTCGACTATGGCACTTCTAGCTCTCGCAATCCATCGCTGCCGCGGAAAGCATGCACGCGGCATTCCCGTCCGAAACGGGCCTGGAACGCTCGCTGGAGCCAGGGTGTGGGCTGGGGACGAACGAACGAATGAGGGTCGAGCTCGATGAGGCGAGCTCGCGCAGAGGACATCGATTCGATGAACCCAGGGCCGCCCTCCGAACTCGAGCTACCGGGAGGGAATGTGGTTCCTCGCTACTTTGAGTGGATGAGGTCAGCTTGTGATCTTCGGCCTCGCTCTCTCCCCACAGACCATAAGCGCAGGGGTCATAAGTTGAGCATCGGTCTGCGACCGTCCCCTTCGGATGAAGCGAGGTCGACGGCCCCCAGGGGCGCACCGGGGGTAGGATCGCCCTCCGCGTCGGGAGGGCGGAGCGAGCGTGACGGGACGCCGGTCCGTGCGCCGAGGGCGCCGCGAGCGAGGACAGACGCACGGGTTTCCTGGTGGACTGGGGGTGAATCACCAACCCCAGACCACGGAGGATCCCCGTGCGCGTCTCCACGTTACTGCGTCGCCTCATCGGTGTCAGCGGCCTCTTCGTCCAGGGCATGCGCTTCGAGGACGGCAGCCTGATCGTCAGCGTGAAGCCGCGCCGTCGGCAGGCGCGTTGCGCCCAGTGCGAGCGGGTTCGCCCCGGCTACGACCGTTCCCGTCC
>Ga0247727_10000667_pt1 | contig 84290 bp, 58 predicted proteins | sample WisWelCaveWW1625_FD_202498 | JGI IMG/M metagenome (GOLD analysis project Ga0247727, IMG submission 202498) | Biofilm microbial communities from Wishing Well Cave, Virginia, United States - WW16-25 | ecosystem: Environmental > Aquatic > Deep subsurface > Groundwater > Cave microbial mat | place...
GGTTCGGACCGAATCCTTAAGCGAATGAAGCGGCTCCACACGTATGAGGACTACAAAGCTAAAATTGATCGGCTGCGGGAGCTTGTGCCCGATATTTCCATTACGACCGATATCATTGCCGGATTTTCAGGGGAGACGGAAGAGGACTACCGAGCTACGCGCAGTGCCCTTGAAGAAATCCGCTACGACGGCGCCTACATTTATAAGTACTCCGTGCGTCTGGGAACCCCTGCTGCCAAACTCGAGGACGACGTCCCGCTGGCGGTTAAAGAGGAAAGAAATGGCGCACTCTTGACACTTCAAAGGGAAATTTCTCGAGAGAGCAATCGCGCTTGGCTCGGATCAACAGTGGAGGTCTTTGTAGAGGACAAGAGCTCAAAAAGCCAGGACAAGGTTCTTGGCCGCTCCCTTCAGGAGAAAAAAGTGGTTTTTGAGGGCTCAAAAGATTTAATTGGTACCCTCCAATCCGTGATCCTCCTCGATCTCAAAGACGAGACCTTCCTCGGAACCTTGACGTCATTGCGAGCCCCAAAGGGGCGAAGCAATCTAGGTTCTTAGATTGCTTCGTCGGCCTACGGCCTCCTCGCAATGACGGTTCGAGCTGTCACGGCTGCTGAAATGCGTGAAATCGACCGCCGCACCATTGAAGAGTACCGGGTTCCGAGTTACGAATTAATGGAAAAGGCGGGTCAAGCAGTCGCAGAGGAGACCGCAAAGCTTGCAGGCTCACCTCCCAAGAGACTTCTCATTCTGGCTGGCAAAGGTAATAACGGTGGAGACGGCCTGGTCGCCGCGCGTTACCTCAAGCAGAAGGGCTACACAGTCCAAGTCCTTCTTTTTTCCGAAGGTCAAAAACTCAAAGCGGATCCTGCCAGGAATTTCGTCGAGAACGCGAAGCTCAGGATTCCTTGCCGCATTGTGGGGGAGCATTTTGCGTGGGAGACGGTCCCCCAGCTTTTTCAAGAGACGGACGTCATTATTGATGCCCTGTTCGGGGTAGGACTCGATAAGGAGCTTCGGGAGCCTTATCGCGGACTTGTCGAGAGAGTCAACGAATCAAAGAAAAAAGTCGTGAGCGTCGATATCCCTTCGGGCCTCAATTCGGACACCGGCGAAATTCTCGGGACTTGCGTGAAGGCCACCCTGACCGTCACAATGGGGCTTCCAAAAAAAGGGTTTTACGAAGGGAGGGGCCCAGAGATGACGGGGAAGATTGTGGTGGCGGACATTGGATTGCCAAGGGAGTTGGTAAAGTGAGCGTCATTGCGAGGCAGCGTCCCAAACGAAGCCGAAGCAATCTCAGATTGCTTCGTCGTCCGCCTACGGCGGACTCCTCGCAATGACGTTTGATCTCGCAATCATTGGCGCAGGCCCGGGAGGTTTTGACGCAGCACTCCGCGCCCGCGAACTCGGATTGAAGGTCGCATTAATCGAAAAAAGCGAGCCGGGCGGTACCTGCCTCAACACCGGCTGCATTCCGACCAAAGCGCTTCTTGCCTCAACCAAGCTCCTCACGAAGGTAAAAGAGGCTTCCCGTTACGGCCTCTCCGTTTCCGGAGTTTCTTGTGACGCGAAGGCTTTGGCCGATCGGACAGGTCGGATCGTAGAAACGCTTCGCAAGGGGTTGCTCGAGACGCTCAAGCGCTCCGGCGCTGAATGGATCACAGGCCAAGCCTCTTTTACGGGTAAGAATCGGCTTCTTGTTTCAAATCGAGAAATCGAGGCTCAATCGATTCTGATTGCGACAGGAACTGAGCCAACCCCCTTCCCTGGAACTTCTTTTGACAGCAAGAGGATTCTTTCTTCCACGGAGCTTTTAAATATAAAAATCCAGCCTACTCAACTCCTCATTCTTGGCGGGGGGGTGGTGGGAGTTGAGTTCGCCTCAATCTTTCAGGCTCTCGGGGTTAGGGTCACGATCGTTGAAATGCTTGATCGACTGATTGCGACCGAGGACGAGGAGGTCAGCCGAAGGCTTGATTCTCTTTTCCGTCGGAAGGGGATTGAAGTCCTTACCGGAGAGAAGGTGAAAAGTTTGAGCGCTCGGAGTCACGGTGCGGAAGCGCTCCTCGAATCAGGAAAGAAGATCGAAGCCGATCAGTGTCTTGTGGCAATCGGAAGAAAACCTAAGCTTGAAGGGCTCGGACTCGAGAAAGCGGGGATCAAGGTAGAAAAGGGGACGATTTCGGTGAACGAATATCTTGAGACGTCAGTCCCGGGAATCTTCGCCATTGGGGACGTGACCAGCCGAAGCACGGGGCTTGCGCACGGTGCTTCGGCCGAAGGAATTCGGGTTGTGGAGAATCTCAAGGGGCCGAAGAAGAAAATGAATTATGAGGCGGTGCCCAGCTGCATTTATACCGATCCCGAGGTGGCAAGTGTCGGGAAAATTGCGCAGGGAGGAGAAAAATCCGAGCGGATCGTTGAAGCCCGGGTTCTTTTTGCGAGTCTCGGCAAAGCCCACATTGAGGGGGAGACGGAAGGGTTCATTAAGATGTTCGCTTCAAAGAAGGACGGCCGGATCCTCGGAATGACCGGGATCGGGGCCCGGATGAGTGAGCTCATCCAGGAGGCAACGCTGGCCGTGAGCGCGGGAATCACTGTGGAAACTCTGGCTGCCACGATCCACGCCCACCCGACGGAGGGGGAGATTCTTCAGAAGGCCGCTCAGAGACTAAAACAACTCCTTGACAGGGGTTAGGCGTTTGATAGAATGCGCGCGTTTTTGATCCAAGATTTATTAACGCAAGGCGGCAAGAGAAGTTAGATTCATGGGGCGTTTTCCTGAGTGGTTGAGGCGGCAGATTCCTGTCCGCTCGTCGCGTCTGACCTGGCAGGTCCTCGAAAAGTACCGGCTGAACACCGTCTGCGAATCCGCTCTTTGTCCGAACCGAAGCGAGTGTTACTCGCGGAGTACCGCAACCTTCATGATTCTCGGCGACACGTGCACCCGCCGATGCGGTTTTTGCGCGATTGAGACCGGGCGGGGTGAAGCGGTTGAGACCGACGAACCCGAACGGCTGGCCGAAGCGGCAAAAGAGCTGGGGCTTCGATATGTGGTCGTGACTTCGGTCGCTCGGGACGATCTGGCTGACGAAGGGGCCGAGCAGTTTCACCGCTGCGTGAAAGAGCTCAAGGGCCGAATCCCGGGAGTCGAGGTAGAGGTCTTGACCCCCGATTTTCACGCCCGGCCGGAACTGATCGGGAGGGTGTGCGAGGCAGGGCCGACAGTTTATAATCACAATCTTGAAACGGTGGCGCGTCTTCAGCAGCTGGTGCGTCCGCAGGCCCGGTATGAACGCTCGCTTGAGGTCTTAGAATGGGTCAAGCGGCATTTTCCCGAGATTTTGACCAAGAGCGGATTAATGCTCGGGTTGGGCGAGAGCCAAGAAGAAGTTTTAAGTGCGGCGAAAGACCTGGCCGAGGCCGGTTGTGAGATTTTGACGTTGGGTCAATACCTCCCTCCGAGTGAAAAACACCTTCAAAGGGTCGAATTCATTGCTCCAGAAGTTTTTCAGAGTCTTGCCGATACGATTAGGGACATCGGCTTCCGCGAAGTTTACGCGGGACCCTATGTGAGAAGCTCGTATCACGCAGCGGAAACGTTTTATTCTATAGAGGCGAGATAGTCAGAAATGGTCGAGATCAAGCTGGCTCACCTTCCTGAAGGGATCGCGGAAGCGACGATTCAGGCTTGGTATGTCGAGGAAGGGGATGCCGTGGTGAAGGGAGACGAGATCGTCGAGCTTTCCACCGAAGAGGGGATCTTCACGTTGACCGCCTCCGCTTCGGGGATCCTATCGGAAGTGTATTATGACGAGGGAGAGTCTGTAAATTTAGGAGAGGTCCTTTGCCTCATTGAAGAAGAAGGATTCGGTGAAGAAAAGGCGAAGGAAGGGGACGCAGAGGAGGAGTAAGACGAGTTCGCTGTAAAAGCGGGATCGCGTTACGTTTTTGATGCACGAAGCAAATCGAATGAAGCGGCTGCCGCCGTATCTGTTTACGGTGGTGGACAGTCTGAAGCGGGAAGTCAAAAGTCAGGGCGTTGACATCATTGATTTCAGCATGGGGAATCCTGATCTCCCACCCCCACCCCATTCCATTAAAGCCCTGCGAGAAGCCCTCGATATTCCTGGAATTCACCGTTATTCCAAGTGGGACCTGGAAATCGAGAGGAATCTCCGAAAGGCGATCGCCCAGTGGTATCACGAAAGGTTCCGGGTAGAGCTCGATCCGGACACTGAAATCGTCCCCTGTATCGGTTCCAAAGAGGGGATTGCCCACCTCGCGCTGGCCTACATGAATAGTGACGACCTCGCTCTCATTCCCTCCCCGGCCTATCCGGTCCACTTTAACGGCATCATTATGGCGGGCGGAATTCTTTACAACATTCCTCTCCGCGAGGAGAATCACTACCTTCCCGATCTATTTTCTCTCCCCAAGGAGACCACCCGGCTTTCAAAGCTTTTGATGCTGAGTTACCCGCACAATCCCACGGCCGCGACCTGCGACCTCAGTTTTTATGAAAAGGTGATTCATTGGGCCCGGGATAAACAGATGATTATTGCCTCCGACCTCGCGTATTCCGATTTCATCCTCCGGGGGAAACGTGCCAACAGCATCTTGGAAGTGAAGAACGCCATGAAGCACTCGATCGAGTTTCATACGCTTTCGAAGTCCTACAGTATGCCGGGGTGGCGAATCGGGTTTGCGGTGGGAAACCGCGAAGTGTTGAAAGGTCTCGCCAAGACAAAAAGCTACTGTGACTTTGGAATCTTTCGGGCCATCCAATACGCCACCACGAAGACACTGACGGGCCCTCAAGGTTACGTGAAGAAAATCGTGGAGATTTACCGGAAGCGAATCGATGTGCTGGTCGACGGCCTGAACCGGATCGGCTGGCCGACGAAACGGCCCGACGCTACCTTTTACGTCTGGACCCGAATTCCGATGAAATTTGACGAGCATTCCTCAATGGCTTTTACCGAGCTCCTTCTCCGGGAGACCGGGATTGCCGTGGCCCCGGGCACCGGTTTCGGTGAGTACGGAGAGGGCTACATCCGGTTTGCCCTGGTGGTGCCTGAGGAGCGGATCAAGGAAGCGCTTCGGCGGATCGAGCAGTTTTTGAAGAATGGGAGTTCCAATCAAAAGTATCGAAAACTCTCTCGCCTGAAGGCCAAGGCCCGGAAGGTGAGCGTTAAATGACGAAAGGGGGTGAGAATAAAATGCCGCAAGGGAAGGTAAAGTGGTTTAATAACCAAAAGGGTTACGGCTTTATCGAGCTGGAACCGGGAAAGGACGTGTTCGTCCACTATTCCGCTATTACAGGGGATGGATTTAAGACCCTCAATGAGGGGGAAACGGTCCAGTTTGACTTGGCCGACGGGCCGAAAGGACAGCACGCGATCAACGTTTCGCGTCCGTAAGCAGTTTTCTCGTTCGAACCGGGAGGATCAGATTGAGTTCCAAGCCGATTGGTGTCTTTGATTCAGGGCTGGGCGGCCTGACCGTTGTCCGCGAACTCCGAAGCCAGCTTCCGCGTGAATCGATTGTCTATTTTGGGGATATCGCCCGCCTCCCGTACGGAACGAAGTCACGAAGTCAAATCCAGAGATTTTCCCTCCAGAACACCGAATTTCTCCTCCAAAAAGGAATCAAAGCCCTGGTGGTGGCCTGCAATTCCTCCTCGAGTGCCGCATTTCGCCTGTTGAAACAGCGTTTCTCCCTTCCAATCGTCAGTGTGATTGAGCCGGCGGTGGCGGAGTGTCTTCGGAGGACCCAAACGGGCAGGGTCGGAGTGATCGGGACGACGGCGACGATCGAAAGCCGCGTCTACGAAGAGGCGCTCCGACGCGGGGGTTCCCGGATTCGAGTCTTCACTCAGAGCTGCCCTCTTTTTGTTCCGCTGGTGGAGGAAGGGTGGCTGAACGGGGGAGTCACGGAGCGGGTGATTGAAACGTATCTCGGCCCCCTTGCAGAAAAGAAAGTCGATACGTTGATCCTCGGCTGCACCCATTACCCCCTGCTTCGAGAGAGGCTTCAGAAGTTTTTCGGCCCCCGAGTCGAGCTGATCGACTCAGCCGAGCCGACCGTGAAGCGGCTCGCTTCCTTTCTGGAGGAAGAAGAGCTCCTTTGCGGAAAAAACGGCCGCCCGAAGTTTGAGGTTTTCACAAGCGACCTCCCGAGAAATTTTCTCCACGTCGGAGAAAGATTCCTCGGAGAAAAACTCCCGAAAGTAAAAGTAGTCCGATGAAAGCGGTAGTTCTCCTGTCCGGAGGGCTCGATTCGACCACCTGCCTTTATCTAGCCAAGCGAGACGGCTTTGAGCCGATCTGCCTGAGCGTTCACTACGGTCAGCTTCACGAGAAAGAGCTCGCCTCTGCTAAAAGAATCGCTTCTTCGCTTAAATCTGAGCATTGGATCATTCCGATTTCTCTTCCCTGGGGAGAAAGCGCGTTAACCGACCCCCAAATGCCAGTCCCAAAGGGAAGAGGCGAGAACGAAATGGCCAAAGAGATCCCCGTGACATACGTTCCTGCAAGAAACAGCATTTTTCTTTCTCTGGCTGCGTCTCTGGCCGAGACGAAGGAGGCTCGGGCGATTTACTTTGGAGCAAATGCCTTGGATTACTCAGGTTACCCTGACTGCCGACCGGAATTTCTCGAGGCGTTTGAGACGCTCGTGGAACGCGGTACAAAGGCGGGAAGCGAAGGAAAAAAGATTCGAATCGTGGCGCCCCTTTTGAGGTATTCCAAAGCTGAAATTGTAAAACTCGGTGATTCTCTCGGCATTCCCTTCGAATGGACCTGGTCGTGCTACGAAGGAAAAGACGTTCCGTGCGAGGAATGTGATTCGTGTATTTTACGGGCAAAAGGGTTCCGCGATGCTGGCATTGAGGACCCTCTGGTCGCGTCGGTCAGGCGAGAGTAACCGTGCTCCACGTCCCCACCTCTCAAGAGGCTCGAATCTCGGAGATATTCTCTTCCCTACAAGGAGAAGGCCCCCGAATGGGTGAGCGGCATCTTTTCATTCGATTCGAAGAGTGTCACATTCACTGCGAATATTGCGACGAACTCGACAAGCCGGCGCGTGTAATGACACTTGACGAGGTTTTGGTGTCGGTCCACGGGCTCGAACGGGACGAGGGCCCCCATTCCTTTGTGAGTCTCACCGGAGGTGAGCCGCTCCTTTATCAGAGTTTTCTCAAGCCGCTTCTCGGCCGGTTGAAAGCTTCCGGGTTTCGGACCTACCTCGAGACGAACGGGATCCTCTGGCAGGCGCTTGAGGAGGTGATCGGCTGGTGCGACCTGATTGCGATGGACCTAAAGCCTGCGAGTGTCACGAAGGAGCGAAGTTTTGTGGAGGAGCACCGCCAGTTCTTGAAAGTCGCTTTGTGGAAGGAAGTCTTCATTAAGATCGTGATTTCCAAGGAAATCGATCTTCATGAGTTTCAAGAGCTGATTCGTTTGATCCAAGAGGTTGCGCCGAAGACCCCAGTGGTTCTTCAGCCGGTGACTCCTCCGAAGATCGTGGCGGGTCTTGCCCGCTCCTTTGAATCGGAACCGGAAGGGCACGACGATCCGGAGCTTGTGCATCTTTTGGGAGAACTGCAACGAATGGCGGGCCGGGCACTTCCCGATGTGAGGGTTATGCCGCGGCTTCACCGGATCCTAAAAATTCGCTGAGGAGATCAATGCGCAGAGACAAACGAAGAGCAGACCAGCTGAGAAAAGTAACGATACGAAAAGGCTACCTCAAGTATGCCCTCGGCTCCTGCCTGATAGAGATGGGGGAGACGAAGGTGATCTGCTCGGCCAGCGTCGAAGAGAAAGTGCCCGCTTTTCTGAAGGGCCAGGGAAAAGGTTGGGTCACGGCGGAATACGGAATGATTCCCGCCTCTTGCACCGAAAGGATTACGAGAGAGGCTTCCAGGGGGAGACTAAGCGGCCGGACCCAGGAGATTCAACGCCTGATCGGCCGGAGCCTCCGGGCAGTTACCGATATGGAAGCGCTGGGAGAGCGGTCCATCTGGATTGATGCGGACGTGATTCAGGGGGACGGGGGCACCAGGACGGCCGCGATTACCGGAAGTTTTATTGCGCTCTCCCAGGCGGTGGACCGGCTGCTGAAAGAGGGGGCGATTCAAAAACATCCTCTGCAGGATTACGTGGCCGCGGTGAGCGTCGGCTACGTCGACGGCCACCCCCTTCTTGATCTCAATTACGAGGAAGATTCCCAGGCCGGCGTGGATATGAATGTCATAATGACGGGAAAGGGGAAGCTGGTGGAAGTCCAGGGAACCGCTGAGCGAAACCCCTTTTCGAAAAAGGAAATGGACCGGCTGCTTGCCCTGGCTCAAAAAGGAATCGCCGAACTGATCCGCACCCAGAAGCGGTATGCCCGCCTCTAAGCCGAAGCTTCTTCTCGGCACGGGAAACCGGAAGAAGCTTGAGGAACTGATGAACCTGCTTGTCGGAATTCCCTTTGAAATCGTCACCCTCCGGGATTTTCCCCAAGTCAAAGAGGTGGAGGAGGACGGGAAGACCTTTGAAGAAAATGCCGTCAAAAAAGCGGTCGGAATTGCCCGGCAAACGGGCCTCCTGACCCTGGCGGAAGACTCTGGCCTTGCGGTAGACGCCTTGGAGGGAAGCCCCGGGGTCTACTCAGCCCGTTTTGCCGGACCCGAAAAAGACGATGTTCAAAACTGCCAGAAGGTCTTGAAGCTTATGGAAAAGCTCCCCGATACCTGCCGCGGGGCAGCGTTCAAGTCGGCTGTGGCGATTGCCACACCGAAGCAAACCATCGGTGTGGCCGAGGGAGAGGTGCGCGGCGGGATTGCGCGCGAAATGCGGGGAACGAACGGGTTCGGCTACGATCCGATTTTTATCTACGGCCCCTACGGAAAAACTTTCGGTGAAGTTCCGGTGGAGATGAAGCACCGCGTCTCCCACCGCGCCCAGGCGATTGAAAGAGCGAAGAAACTTCTCTTAACGTCTCTTAGCACCTTATAACAAGCCCCCCCAACGGGTAAAGTTTCGACCCGTCCCGCAACGTTTTTATCAAAAGCGAATTTTTCTGCCCCCGTTGCCTTGCAAGTCAAGGAATCGCGTGCGAGACTTCTCGCAAACGTTTCAAAACCTCCCGCCAAGACTCTCGTTGGACCCGGAGTATTTTCAAATGAGGAGAGCTTCTGGCGACGAACCGTAATAACAAGGAGTAACGCGCGTAAAAATACAAAAATGCAGGAGAAGAAAAACTTCACTCATCATGTTTTGACGGTTCAGGAAGTGAGCGACCTGCTCAAAATCCCCGCCTCGACCATTTACGATTTGGCCAAGAAAGGGAAACTCCGGGGCGTGAAACTCGGAAAGCACTGGCGCTTTCTTGAGGAGGATATCCTCGCGCTTCTGAGAGGTATTTTGCAGTGAAATTCTATCTCCGATTCGCCGCCTTTTTGACCGCTCTGAGCTTCTCTTTTACCTCAATTCTTTGGGGCGAGCCCATTTTGTCTCTTCCTCAAAAGGAGACTTCTCGGAGTTCCCTGATTTCCGTTAAGCGCGTGAGAGTACCGTCAGAGCTCGGCGTAGTTCAAAAAAGGTACGAAGCTTCAGCGAAGAGCCCCGCCATTATTCTGATCCAAGACGCCCACTCAATCCCGGACGCGCAGCGGAATATTTACCGGCTCATTCAACACTTCCAAACGGAGTACGGCGTGCCCCTCGTGGCCTTGGAAGGTGCTTCCGAAAGGCTGGATCCCCAGATGTTCCGAAGTTTCCCGGAAAAAGAGCTCCTTCGAGAGGTCCTTGAAGGCTATTTTGAGAGAGGGGAACTAGCCGGGGGGACGGCGGCTGCGGTCTTTAGCCCCGAGGAAGCCAAAGGGACTCTCTTCCACGGAATTGAAGAGAACAGCTCATACGAGACGGGGCTCGGTCTTTATCTCGAGGCGATGAAACAGGAGCCCCAACTCCTCCAGGAGATCGGAGAGCGAAAAGCTTTGCTTCGCGAGCGCCAGGAAAAGACTTATTCTCGGCCGCTTCTTGAAATCGACAAAAGCCTCACGACCTTTTACGAGAATCAGAACAGCCTCCCGGGTGTCCTTAAGCAACTTGCCCAAACGAAACGTCCTCCCGAAGGAAGTGAACTGGCGCTCCTTCTCGAAGAAGTAGAACGGGAACCCCAAAAGGCCGGGTCATTTGATAAAGAAGTCAAAAAAATTGCGGCGAAGCTCAAAACTTTTCTAAAGTCGAAGGAGACTTCCCCCAATTTTAAAGAGAGGTGGCTTCGTTTAAACGCCCAGGAACAAGAGTTTAAAACTTCGAGGATTTCCCCCGAAGCTTACGCCCTGGTCCTTGAAGAACTCGCCCAGGAGGAAGGGGCTCCTCTAAAAGTCTCGGAAAGGTTTTCCCATTTAATGAAAAACCAAAAGCGGCTCCGAGATATTGAAGGAACGAAGCTTATCGGGGAGTTTGAGCGCTACAGCGAAGAGGTGAAGGCCGCTCTTGTAACGACGGATGAGGAGAGAAACCTTGACCGGGAAGCCCGCACGCTTCGGCTCCTCGAGCGGTTGGCCCGGCTTCAGCTGAGTTACGAAGAGTGGGCGGCAGTGAAGGTGCTTCCCTTTACAGAGTTGGGTCTTTCCCTGGAGGAGCACCGGGCCTTTTATGAAAATGCGGAAGAACGCGACCGGGTTTTCTTCACAAATCTTCTTAAATTGTTGGGACAAAACAGGACACGCCGTACGCAGGACGCCGGACGTCGTAGCGCCGTTCTCGTCGCTGGCGGCTTTCACACCCAGAGTCTCACACGCCGGTTTGAGGAAAAGGGGATCTCCTACGTCCTTTTAGCGCCCAAAATAAATTCGGTTCCCGAAGAAACGAATTACCGCGCTCATATGAAAGGGGAGGTCTCCTGGAAAGCCTACTTTGAAATTGAAGGGGGTAGAATCAACCTTTACAAAGCCTTCATCCGCGGGACCCGTGACAAGCTCCTTGAGAAAAACGGGATGGAACGGGGAGCGCTTCTAAAGGCTTGGCGGGATCAAACGATCCGGGATCTTTCGGATCAGGGCCGAATCACCGAAGTCTCCCGTTACACCCGCTTCTTGGATGAGCTTGTTCCTCACGCTTCGCGCTCCCCGTTAATGGCCCGAGTCGAGGAATTCATCCGGGGCCTCCGTAAGCTTGAAACCCAGGGCCAGCTCACGCAGCAGAATATCGTCCAGCTTCTCTCGGGCGTGACGATCCCAGCAGCCTATGACAGTCCAGGCCAGCTTGATCCTACAGCTTCGCTCATCGCTCCGGGTCGGACCCATCCTGCCTTACGCTCTCTCACGTCCTCCGCTCCCGCCCGCTCCGAGATGAGGACGGGAGAGGCGCAACAGAAGGCGCTCCGGGAGCGGATGAGGCAGATTGCCGCGAGTCGAGGGCAAATTCGCGCGCTTGAAGAAAGAAATCTTACGAGAGTGGTGGAAGAGATCGAAAAGATCAGGAATGTGAGGCAGCTTGCGAGACGATTCCCGCGAAATGTCCCTCGCCCGGTGAGAGGAGCTTTCGCTAAAGTCCTGAAAGGAGATTTCAGGCGGGCGATTTTAGATCGGGTTCAAGAAAAGATTAAAGCGGGCCAAATCTCGATCCTTACCGCGCCCGATCCAATGTATCGCTATTATTTTCTTCCGGAGACCCGTCTCGAGGCGTTGGCCTGGGTGGGGGAGGACGGGCACTATTATTTCCTCAATAAGTTCTATGAATATCTCTCAACGCTTCGGGAAAAGGACGCCGAGGAAGCGGCCAAGCTTTTTGCCGCCACCCTGATTCGGCTTGCCATTACCGATCTCCTCAAACGCGAGCTTCCGCAAGGTACCCCCCTCACCCCCCCCGTTGAAAAGGCAATTCAAAAGTTTGTTTTTCTCTTCGAGAAACAAATCGCTCAAACCTCAGAAACCGACCCTCAAGAGACGGGGCTTACGGATCTCGTCACCTTGTTCACCTACCGTCAGCGTTTCGAACAAGAGGCCAAGGTTCAGCAAAAAGTCCGGTTCGTTAAGAGTTCGGAATCTCAGGCGGAAATCGTCCTCAAACATTTAATGGGAGTTTCCGAGGACTCTCAGGAGACGTCGCGGGTCAAAGGGTTAAAACAGATTGTCGAGGACTTCTACAGGAATCGAATCTTCTTCCAACAGCGGGGCCTTACGCCTCAGATTCAAAAGCTGCAACAGCAATTCGCAGACCAATTCGCAAGGCTCCGGGAAATTGTTGTCGACACCCGGGGATTTAACGGTCTCTCGGACCTCACGATGATTCGGATCCTTTCGATCACCGACCGGAAGATTTTGGAGGAGAAAATCAAAAGATACTCAGAAAGGTACGCGGCGCTTCTCGAAAGGATCGCCAGGCACGTGAAAAAACACGCCGGGGATCCCACGCAAATTGAGCGGGTCGCCCAGCTCAACCAAAGGGCCCGTGATATCTTGAGCCGGCTCATTCTCCTTGAGCTGAACGAAAGTTGGATCGAGACACCGATGAGGTCTCAGGACCTTCGACCGAACACCCCTTCTTTTAATGCCCTCTTTCAGCGCTTCCGAATGCTGAATGACCACTTGAGCTCGCTCAGACGAGAACTCCTTTGGCTCCGGGTCCGCGATGCCGGCCAGGAGCAAGTGACCAAATACCTTTACCAAGACGATCAAGCGGCTCAGAAACTCGTGGGGGACTACGTGTCGACGGAACAGTTCTTCAGGAGCGATCTGGGAGAGACGGTGGTTTATCCCGCCTTCTTTGTTGGCTCAACCGGTGAGAAAAGAGACACGGCCGGAGGGATTCGCGACGTGATTGAAAGGCGCCGGGGCGCTGCGATCGAACACGAGAGAATTCAGCACAAGCGGCAGGAAGTTTATCTTCGCGAAACCCTTCAGAAGCTCCTCGCCCCTTATTGGAATGAAGCGACTTCGCCGCTTCGAGACGTCAAGGCTTTCAAACAATTCGTGATCGAGCGGGTCCGTCAAGAGGGGGCGACAGTCCCGCAGGGCGTTCACCAGCTTACGGCGGACGAGTTGATCGGGATTCTCACCGATCCGAATAAGGTGATTTATCAGGACCAGCTCACCGGAATCCTTCTCGACGACATTGAAGACTACCTTTTGAGAGCCCGGCTCAAACGCGGGGCGGAAAGAGGAAGAATCGAAGAGCATTTCAGACAAAATAGCGCACCCGATCTGAGCGGAATCGCGCCTCAGCTTGAGCGGGCGCGCTACCGCAACCTTTTCAATTTCTTCCGCAAATTTAGCCACGAACTTTTAAGTTACGCCGACGCGAACGTGATTGCCTATGAAATGCTGGGCTACCTGGACGACACGCTTGACCGCCTTCGAGTATTTGAACGCGCAGTGAGGGGAGGGAAAGATAGGCAGCTTGAGGACGTCTTGAGAATGAGACAGGAAGCGGAGCGGGATCTTCGCGAGGATTTAGCCGTGGTGTTCCGATGGGCCGGCCAGGGGATCAAGGAGTCGCGCACAGTTCCCCTTCACGATCTTAAGGTGGCAAGACTCGCCCTTCGCTTTGGGGACCGGAAGACGCTCGAGCGGGCGGTCAGGCAGGCACGGACCCACATCGAAAGTTACATTCAAGAAAACCTTCGGATCGCGAAGTACGAGTCGCTCAACGCAATGAAAATCCGGGACCAGATCCGAAGACCGGTCATTATCCTTCTCGGGACGGGGCAGGTTTGGAAGACGAAAAACGATATTCAGGATCTTCAGACCCGGTACCTCCCGGCTCGATTTAACGATCCGGGCTACCAGCGGCTTCGACGGCGCCTGCGCGAGACGTCGCAAAAACTCGATTCGATCGATGGCCGAAGAGTCTTCTCCGCGGACGAAGACCGCGAAACCCAAGCCGTGCGCCGCCGCTACGTCCAGGTGATTCTCGAACTCGAAATGGTCCTCTACGACGTGATTTACAAGTACGTCTCGGACGCAGTCTTTGATCGAGCGGAAGCCGGAATCCGAAAGGAAATCGAGACCCGCGTCCTCGGCCGTCTCCTCGACCAAGTCCCGATCTTTAACCGCCCGTTCATTGAAGACCTCAAACGTCGTGTCCTGCAAGCTGGCCGCTCCGAAGTTCGTACAGAAGAGGAAAGACCTCAGGGAGAAAATTCGCTGCTTGAGAGAATCATTGAGAGGTTAATCCGAGCGGGTCTTGGAGCCCCCGCAGCGGTGGACGCCGCAAGAGACATTCTTGGGTTGATTCCGCATGAAGGGGCAATCGAAAAACGAAAAAGGCCAGTCCGGGACTCTGATCAACCCAAAACACCGATCCGACTTGAGCTTGCAGAGGAAGGAGGGTTCTTACCGAAAGATTATAGGGATTGGTTGGCCGGTAGATCAGCCAGTCGCCCCAAGGAGCCCTTTGTCCTGACCCGTGAAATGGCCGCGCAAACGGCCTATGTCTTGAAGGCTACCCAAGGTGATTCGACGACGAACCATCCCGTTAAATTGACCCGTTACACTTTCGGGCATCCCCAGGTCACCTTGGTACTTTTTCGGAATAAAGAACAAGTCGGCTTGGTGGTCTACACACCGGGGGATGAAGAGCCGTTTACCACGGTCGTCCTCAAGGAACGCGGGGTCTTCAACAAGCAGAACGATATCTTTGAATTGAGACCTTCAGAAGAGGACCTGGAAGAAGGGGAAGAAGAGGAGCAGAGGCAGGAGGGGGAAAGGGGCAAAAGCTCAGATCGGTCTGTACGGATCGACCCCTTACAAAAAGCTAAGGGGGAAGTTTTTGAAAGGCTTGCCTTCTTGGTTTATTTCGCGCTGAAAGGCGAGAAAGTTCGGTACGGCCACAGAGTGCGTACCGATCCTCTTCTGGCCATGGCGCTCGTGCCGGATTTCATTCTGGATCAAGGCATCATCGACGCCAAGTGGGGGCGGGAGCTCAAGAATATCGGAGACGCGGTGATTAAATATCGATTGCCGAGAGAGCTTAACCCGGACCTTTTTGGTCCCGCCCAGCCTGATTCTAAGAAGAAACCGATTCAGATTGTGGTCTTAGACGACACTGAAGCCTCCAAGTTTTACGTGGAGGGCTTGAAGCTAGGGGAGGATTACGAGTTTGTTCCGATCGATCGCTTGCTTGCAGAATGGCGAGGAAAATCGGATCAGGGGGTCAAGGGAATCACTTTGTCTCTGATCGAAGAAGAAATCGCTTGGCTCAAAGAGGTCAACGGTGCCAACGGAAGCCTGGGTGAGGCTGAAAAGGGTACGCTCATCCGGCGTCTTAATAGCAAACGGGACCAGTGGAATGGGGTCATTGAAGGATTGGATGGAGTTCGAAAAGGGGGAGGGATCGCCGTGAATCGTGAGAAGGAGGTGATTCGCCTCGCGGGACTTGCCGGTTCACATCCGGCTCAATTGATTGAACAGGTCAAGGCGACAAGCGAAAGAATTAACCGTTACGAAAACGAAACGCTCCTCTACACCGACAGGCAGCTCGTGAGATTACGCGATAACTTGTTGGCGATCCGGGAGTGGATTCAGGCTCACCTGAAACAGCACGAAAAGAAGGACGAACTCTTTAAAGAAATCGATCTCCTCCTGGAGAAGGTCATACGTATCTTAAAACACAATCAGATCAATGTTCCTGTCCGATTCCGGATCTCATCCACCGTTGACAATGCCTTACCGAAGCCTGCTCAGCCGAGGGAGGGAAGAGAAGCGAGCCCCCGAGTGGCTGGACCCACTCAGCCAATCGAACCTCCTGCTCGCACGGCTAATCCACCCGCTTCCAGGCCTTCCTCTGCTCCTGCTCCGGGGCCTGCCCCTGCACCCGTTGCTGCAACTGTTCCCACCGAAGGTGCCCCTTCCGCTGCGACCGGCACGGGAAAGCCCCCGGCATCAGAACCGGCGTTAAATCTGTTCACCCATTTGGTTCGCGATCTGGGACCGGAGGATAAAGACCTCCAGGAGCTGGAGAAAGAACTCGACGCTTTCTATCCGGAAACTTTCCCGGGCTTTGACGTACTGGACCGTCTAATTTTTGACCGGGAAGGGAGTCGCGTGCGGAAGCTTTTTGACGAGGCGAATCAGAGTACTGCGTCTCCTCTATGGGACGTAAATGCGGCAGAGGAGCGAGCCAAGGTTTTCCTCTCACAGCTTCGTCCAGAGGACGATGTCAACGAGGCCGTGCACCAATTTTTAAGCCGCGCCCCCAATTCCGTGCTCGAAGGAGAAGTGTTAACCCTGGTTTATTTTACAAGGCGAAACGAACTCAATCTGGATTCTAGAATTCAGAGAGAATTGGATCAAATTAGACACCTGGATGGCAGGCTCAACCGACGAATTGACTCTAGGATTTACGGTCGTTACGCAAGGCGGGTCAAACTCTATCTCGTTTCGCTGATCAATAGAGCTGTCACGAACCAAACAAAGGATCCAAGGGTGAGAGAGGTCGTCGAACACAGTCTCAGCCGCGCCAACGTCTCGATTTCAACGTTGACGTCTTACGGTCACCGTGAATGGTTTGTTGTAGATAATCTGGGATTTTTTTGGGAAGCCTTTCTCGCTTATTTAGTCGCAGACAACCGAGAAGTTCCTCAAACCATTCTAAGATTCTTAAAACTAAGGCAGTTGAACGGCGGATCTGTGGGTAAATCAACCGCTGCGCAGTTAGAAAGAGTAATCAAATCGATGGAGGCACTTCTTCAATCAGATCGGACGGATTCTCTCATCGATCGAACGTTAACTTTTGTCGCCGAAGCTCGACAAAAGCTGGTACGGATCCAGCAACAGTTTGCGGAGGAAGTATCCAGAGGGGTTGCAGAGGTTGGGGAAGACGTTGTTGATTTTTATTATCAAATCGTCGAACCCGCCAAGGCTGACTTGGGAGATCTGAATGAGTTGAATCAACAGATGGGTCTTGAATCGGTTGAGACTTTCTTCGTGATCTTTGGGGTGGATCTAATGCTTAAGGCCCACCAGCAAATCATTAAGCGCACTAATAATCCGGCTTATAAACAGGCCATCAATACAATGCTGTTCGGCCATTTGGAGTCTTCGGATCGCCCCGAAGATGTGATGATTCTGTATCCCTATTTGGCCGAAGAGAATAATCCAGGATCGATCCCTTCCAGTCAGGCTGTCTTCGCCACTTTGAATCGGATGATTGGGGAATTCGTCAATCGAGACGCTGGGAAGATGAATCGACTTGTTAAAATGATTGGTGGATTGGAAGTTTGGGGCCACGGTCAAGCGGCCTTCGGATTGAGGTTCCTTCTTGCGCTGGGCTATTTGGACAACATCGTCAGGAGCCCGGGCTCGAGCGCGCAGGCCAATTATCAGGCGTTTCTGGATTACATCCAGACAGCCTTGTGGTCAGAAGATCCGGAACTCGTCATTAATATAGACCGCATCTTCGCCGATTTCTTCCAAGCGATTCAAGAGCCTTCTTATCAGCACCATGCGGTCACCGAGGATATTCTAAAAAGACTCGGACGTTCTTTATTCAAAGGTTATCTTGAGCACCAGGAAAAAAGATACCGGGTTTACAGTCTGGAGCTGATTCAGCGGGCTGATTCTCGGATGTCTCATGGAATTCTTGAACACGCCCTTCAAGTGGTTAACGAGGCCACGTTGAGTGTAACGGCCGTACAGCAAGTGCTCGAAGGCCTGGTGAGCTTTGCCAGAGTCCTCCGGAATGGAGAAGCACGGACTCAGTTTCAAGTCGCAGTCCTTGATGAATTCAAAAAGCACGTCGCCCAGGAAACGTTCTCGAGATTGTACGGGTTGCTGGTCCTTTCCAAAACCTATGCCGAGTTTGAAGGGTATGTGGCAATTTGGAATCTACTGGTAGACGGAACCACGAGTTACGATTCATTGACGGATAGATTCAGGTTGCTCGTAAACGAAGCATTGGGGATGAAATATTTCGAATATTTCGTTGAACACCCAGAAGGAAGAAATGTCGTCCCTCCCACGCTTGAATATACGGATAGCTTGCTCCAGTCGATGGCCGATCACCTAGCCGCTCGTTACCTAGAGTTGGGTCACACGCCCGCCACCGTAAAGACCCTGTTGGAGGCGGTGTGGGCCTACGGCGAAGGAATTTCTGATGACGGTTTAAACCTGTCGAAAATCCCCTACGAAAGAATCGTTTTGGGTGGGCTGAAGTCTGAAGTTGGGCAAGTGGCTTCCCGACGAATCCGAGCGGGAATGGTTCTTAGAAAACCTTATTCGGCGATTCAAGAAGATTTGATGATTTTTCGCGAACTTTATCCTGACGCAAACGAGAGAAGGGAAAAGGCGTCGGCTCTTCTCAGAGATGTGGGGGATTCTTTGGAGCAAAAGGTTTTTCGGCCGCGGCTCGTGGACTCTGAAGTACCCAACGAAGAATTGATGGTCAAGATCGATGCGACCATAAAAGAGCTAAAGGAGGAGACTGAGAAAAAACGTTCAGAAGTCCGCACAAAAGTTGAGGAACTCCTAGGGCTGGTGGAGGAGAATCCCGCTTATCTTCCTTACTTGGCGTGGTCGTTGAGATCTTTGGTGAGCGATCTGCCGGAACCTGAAGCAGTCAGAAGCAGCCTCCCCAAACCTTGGTCTTTGAATATGGATGGTTTTGAGGGAAGGCTTACTCACTTCTTAACAGAAAATATTCCAGGGGAGCATCTCCACAAAGAAACCTGGATCCGACTCATTCAAGCGATGTTTACGGATGAACTTATCCAGTCAAGAACTGATGAAGAGATCGCTCGTCATTTATTCAACATACTCTTCTGGGTCTACGAAGAGGATCCATTTCAACTGAGACAAGTGTCAGAAAGATTTAAAGACGGATTTGCAAATAGCGACATCGAAGTCATTGCTCCAGGCCATCCCAAGTTTAAGAATTTAGCGAGCGCTATTAAGCAATCAGGGGGGATCCTGGGAAGAGGCGATTTAACAGAAGATTTACGCTCTCTTGCAGAGACACAATTCATTTTCAGGGTCTGGAGCCAAAACAAGGCTGAACAGGACGAATGGGAAAGACTCTCAATAGGCCTTGAGCCACTCGTTGACGAAGAGAGTATTCGCCAGGGCATTTCAAAGTTACCCGTCCGAACAATTGAGTTCAAGAAGAAATCCAGGGATATTCCAGATGATAAGGAGAAGCTTTACGTCTATCTACAAGATTTTCCGATTATTTTTCTTCCCGCCGAAGGAGCAACTCTGGGAGAACACTTAAAACATAGCAATGGCCATTCTTCTGAACGGCAAATGAGGCAGATTCAATACGACTTCAAAAAGGGACAATTAATCGCGCTTGTTCCTCTCGGGTGGCCAAATAAACAAGCAATGGATCGATTTATCACTGATCTTCCTTTGGTCCCTGAAAAAGAAATCGTCGAGCGTCAGAAAAGAATCGGTGTGCGGAAAAGAGAGCAAGCAGAAAAAGCAGCTTCCCTAGTCCGTGTAAGAAAAACGGCTGAAGTTGCTGAACAACTCCAAGGGGAAGTGGAACGCGTTCAAAAAAAGTTACTGGGAGAACTTGATCAGAGAAAAAGGGCCACCCCCTCAAATCTGAGCTTGGATCCTGAACAAACAAAAAAACTTGAGCAGAAGATTCTTGGAATAAGAGCCTTTCGTCTGGCAGAGGAAGTTTCGGGCGAGGTGGCGTTAGACGAAGCAAAGCGGGCGCTCGAGACCTTTGCGAAACAGGTCAGTCAGGAAATTCAAAGCTTACAGGAAAAAGGATCTGAGCTGATGCTGCACTTGGCACGGATGAACGACATTCTCGCCCGTGAGGACTGGAAAGCTTTGGATACCGTCTACGCCTCTTTTCCGAATATTCATTCGACCGTTGAGGCGAAAGAGGATTTTCCTTATCTGATCGAGGTTTCTAAAAGAGTCAGGCAGTTACTGAGCCAAGGGAAGATCAAAGATCTAGAGGGGGAATACCGGTTAAGATTTTGGGAGGCGCAAGCCCTGGCCGTCTTAGCGGCTTACGAGCTTATTTATAAAGAAACAGACGTTGTGGCTCCGTACTTGGCAAAGGCTTTCTTTGATGACCCCGATTCATTTGAGGTATTGTTTTGGGATGCCGTAATTTCGTTTGTCTCCTCATATTCAGTTGAGGACGCGGCTTCTCCGAACCTCAGGAAAGGTCAAGAGAATTTAGTTTATTCCATGAGACTACTTGCGACAGCAGACTTCTCCCGCACAAAAAGAGTGGCAGAAAAATTTGCGCAGACGGCACCCCTAGACATCTATAAGAAGATGGCCAAGGCTTTTTCAGAAGAGGCTTTAAGGCACCCCACTAGTGCGAAAGTTTCTAGTGCGATAGCGTCCCGCTTCAACAATATCAATGTGAGTGAGGCTTTCCTTGAACAAATAGTTCCCGCCCCGACCGCTCTAAAAATAGATCTCCTTCTAAAGGAACGTGCGTCTCTTCCCAACATTAGTGGAATGGGAAAGATCTTACAACTCTTGCTGATTCTTGAGCTTGTTAGAGCTTCAGGTGGAAAAAGTCCGTTTGTTGGCGAGTTGTCTAACTTTAGTGACGAAGCTGCCCTAGAAATCATTGGATCTAGAGACCTCAATCCCAACTACCCTTTGTGGGAACCGATCATTCCTGCGTATATAGAATTTAAGCAGTCCATTGAAAAGCGGGCGGATCAGATCTTAGAAGAGACATCAAAAAAGGTGTCGGCTACCCCTTTCTCACCCCAGGAGGATGTTTTTGAACCGGTAAGTGAAGTTTTAGAGAGGCGCGTCCTTCAAGATTTTCTGAGCGTGAAAATTCCAATTCCTAAGAAGAATATTCAAATGCTCAAGGACGACCTATCCACCTTAGGGAGATGGTTAGACAAGCGTCGTAAGTTTGGGGCTGTCAGTACAGATTTCCATAAGATGGACCAACTTCTCGGAGAAGTATTGCAGCGCGATACGATCTCAAGAGGTCGTAACATTTACCTGGCTCGTGAATTGAATTTCCTCACAAAGAAGATCACACAACTGCTTGCACCGACAAAGATTTCAGATGACGATAAAGTGATGAAGATTATTCAAAAGTTAGGGGATTTGTCTTCGGTCTATCTTCCCAATATGGACCTGAACGCCTTTCGAGTGAAAGATTACGTCATTATTGCTGTCTTAGAAGGCACGGAGGAGAACGCTCCACTTTACGTTGTTTCGCATCAGAGAGAGATATTTGGGGAAGCTCCTAATCCCGCGTCCAAGAGAATTTTCTTCCTTGATAGCTTGAATAAGTTACCGCCCGATAAAACCAAAGTTCTTGTTATACGGCCCAACCTTTGGGATATGGGGCCGCGGGTCGAAGACTTCCCGAAGGGAGCGATTCGAAGATTCAGAACTGGAGGAAAGGTGGGACGTACGGCTCACCCCACGTATACGTTCCAAATGAAGGCTGAGGAAAAAGAAGATGAAAGACAAGATGGAGCCTTTCTTCAATTAGCCGGCCGGAGATTTCGTATTAATGTCTGGGGAGCCGGAAGCTTACTTTCCTTTGATGAGTCGAATACCGGAATCGTGGACGAGGGAAGTGGTCAGGTGATTCAGGACCCGGTATTTAAGGATGTCCTCGTTCGTGCGTACTTCCAAGCACTCGCATACAAGCTTAAAGGTTTCGATCCGGTAGAGGTACAGGTCGAATATCATCCCGACAAGGTAAAGGTTGAGATCATGAATATTGCTACGGACTGGATTAATCTTTCCGATGGATCCGTGAGTTTAAGCAAACAAGGATCGGGTGCCTTTGTGCAGAATCGGGAATCTCAGGTTCAGATGATGGCCCTCATGAAAGGAGTTTTGGATCCTCAGTGGAAAGAGGAGGCGATTCGTGTCTATCAAGGAAAAGACAACAGAGAAATCGCTGAGTTCTTAAAGAAAATCGGCCGTTCGGAGATGCGAAATCGACGGGAAGACCTAGAGAGAAAGGTGGTCGAAGCGAATCTTTCGGCGGGGGAGCTCTGGGGGCTCATCCAATATTATCGGGCGATTCCGGCTTCAGAAGATCCCGCGCGGGGAGCAAAACTGACTCTGGTGAGCGAGCCGGAGGTTTTGAAAAGAGTCGCATTCGCGACGGCCGAAGAATACCGGAGCTTATTCAGTGCCCTGAAAGATTTCCATTGGACGCACGGGCTCAAGGGGAGAGACGAACTCTACGGCTACGATCAAGATCTCTGGAAGTTCCTTAAAGGCCCCCCTTACGAAGAGATAGAAAAGATACGCGATCAGTACGAGAAGCAATACGGAACTGGCAAACCCCAAGAGTTCGACGACTCTCTGCCCGAGAAAAAGCGGAGCCGCGACGAACTCCTTCGTGAGGCGAAATCCCTGTCGGACACGCACCAAGGGGGAGCCCTCGTGAAGCTTCTCCGGGAGGAGCTTGAGGTAAGGCCCTCGGTCTTTGCTCGAAAATTGGGGGTTTCTCCCCACAGACTTCGGCTTATTGAATCCGGCAGACGGATTCCCTCGCTTCGTTGGGTGCGTAGCGTCTTGATCCCCGCTTTCAGCCGCTCTTCCCAGCTCGGTGCTTTTTTGCGGCTTCAAGTCGAGTTGCAGGAATACGAAAAAATCTTTAAAAGAAAGCTGCCCGGCCAAGAGTTCCTCACAGACCCTGAGTTCAACCGGTCTTACCCGGTCGACGGACGTTTAACCGCCCAAGAGGTCCAAGATGATTTGGAAAGGGCCTTTGGAAAATTGAGCCGCGAAGAGCTGCTCACCGAAATCAAGAAGCTTCAAGCGCCTGGGGAAGCGGGACGCCTGTTAGAGCTCCTCCGGAGACAAACGGCTCTTGAACGGAGGGCGCTCGGAAAGGAAGAATCGATTTTCGATATCGAGCGGGGCGTCGGGATCCTCAGCCCTCACGAGCTTTACCGGATCGTTGCGCGGTTGAGGGAGCGTTACGGACGGGACGGCCGATTGAATCAAGAGGAAATCAAAGAGATGCTTGAAACGGCATTTGGAGTCAAAATGAAGAAACCCGGCCTTCCGCGCGAGACCCTTCTGATTAATCTCGAGGAGATTAGAAAAGGAACCCCTGCGGAAATTCTGATTGCCCGCGCGGTCTTGTTGCGGGAAGATCTCGGCCTTTCCCGAGAGGCTCTTGCCCAGAGGGCAGGACTCGGCCTTAAGCTGATTCAAGCGATTGAAGAAAGGAAGATATTCCGCATTCACTCCCTCGTCAAAATCCTCCGCACCTTAAGAGAGGCTTACGACACCCAGGAACCAAGACGCCTTGAGCCCGAGGACTTTGACACGATCTTCCACGGAATTTCGATGAGCGACTCAGTCGCCCTTGTCCGCTCCGAGCTGCACCCGGCCGGGTGGCCTGGCACTCCTCAGTCCAGGCGCTTGGACGGTTGGAATGGCGCCCGCTCCGAGGCGAGGGCCGAGCTGCGAAGGAGTGCGACCGAGAATTCGAACTTTATGAGGCGGCTGGTGGAAGTGATTGTGGGTCCTGCCAAAGCCTACGCAGTGGAGGAGGTCGCGCAAGCGGCAAAATTTGTCCGTTCCGAGGTGAGGCAGGTGGGTCTGGAAGAGTTTGCCGACAGGCTCCGTACGGTTGCATTGAATCGAGTGAGTGAGAGCCAAGAACGGTTCGTGGGCAAAGAGGAGGTAATGGATCAGATCCGTTACTGGACGAGTTTGCTTGAGAAAGAGGAAATCAAAGAAGGGCTCACGATTGCCTTGGAAGTTCTTCCTGACGATAGCCGGTTTACCCTGGAGAATTTTGTGGAAGCTCTCCTGGATCCGCGTGTGGAGGGAGGACTCGAGACCGTCATCTTCTCGGGCAGAACCGACGTCCTCAACCCGTTCGTTGATAGGATCAAGGCCCAAGGTCTCCGGCAGACCACGATCAAGAACCTGAACCTCTTCCGCGAAGGGGGACTCGTGAGCCAAAAGGTTCTCCCTGTGGTGCGGAAAGATACTCACTCTTCCTTTGTAAACCGGCTCCTCGTAAATGTCGGTGTGAATAAGGGAGGGGTCTCAGACCCGATTCTGGAAGTGGCGGAGTCGGTGCTTCAAGTGGTCACGGCGCTTCTCCTTGCAAAACGGGTCCAAAGTGCCGAGGAACTCCGGAATCCCAAGAAAGCCGAAGCGCTTCGCGCCGAGCTTCTCAAAGATCTTTTTGTGGCTTACGAGGATCAAAGAAACATTGTTCTCTTCGGCGGGGACGGCTCGGTCATTATCGAGCGTGTCGCTCTGCGCGCCTATCTCGAACACCTCGCCGAGTTGGCCGTTGAACAGGCCGCTTAACGAATCCCTTCCGTTCAGCGTCGAAATCCGTTAGAATTTTCGGCCTCGAAAGACGCACCCTATTTCCGGGCGCTTAGCTCAGCCGGTTAGAGCGCTACCTTGACATGGTAGAGGTCACAGGTTCGACTCCTGTAGCGCCCAGAGTTTAACTAATCGGAACTTGCTTCGGAGCGAGCGCCGCACCCTTCAGTTTGGGGAGCGTGACGGTCAAGACTCCATTCTTGTAGTCGGCTGCAATCCCCGCTTCATCGACCGGTCCGGGAAGGCTGATACTTCTCGAAAAAGTTCCGTAGGTTCGCTCCGTCGTGTGAACCCCTTGCTGCGCGTCCTCTTTTTGAGTCTCCTCTTTACGTTCTCCCGAGATCGTTAAAACATTTCCTGACACACTCACCTGAATCTTCTCCTTCTCCAGACCCGGAAGGTCGGCTTTTGCGATATACGCATTTTCCATCTCCTGAAGATCGATGGCGGGAGAATAGGAGGGAAACTGGTCGGCATTGAAGAAACTAGCGACCGGCGCTTGGAAGGTAGGCGACCTCATCATTCGTCCGACACCTTCATTGATAGACCGGCTCATTTCCTCCTGCATTCGACGGAGCTCTTCAAAGAAAGGATCCCACTGCGTACCCGAATAGGGAGCGTTGTAGGAGGACACTAGGGTCTGGGGAGGTGCTGTCTTTGGGTTCGATGCCGGAAAATGTTCAGCCGTGAGCCTTCTTTCCTTCGCGCCCCGGGGCTTCATCCGCGCTTGGGAAATCAGATAGCCCGTTTCAACGACCAGAGCCAAAAGAAGGAACGCGATAATTGCGTAAATCCAATTTCGTTTTCCTGAGCTTTCCATTCAAAACCTCCTTGTTTTGTAAAGAGTATTATTGTACTCCCTTATCTCATTCCGGGGAAAGAGGTTATATGAGAAAGACCGGTCCTAAAACTGGTTCTTGACATTCAGAGGGGTTCGGTTAAAAATGTCTCCCCACATGAGCCGCGACTGGGATAAACGAAAGAAACGAGCCCGAAGAAAGGCCTATATTAAGCGCCTGAAGGCCCGTCAAAAGACCGGAAAAAAGTCCCCCTTGCCTCAGACTCAGCCCGCTTGATGCGTTCTGAATGAAATTCCTTCCTTGATGACTTCGCGTAAGACACCTTCCCAAAGCGAAGAACTCGTCCGCCTTCGCCATTCGGCTTCTCACGTTCTGGCGCAGGCGGTGCAGCTTCTTTATCCGGGGACCAAGCTTGCGATCGGACCGGCCATTGAGACCGGCTTCTACTACGATTTCGACCGTGAAGAGGCCTTTACGGATGAAGACCTCGCCAAGATCGAGACGAAGATGAAGGAGATCATTGCCGAGGGGCAGGGATTCAGCCGGGAGGATCTCACGAAAGAGGACGCGAATAAGTTCTTTGAAAAGAGGGGAGAGATTTACAAGTGCGAGATCCTGAGGGATCTTCCGGGTGCAAAAGTCTCGCTTTATCGGAACGGCCCCTTTATCGATCTTTGCCGCGGAAATCATGTGGAGAATACCAAAGAGATCGGGGCCGTGAAGCTTCTTTCGGTCGCCGGCGCCTATTGGCGCGGAGACGAACGGAATAAAATGCTGCAGCGGATTTACGGAACTGCATTTTTTACGAGTGAGGAGCTTGATAAATTCCTGAAGCAGCTTGAAGAGGCAAAGCGGCGGGATCATCGGAAGCTCGGCAAAGAGCTCAGGCTTTTCAGTTTTCATCCGGAAGCTCCCGGCGTTCCCTTTTACCATCCGAAAGGGACAGTCCTCTACGAAAGTCTGATCCGGTATTGGCGGGAGGAGCACACCCGGGAGGGATATCAGGAGATTCGGACCCCCACCCTCCTCCGGGAAGAACTTTGGAAGCGAAGCGGTCACTACGAGCATTACCACGAAAATATGTTTTTCTCGAAGACCGAAGAGGGGATGATGGCGGTCAAGCCGATGAATTGCCCGGGAAGCACGCTCGTCTACCGGAGCGACCTCCGGTCTTATCGCGACCTGCCGATTCGGCTCTCGGAGCTGGGCCTGGTTCACCGCTACGAGCGGTCCGGAGTCCTGCACGGCCTTTTTAGGGTGAAGGCGTTCACGATAGACGACGCTCATATCTTCTGCCGGGAAGATCAGATCGAGTCGGAAGTGACCCGGGTGATCCAATTGATCCTTCGGGTGTATAAGAAATTCGGGTTTGAAGAGGTGAACATGAGTTTGTCGACCCGGCCGGCCGATTCGATGGGTTCCGAAGAGCTTTGGGAGCGGGCGACAGAAGGCTTGAAGCGGGCGCTCGAAGGGAATAAAATCGAGTACGAAGTCCACGACGGGGGAGGCGCCTTTTACGGCCCCAAGATCGATTTTGAGATCACGGACTCGATTGGCCGCGAGTGGCAGTGCGGGACCATCCAGCTGGATTTCCAGATGCCGGAACGGTTTGAGTTGGGTTTCGTTGACACGGACGGCAAAGAAAAGCGGCCGGTCATGGTCCACCGCGCGGTCTTTGGGTCGGTGGAGCGGTTTCTTGGAATCCTGATTGAACATTACGGGGGCGCCTTTCCGCTGTGGCTGGCGCCGGAGCAGGTCCGCGTCGCCACCATTTCCGAGAAGTATGAAGCGAAGGCCGGAGAAGTTTACGGGGAGCTCCGAGAGAAGGGCTTCCGGGTCGAGCAGGATCTGCGGCCGGAAAAGATCGGGTATAAGATTCGAGAGGCAGAGCTGGAGAAAGTTCCTTACGTCTTGGTTATTGGAGAAAAAGAGACCCAGAGCGGTCGGGTCGCGGTCCGAGCCCGAGGGCGAAAAGACCTGGGCGAAATGCCTTTGAGTGAATTTGCAAAACGGCTTCACGAGGAAGTTGTAGAGTGCCGTTGATCCCAGGCGCCAGTAGGATCCGCGTGAACGAGGGGATTCGCTCCCCCCAAATCCGGCTGATCGGCGCCAAGGGGGAGCAGATCGGAATCGTCGACGTCCGCGAAGCCGTCCAACGGGCCCGGGAAGAGGGGCTCGACCTCGTGGAGGTGGCGCCGCTTGCCAAGCCGCCGGTTTGCCGGATCCTTGATTTCGGCAAATACCTTTATGCTCAGAGCAAGAAGGAAAAAGCGGCCCGTAAGAAGCACAAAACGATTGATATTAAAGAAATCAAAATGACGACCAAGATTGACGAGCACGATTACCAAACAAAGCTCAATCACGCGCGCCGGTTCCTGGAAAAGGGAAACAAGGTTAAATTGACATTGTTTTTCCGGGGACGTGAAATCACCCACCTGGATCGGGGAGATAAAATGATTGAGCGGTTCAAGACGGACGTTACCGATTGGGGATCCGTGGAGAAGAACACGGGACTGGAAGGAAAGACCATTCAGGTCTACTTTAGCCCGAAGACGAACAAGAAAGCAGGGACTTCTAAAAATGCCGAAACTGAAAACCAACAAGGCAGCCAGGAAAAGATTTAAAATCACCTCGAAAGGGAAGGTCCTCAAAGCCCGGGCCGGACGCCGTCATCTTTTAACGGACAAATCGTCTTCGAAGAAACGGAAGGCCCGGCGGTGGGGGGCTGTCGATAAACGAGATCAGGATCGTTTCCGGGCGCTCCTTCCTTATCGTTAAACACTGCCTGAGAGAACGGAGAAGAAAGCATGCCTCGCGTTACTAACGTACCCGCAGGCCGTAGACGCCGTAAGAAGTGGATTCGCCGCGCCAAGGGATTTTTTCAAGGCCGTCGCCGTCTCTACCGGACCGCGCGTGAGACGGTTCAACGGGCGCTTCGGTTTGCGACAGAACACCGACGGCTGAAAAAACGCCAGTTCAGGAGGCTTTGGACGACCCGGATCAACGCCGCCTGCCGCGCGGAAGGAATCTCCTACTCGCGTTTCATGGCGGGCCTCAAGAAGGCCAAGGTCGCCTTAGACCGTAAGTCTTTGGCGGATCTTGCGGTGCGGAACGGCGAAGACTTCAAGAAGCTCGTGGCCCTTGCCAAGACGCCCAAGTAACAAACGCCGAAGCGGCATGACCAGTGGACCTCGAAGAACTTCGCACCCTGGCCCGTGAGGCCGCAGGCCGTCTCGAAGCTCTCGATTCTCCGGAAACCCTCGAATCGTTCCGTGTCGCCTACCTCGGCCGAAAAGGAAAGGTCACCCTCCTTTTTGAAGCGCTGAAGTCGCTTCGACCCGAAGATCGCCGCACCTTCGGCCAAGAACTCAATCAGGTCAAGAAGGTGTTGGAGGAGAAGTTTGAGGCGAAGCGCGCCTCCCTTTCCGGAGTCCCGAAGAAAAACGAGGAATTTTTCGATCCGACCCTGACGGGACTCCGCCGGCCGCACGGACGGCTCCACCCCCTGACACAGACGATCCGGGAAATCACCGCGATTTTTGAACGCCTCGGGTTTGAGGTGGTCGACGGCCCGGAAGTCGAAACCGAGTTTCACAATTTCACCGCGCTCAATATTCCGGCCGACCACCCCTCACGCGACAGTTTCGCCACCTTCTACACCCGGACGGAGAATGCGCGGGAGAACCCGTTTCTTCTCCGTTCCCAGACCTCGACCGTGCAAATCCGTGTGATGGAGAAGCGCAAGCCCCCCCTTCGAGTCATAGCTCCGGGACGGGTCTACCGTCCGGATCAGGTCGATGCGAGCCACTCGTTCATGTTTCATCAGATTGAGGGACTGATGGTCGACGAACGGACGACCTTCAGCGAGCTCAAAGGGGTGATTCATCTTTTCTTGAGAAGGCTTTTTGGTCCCGACACGAAGATCCGTTTCCGCCCCCATTTTTTTCCCTTCACTGAGCCGAGCGCTGAAGTCGACGTGAGCTGCTTTCTTTGTGAGCAAAAAGGGTGCAGTGTCTGCGGGGGAAAAGGCTGGCTCGAGGTGTTGGGGGCCGGGAGTGTTGACCCCCTGGTCTTTGAACAGGTCGGCTACGATACGAAACGCGTCCAAGGTTTTGCGTTCGGCCTGGGGGTCGAGCGGATTGCGATGCTTCGGCACGGCATTCCGGATATTCGCCTCTTCTTCGAAAACGACCTCCGCTTTTTGAGACAATTTTGAATGGGGACGTCATTGCGAGGCAGCGTCCCAAGTGAAGCCGAAGCAATCTCTGTACCCAGATTGCTTCGTCGCCCCTGCGGGGCTCCTCGCAATGACGGAGGCTCATGAAAATCAGCACCCACTGGTTAAAAGATTTTGTCACGCTCGCGCCTCCCCTGGAGCGGATCGCGGAGCGGCTCACGATGGCCGGGCTTGAAGTGAAACGAATCGAGGCGAGACCGGAGCTTCAAGACACCGTCTTCGAAGTGGAGATCACGACAAACCGGCCCGACTGGCTTTCTCATCTCGGGGTGGCGCGGGAGATCCGGGCGGTGGAGAACACCGGCCTGAAAACGCCCCCGTCTGAAATCCCAGGTCCCCGTCCGATGCCTTCCGGCTGGAAACTTGAACTTAAGGAAGGAGAGGGGTGTCCTTACTACACGGCTTGCTTGATTGAAGGGGTCGCAATGCGCGAAACCCCGGAGTGGATGAAAAACCGGCTCCTGGCCTGTGGCCTCCGCTCCATTAACCTTTGGGTCGACATCACGAACTACGTCCTCCTGGAAGTGGGGCAGCCGCTCCACGCGTTTGATGCGGATCTCTTGCAGGGGAGGGAGGTCCAGATTCGACGCGGCCGACCGAAGGAAACGATCACAGCCATTGACGGGACGGCCCACACCCTGACTTCGGACGATCTGGTGATTGCGGATCGCGAGCGGGCGGTAGCAATTGCCGGCGTGATGGGAGGACGAGAAACTGAAGTGAGCGAGCGGACCCGGAATATTCTTCTGGAATCGGCCTTTTTCCATCCGCGCTGGGTCCGAAAGACGGCACTTCGTCTCGGGCTTGCGAGCGAATCGTCCTATCGATTCGAACGCCGGGTCGATCCGGAGGGAGTCGATCTCGGCCGGGAACGGGCCATCTATCTTTTCCGTGAACTCGCAGGCGCTCGAAGCGTGAGCGCCGTCCTGAAGGCGGGGAGAAAGCCGGTGCTTGCTAAATCGAAGATTCATCTTTCCCTTGAACAGGTGAAGAAAATTCTCGGAATGGAGATCAAAGCGCACCAGGTTCATTCGGTCTTGACGCGGATCGGTCTTGAGCCGAAGCAGGAGAACCAGGAGAATTGGGTTGTTGCGATTCCGAGTTACCGGCCCGACCTGGAGCGTTCCGTCGATCTCGTGGAAGAGGTGGCCCGGATTGTGGGTTACGACGCGATTCCCGAGACAATGCCCGAACGCCCCCCCCTCGAATCTCCGCCCCACCCGCTTCGGGAACTGGAGGAGAAGACGCGAGATTTTCTGACAGGCCTGGGTCTTTCCGAGACCGTTACCTATAGCCTCGTGAACCCGCGCCTCTTTGAATCGTTAGGATACGATCTCAAAGCGTCGGTCGAAATTCAGAACCCCATTCACCAGGAGCTCACCCTCCTGCGGCCTTCCTTTGCCACCAGCTTTTTGGAGGTACTGGCCCGCAATGAGCGGGCGGGGGAACGCTCGGTTGCGATTTATGAGGTAGCGAATCTTTATTCTCGTCCGAGCCGAGCTGAATCTCCCCGGGAGGAGAAGACGGTTGGGATCCTCCTTTCGGGCGAACACGAAGCGGGGTGGAGCGACACCAAACGGACGCTCAGCTTCTTCGACCTCAAGGGGATCATCGAAGGATATTCTGAGTCGGTAGGGATTTCGAACCTTTCTTTTTCACCCGTTGAAGTTCCTTTCTTTGAGACAGCGGCCCGCGTGAACATTGGGAAAGAGGCGGTGGGGATCGTGGGGGAAATTCCGGTCTCCGCAAGAGAGGCGTGGGACCTTCGCTCCCGGGCCTTTTTTGCCGAGCTGAGCCTCGAAAGACTTGTGGGACATCTCCCAAGGATTCGGAAATTCAGGGGAATTCCCCGGTTTCCCGCCGTGGAGAGGGACGTGTCGCTGGTCGTAGACGAAACGGTCCCTTCCCAGGAGATTGTGAGTGAAGTGAAAAGGCTCGGCAAGGGGCTGGTCCGGGAGATTACCCTCTTCGATCTCTTCCGCGGAGGCCGAATCCCCAAGGGAAAAAAGAACCTGGCTTTCCGTGTGACCTACCAATCTCCGGAACGGACCCTCCTCTCAGAAGAGATTCAACGAATTCACGACGAGATCGCGAGCGAACTCGCCCAGAAATTCGGGGCGGGCTTCCAAACCGGAAATTAGTCTTGTGGGCCTCCGACGGGGGTGCTATAGTTTTTTCAGCCCTGCGCTACGCGTGATTAGGCGGGTTATTTCGAGAACCATTACGACCAAGAAGGGGGTCCGAAGACGCTGGGGCGTGCTCCAACGAATAGGACACCCACCTGGAATCAAGCGGTTCTTGGCGAAATGCCCCTTACACGGTAGAGCGGGGCTGTGTTATTTGGAAGCTTTATGAAGCATAAGTCCGGAAGGAAGGACCAAGACACCGCAGAGCTCTTTCAAGGGGAAATCGCCGCGGAGAAGGACGAAACACCCCAGACAGCGCCTCTCGCGGTTCGGATGAGGCCCCGAACTCTGGAAGAAGTCCTCGGTCAAGACCACCTCCTCGGGGAAGGAAAGCTTCTCCGCCGCACGATCCTGGCAGACCGCCTTACCTCTCTGATTTTCTACGGCCCCCCGGGAAGCGGGAAGACGACTCTCGCAAGAATCATCTCCCGAATGACCCGATCTCACTTTGTCCCCTTGAATGCCGTGACCTCGAACGTGGCCGAACTTCGGGGAGTGATCGAGGAGGCGCAGAGGCTCAAGAAGGCTCGTGAGATTAGAACGATCGTCTTCATTGACGAGATCCACCGGTTCAATAAGGCCCAGCAGGATGTGCTGCTCCCCGACGTGGAGGAGGGAAACGTCGTTCTGATTGGAGCAACGATTCACAACCCCTCCTTCGCGATCATTGGCCCCCTGCTTTCACGCTCCCTCGTATTTGAACTTCGTCCGTTCGAAGAAGACGAGCTGACGAAGCTTCTCAAAAGGGCTCTCGAGGAGAGGGAAAGGGGCCTAGGAAACATTCCGATCGAAATCACCCAAGGAGCGCTTCGGCACATCGCCCGAAGCGCCTCCGGAGACGCCCGTCGGGCCCTGAATGCGCTTGAGGTTGCGGTGCTTACAACCGAACCTGATCCCTCGGGGAAGGTTCGGATTGATGAAGGGGTGGCTGAGGAATCGTGCCAGCGGAAAGTGGTCTATTACGACCGGGACGAAGACTACCATTACGACACGGCGAGCGCCTTCATCAAGAGTATCCGTGGTTCAGATCCCGACGCAGCGACCTACTGGCTTGCGAAGATGATTTACGCAGGGGAGGACCCCCGGTTCATTATCCGGCGGCTGTTGATTCTCGCCAGTGAAGACATCGGAAACGCCGACCCCAGGGCTTTGATTCTCGCCTCAGCGGGACTCCAGGCAGTGGAATTTGTCGGAATGCCGGAAGCTCAGCTGATCCTGGCGCAGATTGTAACCTATCTCGCACTTGCCCCCAAAAGCAATGCGAGTTACGTGGCCTTGAAGGAGGCGCTTGAAGACGTAAAGAAGGAGAGCACCCAGGAGGTGCCGACTCACCTTCGAGACACGAGCTACAAGGGGGCTAAGAAGCTTGGCCACGGAGAAGGATATAAGTATGCCCACAATTATGAGGGGCACACCGTGGCGCAGGAATACCTCCAAATAGGCAAGAATTACTACCGTCCCACCCAATTCGGCTATGAGAAGGTTCACACCCTTCGGAAGGCCCACCTGAAGGAAAAACAGGCCTAGCTAGGCACAGCTAGGCATCGAGATAAATAGTTTATAGGCTTATTCCGGCTAGTCAATGCTATGTAATGCTAGTGTACAGAATCATAAGAGTGCACAAAGGCTGTATTGATTTGTCTTTTTAGATTGCTGTGTTAAACTTCCTTACAGGAGAAAGAAAGAGTCAAATGATTCCTAAGTTTCAATCGCGGAGAATTGGAAGCGTCGATGTCTTCGAGCTACATGGTGTGGTTGCAGACCCTTGGGTGGGAAGAATCAAGGAAGAAATGGATCAGGCGCTAGAGGAATATCCGCTCAAAGGACTTCTTTTTAATCTGCGGGAAGTGGAAAGATTAGATCATCTGGGCGCCGAAACGATTCTCCAGGCGATCCGAAGGCCTCCCAAGCGGGCGATCTTGGGGCATAACCTATCCGCCTATTTCGTCGCGGAGCATATGGACCCGAATGAACCGATTCCAATCTTCGAGCGGGAGAGAGAGGCGATCAACTATTTTAAAACAGAGTTTGCAGCTGGGGAAGAGATGCTTCCTGAGGAGAGACGGCGGTTTCCACGAATCAAAACGGCGCTTGCCGCAGAGCTTGAACTCAAAGCGTATGGGGAATCGTTTTATTTCGAGGCCGTTGTAAATAATTTGAGTGAGGGCGGGCTCTATGCGGAGTTCCTTGATTCCCGCACCGAAGAGCTGGCGCGAAAAACCCTGGACCCGTTTGATCTGAAGCTCCTCACGGTTCAAATCTGGCTTCCTGAGGAGGCGATCTGGGCGGAAGGGAAGGTGTTGCGGAGCGAGGGGGTACTTCCGGGAGTCGGGGGGATTGCGGTGGGGTTTTATGAGATCGGGACGGAAGATAAAGAAAGACTGCAACGGTTTTTGGCTCAACAGAGTGAGGAGGGAATAAAATGACGAACTTCGTTGATTTTCTTATCCGATTGAAGAGTATGAGGAAAGGGGGAGCCGGTCTTCCGCCGCGCCCGATGCGTGAGGAACTTTCAGCAGAGCATCTCGGGCCAGCCATGCACGCAAAGCTCAATCAAGTCCACCGGTCGCGGAAGAAACGAGGCACGTAAGATGAGCCGACTGAATTTTACCACTCGAGAAATTGGAAGTGTCCGCGTCTTTGACCTGTCGGGAGAGGCGACCAATCAAGATACGGTTCAGGAGGTGGCGTGGAAGATTCAGAGAAATATCCGTCGGCACCGCCTGCAACGGGTGATCCTGAACGTTCAGAAGATTAAGTTTTTAGATGAGCTCTCGATCCGGAAGCTGGTAGCCGCTTTTCTCAGACCTCAACGGAGTGCGATTTATGGGGCGAGCGGAACCTTGAGCCATCAGCTCGAAGAAGCGTACCTCCCACAAAATGTGAAGATTTGCCCCACGGAAAAAGAGGTGGCCGAAGATTTCGGCCCCTTTCTATTTCACAAGAATGAAGTGGGGAAGGTGTTGGGAGAGCAGGATCGGCCGGAAGAAGGGGAAGGGGCCGGAAGAGAAATGGAGAGGCGCCGATCAAAGCGGATGCACGTGGCGATTCCTCTGGAAATGACACTAGCTCCCCAGGGAAAAGAAGTGATTGAGACAAGGGGGATTGCGACGAATGTTAGCCAAGGGGGAGTTTTTATCGAATACCTCAATCTCGATGCCCTCGAGGCGATTGAAGAGCTTGCCCCGATTGAGGGAGTCCGCGTTGAGATCCGGATCCACCCCAGTGGAAACTTTCCGGAAGAATATGAGCTCTCGGGGGTTATCAGGAGAAAAGAGACCCGAAAGCGAGGGCTTGGGTTAGCGGTTCAGTTTACTCCCGCAGCCAACTTTGGCCTGCACCACGAGGGATAGCCTCCTAGATTCCCATCCGGGAATATAGTAAAAACTAGCAGTAACCTACGAAAACAAGCAGTATTGAGATACTTCCTTAACTATTTTCAAAAGCCTGTTATATTTATCTAAGTCGAGCGATACCTAGTCGTTCCGACAACGGTGGGGCCTAAACTGAAAGCAATTAGATCAAGACAACTCTTTGCTGTTTTCACGCTTGCAACTTTTCTCGCTACCGGACTGCCCGTTCCCCTTCCTCAGAGTTATGCGGCTGAAATTCCCTCTGGCTTGCGGGTTCCCGCGGAACTCTCTCAGCTAACGATTCCCTCCGAGCTCGGAACCATTCAAGAAATCAGTTTGACAAAGCTGGACAAGGCCGCTCCCTTCGTAATCCACATTCAAGACGCACACGCCGTCTATGACGCCCAAAAAAATATCCGCGGGATCGTGGCCTACCTCCAGCGTGAATTCGGACTTTCACTGGTGGCGTTGGAGGGAGCGGTGGGCGAATTGGATCCGGTCCTTTTCCGGACGTTTCCCGGAGAGAAGGTCAAGGAAGCGGTCTTTGACCGTTTGATGGAGAAGGGGGAGCTTTCAGGAGCCGATGCCGCAGCGATCTTAAATCGGGAGTGGAGTCATTTTGTCGGGATTGAAGAGAAGGATCTTTACCTTGAAAACCGTGAGGGCTACCTCCGAGCCGTTAAGGCAAAGGATCACGCCCTTGAGGCGGTGGAGAAGGCCCTGAACGAGAATCGGAAGGAAAAATCCCGCGCCTATTCGAGTGAGCTGTTGGAGTTCGAAGAGAGGACTGAAGCCTATGAAGCGCATCCCGAGAAGGTCCTCGAAGTTCTTGAATGGATTTCCCAGTTTGAAGTCGGGGCAACGGAATATCCAAAGCTAAGCCTCGTGATTCGTGAGATCGTGCGCGATCGAAAGCTCGAGCGGCACGAAAGGGAGCAGCGAGATGTTGAGCTGATGAAGCTCGCTTCCCTCGTGAAGGAAAAACTCGATCCCGATCAGCTTAAGGAATACGGCCCCGTCACAGAGGCATTTCGTCGAGAAGGAAGAAGGAAGGAGTTCATCCAGTTTCTAGGGACGAAGGCAAGGGAAAGGGGGATCTCGCTTGACCCTTATAAGAGATTCCTTAAAGAGGAGAAGACCCAAGCCGTAATCGCGTCAATGGAAGGAGAAACGTTCTTTAGCGAGCTCCATTCCCTGATCGACGAGCGGAAAGAGGCGCTCTTTCGATCTGAAGCAGAAAGGGCCCTGGATCAGGAAGCGAACGAGCTGAAACTATTTCGGGGACTCGCCTCGCTTGAACTGACTCGAAACGAATTAAAGAGAGTTCTCAGTCTGTCAGAATTCTCTTCTCACCCCGCAGGTGGTAGGCCCCACCTGAACCTCGCCGGGCAAACCGGCAGTGCGGGGCGGGCCCCAGGGGAAGCTTCGGCTTCTCCTGGGGTGAGAAGAGAAAAGTGGAAAGAGTTGAAGACCGGTCTTCGGCCGGCGCTTCAATTTTATGAACTCGCCCTGAAACGGGATCGCATTCTCTTCAACAATTTCACCCAGGAAATCAAGAATCGGAAAGCCCCGCTGGCGGTCGTCGTGACGGGGGGATTCCACACCGAGGGAATCAAGAGCCTCTTGAAGGAAGCCGGTTACCCGTACGCCGTGATCGCTCCCCGGATCGAGCGGCTCGGGGAAAGCCGCTACCTTGACGTGATGCTCGAATCGAACCCCAGCTATAAAAGCTATCTGAAGGCCGAGCCGACCCCCGAGACTTCGCAAATTGCTTTGATGGACCTTCTCTCTCCGGAACTGATTGGGAGGGAACGGTGGGAGGTGATTAAGAGGGCTTGGGCGACGGAACTGGTTCACGGGGTCATTGGAAGGGATGAACCGATTGACCCGTCGGAGCCCTTTTTCCGCCGCTGGCGTGATGCGATCGTAACTTTTCTTGTCCAATATCGCTTTGAGCAGAAGTCGGATGAATATGTCAAAGTCCTCCAGGAAATTCACCGCGATTTTCTGTCACGATTTCCGGAGACGAGACTCCCCAACCAAAAAGCTGCGATTGAAGCGTTGACCCAACTGATCCAGGAGTTAGCGGGGAGACGGCAAAATCGATCTGAGATCCGAAGAAGTTACCAAGAGTTTATCGGGGCCGTCTCAGAAAATGTTGGAAGGCTTGGCGCCGAGCAGGCCGTGCTACGCGCTTTGGAGAAGGTGCGGCGATCTCCTGCCCGCTCAGAGCTGAGGGCGAACGGAGCTTCTCTTAGCGCTGAGCAGGGGATTGATCAGATGCGGGAAATGTCGGAGTTCGTTCACAAAAAACTGACCCCGGAGGCTTTTAGCCCCGACAAGAGGGCTGAAACCGACGAAACCTTCCAACGTTTGTTTCGTGTCGAACAAAATGAGCTGGTGGGTTCGATCGAAAAGGACCAGGTCGTTGGTCTCATCGCAACCCACCTGACCGAGAAGGGAGCCGCGCCTCAAGTCTTCATCGAGCGGATTGTCGATGCCGTTTTGAAGGGAGAAAAACACATTGCAATGGGGCGCATTGCGATCCCCTTTTCCTTCCTCAATAGTAATTTTGGGGAGAAATTCGCAAACGCTTTCCGGGACGCTTTGAGGGAGGCCCTGGAGAAGGATATGGGTTCGGGCGCGGACCGCCTGTTTGGGGTTTACAAGGAACGGACCGACCTCTTGATCGTCGCCGTGTTGGAACGGGCCTTGCGATCGCGATTACGGAGCATCTGGAATCAAACGGTAGATGAAATGGTGGAGCGATTTGGGATATCGCCATCTTCTGATCAAGTCAAACTGTTAAAGGACTTTGAATTCGCTTCACACGCCACGAAAGACATTCCTCAGAGCACCGGAGAAGTTTGGCCCAAAGAACCGCTTTCTCCCGAAGATCCGAACGCGGAGTACGACGGAGAGAAATACAGCATTCGTCACTACCGGGTCACCTATGGGCTGAACCCGGACTACGCGAGGATCCTGGCCGAGGACGATTACCGGCGCGCTCTTCGTGACTGGTGGGGCAAGGTGTTGGCCTACTGGCTCGCCAAGCGTGATTCCGAGATTGACAGCGCGGCAAGATCAGATGATGAAAACGCGAAAGCGCTTCACCTTCTAAGGGCCCATGAACACCACGGGAAGGCCGCCGAGGCCGACAGGCAAGTGGTGATCGAGCAGATCAAGAAAAGCCTTGAGCGGGCAGACGCGGGCCAAAGCTTGGCAGCCGGAGAAGGAATGCCGGAAAAGATCTGGTCCAAGGTGAGCCCGTTTCTTGAGCTTGACAAAGGACAAGGTCATTTCGTCACCGACGAGGCGATCAAAAGCGTCAAACGATTCCTTCTCGGGGGGATCAAGGAAGCTAAGGATGAATTTGAGGTCTCGAAGAAAAAATTGGCTGAAGCCGATTCCCTGAAGCAGGAGCAAAAAAAGAGGACCGGAGAAACTGAAAGAGACCTGACCAAAAGATGGAAAGACTATTCCGGCAAGGTCCAAGCCAGCCTTCAGAAACTTGACCTCTACCTGACCACCCTCATTGAATTTCTCGAAGCGTTTAAGCGGGGAAGGAAGAAATTTATCCCTCCCGGTGAATATCCTTCAGGCAACCCGCCTCGCCCGGAATCATTGATTAATCAGTTACGGGAAAGAGACGGTGCGCCCCTCGGGACGGTTCCTCTTGCGGAAATTGAGGAGAAGTGGAAAGGGCTCCTCAACGGGCCGGTCACGTCCGAACAACTCGGTGAATTTAGAGCGTCTTTTCGTAGATACGAGTTAAACCGAAACGAGACCTTTGTCAGGGCTTTCCGTGACCTCCGATACCCGGGGGTGTACCGAAGGGAGATTGGTGCCGGGAAGGTGAAAACCGATTACACCTGGGGCTACGTCTACAACTTGAACTACGCGGAAGAAATGGATCGAATTGCACACCAGTCTGAAAAGATGAAGCTTTTGAAGGAATACTTCGTCGAAATTGGACAGCAGGAATTAGCCGATTCGATTTCAGATTCGTTTTTCGAATTTGTGCAGGGAGATCAATCCTACTTTGTAGTTCGTGATAAAGAGGGAGATTGGTACGCAGCTCGGATCGAATACAACAGCTACAACGCGAGACAAATGCAAAGAAGGGAGTTTCCCGTCGACCAGGAAGAAAAGAAAGCTCCCATCGACAAGGTTTATTACGCAGGAATTGAGCGAAACCGGCGGGGCGCTTATTTCGAGTTTATGTTCAAGGGCCTCGCTTCGCTTGAGAATATTATCGCCTACTTCCAGGAATACGCTGAGAACGTCAGACAGGCGGAACTCAAGGAAGGCGAGCCGGAACTCATTCAGCCGAGCATCAAACCTCCCGACGACCTGATCAAGATAGGAAAAACAGATCGTCTCTATCTTTTTACCCATGGAGGAAATCTTTACGCGGGGCAGACGAAGCAGCCGGGAGGTTCTCCCGGAAAAGAATTAAAAGAGTTGTACGAGGTCGATCCCCTGACTTGGAAGGTCAAACAGATGCCGAAAGAAGGGGAGCCCGTAGAAACAGCAAGCATCAAAATCAAAGAGTTTAATTTGAGCGAGGTTAAGCCTTATCTGGTTCCATTTGCTGCCACAGTCACCTTCCGAAAACTAAAAAAGGGGGAGGATTGGGGAACTGTTTTCGATGAACTGGAGGAACTGGGAGACGACATCCACAAGATTCAACGAGGTGAAAATGGACTTTCCGGAAAATTCGCTACGGTGGATGAAGTGGTCAAGCTGGCACTCGAGCGCGGCACCCCTGTTCCAGAAAAGTACCGGGCCCGTTCCGAGGCAAGGAGGCTTGCCGAAATCACGCCGGAAGAAGCGGAAGAGCACCTGAGGGCGTTTAATCAAGCGCACAACTTTGATCTGATGGCCCGAGTGAAGCGCTTCGTCAAAACCCACCCGGGTCACCCCGTAAGAATTCTTGACCTAGGAAGTGGTTCTGAGATGCGGCTTCTCAGAATACTCAAGAAGGAATTCAAAGATTCGGTCGACGTGCTTGGAGTTGATAGAGACCGTTCTCCTCCAGCGCAAGATCTAAAGCGTTTTGGCCTCCGCTACTCCTCCAGAGAGGGGAGCAAGGTGCTTCGTGAGCTTGCCCAAGAACAAAAAGAGCAATTCGACATTATTCTTTCCCACCGCGCCTTCGCCTTCTTCGAAAATAAAACCGAATCTCTGCAAAACATAAAGCAATTGCTTGCCCCCGGCGGCTGGGCCTCGATTCACGTTTTCCAACCCGAAAAGAACCTTCCGGGAGGAATGTCTCGCGCCGTCACCCAATTGGTGGAACCTGGATTTGAAGTTAACCGAGTCATCGGGAGTTTCACGGTCGAGCCAGAGTTCGAAGAGCCCGGTGAAGAGAGTCCTATCGAACAAGAAGTTTTCTCAGAAATTCTAAGCATTCAACGAATTGCTACGAGGGCGCCTTCCCGTTCCGAGATGCGGGGAGAGACGATTCCTAATGAGAAGGAATTTTTGCTACTCGGAGCACAGGCGCACTCAAATCCAGTGACTCTTTACCAGGCGACGCCTGACGTTGTTCGGGTCGGCACTGAAGGAGAAGGCTTTTATTTTGTGAAGGAATCGCTGCGTGAAAATATTCCCGCTGAAGTTAAAAGGGTGAAACCTGACCAAGTTCTCTATTTCCCCGAGTCCAGTTTTAAGAAAACGTGGGACAACAAACTTATCCTTGAATCGGGACCGCATACGGTTCTAGCCATCTTGATGATGCTTGATCATCGTGAGGCCATACGGGATAACACCGTTTTTGATCTGGGGCACGGCAAATCAGGAATTCTTACGATCTTGGCGCTCCGCCTTGGGGCGAAGAAGGTGGTGGCCATTGAATCAGACCCCAAAGCCAAAGAGCCCTTTGAGCGAGCCTTGCAGGTAAATGGAGCGGATCTCGGAAAAGTAACTCAGTTTAGCGGGACATTTCGACAAGCTTTTTCAAAAATGGAAAAGGAGGGTTTTGCGTCCATTGAAGGGAAATTTCCCGTTTTCATTGCCAATGTAAGTATCGAAACGACGGACAATCTTTTCCGTAATGATTTGGCGCCCATTTATAGGAATCAGACGCTCACTCCCTTTTATCTGATTTCAGGGGGTCTGGGTGAAGCCCTTGAATATCCTGAGGAGGAGTGGCCTCGATTCTACAGTTGGTTGGTGGAACCCTCCTTGGAGGAAATGAAACAGGGAATGGGATTGACCAACGGAACAGGGCTCGAGGTGAGTGGATTTCTCACGCGTTGGTCTGATACGGGACACTCCCTCTCTTTTGGTTTCAGCGTGAGGACTCATCCCGCCCGCGCGGAAGTGCGCAAGAATATTTCGGCGGAAGAGATCAGCCTGATTATTGTCCACTCCGCGGACGGGAACACGAGTCCTTATGTCGCAGAAGGGGTTTACGATCACGACAAGGTGACCCAAGCACCCATCGAATCGATTCTGAAAGAAGGTTATTTCGGCCGCGCTTTCGAGTATCAAGCCGCGGGTCATCCCACCAATATCAGTCCCGAGTTTGAACGAAATGTCGTTTCTCAAGTGGATGCCGATTATCGAATTAAGGATCTTAAAGGAAGAATCTTCATCTTAACCGGCGGTGGGTATAACGCCTGCCATTTGTGTGCGTTTGAGAATCTAGCAGAACATTCCAAGAAAAGTCCCGAGGAACAGTTCGAAATCCATCTTCCTGCCAATGCAATCTACTGGAATATCGAAAAATATGAAGACGGGGATAAATGGATGGAAACGTGGCAGGGAACACTCGATTATTTAAAGGCCAAGATCGACGAGCCCGACGAGCACGGAAAGAACGGCGAGCCCGACTGGAAGCATAGTTATCTTGCGAGACTGACTGAGAGAGAAATCCCCTACGAAGTTATTTCGTTCGAAGGGGGGGAGTTAATTTCGATTCATAAGTCGGGCGCAACGCCTCGAGTCCTTCTTTACCTCTGGCCTGACACCGAATCAATGTCCCGGCATCTTAAGGAACGCCTGCAACCCACCAGCGACGAGGTGCACTCGGCCCCGACCGGGCCGAGTACTCCTCAGTACCCGCGCCGGTTGGGCGCGGGTGCCGAGGTGCGCCAGGATCCGAGCGGGCCGAAAGCCCGAGGGGAAGTAAGGAATGAGGAGCGGCCAACCGATGCTTCGTTGGGCTGGGAGGATTTGAGCCGGGTAGCGGAAAGATTCAAATTCAGCAAAAAAGAGCCGCTCGCCGCCTTCGTGGTTCGTACCACAGAGCCGGGGCATTGGGCTTCTATGCGACACGAGTTCGGGCCCGAGGTCTGGTCTTCCAATCCTGGTGGCTCTGTCATTCCGGATTATGTGGTGATCAGGGCTGGTAGTGAAGCGACTCCCGAAGAGGTCTTGGCCCAGGTCCTTCGATTTTCGGATCACCGCCTTTTCCCCGATGAGATTCGAAAGCCGCTCGAAAAAGTGAAGCGCGCATTCAGCAAACTGGCTCGGGAGAAGGCGGCACACCTCCTCTCAAAAGGCCGTGCCCGCTCCGAGGCCCGCGAACAAAGCAAGGGCCCAGGGCCGGTCACACCGTTAAGCAAAACGAACATTAATCGAAGGTCCGAGGTGCGGAGCGGAAAAGAGACAAAAGAGCCGAGGCAAGGGAAGGGGTTCACCCATCGGGGAAAATTAATGTTACTCGGCGGAGGGCTTGGCGTATTTACTTTGACGGCGCTCGGTATCGTCTGGTGGGGTTCAGAAGAAAGCGAAGAGACTGCGGGAAAGGATCTCCGCATTGGAACCCTCGTGCGCGACGACCTCTTGTTGCTGCGCGACGGATTTCATAGCGTTTGGAGTTTTGAAAACCATCTTTCTCAGACTCTGGATTCTCGAGCCATTCGAACGTTTGCCGAGAATGTGCTGGAGGGCCGCCAGCCGCTCCACGAAGATATAGGACGGGCCTTTAGCAAAGACCTCCCCGCAGGCGCATATAAAGTGGGGCTGAAGGGGAAGGGAACCCCTGAGCAAAACGAGCGATTTCGAGAGCGTGCTAAGAATCTCGTCTTGCTGATGAGAGTCCTCAGTAAGGTGGTGCCCAAGCATCAAGCGGACGAATTGGAGGAGCTCCGACAATGGGCAGGGGGGGATGAGGAAGCCTTCGTCGAAATTTTGAAACGGTACGAGGAGTTCACAGGAGTTGTAATCAACCAAGCCCTGCTCAGGAATCGAGAATGGCTGGAAACCGGCATTCAGCACGAAAGACTTCACGCGCCGCTTGACGCGATTCTTTACGAGGCCCAGAAGTCTGAGGATCCTCGTTTTCAACAAAGGCAGCTCCTTCTCCGCGGCCTCCAAGTCTTTTTGCGGGAGGGAGGGTTCGCTTATCTTTGGGCCTTATTCGGAACCGACTCCCAAGGCCGTCAGACCGTGTACACCCAAGAAGTCCTTGCTTTGCAACAAGGAAACCTTTCATTTGCTAACGAATTTTGGACGAGCGCCGTCTACCCCTCGTTGGTGATCGTGGAGCGGAGAGAGGCTTATGAGCGTTTTATGGGAGCTGTCAATCAATTATCAGAACGAGACCCGGCTTTCAAAGAAGCCTTGTCTTTAATGAGAGAGCTGAAGAAGGAAAGCGATGCCAAAGCTAAAGCAGACTTGCAGGCTCTGAAAAGATTCGCCCGCTCCGAGGTGCACCCGGTGGCGAGGGCCGAGGTGCGGGGAGAGGGGGCTCAGCGACTAGATTCGACGGAGGTCAAACGAACACCCAGTTCTCGGATTTCTCCCTTTAGCTCTCCACGGGTCTCTCGCAAATCTTTGGAGAGTTTGGAAACGGCGTCTTCGAGCCGTGTAACCTTGCCGTTGACAACCCCCGACACCAAATCGAGATGGTCAAGTCGACGGCTGTTTCCGTGGACTGCCACTTCGAGTTTTTCGAGTCTCTGGTCTAAGCCAGTGTGGCCTTCAGCAATGTGGTCAATTTTCTTATCCATCGACTCAAGGAGGGTACCGACCTCAGTGATCGTGTATGGGTCCGTTTTCTTGCTTTCCTTACCCGCTTTTTCTTTCTTCATCGGAAATCTGCTTTTAAATCAGTTGATGAGTTCGCTTGCTCATTGGGCGGCCAGAGTACCACTGGTCGGGGCTCTTGTCAATTCCTCTTTTATCAATAAGGAAGTGCAGTATCATCAAAATAGAGTCACCCCTACTCCCGCTGCCATTCTGAGGTTATCGGCTCGTAAAGCCGGAGCCCGCGCCGAGGTGCGGAGCGCTCCCGCAGAAGAGCGGGTAAGTGAAGAGCTTCTCAAACAGGTGAGAAGCCTGATCGAGCAAAAACTCCCTCCTCTTGACCGTGACTCCCTCCTCTCAGGGGAAGAGGCCCCAGCCAAACTCCTTCTCTTCAGCCGGGCTTATCAATACTATTCAAAGCACGCGTTTCTGAATCCGAGCACTCCCGAAGAGCGCCAAAAGCTCCTTGAACTCTCTTTAAAGACCCAACGAGCGAAAGACTCAGGCTGGGAGACCACCAAGAAAACGCTTCAATTCCTCAAGGAAGAGTTTGCCTTTGAATTCGAAAAGCTTCCCTTGAACCGAAAAAAACCGCTTCTCAACCTGACAGCCGGGATCGGCCGGGGAGGGGAGGCCCGCTTCGCTTACTGGCAGGCCTTCCTCAAGAAGCTCGAGGAGCGATTCAGCTTCGGGCCCTTTCCTTCCCTCACACCCCGCGCGAGGCAGCGAATCGCCACCGCGGCTTACTACGTCGCCCGAGGGAAGATGAAAAGAGAGACCACCTTCAACGCCACCCTCACGAAGATCCAGGAACTCTTCGGCCTTGAGGATTTAAAAACCCTTCCCCAGGAAGAGAAGCTCCGGTTGATTGCGGCCGCTTATCACGTTGCCTTGGCCAAAGAGGGCCTTTCAACCTTCACCCAAACGATTGAGAAGATCCAGGAACTCTTCGGCCTTGAGGATTTAAAAACCCTTCCCCAGGAAGAGAAGCTCCGGTTGATCACCGCGGCCTACGCCGTGGCCCTTCAAGAGGGCCTCTTGACCTTCACTGAGGCTCTCACTCGAGAAATCTCGAAGGCGGCCAAGCCGGTGAACGAGCTGCCTTTGAAAGAGAAAATCGAGCTAGTTACCCGATCCTACCCTCACCCTCCCGCCCGCTCCGAGGTGCACCCGGATCCGACCGATCCGGGTACTCCTCAGTCCTCGCGCCCGACCGGCACGAGGTCCGAGGTGCGGGGGGGATCGAATGCCCGGGAACTTTTAGACCGGGTCACTCGTTTAAGGGAGAAAGTCGCCGGCCGGCGAATGATCGAACCCGAGATCGTCGAAGCCATAGAATTACTCCGCGATCTTGTGATGGCCTGGCCAAAAGAATTTAAGCTCCAAATGGAGATCGGGAGGGTCCAGGAGAAACTGATCGAACTCCTTGATAATTTTCTGCAGGTTCCCGAGGAGGAGCTGTTTAACATTATGGAAAAGGAAGAGATCCATCCGAGCGTCGGACGGGGTGCAGAAATGATCTTAAGGAGAAGAGAATTAACCGAGGAACAACGAATTCGTTTCGAGAAGCTCTCCGGTCAAGTTTTCAGAGCCGTTTATCTGCTTATAAACAAGGATAGGTCCTCCATGGAGAGCATTATCGAATTGCAGACGATTCTTCTTAAGCATCCCTCCTTGAAGCGCTGGGGTCTCTATTCTCAAGAGGAAGATCTGTCGCTGACCATCGGGGAGTCGCAAGTTAAGGGCTTAGCGCATGTTAATCCCGACGTCCTGTTCGACCGGCAAATTGTGGTTGAGGGGCCCTTCGAAAGATATGATTTTTCGCGAGCAATGCATCTCTTGGCGTTCCTGCTCCCCCTTCTTACTTTTGCAGGAGTGTTTGCTAAAGACCAAGTTGAAGGAGCCCGTGAAGGTCTGCTTGGGATGATCAACGAACGGAGCCAGACGTTTCAGCTTCGTTGGGATGGTGCGAATCAGTCAGTGATCGTTGACTGGAACGAGTGGGGTCTTCGCTGGACTCTGAAACCGGATAAACGGGAAAGATCTTTTAGGATTGTTGAGGGCTCACTCCGCAAAGTCCTTGAGCGATTCCTGGGGAATCTGGAACCGTATCGCGTAATTCAGAAAAGGGATGATCGATTGGAACAGCCCCGTTCCGAGGTGCGGACGGAGAAAGAAGATTTTGAGCCGGCGACTAAATTCCTGCTTTCTTTGAGGGGGCTCGAGAAAGTGACGCTCGTGCAGGAGCGGGAGGGATTCCGGGCGCTCGTGGAGATTGTGGAGGGAGGGCGGGAGAGCTTTGAGGAGTTCAAGGGAGAATTCTTCGAGGAATTGGAGAAGAGGCTTCAATTGCCGGGCGAGGAGCGCCTCAGCCAAGTGGTCCTTGATTTGATTCCTGATTTTGCGCCTGAGAGATTGAGAGAGAAGCTTGTGGAAGTTGGAATTACCATAGACACAGCAGCCCAAGCTGAAGAGCTTTCGAACAAGCTCCTCGCGGCCTTTAAGGAAATTAATCTGGAAGCGAATCAAATGACCCTCCTGACAGCGAAGGCGGAGGAGGGATTGCGCACACTCGGGTCAAGCGAGAACGCGCCTTTTGTGGCTTCAGCCGCTGAAAGGATTTCTCAGAAGATCCTTGGGGCGGGAATTTCAAAAAAACAGCCGAGCCCGATTCGTGTCCTCCTTCGGGTCGACGCACTCGACCCAAGCGAGTTTCCACTCCTAGTCGAAAGTCTTGGCCTCAATCGGCTCGGAATCGTGAATGGGGAAATTATTGTTTACCTCGATTCGACAAATCGGAATCAACTCGAGCTTCGGAAAGAAATTGAACAAACCTTGGCCGAGCGGGGGATTCGAAATGGGGTGAAGTTCGATACCTATTCAAACTGGAAGGTCGGAATGGCCGATATTGCCATTGCTTACAAGGGAGCGGTCGCGAAAGGGTACGGAGCGATTGTGGTAACTCCGGAAATGATCCGGGAGAAGTTGAATCAAGCCTTGAACGACCCGAGCCGTGTGCCACAAGAGGCGATTCGTCGGTTGATGAACGAGACCACGGCCGCGCTGGCCGTCACCCTCGGCCGGATTCAAGATTCTGATTCCGATGAGGCTCGGGCCGTCGTCGATACCCTGCGTCGAAACCTCGAAGAATACGGGATTAATATTCAAAAAGGGCCCTTGGGTAACCTCATTGTCAGCTGGAACTTAGAGCGTCTCATCGCTCGAATTCAGGCCGAGCTTGCCGGTTTGAAGGCCACCGATCGGGCAGCTTAATCTCCAACGAACAAGAAATAACAATTTTGTTGACAGAGCCCGGGGACTTTGATATAAATCATCTTCGCTCGGAGACCTGCAAGGTCTCCACTCACCCAACAGAGGTTCTTGGCTTAACTTTCTCCCCACTCGGGCCAAGGACCTCTTTTTTTGTATAGAGGCCTTATGGACAAAGAGGTTCGATTCACACAGAAGAAAGTCGACGAATCGTGGAAGGAAGAGGTTACCCGGACAAAGGGTGAGTCAAAGCCCGAACCGGGTGCGCCCAAGCCCTCCCTCTCCCTGGTCAACTTTCTCACGTCTCTCGGTTACCAAGTCCTCATGCAGCTCGGTGAGCTTCCCCACCCCGAAACCCAGGAGCGTCAACTCGATCTCGAGGGAGCGAAGGAGACGATTGACCTTCTGGTGGTGCTGGAGGCGAAGACCCAGGGAAACCGCACCCCGGAGGAAGAGAGGCTTTTGAAAACGCTTCTTCCCGAGCTTCAGATGAAATTTGTCGAAAAGGCAAATCGTTCGTGAAGGGAAAGCTGGGATTTTTTCTCCGCCTCTTCGTGAGCCTCGGGGCGCTTGGGGGGCTCGTTTTTTTTCTTAGGTCCAAGGTTGGAAAGGCGCTGGAAATTATCTGGCAGGGGCTCCGTTGGGAGTGGTTTCTTCTGGCGATCGGCGTTTACGTTGCGGCGCTCGCCATCATTTCGTGGCGGCTTCAACTGGTGCTTCGGACCCAGGGGGTGCGGGTGAAATTTCTCCAAGCGTTCTACCTCTGCTTTATCGGCTGCTTCTTCGGTCTCTTTTTCCCATCGGCCCTGGGGGGAGATGTCGCCAAGGCCTATTACGCCTACCAATACTCGGGAAAGAAGCTTGGCTCGCTCACGGGGGTGATCCTCGACCGGCTCCTCGGCTTCATGACGCTGGTTGTGATTGCGCTCGTGGTCTTGCTCGTTCATAGCAAGAATGTGGTCGCAAACCCGGTCATCGAACGTTCCGTCTTCGGAGGATTGGGGCTCCTCGCATTTGTCGTCCTCTTCTTCGGAAGCCGCCGTTTTGCAAAGGTCTTTCAGTTCTTTTCGCATCTCATCCCCTCGGCCCGCTGGAGGGAGGAGCTCGGGAATTTCTATCACGCGGTTCGGGAGTGTATGAACCACAAGGGGACGATCCTTTCCTCACTCGCGATCTCCGTGGCGGCCCAGTTCTTTTTCTTCACCAACGCCTATCTCCTGGGTCGAAGTCTCGGGATGGAAATCGCGCTTTGGTCTTTTTTCCTTTTAATGCCGCTCGTGGCCTTTGTCAGTATGGCGCCGAGCTTGAGCGGACTGGGGGTACGGGAGGCGGGGTTTGTCTTCTTTTTTAAGTCGTTCATACCGGCGGAGCAGGCGTTTGCGCTGTCCATTCTCTACGATTTGATTTTTTACGGGGCGTCGTTCGCTGCAGGTTTAATTTTTGCTTTTAAGGGAGGACTCAAACGGGAGATAATTCACGATTTAGAAGCTGCCGAAAGATTACCGGAGGTGGGAGATGGTCGATAAGGAGCTTTTAGAGATTTTGGCCTGTCCGGCGTGCAAGTCGCCGGTGAAGCTTGAAGGGGAGAAGTTGATCTGTCAGAATGCCGGGTGTGCGCGTCGCTACCCGATTCGGGACGGCATCCCTGTGATGTTAATTGAAGAGTCGGAAAAGCCGTAACCAGAGCAAAGGGGAGACCCCATGACTCTCAAAGAGCTCAAGGAAATGATCAATCTGATGGAGGAGCACGGTCTCTCGGAGCTTGAGGTGGAGAAGGAAGGCCTCAAGATCCGCCTGAAAAGAGGGCCCTCTGGAAGAGTGGTCACCCAGGAGATGAGCTTGGGGTCGCCCGTCCTCTCTGGAGGGAGCGCTCCCGCGGCTCCGATTGCTCCGGTCGGCCAGCAGGTCGCTCGAGAGACGGTCGAGGAGGCGAACGTCTTGATGGTTCGCTCTCCGATGGTGGGCACGTTCTACTCGGCGCCCGGTCCTGACACGGCTCCGTATGTGAACAAGGGAAAAAAGGTGGCCGAAGGGGACGTCCTTTGCATTATTGAAGCGATGAAGCTGATGAACGAAATCAAATCCGACCTTGGCGGTACCATTCTCGATATCCTCGTGGAAAACGGACAGCCCGTGGAGTTCGACCAGCCGCTTTTCAAGATTCAAAAGGCGTAGCCCGCTTTTTCGGAGTCAAACCAGGAAAAAATGTTTAGTCGAATTTTGATTGCCAATCGGGGAGAGGTCGCGGTCAGGGTCATCCGAGCCTGTCGAGAGCTTGGAATCCAAACGGTAGCGGTCTACTCGAAGGCAGACCGTGATTCACTCCACGTCCGTCACGCCGACGACGCGATCTGCATTGGCAATGCCCCTTCCAGTGAAAGTTATCTCAATGTCCCTGCGATCATCAGCGCGGCCGAGGTGGCTGACGTTGAAGCGATTCACCCCGGGTGGGGGTTTCTTTCCGAAAACGCGCACTTTGCCGAAATTTGCGAATCGTGTCAGATCAAATTCATCGGTCCGAAGCCGGAGAGCATTCGCCTCGCCGGAGACAAATCAATGGCCCGGAACGTGATGCGAAAAGCGAGTGTTCCGATCATTCCCGGGAGCAAGGAAGTCATCAAAGATCAGGATGAAGCGTTTCGGCTGGCGAAGAAATTCGGCTATCCCGTCATTATCAAGGCGGCGGCAGGAGGAGGCGGCAAAGGAATGAGGGTGGCGCATAATGACGGGAAGCTCATCAGCGCCTTCCTCACGGCCCAGGCCGAAGCCGAAGCGGCTTTTGGAAATCGAAGCGTCTACATCGAAAAATACATAGTGGAGCCGCGGCATATCGAGGTGCAGATCGTGGCCGACCGTCACGGGAACATCATTCATCTCGGAGAAAGAGATTGTTCGATCCAGCGTCGTCACCAAAAGCTCATCGAAGAATGCCCGGCGCCGGGTCTGAGTGAAAAAATCAGGCGGAGAATCGGGGAAGCGGCAGTGCGTGTGGCGAAAGCGGTTGATTATGAGAATGTCGGAACCGTGGAATTTTTATTGGATAGCGATGAGAACTTTTATTTCATGGAAATGAATACCCGTCTTCAGGTGGAGCACCCGGTCACGGAAATGGTGACGGGAATTGACCTGGTGAAGACACAGATTCGGATTGCCTTGGGAGAAAAGCTCAAGTGGACGCAGGCGGACATCGATTTCAAGGGACACGCGATCGAGTGTCGTGTGAACGCGGAAGATCCCGACCGCGACTTTCTCCCTTCGCCGGGAAAAATTGAGACATTGATTCTCCCCGGAGGCCCCGGAATCCGAGTTGATACCCACGTTTACACCGGTTACACGATTCCGCCCTATTACGACTCGATGATTGCAAAAATCATTGCTTATGCCCCTTCGAGGGCTGAGGCGATCGCAGTCCTCCAGCGGGCCCTCCGGGAAACGGTGATCAGCCCGGTGAAGACCACGATTCCGCTTCATGAAAAGATTCTGAACCGTCCCCGTTTCCGGCAGGGGAAGGTCGGGACAAATTTTATTGATACCGAGTTCACAACCAGTAAAATAGGGACTCTGGAAGAAAGGGCGGAAGAAGCGTAACCGAATCTAAATGAAGGTCGTTCAAGCGTTTACAACCATGTTTGCAGTATTTGCCTTCCTCACCTTGGGAAGCCTTCTGTTAATGGTGGGGCTCCACCTCCTTTCCTATGAGGACGCGCTCCTTCGGGTTCAGGAAATTTACGCCAACCCCTGGCGGTCTCTGCAGACGGGGCTGACGGGCCTTCTCTTCATTTTCATCGGACTCGCGTTCGGCAAAATGCTCATTAAGCGGGGGCGGCAGACGGACGCCGTGATCTTGCAGGGAGAAATGGGGCCGATCGTGGTTTCAGTGACCGCGATTGAGGACATCGTGAAGAAGGTGCTCAAGCGGATCGCCCTGGTGAAGGAGTGGAAGCCGAAGACTCAGATCAACGATTCGGAAGTAGAGGTCAAGCTGAAGCTGATTCTCTGGTCCGGAGGCGATGTCCCGAGCCTGCTGAACGGGATTCAGTTGGAAATTGGCGACAGGCTCCGGAAAATTCTCGGGAAAGATTGCCGGGTTGAAATCCTTTGCGACGTGGTTCGGATCGAAGAGTCCCAACTTGAAGTCGAAGAAGACACGGTGGCGGTTTGATGGAACAGATTGGTATTTTGACAGGCGGGGGAGATTGCCCGGGGCTCAATCCGGTCATCCGGGCCGTGGTGAAGCGGGCCCTGAAGGAGGATTGGAAAGTGCTCGGCTTTCGAAACGGCTGGAAGGGAATCATTGATGACGAATTTATGATTTTGGACGATCGTTCCGTCTCGGGAATTCTCCCCAAAGGCGGAACCATTCTCGGCACCTCTCGCACGAACCCTTACAAGCAGGAGGGGGACCTGGCGAAGCTCAAGAGCAATTTCAGTAAGCACAACCTGAAAGCCCTCATCGCGGTGGGGGGCGAAGACACGCTCGGCGCGGCGAATAGGCTGATTCAGGAGGGGTTTCCGGTTGTCGGGATACCAAAGACCATTGATAACGACCTCTCGGCGACCGACTACACGTTTGGATTCGATACGGCCGTCAATATTGCGATGGAGTGTATTGACCGGCTCCACACGACCGCTGAATCCCACAACCGGGTCATGGTGGCGGAGATCATGGGAAGGCACGCGGGATGGATTGCGCTCGAGGCAGGACTTGCGGGCGGAGCCGACGTGATCTTGATTCCGGAAGTGCCGATCGACATCAATACGGTCTGTGAGGTGATCAAACGCCGCCACGCCAAGGGAAAGACCTTCAGCATTGTTGCGGTGGCCGAGGGTGCGAAATTGGCGGGGGGAGACGAGGTTGCCGGGCAGAAGCTCGATGAGTTTGGGCACGTGAGACTTGGAGGAATCGGTCAGCTCGTCGGGGATTTAATCGAAAAGAAAACCGGATTTGAGACCCGGGTAACGGTGTTGGGGCACATTCAGCGAGGAGGTTCGCCGAGCGCCTTTGATCGGGTGCTCGGGACCCGCTTCGGCGTCCACGCCGTGGAACTCGTCAAGCAGGGAAAATTCGGCCGGATGGTGAGCCTTCGGGGCCGGGAAATGGTGGATGTGCCGCTTTCAGATGCCGTGAAGCAACTGAAGCTGGTCGGCCGCGAGCTCTACAACATCGCGCAGATTTTCTTCGGATGACCACCATTTCTGTGAAAAGCCGTTTTAGCGAAATCCTTCGCCAGAACCGCGAGGCGATTGAAAAGAGTTTCACCGGGCCCCAGATAGAGCTCCTCGAGAAAATTGCAGGTCTTCTTACCCAGACACTTCGCTCCGGCAATAAGATCCTTCTCTGCGGCAACGGAGGGAGTGCAGCCGATTCCCAGCATATCGCCGCGGAGTTTGTCGGCCGCTTCAAACGGGAGCGGAGGAGTCTCGCGGCCATTTCGCTCACCACGGATACCTCGATTCTGACCGCCGTCGGAAATGATTACGGGTACGAACAGGTCTTCTCCCGTCAGGTGGAGGGGATCGGACAGAAGGGGGACGTCCTGATTGCGATTTCAACGAGCGGAAATTCAAAAAATGTTCTCGAAGCGGTCAAGACGGCCAAATCGAAAGGAATCGCTACCGTCGGATTCACGGGGATTCACGGAGGAGCGCTCAAAGCGGCCTCGGATTTCTCTTTCCAGGCCCAATCCGGCGAAACTTCCCACATTCAGGAAGTTCATATCACCGCCCTCCACGCCCTCTCGGAAGTCGTTGAAGACCTTCTCCTCTAAGATTCAGTCTCGCCGTTCGCTCGCGAAGATCGCTCAAGCGTACCGGCGGCGGGGCAAAAAAATAGTCTTCACCAACGGTTGTTTTGATCTTTTGCACGCGGGTCACGTCACTTACCTCGAAGAAGCGAAACGCGCGGGCGATCTCCTCATCATCGGCCTTAATTCGGACCCCTCGGTCCGAAGACTTAAAGGGCCCGGGCGGCCCGTCAATTCCGAAAAGGACCGTCTCCGCGTGATGGGGGCGCTTGAAGCGGTCGATTACGTCACCCTCTTTTCAGAAGACACTCCTTTAAAGTTGATTTGCGAGATTCGTCCGCACGTCCTCGTGAAAGGGTCCGACTGGAAAAAAGATAACATTGTGGGGGCAAAAGAGGTGGAGTCGTGGGGAGGTCGGGTGAAACGGGTTCGACTGGTCCCCGGCCGGTCCACGACCGCAATGCTTCGGAAGGTGAAGAAGTCGTGAAAAAGGCACTCCTTCGCGTGATCGACGCCAATTACAACCGCGCTAAGGAGGCGGTCCGCGTCGCAGAAGACATTGCGAGATTCTATCTGCAAGACCGCGCTCTCACGAGCCGGTTCAAGCGGGCACGGCACGACCTCACAAAGGCGTTGCTCGGCTTCAAGGTTCCCTATCGAAATTTGGTGGAGGCCCGGAATTCGAAAGAGGATGTCGGGGCGAGGGGGCTCATCCGTGACAAAAAGCGGCCCGGCTGGAAAGATCTCCTTCTGAGTAATCTCAAGCGGGCCCAGGAAGCGACGCGAGTCCTGGAAGAATTTTCTAAAATGGTGGAACCGAAAAAGACCGGTTCGTTTCAGCGGCTCCGTTTTCGTTTATATGAGTTGGAAAAAGAGAGTCTTCGAAAAGTTTAGGCTTTATGCCATTACCGATCTTCGGGATGAAGACCCGGGGATTTTCAAGAAGGTCGAAGCCGCCTACCGGGGAGGAGCGGACATTGTCCAGCTTCGGTCTAAAATGCTCCCGGACGCGGTTCTCTGCCGGATCGGCCTCCGCATTCGAAGGATTGCGGACCGGTACCGGAAATTATTCTTTCTGAACGACCGGGCCGACCTGGCGCTTGCGGTCGGAGCCGACGGTGTTCACGTCGGGCAAGATGATCTTCCGCCCCAAGCGGTTCGTAAGATCGCCGGAAAGCGCGAGATCTTTGTGGGGCTCTCCACCCACAGCCTGAGCCAAGCCTTGCAGGGTGCCCGCGAAGAGGTAGATTATATTGGGGTGGGGCCGATTTTTGAGACGCCGACCAAGCCCGGTTACAAGCCGGTCGGACTCGGCCTGATCCGCGAGGTGAAACGCCGGGTGAAGATTCCTTTTGTCTGCATTGGCGGAATTGATCAGGAAAATGTGGAGGAGGTCCTTCAGGCGGGGGCCAGGCGGGTGGCGGTGGTTCGGGCGGTCTTTGGAGCCCAGGACGTTTATCAAGCCACCAAGAATCTTCGTGAGGGAATAGAGAACTATGTCGAATAAGTTTCCTTTAGCCGTGATCGGGACCGTGGCCATCGACGAGGTGGAGACCCCCTTTGGCAAGCGCGAAAGGGCCTTCGGAGGATCGGCCTCTTACTTCTCCTACGCGGCGAGTTTTTTTACGCCGGTCAGCCTGGTGGCAGTGGTGGGGAGCGACTTTCCGGCCGAGTTTCGGCGGATCCTGGAAGAGCGGCCGATCGATTTAAGTCATCTCCAGAGCTCCGAAGGGAAGACCTTCTTTTGGAGGGGGAAGTACGAGTTTGATATGAATTCCGCCGAGACCCTGGAGACCCAGCTCAATGTCCTCACCGAGTTTGCCCCGCAGCTCCGGTTTAAAAGCAATCCCGAATTTCTCTTCCTTGCCAATATTGACCCTGAACTTCAAGAGCGGGTGCTTGATCAGGCGGGAAAACCGAAAGCCCGTTTTGTCGCTTGTGACACGATGAACTACTGGATTGAGAAGAAGCGTGCGGAGCTCCTTCGGGTGCTGGCCCGGGTCGACGCCATTATCATTAATGAGAACGAGGCGCGGCAGTTTGCCGAAGAACCGAGCCTCATCCGGGCAGGACGAAAAATCCAGTCGTGGGGCCCAGCCCGGGTGATCATCAAGAAAGGGGAGCACGGGGTTTTGCTTTTCGATCAGGAGCGGTTCTTTGTCCTGCCTGCGTATCCGCTTGAATCCGTTTTCGATCCCACCGGTGCAGGAGACTCTTTTGCCGGAGGTTTGATGGGCTACCTGGCGAAAAGCGGTAACCTTCAATTCGAGAACCTCAAGAAGGCGGTGGCTTATGGGGCCGTGGTGGCGTCTTTTACCGTGGAAGATTTCAGCCTCGACCGGTTGAGACGCCTTGAAATGCGCCAGATCGAGGAGAGACTTGCAATTTTTAGGAAAATTTGTTCATTTTAGTCACCGTGCGGCTATCGTATAGTGGTATTACCCAAGCTTCCCAAGCTTGTGATGCGGGTTCGATTCCCGCTAGCCGCTCGTCTTCAAAGGTCGTCAACGTAAAGCGAGGTTAATCCTATGAGTATGCCTGGTCCTCTTGAAACAATCGTTATCCTGGTCGTGATCTTGCTTCTTTTCGGAGCGAAGCGCCTCCCGGAAATCGGCCGCGCCGTCGGCGAGGGAATCCGCGAGTTCAAGAAAAGCCTTCAGGGGGGAGAAGAAGACAAAAAGAAGAAGTAACTTGTGCGCCCGTCCCGGCTTTGCCGGGACTGCTGGGCAATGGGGAGTGCCCAGATACGTTCCTCTCACGAATGACGAGAGTTGGTGAGTTAAAAGTAACGAGCGCCCGTAGCTCAGATGGATAGAGCAACAGCCTTCTAAGCTGTGGGTCACTGGTTCGAATCCAGTCGGGCGCAGGTTTTATAGCGCTCAGGGTTGTGGTAATATTCACCTAAACACGGGAAGTTATCATCCACGTCACGGAGGTCAAAATGAAACCGCTGAGACGACTTGCCTTCACTGGGTTCCTATTTCTTTTCTTCAGTTCGACCGCCTTTGCAGCCAATTACGTGATCGATACCGATCACACCACCGTTTCTTTCAAGATTCGTCACCTGCTTACTTGGGTCCGGGGCACGTTCAACGAATTTGAAGGGAATTTCGTCTATGACCCGGAGAAGCCCGAGACCTGGAGTGCTGAAACCACCATTCAGGTGGCCAGTATTGATACCCGCGTGGAGCCGCGAGACAAAGACCTCCGTTCTCCAAACTTCTTTGAGGTCGAAAAGTTTCCGACGATGACCTTCAAGAGCACGGGTGTCACGGATATCACGCCGACTACCGCCAAGCTTCACGGGATCCTAAAAATCCGCCACATAGAGAAGCCGGTGGTCCTGGATCTTGAAATGTACGGTGAGGCGAAAGATCCTTGGGGGAACGTGAGCGGAGGGTTTACGGCGACTACCACGATCAACCGGAAGGATTTCGGCCTCACCTGGAACAAGGTGGTGGAAACGGGCCAGCTTTTGGTGGGAGAAGAGGTGGAGATCATTCTCGAAGTTTCGGGAATCCGTCAGGATTAATTTTAACTAGAAAGGAGGTTGGAATGGAAAGGAAGAAAGCGCTTTTAGCCGCTTCCGTGGCGGGCTTGCTGACTCTGGTGGGCGTGGTATCGGCCCCGAGTCAGGCGCACGCGGCGGATGTGATGTGTTCAGGAGTCAATGCCTGCAAAGGCATGGGCGACTGCGGCGGAAAGGAACATTCTTGCGCCGGGAAGAACGGGTGTAAGGGGCAAGGATGGGTGGACGTTCCCACGGAAGAGCTTTGCACGAAGATCGGGGGAACCGTTCTTCCGGCCGCCTGATTCACCGTTCGTAGTTAAGAAGGGAAGTGCAACGGGGTAGTGAGATGAAATCTGATTCGTGGCCGAAATTAGGTTGTGGAGTCGGGCTCAGGAGCCCGCATTATCCGGTCATTACCGACACCTGGCCCCGGGTCGATTGGTTTGAGGCCATCTCGGAGAATTATATGGATACGGGAGGCCGGCCCCTTCGGATCCTCGAAGCAGTTCGTCGTCACTACCCTGTTGCGCTTCACGGCACCGCCCTCTCGATCGGTTCCGCCGATCCTCTCAACCCCCGTTACCTCTTCCGGCTGAGAAAACTCATTGAACGAATTGATCCTTTCATTGTCTCAGATCACCTCTGTTGGTCCGGCGTTGGAGGCGAAATCCTGCACGACCTTCTGCCCCTCCCCTTTACGGAAGAGGCGATTCGTCACCTCGTGAGCCGGGTCGATTTTGTGCAGGAATCGTTGGGGAGGCCGATCCTCCTCGAAAATGTCTCCACTTACGTGACCTACGAGCATTCCACAATGCCCGAATGGGAGTTTGTTCGAGAGGTGGCTCGCCGGTCCGGCTGCGGGATCCTTCTCGATCTCAATAATATCTACGTCAATGCGGCGAACCACGGGTTTAATCCTCAGGATTACTTGAAAGGGATCCCGGGCGGGAAGGTCGGCCAATTCCACCTCGCCGGGCACACCGATATGGGAAGTTTTCTTTTTGACACTCACAGTAGTCCGGTAATCCACCCTGTCTGGGATCTTTACCAAGAAGCCCTGAAATTGTGGGGGCCTGTCTCCACCCTCATTGAATGGGATGAAAATATCCCTTCCTTTGAACGGCTTCTTGAAGAAGCGGAGAAGGCGAAGAAGTTCCATCAGGAGGCTCAGGGAAGGCGGCCCGAAGAAGGAATGAGGGAGAAATCGGCGCCGATCCAGATTCACTCGAGGGAGAAAGGTCCCAAGCTTTCTGAAGTCGAAGCGTGGATGAAGGAAAGGATTCAGCCTTTACAGGAAAGCGCTTCCAAGGTCCGACGGGAGTTTCGGCTCAATCCACAGGGGGGGGTACCGGGGGAGGAGCGCCTTCAGGTTTACGCGAGCGGCTATTTTGCACGGATCGAGGGAGGTCTCGCGGAAGTTTACGAGGCGGTTCGCCAGGTGGTGGGAGTCGAAGCCTTCCACCAATTGTCGCACGAATATGCCTTTCGGTATCCTTCTCATGATTACAATCTGAGTTTCGTGGGAAGACACCTGCCGGAATTCTTGCGAATCTCTTCTTTAAAAGAAAAGTTCCCCTTTCTTCCGGACCTCGCGGCCTTGGAGTGGCGGATTGCAGAAGCCTTTCACGCCTTCGAGGAGCCGCCGCTTGATCCCACGAAAATGGGCGAGATCCCTCTCGAGGAGTGGGAGAGAACCCAGATTGTTTTTCAACCGTCAGTCGCCTTGGTGGAGTCGCGCTGGCCGATTCTTGATCTTTGGGATGAGAGGCGGAAGTCTCCCGAGATTTCCCGAGGAAAAATCGAAATTCGTCCGCAAAAGGTGCTGGTGCGAAGAAAAGAAATTCAGGTCTGGTGCGAGTCTCTGGATGAAGCCCAGTTCCTGGCCCTGGGAGGCCTCCTTTCAGGGAAGAGCCTCGGCTCTGTGTGTGAGGAGCTTGTCGCAAAAGTCGACGGGGAAGCGCCACCGGTCGAAGAATGGTTCTCTCGTTGGGTCCGGGACGGCTTGATCATTCGCACGATCTCGCCTTTGCTGTCGCCCCGCTGACGTTCTTTTAGCCTTCCTCGAGCCAGAGGCCCGATCCAGGAAAAATCCGGATTCATTGGCTAAACTATGACTAGGGGGGTGAATGAAGGATGCTGAGAGCCGTGGGCTTGGTCCTTCTCGGTCTGGGAGCCGCAATGGCCGGAGTTCTAATCGCATTGACTCCTTTTCTCAATATTTTCCTGGGGTGGTGGCTTTCCCCGATTTTGGTGGTGGTTGGCATTGCCACGATGCTTGAGGGGGTTTCGATCGAAGCTTGGGAGGTCTTGAAAAAGGGACTCCGCTCCGCAGTTTGTCTCCTCTTTCGGGAGGAGGAGCAGGGACGTCCGAGCTTCCACCATCGGATCGTGAATGAGAGGCTTTGGAAACTCCTCGGCGGCGGGAGCTGCCGCCCCAGACCGGCCAAAGAAAGAGACACGCGAGCAATCCAATGACGAGAGAACCCTCCGCTACCTCGGCAGGAGCGGCTCCCCAGCGGGGTTTCGTGGGGGGCCTGATCGAGATTTTCGCACTCGCCGTCATTTACTACCTGACAGCCCGGGTCGGCCTCCTCCTTGCTTTTGAAAGAACCAATGCCTCTCCGGTCTGGCCCCCTGCAGGGATTGCATTCGCCGTTCTGCTTCTCCGGGGTTACCGGGTCTGGCCGGGTATCTTTATCGGCGCGTTTGCAGCAAATTTTGTCGTTTTCCTTCAAAGTCAGTTGGCGGATCTCGTTACCCTCGGACTGATTTCAGGATTGATCGGGGTCGGAAATACCTTAGAGGCGGTTCTGGGCAGGTTTCTCTACCGTCTTTTCATTTCTTCAGAGAGCCCTCTCGATCGTGCCCAAGACGTCTTTACGTTCACGATGACTGCGCTGATTATGTCCGTCGTGAGCGCATCGTTGGGTGCCACGGGTCTTTGCGTCGCAGGAATGGTTGCGTGGCCCGTTTACCCAATCGTCTGGTTTACCTGGTGGCTGGGGGATGTGTCCGGTGTGCTCGTGGTGACCCCCTTTATTTTGGCCTGGGTCAGGACGCCTCGGATCAGATTACCTCAGCAGAGGTTCGTGGAGGTTGCCATTCTTTTTATCCTGCTTGCATTGGCCACGCGGATCACGCTCGGAAAATGGTTTCTGATCCGTCCGATCGATTATCCGCTTGCCTTTCTTTTGATCCCCTTTCTCTTGTGGACCACCTTTCGATTCGGGCATCGAGCGACGGTGACGGCCGTGATGCTGGTCTCGGGAATTGCGATCTGGCAGACGATTCAAGGCTTCGGGCCGTTTGTCAGAGAGTCGGTCAATCGGTCGCTTCTCTTGCTTCAAGGCTTCGTGGGGGTGGTGACGGTGACGACGCTCGCGATTGTCGGCGCAGTAACCGAGCGCAGGCGGGTCGAGGACGAGCTTCGCAAGGCCCGTGACGAACTCGATTTTCGTGTCAGGGAACGAACGGCAGAGCTTGTCCAGACCAACAAATCGCTTGAAGCAGAAATCGGTCAAAGGCGGCAGGCGGTAGAGGCGCTCGGGGTAAGTGAGGAAAGGTTCCGTGCGGTTGTGGAGACCGCTCAGGACGGAGTGATTTCGGCAGACGCGAAGGGGAACATCATTTACTTTAATCCTGCCGCTGAACGGATCTTCGGCTATCCCTCGAGCGAGGTGATTGGGAAGCCCTTGACCTTCCTGATGCCGGAGCGATTTCATGGGCGTCACCGCGAGGGACTTGCGAGATACCTTTCAACGGGGGAGGCGCACGTCGTCGGGAAAACTGTGGAGTTGGCGGGTCGGCGGAAAGAGGGAAGCGAATTTCCGCTGGAGCTTTCCCTTGCGAGCTGGAAGATTGGCGAAGCAGTTTATTTTACCGGCATCGTCCGAGATATCACTGAGAGAAATAAGGCCGAGAGGGCGGTCCGGGAGAGTGAACGGCGATTTTTTGATCTTTTTGAAGGAGCACCTGACCCGATCATCATTTTGGATCTTTTGGGGCGCGTGCAGTCGATCAACCCTGCGGCCGAGCAGATCTCAGGATATCAGGCGGATGAACTCGTGGGGAAACATTTCGCCACAGCGGGGGTCCTCATGACCGAAGCGCTTCCCGTTGCCTTGAGGGAGTTCGCCCTCGTCGTGTCCGGCAAGCAACGGACGACCTTCGAACTCGAAATGATCCGCAAGGACGGGTCCGCTTTCACGGTGGAGGCCAACCCGCGGCTCATTCGGCGCGAAGGGAAGGCGACAGGGGTTCAGGTGATCTTTCGCGACGTCACCGAGCGAAAGCGGGATCAGTCGGCTTTGGTGCAGAAGACCGGGGAACTTGCCCGGACGAAGGCGGAACGGGAGCAGTTGGAACTTTTTGCCTTCGTCGCCTCACACGATTTGCAGGAGCCACTTCAGAAGATCATCGCCTTTGGCGATCTTTTGAGGGAACAGGGGATGAAAGCGCTCGGAAGCAAGCCGCGTAGTTACATTGAAAGAATGCAAAACGCAGCGACGCGAATGAGCGAACTCATCGAAAGTCTGCTTCAATTTTCCCGTGTGACAGCCGCTCGAGAGGTGTTAGGGCCCGTGAATCTGGAGCGTGTCGTGAACGAAGCCTTGTCGGATCTGGAACTTAAAATCGCCGCTTCGGGCACCCAGGTCGAGATCGGTTCACTTCCGACCATTGTGGCAGACCGGCCGCAGATGCAACTCCTTTTCCAGAACCTGATCGCCAACGCGATCAAATTCAGGAATAAGGATGAAACGCCCCGGATTTCAATCCAGGGTGAGTCTTTGGACGAGCAGTTTGTTGAAATTACCGTCAAGGACAATGGGATCGGCTTTGACGAAAAGTATCTGGACCGTGTCTTCAAGCCGTTTGAGCGTCTTCACACCCAGGGGGAGTACGAGGGGAGTGGTATGGGTCTTGCTATTTGTCAGAGGATTGTAGTCCGGCACGGAGGGCGGATCTTCGCTCGCAGCGCTCCTGGCAAGGGGTCCACTTTCATCATCACGTTGCCGGTTTCCCAATGAGGGGGTGGAAGCAATGAAGGAAAAGAGGCCGGTGATCCTGATCGCGGAGGACGACGAAGACTTTCTTTTTCTCATTAAGGAAGCTTTCCAGCGGGTGGAACCCGCTCCCGACCTCCACACCGTGGCGGACGGCGAGGAAATGATGGACTACCTCCTCAGGCGGGGAAACTACCAGAATCCGGATGAGACCCCCCGTCCCGGCATTGTTCTTTTGGATCTAAACATGCCGAAAAAAGACGGGCGCGAAGCGCTGAAAGAAATCAAGTCGCATCCCGAACTGAAGCAAATTCCCATTGTGGTGCTGACGACTTCACGGGACGCAAGAGACGTGGTTCGGTGTTATGATCTGGGGGCAAACTCCTTTATTCGAAAGCCGGTGGGGTTCAGCCGGCTGGTGGATCTGGTCAAGACCCTTCAGGAATACTGGTTTCGAACGGGAGAGCTTCCGAGCGTCGAGGAGGCTCACCAGAGAGCGCCCGGGGCGATTTGATCCGGTTGATCGAGCGTGCTAAATTTAAAAAGGGTAGAGTATGACCAGGCAAAAGAAGCGAAAGATCTTGGTGATCGATGATGATCCCGAGATCGCTGAGATTATTGAAGCAGTGCTGAAAGAACACAACTACGAGGTCGTGTCCGTTCAGGACGGAATCCGTGGGATCGAGACCACAAACCAGCAAGATTTTCATCTGATTCTTCTCGACCTTCGGATGCCGCTTTTTTCTGGATTCTGGATCTGCAATGCCTTCCGCCAAAGACCGAAGACGCGGAACGTTCCTATCGTATTCGTTTCTGGAGTTACTGACGAGGAGGATATTCAAAAAGCCCGCGAGCTTGGGGCGAAAGCCTATATCAAAAAGCCCTTCCGGGCGCAGGAACTTCTCGAAGTCGTTGAGAAGACTATTTCTTAACCTTGTAGCGGAACTGTTCCTTCTCGGTTGACCCTTCCATAGCGAGCGTAGACGCCAAACCCTGCATTGCCACCTGGGTGATTTCGTCGAAATAATCGGTCCCGACAAACTGCTGGTGTCGGGTCGCTTCATAACCTGCTCCCTCGGCTCCGAATTCCGCCTCCTGAAGCTTGGAATAGGCCGCCATTCCCCCAGTTTTGTAATCTTTCGCGAGCATAAACATGCTGTAGTTGAGCGCGTGGAAGCCCGACAGGGTGACGAACTGAAATTTGTAACCCATTCCTCCCAATTCATTCTGGAATTTCGCGATCGTGCTGTCGTCGAGATTCGATTTCCAGTTAAAAGAGGGGGAACAGTTGTAAGCTAACAGCTTGCCGGGGTACTTCTTATGAATCGCTTGGGCAAAGGTTTTTGCTTCGTAAAGATCGGGGTGTGAGGTTTCAAACCACAAAAGATCAGCGAAGGGGGCGTAGGCAAGGGCTCGCGCAATCGCCTGGTCAAGGCCCATTTTGACGTGATAGAAACCTTCATGGGTTCTCTCGCCGTCTTTAAGAATGAACGGATGGTCGTAGGGATCGATGTCACTTGTGAGAAGTGAGGCGCTGTGGGCGTCCGTTCGGGCAATGAGAAGGGTGTCGACACCGGAAACGTCTGCTGCAAGCCGGGCGGCCACGAGCTTCGTGATGAAGTCGCGTGTCGGGACGAGGACTTTCCCGCCGAGGTGCCCGCACTTTTTGACAGAGGCGAGCTGATCTTCAAAGTGGACCCCGGCCGCCCCCTCCTCAATCATATCTTTCATGATCTCAAAGGCGTGAAGCGGCCCGCCAAAGCCGGCCTCCGCGTCAGCCACCAGCGGTGCCATCCAATAGGTGTTGTCGTCTCCCTTGAGATGGTGGATCTGATCGGCCCGCATCAAGGAATTATTGATCCGTTTAATCAAATAGGGGACGCTGTCGGAAGGGTAAAGGCTCTGATCGGGGTACATCCGGAGCGCATTGTTCATATCCGCAGCGACCTGCCAGCCGCTCACGTAGATCGCTTTCAGCCCCGCCTTGACCTGCTGGATCGCCTGATTTCCTGTGAGGGCGCTCAGGACGTGGACATATTTCTCTTCCGCGAGGAGCTTCCAGAGGCGGTGCGATCCCGCCTTGGCGAGGGAATATTCGCGGTGGACCGTTCCCTTGAGCCGGTAAACGTCTTCCGCCTTGTAAGGTCGCGTGATCCCCTTCCAGCGGGATGAAGTTTTCCACTCTTTTTCGAGCTCGTGAATGAATTCTGTCTTTGCCATCTTTCCTCCCTCCTTGAGGCGATAGCCTCAGGATCCGTTAGTCGAGATAATCGTAAGCCGCAAGCGTCAGAAACTCCGGACACTCCGGCTGGGTCATCATTTCTTCGAAAAGTTTCGAAGCCAAATCGAACTTCCCTTGGCCGTAACGTTCGGGGCCGACCAGTGTTCGGATGTTTTGAAGTTCATCATGGGTGAGTCTTTTCACAAGTTCGGCGGTGACCGACTCGCCATTCGACAGCCTGGCCCGATGATGAACCCACTGCCAGATTTGAGTCCGCGAAATTTCCGCCGTAGCAGCGTCTTCCATCAGGTGATAAAGGGGAACGCAGCCCGCTCCCCGGAGCCAGGCTTCGAGGTAAAGAATACCGACATTAATATTGGTCCGGAGCCCCTTTTCTGTGATTTCTCCCTGGGGAATCGCCAAAAGGTCCTTGGCCGTGATCTGAACGTCGTCTCGTTTAACTTCGAGCTGGTGTGGCCCTTTGACGTATTGATCGAAAATTTGCTTTGCCACCGGAACGAGCCCCGGGTGAGCGACCCAGGTTCCGTCGTGGCCCGCCTTGGCCTCCCTTAATTTGTCCTGTCTTACCTTTTCGAGGGCCGCCTCATTGGCAGCCGGGTCCTCCTTAATCGGAATCTGCGCCGCCATTCCTCCCATCGCGTGAATTCCCCGGCGGTGACACGTTTTGATCAGGAGTTCCACGTAGGCCTTGAGAAACGCCTTGTCCATTGTGACCTGGGCCCGGTCGGGGATGAGAAAGTCGGGGTGGTTTCTGAATTTTTTAATGAAGCTAAAAATATAGTCCCACCGGCCGCAGTTGAGGCCGGAGGAATGATCACGAAGTTCATACAAGATTTCGTCCATTTCAAAAGCGGCGAGAATCGTCTCGATCAGGACGGTGGCGCGAATCGTGCCGCGGGGAATCCCGAGCCGGTCTTGGGAGAAATTGAAGACATCATTCCAAAGCCGGGCCTCAAGGTGACTTTCCATTTTTGGAAGGTAAAAATAAGGACCGGTCCCTTTACGGATCAGGGTCTTCGCGTTGTGGAAGAAGGAGAGTCCGAAGTCAAAGAGGGAAGCAGACACCGGTTTCCCGTCGACCAAAAGATGTTTCTCGACGAGGTGCCAGCCGCGCGGCCTGACGACGAGCGTGGCAATCTTGGGATTGAGGGAGTAACTCTTTCCTTCGGGGCTTGTGTAGGTAATCGTTCCGTTGATCGCGTCTCTCAGGTTGATCTGTCCCTGAAGGGTGCCGAGCCAGGTGGGGGAATGGGAATCCTCGAAATCGGCCATAAAAACGTCCGCACCAGAATTGAAGGCATTGATGGCCATTTTTCGCTCGAGAGGGCCTGTGATCTCGACCTTGCGGCAGAGAAGGTCTTTCGGGATCGGGGCGACCTTCCAGTCGGATTCGCGGATCTCACGGGTCTCAGGGAGAAAATCGGGCAATTGGCCGCCGTCGATTTCGCGCTGTCTTTCTTTCCGCTTTTCGAGGAGCTTGAGGCGGGTCGGTCCGAATCTTCTTTCGAGTTCAGCGACGAAGCCAAGCGCTTCAGGGGTGAGGATCGGGGCGAATTCTTTGGCGGCTCCGCCCTTGAGGTCGACGCCTTCCAGAGTTGACGTGTGCTTGACCTCGGGATGAGCTCCCTTATTCACAAGCGTTATCCTTTTGGTTACCCGCTTACGTATAAGTATATACGATATAAAAGATAAAGATATTTAGTCCGGCAACCGGCGAACGGGCAGGTGTGAAGAGAAGAAAGCCAGGTAAGACGGGTTGACATTTAGATGTAATGCTCCCCAAATTTCAAGGGGTCGCTAACTGAGTTATGTGGCTTTGTTGGTATTCAGGTTCAGATCGGTTCGGTGGTTTATAGTCCAGGGTTGAGTGAAGATAATGCCCGTTTTGGCGATCAATCCAGAAAGCAAGCTCGGTAGCAAGCTCAACTTGTCAGAATTGAGGGTTATGTCCCCAGGATTCTCCCTCGCGCAAAGACTTTATTAATCACTCAAAGAACTTTCCCCGCCCTGTCGCGTAAAGAGAATCCTAAAAGGGAACAGGTGAATTTCGACATTTTATTTGCCGTTGCCTTCTTACTTTAATCGAAGAACGAAAAATGTAATCGCTCTCCCTTGCAGATTCCAGAGGAAGAGGTAGTATTCTTTGTAGGACAATGAGAGGCAGACAAAAGGCCGATAACCGAAAAAGGGCCAACCGTGAGGCAAGGAAGTAAAAGAGAATCCGAAAAGAAGATATCAGGAGGAGGGCGGGCGATGAAATCCTCTACGAAAGGTTTGTTTTTTCCGATTCTACTGATCTTACTGGCTTGTGCACCCACCAGAAGTTATGCAGCATCTAATGTATATGAACTTACGCTCGCCAACAGCAGCGTTCTCGCTACTTTTCCCAACGACGGTACGGTCTATGGGCTGGTGACTGCCGAGAAGACCGGTTCCAATACATTCACGGTGACTTTTGCGACGACTCCTGCCTTGAACACCCTATATGGAGGGACACCTCCTCTTCACACCGTTGGAGCTAATCTTACTGGTGATTTGGGTCTCCTGACCGTGAATGTCGGGACAGGTTATAAGGATGTGGGCCCTAAAAACTTGAATGGTTTTGACGTCTTCGAGGAAGTTGCACAGCAGAAAACGGGTAATAGCGGCACAAATCCGGCGGTTTGGACTGTAACTACAACCAATGCAATTTCAGAAACTTTTACAGACTTTTTGACAACGAATGATGACGGCCGTCACGCCGTAATACACCCCATAAATAACGTTAATACCGGCATCACCGGCCATTTCACCGACGGGCAGGGCTCTACGGTAATCCCCGAACTTCCGGCGGGATCGCTCCCAATTTTGGGCTCTCTTTTGAGCAGCGTTATTTTCTGGCTTCGACGGAGATTTTCTCACGCTTAATTTTAGGAAACCGTGAAAACGCCTCTTTCATCCTGCCTGTGCAGCACTCCTTATGTTGCCGAAAATGTGATATTGCTTTGACGATGAGCCGTCATGGCTAAATTCTCGCCTCTCAAGTGATTGCTTGTGTGTTTTCTCGTGCCTTACAGAGAAGGAGTGCTGCTGCGTTGCGCGATTCAGTTGCGATTTCACATAGGGGCAAAGATACGTTAAAGGCGTTTGAGGCACAAATGGCGGTCTGAGAAATAAGCGGTGGATGCAGCGATGAAACTTACGTTCCACAAGAAAGATATCGCTTTATTGACGATTATCCTAGTTCTCTTAATTTGGGTAATCCGCTTGAACTTTTCGGGGGGGACGAGACCGTCACCCCCGCCAGCCTCTGCACCGAAAAGCGAAGTCCCGCTTGGAATTTTGAGCTCTCTGGACATTTTGGACCGCTTATCAACAGCCCCTTCGCCCGTCGAAACGCCGCCAGCTTTGGACGTCCAGAAGGCAAAGGACGGACTTCACACCGAGTATTACAGACATGGAGCGCCCAAGTTCCAGGCCGAGGTCAAAGACGGAAATCTTCACGGGGTTCGGAAATGGTTTTCTGAAAGCGGAAATCTGCTTCGGGAGGATACGTTTGAACACGGGGTTCTGCAAGGCATAAGCCGTATCTATCAACCTGAGCAGTTGGACAAGCTTTGGCGGGAAGAAAGTTATCGAGATGGAAGGCAGGAAGGCGTAACGAAAGTTTACTCGAAGGAGGGAAAATTGCAATTCGAGGTCTTATTCCAAAAAGGAGAGCCTCTTGAGCGAAAGATTTATGGGCCGGATAAAAAGCTCCAGGCCCTACAGCCGATTCGAGGCGGAAGGATCCACGGACTCACAAAAATCTTTGATCCCTCCGGGAGCTTGCGGGCAGAAGTCCTTTATGATAGGGGAACTGCTTTAGAGCACAAAGAGTATTATCCGAGCGGAAAATTATACAGCCAATGTGCCTTGCGGGAGGATAAACCCCACGGTGAGGTTCGAGCCTACCATGAGACAGGTGAAATGATGGCGAAAATTCATTATGAAGAAGGCACAATTGTGGATCGAGAAGTACAAAGCTTTTATCCAAAAGGTGAACGGATGGCGGAATTAACTTTCGACGACAAGGGACAACTGGTTCAACGTAAAACGTACTTTCAAGATGGCAAGCTTCGGTCGGAAGAAAATTTTAAGGAGGGGCGGCCTGAAGGCCTTCTAAAGGCTTATCACCCGTCGGGCCAGATCATGAGCGATCTTTATTTTAAAAATGCAGTGCCCACGGGGATGGTCAGGCAGTTCTATGAAACCGGCGAATTATCGGGAGAAGTCATGGTCGAGGACGGAAAGGAAGTCTATCGGAAATCGTTTTATCCGGACGGACCATTAAAGTCGGAGTTTCAATTCAAGGATGGCAAACTCCACGGAATAGCCCGAGATTATTGGAAAGATGGAACGATTGTCTCGGATATTGTCTATGATCAGGGGGTCCCCACAGGGGTTGTGCGGCAACTTTCTGAGACTGGAGTCACGATGGTCGAAGTCCAGGTGGATAAAGGAGTGGTTCTTTCTCGAAAGATTTATGATCCGAGTGGGAAACTTAAATCGGAAGAACCCCTCAATCATAAAATTGAGCCTCAGCACTTGGGGGTCAAGAACTAACCCACATTGGTGACGGTTCGGCCTCTAACCCCCCACGGTGGCGGGCGTCCGGTTTGAAGAAGGTTGGGACTGCTCAAAAGTTTTGGACACCAAGGCCTTTTCTTCTTGATGAAAGGGAAATTTCTAATTCCTACAACTCATTGCGGGGCAAAGAGAAAAAGTTGGGGTGAGCGACGGGAATTGAACCCGCAACCCCCAGATCCACAATCTGGTGCTCTAACCAGGTTGAGCTACGCTCACCACGAAGGGGAAGCTGAATGATCTCCTAACCGCTTATGCGGAGGCCGATTATAGGCGATCACCCCTCTTTTTTCTATTGTCAATTCTAAGCAGACGGAGGTATACTTTCTTTGCCTCGTACTTTATAGTTTGGTTCTTAAGAAAACCTAAGGTCGCCAGTCCATCAAGACAGGTCCTTAAAACAAACGAGAAGAGTCTCCCATGAGGAGAAAAACCGAGAAAAAAGAGGTATCTCGCTCAAAAGTCTCGACAGGGAAGCGTTCCCCTGCGAAGGCTTCTCGTGTCACAAGGACGCGCTCGTCCCGTCTTCCTAGTCGAGTTCCATCGGAATCCCCAAGAGCCGGTTCTCCACTCCAAGTCCCGCCGCAAGTGATCACGCGAATGGAGGAGATCCTTCCGAGTGATCTCCCTTTTTCCTACGGGGAAACGAAGCTGGTCCTTCTTGTTCGTGATCCTTACTGGGGCTATAGCTACTGGGATTTTTCCGGCGAAACCTGGAATTGGGTTCAAGGAAAACTTCGGGAAGATTCGTCTCTCAAACCGATTTTACGGGTTCACGACCTCGACGCCAAACGCTCTTATGACCTTCTGGTTTCACTCGAGGCGAAGAACTGGTACGTCCACCTGGGGACGCCGGATCACCGGTATGTGGCGGAACTCGGGATCGGCGACGGAAATTCGAAATTTTACCTCATTGCCCGGTCAAACGAAGTGCGCACTCCGCGCGACACGCCCTCGGATGTCATTGATCCCAACTGGAGCGACCGAGACTTCGATGAAATCTACCGACTTTCGGGAGGGGGACAGGCGGGGCTGAGTTCGCCGGGGTCAATTTTCTTCCCCCGAAAGACATAGTCAGGCGCTTTGCTCGGCTCACCTTCTCTCCCATGAAAAAAGGTTACCTTCTTTTCGTTCTCCACGCCCACCTTCCCTTCGTGAGGCATCCCGAACACGAAGATTTCCTGGAAGAACGGTGGTTCTTTGAGGCGATCACCGAGACCTATGTTCCCCTGATCGATCTTTTCGACCGGCTCGCCTGGGAAGGGGTCCCTTTCCGGATCACGATGTCAGTCACCCCGCCCCTGGCATCAATGTTTGCCGACCCTCTTCTTCAAGAACGATACGTAAGGCATCTCGATAAACTGATTGAACTTTCGGAAAAGGAGATCGAACGGACCCGCTCGGACTCACGCTTTCAGGCGCTCGCGTACCACTATCACGATCATTTCCTCAAGGTGCGGGACATCTTCGTGAATCGATACGGGAGAAATCTTCTTCACGCCTTCCGAAAACATCTGGAGGCGGGCTCTCTGGAGATTGTCACCTGCGGGGCCACGCACGGATTTTTACCGCTCATGCGGACCGTTCCGGCGTCAATCCGGGCGCAGGTGAAGATTGCGTGCGATCATTACGAGTCGAGCTTCGGCCGGCGGCCCAAGGGGATCTGGCTCCCGGAGTGCGGCTATTATCCGGGCGATGACGAGATTCTCAAGGAAAACGGTCTTCAATATTTCTTTGTCGACAACCACGGAATTCTTCACGGGACGCCGCGGCCCAAGTACGGTGTCTTTGCCCCGCTTTCCTGCCCCTCGGGAGTCGCTGCGTTTGGAAGGGACGTAGAAAGTTCGAAACAGGTCTGGAGTGCGGAGGAGGGGTACCCGGGAGATTTTTGGTACCGCGAGTTCTACCGCGACATCGGATTCGATCTCGATTTTGACTATATCCGCCCCTACATTCATCCGGACGGAATTCGGCTCATGACCGGAATGAAGTATTGCCGAATCACGGGGAGGAGCGATTGGAAAGAACCTTATGAGCCCGAACGGGCGCGCGCTCGGGTGGAGGAGCACGCCGGGAATTTCATGTACAATCGTGAGCAGCAGGTGGAGTTTCTCCTTCAGCGAATGGGAAGGAAGCCGGTGATCGTGGCGCCCTACGATGCCGAACTCTTCGGACACTGGTGGTATGAAGGGCCGATGTTTCTTGAGCAGCTGATCCGTAAGGTCTCACAACATTCGGAAGTCCTCGAGCTTACGACCGGCCCCGAATATTTGGCACAAAATCCGATGAATCAGCCGGCCACCCCCTCCTATTCAAGCTGGGGCTGGAAGGGCTACTCCGAGGTCTGGCTCGAGGGGTCGAACGACTGGATCTACCGGCACCTACACCAGTCTTCGGAACGGATGCACGAAATGGCAAAGCGTTTTTCGAGCGCGAATGGGACCACTCAGCGGACCCTCAATCAAATGGCTCGGGAGCTTCTCCTGGCCGAATCGAGCGACTGGGCCTTCATGATGAAGACCCGGACCACCGTCGAATATGCGGTTCAGCGAACCCGGGAACATCTCCTCAATTTCCTCAAGCTCTATCACAACCTCCAGCGGGGACGGGTCGACGAGACCCTGCTCGGCGAGCTGGAGAGCAAGAATTGCATCTTCCCCCAGATCGATTTTCACGTGTATGCTTAGAAATACGGGAGCGGGATTAGCCCGCTCCTGTATTAAAGGGGCCTCGTCCGAATGCCGATATCAGAACTCGCGAAGGTGATTTCGAGGAATGCTGAGACCGTGAAAAAGACACTGACGCTCGTTCTGATTCTTGCCGTGCTCACCGGGATGATCGCCCCGGCCAATCCGCTTCTCGCTGCACCGGCCTATCGGGCTTTGCCGATCTCAGCCCCGTCGGCCCTTCTCCTGGATGCCGGAACTCACCGTGTCATTTATGCTAAGTCGCCCCACCTCCGGAGAGCCCCTGCAAGCACGACCAAGGTGATGACGGCGATTGTGGTCTTGGACCGGATCCCTTTAAACCGGGTGGTCCGAATCCCGAGCTGGGTGAAATCGATCGAACCTTCCAAAGCTCACCTTCGTCCGGGAGAGCGCTTCCGGGTCCGCGACCTCCTTCACGCGACTTTAATCAGTTCTGCCAATGACGCCGCCGAAGTGCTGGCCGTGGCGGCTGCCGGTTCGAAGGCTCGATTTGCCCAGTGGATGAATGAAAAAGCGCGCCGAATCGGATGCCGAAACACCCATTTCGTGAGAGCGAGCGGACTTCCCGCGGCAAACCAATACACCACCTCCTACGACCTGGCCCTCATTATGCAGGAAGCGAGGAAAAATCCTGTTATCGTCGATTCGCTTGGCCGGAAATATCACTCGATCCGGAGCCTGGAAGGAAGAAGAATTGATCTCAAGAACCACAACCGATTGTTGTGGAAGACCGCCCGCACCGTGATCGGAAAAACGGGATACACCCGGAAGGGACGCTACTGTTTTGTGGGAAGAATCAACTGGATGGGAAGAGAAGTTTTGGTGTCGCTTCTTGGAAGCCAGCGTCTCTGGTCGGATTTGAAGGTCCTTTTGGATTATCAATTTGGCGTGGCGATCTACAAGGCCCAGAAGAACCGTTCCCGCTGGTCGCCAGGGCAGGTAAAGGAGATTCAGGCGGCTCTCCAGCGGGCCGGATATTCTCCAGGCCGGGCTGACGGAAAACTCGGTCCGAAGACGATTCGTGCCGTGGAACTCTTCCAAAAGAAGCAAAAGCTTAGACCGGACGGTATCGTCGGTCCAGCCACCTGTAGAAAGCTCGCCCGTTTCGGTCTCCCCAAAAGCTACTGCAGCTGAAGCGCCCGTAAAAAGGTTGCAAGAGCCCCGCACCTCCCTATAATACGAAAACTATGTTTCGCCCCCTCCTCAGACGAGACCTGATTCTCGTACTTTGTTTTCTCTTGCTGATGCCTGCCTGTGGAGCAGAGGAGCCCTCGAGCCCCCCCAAGCCGGAGCCAACATCCCCCCCGGTGGTGGTCTTGGATGATTTCGAAGATGGGGAGTTAAGAAATAGCCTCGGAGGAGACGGCGGAGCGTGGGATACCGACCCGGACGTTCCGGAGACGGAAACCGTGGCCGAAATCGTCGAACTGCCCGGGCCGAAGGAATCGCAATTTGCTCTTAAACTGAGTTACAACGTTGACTGTGCGGAATTCTGCCAAAATGGCTACTGGAACCGCCTGATGTATTTCGACGCCTCCGAATACGACCATTTCGAGTTTGATGTGAAGGGGGATCCGGAGGCCGGATTCACGGACGTCTTCAAGATTGAGATGAAAAAATATAAAGACAAGGAGAAGACCGAAGTCATCAAAGGAACCGCGGAGATTTCCGTCACCAGCGATTGGAAGGCCGTTTCGATCCCCCTTAATCGAATGACCGGGCTTTACGACTTTTCGAATCCCGAAGTGTGGAAAGACACCTCGCTGAGCCGAAAGGAACTCTTTGAGTTCGTCGTCGTGTTTTTCAATCGCCACGTTACGAAAAAGCAGGGGGCGATCTACCTCGACAACGTCCGTTTTGTGAGGACCGGAGAGGCGGGACCGACGCCTGTCGATTTTCCCCCACGGAAAGGGGAGAAAACCCCGGTCAAGATCGAGGGAGTGGAGTTTACAAAATTTCTCATTGGACGGCTGAAAGGGTTTCCGAAAGAAGTGTTGGTGAAAAAGACGTTTCCTCAGGATGACCGGGCATTTCTCCTGGAAGTGGCGAAGGACACGTGGCGATTCTTTGACGAGATCGTGGATAAGGACCACGCGCTTCCCTTGGACACGATTCAGTTGGGAAAGGAACAGGCGGTGGATGAGACGACCTGGGTGGGGGATTACACGAATGTGACGAATATCGGTCTCTATTTGATGGTCCTGGTCTCGGCCTACGACCTCGGCTTTATCGCGAAGGAAGAAGCGATTGCGAGGATTGAGAAAACGATTACGACCCTTGAGAAACTCGAAGCGCACTCGAGCGGGTTTCTCTACAACTATTACGACACGACGACGGCCGAGCGGACGAGTTACTTCGTTTCCTTGGTCGACTGCGGCTGGCTCGCCTCCGGGCTTTATGTGGCGAAGAACGCCTTTCCCGAAGCCCTGAGCACGAGGATCGATCAAATGCTCGCCAAGGGAAAGTTCTCTTTCTTCTACGACCCCGTGGAGCGGCAGATGTGGCACGGGTTTTACGAGAATCTGGGCGTTTACTCGGATTACCACTATGGGCCCCTTTACTCCGAGCCGAGGGCGATCAGCTATATGGCGATTGCGCGGGGGGAGGCACCCAGAGAACACTGGTTTATGGGTCTGGTGCGGACCTTTCCTGAGAATTACAGCTGGCAGGGACAGGAACCGATCAATCGCGTTGAACGGACGTCCCTGGGTTTTACTTACTTGGGCGGCCATTATGAATGGAAGGAATTGAAATATGTTCCGAGCTGGGGCGGATCGGCCTTCGAAGCTCTGATGCCTACGCTCGTCTTGGATGAGAAAGGGCTGGCTCCGAAAGGTTTGGGCCTGAATGACGCACGACACGCTCAGGGACAGATTCGTTACGCGCTTGAAGAACTGGGGTACCCTGTTTGGGGAATGTCTCCGAGCTCCGTTCCGGAAGGGGGCTATTCAGAATATGGAGCGACGCCCTTTGGGAGCAAAGGGTACAAGGCGGGAGTGGTAACGCCCCACGCCAGTGTCCTTGCCCTTGAGTTCGCTCCGAAAGAAGTAGTCGCCAATCTCCGGAAATTGATTGAGCTCTACGATATTTACGGGGAATACGGCTTTTATGATGCCGTCACCGTGGAAACAGGCCTTGTGGCTCGAAAGTACCTTGCACTCGACCAAGGAATGATTTTCGTTGCGATCAATAATTACCTGAATGACGGCGCCATTCGGAAACGTTTCCACGCCGATCCGGTGATAAAAGCGGCCGAAGAGATTCTGAGCGCTGAAGATTTCGGCATTGAAGAGACGAAGGCCGCTCTCACCGGCTGATTCGGAATGGTGAGGGACGTTGTCTCTTCGCTTCAAAGCGGAATTTATAGCTTTCCCCATTTTTCCCCCCACGCCCTTGCGGCATTCTCCAACCGGGAATTTGACGCCTCAAAAGATCTTCCATCTTACCTAGAGAAGCTTGAGATCGGCCCCGAGCGATTTGCCACAGTGAATCAGGTCCACGGGAGTGGGATCGTCCTGGCTTCGGAGGAGAGAAAAGGGGAATTGGATGAGGGGGACGCCCTCGTTACTAACCGAAGGAATCTTGCCTTGGTGATCCGGACGGCCGACTGTGTCCCGCTTTTTCTTTTGGATGATAAGACGCGGTCGATCGGTTTGGTCCACGTCGGCTGGAAAGGGGCAAGGAAGGGAATCGTCCGTCAGACGGTTGAGGAGCTCAATCGGAAGTTTGGGGTAGAGGCATCGACTCTAGAAGCGGCTATTGGACCGGCGATTCGAGCGTGTTGTTACGAAGTGGGAGAGGAATTCGAAGCTTACTTTCCGGGGTTCGTGAGGAGGAGAGAAGGTCGGCGTGTTTTTGATTTGGCGGGCTGGGTGAAGAGGGAACTGCGTGAGGTCGGCTTGCCGGAACATTCCGTGAGCGATTCGAACCTTTGCACCGCCTGCTCGACCGGCCGTTTTTTTTCGGCGCGCCGTGAAGGCCAAGAAACGGGAAGGATGCTCTCGGTCCTTATGTTAAAATAAGGTTCGAAAACAGGAAGGAATACAAAGTTAATGATGATTCAGGCAACGAAAATACGCCGGGGAATGGCGCTCCTTATGGAGAAAGAAATTCAAATTGTGATCGACCAGAGGCATTACACGCCTGGGAACAAGCGGGGTTTTGTCCAAGTCACGATTCGGAATATGAAAACGGGGAAGATCGTCCAAACGAGGTTTGCTTCCGAAGACAAAGTGGAGTTGGCCGCCTTGGAAGCGCGGCCGGTGCAGTATCTTTACAGTGACGAGACGGGCTCCCATTTCATGGACCTTCAGGACTATCACAATTTCCCTCTGAGCAAGGAGGCGGTGGGGGACAGCAAGAATTATCTTAAGGACAATATGGAATTGGATGTCCTCTTTCATGAAGGAAAGCCGGTGGAGCTTCAGCTCCCCAAGACCGTGGTGCTCAAGGTCACCGAATCGCCGTCGTGGGTCAAGGGGGACTCTGTCACAAACAACATGAAGCCCGCCGTTTGTGAAACCGGCCTGAAGGTTCAGGTGCCGATCTTTATCGATGCCGGGACCGAAATTCTCGTCAACACGGAAACCGGCGAATACATCAGCCGGGCCTAGGGCGGTTAGCTCATTCGGTTAGAGCGCTGCGCTCACATCGCAGAGGTGACAGGTTCGATTCCTGTACCGCCCACGTTTTCTTAAAAACCTGCCGGGAACAGGATTTGAACCTGCACAGCCTTTCGGCCACTAGACCCTGAATCTAGCGCGTCTGCCAGTTCCGCCATCCCGGCACAAATCTGCAGTCATTTCCGAGAGGAGAGAAATTATTCCGGCTGGGTGCGCTGCTGGCTCGCAAGGACGGCAAAAGCGACATAAGCCGCGGTAATGAGGATCGCGATCAGGGGGTGGATCGGAATGTGGATTCCCGGCAACATCCACGAAGCGAACTGAATGAGGGTGACCGGCGTCAGGGCAAAAAAAGTCAGGTTGAGAATGAAACGGTAGGCAAGCCTCTCCCTGCGGAAGAAATTGATGGCGATTCCGATGAGACTGTAAAGGAGTCCGGCAAAAAGCTTCCAGAAAAAGGCGACGACGAAAAAGAGGAGGAAGACTAGCGCTCCCATAAAGGGTCTTAAGCGGCGCCAAAAGTTATCGATCGTGGGCCCGTCGACCCGCAAGTCCTGCCAGCGCTTTTGCGCGTCCGGCCCCGGAACGAGGCTCTGGATCCGGTACTGATTCTGCCGCGGGTCGCGGTAGGCCACATGAGTTCGCGTGATAAGGATGGCGGCTTTTTCGAGGTCCGCCGACTGGGGAAGATCACTGCCCACATTGAAATAAATGAGCGGGCCCCACTGAGGGTGAGTGAGGAGGACGGGATCTTTGACCCGCATATCGAGTCCGCTCGAAGTGAACACAAGTTCCGGAATATTCGCCTCCATCCACTCGATGAATTGATCGGTTTGGGGAAGGACTTGGATTCGCACCAGAAACGTGCCCCCGATGGCCAAGAGGAGGCTGAGGTAAGCGACGTAAAGAAACCCGAGCCCTTGAGAGAGGGAGAGGAGACGGCGGTAAAACTTCGCGCTAAAAAGGCTCAAGAGGGGTGCCAGCAAAAAGTCAAACATAGGTACCTCAATTATCGGCGAGAATGTGAAAAAATCAACCCCTTTGAGTTGGGAGAGACGCCAGAAGAATTTCCTCGCGGCCGAGTTTGGAAAGGACCCTGAAACGGCCCCGCGAGTCAATCACTGCGGAGTAACCGTGGGGTGTCACGCGGATCAGTTCGCGCCCGGTCTCAAGGGCCCGCAGCTGGTCTTGAATCAAATGGTAGCGGGGAACGGTTGTTTTCGTAAAGTGGCCGGTATTGGAAAGGACAACCAAGAAATCGGCCCCCTTCTTCGCCCAGGTCTTGGAAACCGAAGGGATTGTGTCTTCAAAACACAAGAGGAGTCCCATCTGACCTGCCGGAGTCTTAATGAGGGGAAACTCTTTTCCGAAAAGCTGGCCAATTTCGCGGAACGGGGGGCCTTGAGTGGCTCGGTAGGCCCCGACGAGGCCTTCTTCAGGCGAAAAGACAAGCGCGATGTTGTATCGCCCTCCGATCTCCGGAGAAACCTCCGCCTGGCCCGGTGTATAAGTTCCGAGGACGATGAAAGCTCCGGTCTCCCGGGCGAGTTGATTGAAAAATTCCGGTTCCCGATAGACGTCGGAAAGGAGATTGTACTGGGGAAAAAAAATAAGGGCCGGTTTCGATCGGGCCGCTTCCCTGGCCAGGGCAGCATATTTTTCGCGAATGAGGCCGATATGCTCTTTCCGCCACACATCAGACATTGGGAGATTGGTTTGAATCAAGGCGACGGGAATTTTCCCGGGACTTGGTTGGGCGAGCCTCACGAATCCCCAGGCGGTCGCGGAAAGAACGACGGTGAGCAAGAGGAGGACCATCACCGTGATTTCCTTTCTTTTTTCTCGAAGGGAGAGTGCCAAGGCAGAGTTCATCGAGAGGACGAGGAAGGAGATCAGGGGCATTCCGCCAATTGAGGCAAGTTGAAGGAGGGGGAGCGGCTGATAAAAGGGGATTTCCAAAGGGAGAGCCCCCACGGGAGAGAATTGGAACGGAATCGTGAGCAGGACCCAAAGGGAAGGAGGAATGAAAACCCTGGCCGCGCTTCCCAGGAGTCGGTTCCGAAAAGAAAGGCGACTCTCGGCGAGACTCACCAGTCCGGCGAAGATTCCCCAGGGAAGCGCACAGAGCGGGACCACTTTGAAGAAGATGAAGACGCTATAATAGAAGATCCAATAGAGGGCGAGTGCGTTATAAAGGAGGCCGATCGCGAGGCCGATAAAGGCGTCACGGATCGGCTTTGGGTGGGACCCGATAGAGTAGAGAAGGGGAACAAATGCTACCCAGGCCGCCCAGATGAGACCGATCGGCTGGAGGGTGAGGACGAGGAAAACAGGTGAAGCAAAGGCAAGCGATTTACGCACGCTTTCATTATAGCGGCGCCCCCCGTACGAGTCACTTCCTTCAATGATCGAAACGCGTTATAATTCTTTTGGTTAGACGAATGGCCCTGATTGCCGAGAACCGCCAGGCAAAGCAAAAATACGAGCTCTTTGATAGGTACGAGGCAGGAATTGCCCTGAGAGGATCGGAAGTGAAGTCGATCCGGGAGGGCCGCATTAATCTGAAAGACAGTTTCGTCCGGATTGTCCGGGGGGAAGCTTTTCTCTTTAACTGTCACATCAGCGCTTACTCCCACATTCAGGACATCCGGACTGCCGATCCGGTCCGAATGCGAAAGCTCCTTTTGAGACGGGATGAAATCGAACGGCTCAACGGCCAGCTTTCCCGGAAGGGTCACACGATAGTCCCCCTGTCGGTTTACTTCAAAAAAGGCCTGGCCAAAGTGGAGATTGCGGTGGCAAAAGGGAAACAGGAGTTTGACAAAAGAGAGACAATCCGGCGGAGAATCGCCGAGCGGGAAGCCCAGCGGGCGATCAAGCGCCGGAAATAACTGTTGGGGCTGATTAGTTTCGACAGAGAACGATCTTTGACAGGGGAGCATGCCGAGGTTGTGAGGAGGCCTCGTGAAACACCTCACAAATCAATACAAGCTGACAAACTCAGCTGGCAGAATCGGTCCTTTGGACCGGTTCCTGTTTTCGCAGTCTAGTACTGCGACATCTCTTGGGACTTCGGTCCGTGGGTCTCTTGAGGTGAAAATTAGCGGGCTGCGTTCAGGTCATCGCTTTCGGGTCCTGAACTAAGCGTACGAAGGCTCGGTCCGGAAAATCCTCTCTGCGGGAGTTTCCGGGGCTAAATCAAATCACAGAGTAAGCATGTAGAGCTTCTGTAGAGAGGTTTTCTGGACGCGGGTGCAAGTCCCGCCAGCTCCAGGACTCATACTTCATGAGACGATACAACACGGGTCGACCGGAGATAGACCGGCTCATTTCGGATCTCATCGAAAAGGCCGGGAGCTCCGATGATAAAGAGCTTCTTGAGGAGATGATGGCCACCGTCATTCGTCTGCGGGACGAAGAGGTGGACCGGGGGGATCTCAAAATTATCAACACCACCCTCAAGGAGCTCCGTTACGCCTTCAAAGTCTTTGCACCCTACCAAAGCGTCCGGAAGGTCGCGATTTTCGGTTCCGCGCGGACCCCTCGAACCGCCTCCCTCTACCGTCAGGCGAAGGAGTTTAGCCGCGAGATCACCCAGCGCGGCTGGATGGTGATTACCGGCGGGGCAACCGGTATCATGAATGCGGGCAACGAAGGGGCCGGCCGGGAAAAAAGCTTTGGGGTCAATATTCGCCTTCCCTTTGAGCAGGAGGCCAACCCGGTCATTGCGAAAGACCCGAAGCTCATTAACTTCAAATACTTCTTCACGCGAAAGCTGATCTTTCTCAAGGAGTCAGACGCCACGGTGCTCTTCCCGGGGGGCTTCGGAACCCACGACGAGGGGTTTGAGACCTTGACGCTGGTTCAGACCGGAAAATCGGGTCCTCGTCCGATTGTCTGTATCGATCCTCGGGGAAGCCGTTATTGGTCGAACTGGCGGCGTTTCATCAAAAGCTCCCTTCTTCAGGATCGAATGATCGACCCGCAGGATCTGGACCTCATTACCTTCACTCACGACGTGAAGGAAGCGGCTGACGTTCTCACGGACTTTTACCGGAATTATCATTCAATGCGTTTTGTGGATGAGGTCCTGGTGATCCGAATGCTTCGGCCGCTCTCTGAAAATCTCTTGAACCGGTTGAATCGGGAGTTCCGAAAGGTTATTCATAAAGGAAAAATCGAGCAGGTTCGCAGACCCCTTCCAGGGGAGGAGAATGAGCCCGATACCCACGCGCTTCCTCGCCTGGTTTTCCATTTCAATCGTCGGGATTTCTCCCTCCTAAGAAAGATGATTGAAGTGATCAATGAGGCGGGATAAGCTATCCCACCCGCCAGGGGGCGATTAGCTCAGCTGGTTAGAGCACCTGCCTTACAAGCAGGGGGTCTGAGGTTCGAATCCTCAATCGCCCAGAGAGGCAGATTTAGTTCAAGGGCGCGTAGCTCAATTTGGTTAGAGTATCGGACTGTCGATCCGAGGGTTGCGGGTTCAAGTCCCGTCGCGCCCGTTCTACTTCGAGCCTTCTCCAAAAGTTTCCACCAACCAAAGAAGGCTTGGTGAAGTCTTTTGGCACATGTTAGATTGTAAAGATCAAACAAACTATAATTTGCTTGCTCGTCGGGAGTCTTGCGCGCTGTTTGGAACTATTTCAAGGGGTCAGAAAAGAGACTCTTCCGGTCGTCTTTACAGAGGGGGGATCGTAAGCTAGATTTTGTTACAGAGTGCTTTATCTTTATAGAACGGTTTCGTAACAGACGAGGACAGGTGGAGTTGCGGGGGGTTGGCGCAAAGCACAACACTCAATGATCACATTCCTGAGTCCCGAGCGAAGGGGAGGAAGAACAATCCTTCCGACAATTCTCTTTCTCGGGGCTTTTTTATTTTCGCTCTTCGTTAGTCCTGCCGTCGCTGAAGAACAGCAAACTGAACCCGCCAAGGCCGCGTCTTGCAAAGAAGACGCAGACTGCCCCGAGCTTCACTACTGCGGCGAAAGAGAGTGCCGGCCTCTCCCCAAGCCGGTCATCACGCTTTTTCCCATGCCGGAATCAAAGCGTGAACCGTGCGTCAATGCGGGAGATTGTTCCTTTGGGCAGGATTGCGTGGGTCAACTTTGTGTCTGTTCGGATAACACCCAGTGCCCCGAGGGTGAGCTTTGCCTCAGCGGAAAATGCCAGGCCTGTTTCAATAATCTTCAGTGTCCCCAGGGGCAGGTTTGTTACACCGGAAAGTGTCAGGACTGTACCCGCTCAGAGCAGTGCCCTCCGGGCCAGGTCTGCGGAGACGGAAAGTGCGGCCCCTGCACGAATTCTTCTCAATGCCCGAACGGGCAAGTTTGTGTCAATGGAGAATGCAAACCGTGCACCGACAGCACCCAATGTCCCTCCGGTCAAATCTGCGTTCAGGGCCGATGCAAGCCGTGCACCAATGATCTCGAATGCCCTCCAGGAACGGTCTGTTTGGCGGATGGCCGTTGCGATCGCTGTACGAAGACGGACGATTGTCCGAGAGGGCTCATCTGTCAGGGGGGGCAGTGCGTTCCCTGCACCGATAATGTCGAATGTCCCTCGGGTCAAGCCTGCATCAACGGCCGCTGTGACCGTTGCACCAACAACTTGCAGTGTCCTTCGGGTCAAGTCTGTGTCAACGGAGAATGCAAGTCTTGTACGGATAGTTCTCAATGTCCCTCGGGCCAGGTCTGTATCAACGGGGAATGCAAACCGTGTACGGATAACAACCAGTGTCCCTCGGATCAGGTCTGTGTCAACGGAAAATGCGGGCCCTGTACCGATTCGACTCAATGTCCGTCGGGAGAAGCTTGCGTCGATGGAAAATGCAAACCTTGTACCGATGACACTCAGTGTCCGGGCGGCCAAATCTGCGAGAGGGGGCGCTGCGGACCCTGCACCGATAATTCACAGTGTCCGTCCGGCCAGATTTGCGTTGATGGACGCTGTCAACCCCCAAGCTGCCGCGACCCAAGAAACCCGAACCAATGCTCGACCATCTTCTGTCCTCCGGGCTTAATCTGTGACGAGACCTGCAGCTGTGCGAATCCGCCGCCTTGCCCCGGAGCCCCGAACACCTGCAACCCGAATTGCCCGGCGACACTTCCCAATACGGTCTGTAGCGGGACGGACCCGGCGACCTGTCAGTGTCTGCCGCCGAGCTGTACGTCTGCCACAACCCCGGGCCAGTGTAATCCGGACGCTTGTCCTGAGAACTTAGTCTGCGACCAGTCGTGCCGCTGTGTCGCACCGCCAAGCTGCCGCGACCCAAGAAACCCGAACCAATGCTCGACCATCTTCTGTCCTCCGGGCTTAATCTGTGACGAGACCTGCAGCTGTGCGAATCCGCCGCCTTGTCCGGGAGCGCCCAACACCTGCAGCCCGAACTGTCCGGCGACACTTCCCAATACGGTCTGCAGCGGGACGGACCCGGCGACCTGTCAGTGTCTGCCGCCGAGCTGTACGTCTGCCACAACCCCGGGCCAGTGCGATCCAAAGGCCTGTCCGGAAAGTTTAGTCTGCGACCAGGCGTGCCGCTGTGTCGCACCCCCGAGCTGCCGCGACCCAAGAAACCCGAACCAGTGCTCGACCATCTTCTGTCCTCCGGGCCTGATCTGTGACGAGACTTGCTCCTGCACGAATCCGCCGCCCTGTCCGGGGGCGCCGAATGCCTGCAACCCGGACTGTCCGGCAACGCTCCCGAACACCGTCTGCTCCGGGACCGACCCGGCCACCTGTCAGTGCCTGCCCCCCTCGTGTACCGATCCGACAAAACCGGGGCAGTGTAAGCCCGACGCCTGTCCTGAAAATTTAGTCTGCGACCAATTATGCCGGTGCGTGGAGCCTCCTCCGTGCCAGGATCCTCTCAGGCCCGGTTCGTGTTCAACGATCTTCTGTCCGCCCGGAATGATTTGCGATAGCACCTGCACTTGTGACAATCCGCCGCCTTGCACGCCGGATGCCCAGGGGAATCAATGTAAGGGTTGTCCTGCGAGTGCTCCCAACACTGTTTGCACGGGTCAAGATCCGGCCGCCTGTCAGTGCCTGCCCCCCTCGTGTACAAGTGCGCAAAACCCGAGGCAGTGTGATCCGACCCGTTGTCCGGCAGGTCTTGTCTGCGATCCCACGTGCCGCTGTGTCCAGCCGCCGTCGTGCCGGAATCCTTTGAATCCGAACCAGTGCCTCGCCATTCTCTGTCCGCCTGAGATGGTGTGCGATCAGAACTGTAACTGCATTAACCCACCGCGGTGTCTGCCGGATGAGCAGAGGAATCAGTGCAGAGTCTGCCCTGCGGGTCTGGTGTGCGGAGCGAACTGTCAATGCGTGACACCGGCTTGTACTCGCGATCCAGCTCAGAATAATGCCTGTGTGGGGAATTGTCCGAATAATGCGGTCTGCGACCCGCTAGCCTGCGCCTGCCGGATCTGCTTGAATAACCTGGAGTGCGACGACGCAAACAACTGTACAACCGACACCTGCAATCCCAACGGGACCTGCAGCCACGCGCCGAAGCAATGCCCCGCGTTGCCGATCGGAGACCAGTGTGTCCAATATGTCTGTAATCCCGCGGACGGTCAGTGCATTCCGCCGCCGGCCGAGCGGTTCGAGCGGCCGATCGATCTCGCCGAACGGCCGATTCCCCGGGCGGAGAGGGGATGAGCGGGTGAGAAGCGATATGGTAACTTTTGTTAGGATTAAAATTTGGCAGGAAGGCTTGAAAGGAGAGCGGCTTTCGTGAGTCAAAGGGAAAGGAAGAGTACGCTTGCGTTCGCTGCCCTTGTTTTCGCTTCTCTCCTTCTTTCAGCGCCCGCAAGAGTTTTCGGCCAGCAAAACCTTTGTCCCGAAGGCTGCAAGACCGATCTCGATTGTACGGCGGGGAACCCCTGCATCGCGAACCAGTGTCTTCCGGACGGTAAATGCAGCGCTCCGATCTTCACGAACGTTCCTTGTCAGAGCGATAACAATCCGTGCACTACGGACCTCTGCTTCAACGGAACCTGCACGCATCTTTTCAGGGAGAATGAATGCAGGCAGCCTTTGGCGGAAGGGCTTCCCTGCGCGCCCGGACAACTTTGCAATTTTAACGGAACGGCCTGTGTCTGTTCGAATATTCCGCCCGGCTGCGGCGACGGGGTGGTGGGCCCCGGGGAACAGTGCGACGACGGGAACAGGAATAATAACGACGGGTGTAATGCGCTCTGTCGAACTGAAATTTGCGGCGACGGAATCCTCCAGCAGCCGCCGGAACAGTGTGACGACGGCAACACGAACGGAGGCGACGGTTGCGGTGCCACCTGTCAAACCGAGGGATGCGGGGACGGGGTCATTCAGCCGCTCGCGGGGGAGGAATGCGACGACGGAAATAATGTCAATGGAGACGGCTGCGAGGCGAATTGCCGGCCTACACCTCAGCCGCCTCCTGCAGACTGTCCCGTGAATGTGAATGTCGGAGCAGGCGGCCAGTGCGGCGGGAATTGCCCGGCCGGCCAAGGGGTTTGTCAAAAAGGGAACAATAACGTTTGCATCTGCCAGCCCCCGCCTGCCGGCAACTGTCCCGTGAATGTGAATGTCGGAGCAGGCGGCCAGTGCGGCGGGAATTGTCCTGCGGGGCAGGGGCAATGCCAGAATGTGAATGGAATCTGCCAGTGCCAGCCCCCGCCTGCCGGCAACTGTCCCGTGAATGTGAATGTCGGAGCAGGCGGCCAGTGCGGCGGGAATTGCCCGGCCGGCCAAGGGGTTTGTCAAAAAGGGAACAA
>Ga0247727_10000668_pt1 | contig 84263 bp, 78 predicted proteins | sample WisWelCaveWW1625_FD_202498 | JGI IMG/M metagenome (GOLD analysis project Ga0247727, IMG submission 202498) | Biofilm microbial communities from Wishing Well Cave, Virginia, United States - WW16-25 | ecosystem: Environmental > Aquatic > Deep subsurface > Groundwater > Cave microbial mat | place...
CGGGCGCAAGGGCGGCCTGCGCTTGAGCGATGTCGGTCTTGGGCGTGGGCGCGGCGCCAAAGGGCAGGTCTTCTTCGCGCACGGGCAGGTTCAGCGGGTCGAGGCCGAGCACGCGGCCATCCACCGCCCAGGCCGTGTCGCTGTTCTTGGTGGATTTATCCGGCCACCACGTTTCGGAGATCAGGCCGACGACGAGGTTGCGCTGGATGTCCAGCACCGCCGCGCCGCTCATGCCTTTGTTGATCTCGTTGGACTTCAACTGCACCGGGTCGGCTTGCACAGCCCGGTCGGGCGGCGGCTCGACAGAGCCATAGATTTTGCCCTCGGCCCGCCCGGCGATGTAGGCCTCGAGGCGCTGATAGCCATAACTGCGGAATTCGTGGCCTTCGGATTTTCCGGCGTGGCCGACCACCGCAATTTGCTCCGGGGCCAGAGGCGGCGGGCCGTCGCGCAGTTCGAGCAGAACCACATCGTCGTCGTAGCGATCAAACACCCGCGCCACCGTCCCGGCCCGTTCTTTCTTCTCGCCACCGCGCACCTGGGCGAAGTACACGCCCACCACCTCGCCCGCTTGCGGGCGGCGCTTCACGTTGAGCGCGGCCTGCACCACATGGGCGCAGGTCACGATCTGGCCGTCGTTCGACACGGCTACACCCGTGCCCATGATAGCTTTGTGATCGGGCGTGCGGATTTGCACGGTGAAGTTGCGGAGGTCTTGGAGGAGGCCGATCATAGTGATGGAGTCATCGGATGCATAGTACGGATTTACAGAATTTACGGATCGGAATCCGCGCATTCTGGAAATCCGTGCTATTTAGGAGGCGGGCAACTATAAGACTTTATCGGAAATTAGCTCCCAGCCCGTGTCCTCGCGGGCGGCCCAACCGCGAGGACGCGGTTGGAGAGCGCAAAAGGTTTTGGAGGCGGGCACTATACATTCTTGCCAGACTCAAGAAAGCCTTACTTCTTCACCCACTTGAGCGTGACGACGAAGTGCGCCTCGCCCGTGCCTTTGGCGATCACTCCCGCTTCCGCGCCGAGCTTCAAGCCAAACTCCACCGTCGCCTCGCTGGGCGGCTCGGAGATTTTCTTCACCGTCGCCGCCACCTGCTCGCCAATTTCCTTGACCTTCTCCAGCGCCGCCCGAATGGCCGCTTCGCTTTTCTCGGCCAAGGCTTCGGCGACCTCAGCCGGGTTGAGGCTGGCCTGTTGCAAGCCGCCCTCCGGCTCATCCAGTTCGACGACGATGTAATAGGGTGTTTCAGTGGTCATGAAGCCCTCCTCCAGTCCGTGAATGCGAATAGCAACTGTTGCCCATTCTACTGCGATTCGCCCGGAGCGACTTATCCTTCTAATGGCATAACTCCATATTGACAAAACTAGTAACTCGTCGTATTATTTTCATAGTAACTAGAAACTTGTAGATTAGATTGCTTTATGTCAGTTCGCAACGCCCTTTTAGGGCTTTTGGCACAGAGACCCCGGCACGGCTACGAGCTACACGCCGCCTTTGAGGCAGTGGTGGGCGGTGAGCAAAATTGGGACGTAAAACCGGCCCAGATTTACACTACCCTCGCCCGGCTCGAAGAAGGCGGCCTGGTGGCCGAAGAAGGGGTGGAGCAAGGCGGCGGCCCCGAGAAACGCATCTACATGATTACGCCCGAGGGCCGTGTTGTGTTGTCTCAATGGTTCGCGTCCGGCGTCGAGCTTGGGCATCAGCGCGACGAGTTCTTCGTCAAACTGCTCCTGGCAATCGCCACCAGCGAAGCGAACCCGCGAAGCGTCATCCAGACTCAGCGGAGCAAGCTGTATCAGGAATTGCACGACCTGACTGCTCAACGCAACAAAACCGACTCGAAGCGGGCGCTGGCGCAAGTGCTCCTGCTCGACAAAGCTATCATGCACCTGGAGGCCGACTTGCGCTGGCTCGATATGGTGGAAGCCCGCCTTGAAGACGTGAAGCGCCAGCCCATGCCGGAACCGGACGTGAAGCCGAGAGGCCGGCCCAGAAAGCAAACGGCAGATGGCGGGTAACATGGAATCACAGATTCGATCTCTCTACAGATTGCAGTGCAGAAAGGAGCGCCGCACATGAGCTTATATCTACGCCTGGCTTGGCGCAATATCTGGCGGCATAGCCGCCGCACCCTCATCATCGTCCTGGCCATGGCCCTGGGATTGGCGCTGATGATGTTTTACGATGGCTTGGTGGCCGGTTTCAATCAGGCCATTTATGGCAACGCCATCAAAGTCCTGGGAGGAAATATCCAGGTCCATGCCGTTGGGTATCGCTCCGAAGCGAGCCAGACTCCGCTCCTGCCGCTGAACGATGACGGGGCGGTTGTCAAGGCCGCGCTTGCCCAACCCCAGGTAGTAGCAGCCACACGCCGGATCACCACCGGCGGGCTGGCCAGCAGCCGGGAAGGAGCTTTCGCCGTAGGCATCACCGGGATCGAGCCGGAGAAAGAGTTGGAGGTCAACCTGGCCGAGCAGCATGTCGTTGCCGGACGCAATTTGACGGCTGACGATGGCGATATGATTTTCATCGGCAAGGGGCTGGCCGACGCGATGGGGGTGCAGGTTGGCGACCGCATCACGCTGACCGGGCGCTCCAAGCACGAGCAGATGCGCCGCCGCACGATGACCGTGGTCGGCATTTATGACCTGGGCATGGCCGACATCGAGAAGCGCACCATCTATGTCTCCCTGAGCGAAGCGCAAAGCCTCTACGACCTGACGGGCCAATCCACCGAAGTGGCAATCGCCCTGAAGCAACTGGGACAAGAGGCCGCCGTGATCGCCGCGCTCCGGCCCGGTTTGCCCGGTTACGAAATTGAATCCTTCGAGGCCAATTATCCCGAGCTTCAATCAGCCCTGGCGACAAAAGGCGGCGTCATGAACATTTTCAGCATCGTCATCCTGATGATCGCCGGGATTGGCATCCTGAACCTGCTGCTGATGGCTGTCTACGAACGGACGCGCGAGATTGGCGTCCTGGGGGCGTTAGGGCTTAAACCGCGCCAGATTTCATTCTTGTTCATCCTGGAAGGGACGATGATCGGGCTGGTTGGCGTGGCGGTGGGTATTGTGCTTGGTCTGGTAATCAACGGTATCCTCATGCAGGTTGGCCTTGATTACAGCGCGTTCTCGGGCGTCACCAGCTACATGGCGTTGATCACCGGGCGTGTCTATCCCAGCTGGGGCGTCGACAAGTTGTTGATGCGGGCGCTGACAGTGGCCATCATCTCCGCCCTGGCAGCGGTCATTCCAGCGCGCGAGGCCGCTCAACGTGAACCGGCGGAAGCCTTGCATTACGTGTGAGGTCACTATGATACAACTTTTCAAGATGGCGTTCCGCGACCTGGGGCGTAACCGCCGCCGCTCGTTTTTTTCCGCGCTGGCGGTGGGTATGGGGCTGGCAATGCTGTTGTTGCTGGCCTCGTTTATCAAGGGCGAATATGGCGCTGCGATCGAGTCGTCCATCCGCCTGCAGAGCGGTCATTTGCAGGTGCGGGCCAAATCTTACGACGAGAGCAAGACCAGTCTGAAGTGGGAAGACCTGATCGAGAATCCCGATCAGGTCGCGGCCCAGATTGCATCGCTGAATCCCGTCCAAGTCGCCACGCCGCGCCTGTTCGCCAGCGGGTTTGTGTCCACCGGCAACGAATCGGCCGGGGTGAGAATCTTCGGGATCGATCCGCTCTCTGAAGCGAATGCTCCCTACCGGGAAGGCCTGGTCAGTGGGGATTTCCTCACTCCTGATGATCGCGAAGGCGTCCTCATCGGCAGGCGGCTGGCAGATAATCTGGGGCTGAGCGTTGGCGACCAGATCAACCTCTCGGTCAACACCTCCAATGGCGATGTGGATGAGCAGCCTTTTACCGTCCGGGGCATCTACAGCACGCAAACCGGCGGCTTCGACGGCATCACCGTTTTCCTGCCGCTGGCCAAAGCCCAGGCCATTACTCAGGCTGAGAACCGTGCCAGCACGATCTTTGTTCTGTTGAAGGACAGCGCGCAGACAGATGCCGTCGTATCCGCTTTGCAAGGCCCGAATTACCAGGTATTGACCTGGGCGAAGATGAATGAATTGATCGTTCAGACCGAAGATCTGGCGAGCGGCTACATGTCCATTTTCTATCTGATCGTGTTGGGCATCACCGCCACCGTCATCATCAACACGCTGATCATGTCGGTCTTTGAGCGTACCCGCGAGATCGGCGTCCTTTCGGCCCTCGGCATGAAGGGCCGCCGCATCATGGCCATGTTCCTGGCCGAATCTTCACTGTTGGCTGTTGGCGGCATCATTCTGGGCCTGATCCTCGGCGGACTGGTCGTCGCCTACTTCACCAAATACGGCTTTTTCATCGGCAACTTCGGCGTCACCGGTATTCTGATCGGCGACACGATTTACACCCGGTTGACCTTAAAAGACACGGTCACACTGACCATTATGGCCTTCGTCGTCACACTCTTGGCCGGCCTGTATCCGGCTATGATGGCTTCCCGTATGGAGCCAGTCGAAGCCTTGCGTGCCGAGAAATAAGCGCGGAATACACCCGTAAGGAGAACAACATGGAAGTCACTAGAATTGAAAATGTCACGCGCGTTTACAAGATCGGCAAGGTCGAGACTCAAGCTTTGCGCGGCGTGAGTCTTTCCATTGAGAGCGGCGAATTTACCGCCCTGGTTGGCCCTTCCGGCTCCGGCAAGACCACTCTGTTGCAGTTAATTGGTTGTCTCGACCTACCTTCCGGCGGGCACGTTTACATCAATAGCAAGGATGTCAGCAGTCTCAACCGCAATCAGCGCGCCGATATGCGCCGTGGAACTATCGGGTTCATCTTCCAGTTCTTTGCGTTGATCCCGACTCTCACTGCTTACGAAAATGTTGAAATGCCCCTGCTATTGAACGGCCATTCGGCCTCTGAACGTCGTACGCGTGTACTAGAGTTGCTTAAGTCGGTTGACCTGGCCGACCGGGCCAATAATCGCCCCGACCAATTGAGCGGCGGCCAGCAACAGCGCGTGGCCATCGCCCGCGCTCTGGCGCCCAAACCAACGCTGATTCTGGCCGACGAGCCAACGGCCAATCTGGATACGACCAATGGCGCGCAGGTGATGGAGATTATGACCCGTCTCAATCAGGAAACCGGCGTCACCTTTGTATTTGCCACGCACGATCCGCGCGTAATCAAATACGCCCGGCGAGTCGTCACACTGCGGGATGGTCTCATTGTCGAGAATAACAACGGGACGAAGGCCGACCCGGGAGCGTGAGATGGAATTCAAGGCGCTGGCGAGCAAGCTCGCCCTGGTCCTGCTAATGTTATTGACCCTGCCCGGATGTGACGCTTTCGCGCCATCAACTCCTCCGGCCCTGCCCACTGTCGTGCTGGATGGCAGCGCGGCTCCTCAAGCCTCGCTGAGCGGTGGAGTGACTGCTTCGGGGATTGTGGCGCCCGCCCAGGAAGCCCGATTGGCTTTCGCGCTGGCAGGGGAGGTTGAAACGGTGAATGTTCGCGTTAGCGATCAGGTGCAGGCAGGGCAAGTGCTGGCAAAGCTGGCGGGTAGTGAAAAATTGACCGCCGCCGTCGAATCCGCCAGTTTGGAAGTGCTCAACGCCCAGCAGGCGCTCAAGGACCTGCAGGACTCGGCTGTGATGGTCACCGCCCAGGCCCAGCAGGATGTGGCTCAGGCCCAAGACGAACTGGACAAGGCGCTCCGCCGGCTGCGCGCTGTGGAGAACCCCGACCTGAATTACTACCGCGACCGGCTGCAGGACGCCCAGAACGCCCTGACGGACGCCCAACAGCAGGTGGTGATCACCGACATCGGGTCGCTGCACGCGGCCCTGCAGGCCGCCCGCGATGCCCTCGACATCCGCAACGAGATCTTGGGCAAGATCAAGGCAGCCATTGACGGCTGTCCGCCTGACCAATGCGACCCCAAGCGCAAGGTGCAGGTGGACCAGTACCCGCCACAGACTCTGGAGGACGCCCAGGACGCCTACAACGACGCCCTCAACCGGGTGAACGAGTTGGAGTTGCAGATAGATCAGGCCGAGCGCGGCAATGAGGCCGCCATTCGCGACGCGCAGAAGGCGTACGACGACGCCAAGCGCAACCTGGAAGACGCCGAGAAGGTTGCCGGCGGCTCGCCGAATGCCATCCGCCTGGCCAGCGCTCAGGCCGACGTGGCCGTGGCCGAAGCCCGGCTGGCCGAAGCGCAAGCGTACTTCGCCAAAGTCAAGGATGGCCCCGACCCGGATCAATTGGCGCTGGCCCAAGCGCGCTTGGCCGCCGCCGGGGCCCAATTGGCGGCAGCAAAATCTGCACTCAAGGATCTCGAACTACGCGCTCCTTTTAGCGGGACGGTTGCTGAACTGCACATCCACAATAGCGAATGGGCCGCCCCCGGACAGCCGGTGCTCTTGTTGAGCGATGTGCAGCATTTACGTGTCGAGACCACCGACCTGAGCGAGCGCGATGTTCCCCAGATCGAGATCGGCCAAACGGTCACCGTCTTGATTAAGGCGTTGAATCAGGAGGTGACGGGGCGCGTGAGCGAAATAGCGCCGCTGGCCGACGCTCTCGGTGGAGATGTGGTCTACAAAACAACGATTGATCTTGATGCGTATCCCTCAGGTCTGCGCGCGGGCATGAGCGCTGAAGTGCAATTCGGAACAGGACAATGAGTTGAGCCAGGAGTCTCTATGCCTCTTATTCGCACCGAAAGCCTCACCAAAATCTATGGCAAAGGCGAAACCGCCGTCACCGCGCTCGACCGGGTGAACCTCGGCGTGAACGCGGGCGAGTTCGTGGCGGTCATGGGCCCAAGTGGCTGCGGCAAGTCCACCCTAATCTCAAAAGCGCAAGAATCAAAAGCGGGCCGAGTCGCCATGACCCGGCCCGCTTGATTATAGAAAACCAACCTACCCATTCCCCCTCAGCCGCGGATCGAGCGTGTCGCGCAAGCCATCGCCGATAAGATTGAAGGCGGTGACCGTCAGGAGAATAGCCAGGCCGGGGAAGAGGGAGAGCCAGGGTTGGGTGCTGATAAACTTCCGGCCCTCGCTGATCATGACGCCCCACTCCGGCGTGGGCGGCTGCGCCCCAAAGCCGATGAAACTCAGGCCCGCCGCCGAGAGGATAGCCCCGCCCATGTCAAAGCTGGCCTGCACCAGGATCGGCGCAAGGCTGTTTGGCAGGAGATGACGCCAGATGATGCGCCCGGGCGAAGCGCCCAGGGCGCGCGTGGCCTCCACAAATTCGCGCTCTCGCAAGGACAGCACCTGGCCGCGCGCCAGCCGGGCATACACCGGCCAGGTCACCACCGCAATCGCAATCATGGCGTTGTTCAAGTTGGGGCCGAGCGCCCCGGCAATCGCCATCGCCAGGATGAGCGCAGGAAACGCCAAGAAGACGTCGGTCACTCGCATCAGGGCCTCGTCCACCAGCCCACGCCGGTAGCCGGCAATCAGCCCCACCAACGTTCCAAACGTCCCGGCAGAGCCAACCACCACCAAACCAATCGTCAGCGAAATGCGTGTTCCGAAGAGGATGCGACTCAACACATCCCGGCCCAATTGATCGGCGCCAAGCCAGTAGGCCGGAGAGGGCGGCTTGAGACGAAATGACAGGTCTTGGTCGAGTGGATCGGCGGGGGCCAAGACCGGAGCCAACAACCCGCTCAGGGCAAAGAAGAGCATTAACGCCAGACCGGCCACAGTCAACGGACTGCGCAAGATCGCTGGCCGCCGCCGAACCGGGGCGGTCGGTTCAAGCGAGGACAATACGCTTGTCTCTGAAGGTTCAGCCATGTTGGATGCGCGGGTCGAGCCAGTGATAGCTCAGGTCTACCAGCAAGTTTGCCAACGGATAGATCACGGCGGCTAACAGGGTCACGCCCATCACCGCCGGGAAGTCGAGGCTGATGGCTGAGGCCGTCGCGTAACGGCCCAACCCCGGCCAACTGAAGATGGTTTCTGTCAGCACCGCGCCGGAGAGAAGACTGCCGAACGTCACGCCGATGATGGTCAGGGTGGGGATCAGCGCATTGCGCAACCCATGCCGCAGGATGACCGCCCGCTGGCGCAACCCTTTGGCTCGCGCGACCAGCATGTAATCCTGACGCATGACTTCCAACATGCTCGACCGCATCATGCGGGCGATGACCGCCGTCGAAAAATAGCCGAGGGTGAAAGCCGGCAGGAGCAAGTGATGCAGACTGCTTTGGAGCGTGGCCACGTTGCCGGTGAGCAGACTGTCCACGACGTACAAGCCGGTGATCGAACGCGGCGGGTCGAGGAATTGATCGAGGCGGGCCCCGCTGGGCAGCCAGTCGAGCCGGCTGTAGAAGAGGCTGATGAGCATCAACCCCAGCCAGAAGATCGGCAGGGAGCCGCCGACGAGCGAGAACAAGCGCACGAAGTGATCGGGCAGGCGGTTGCGGGTGACCGCCGAGATCATGCCAGCCGGGAGGCCGATGAGCAACGAGACGATCAACGCGGCAAACGACAGTTCAAACGTCGCCGGGAAAAAATCGCGCAGGTCGTCGGCCACCGGCCGCCGGGTGCGGATGCTCCGGCCCAGATCGCCGTGGAGCAGGCCGTTCATATAAATCACATATTGCTCGGCCACCGGCTTGTCGAGTCCGTACTCGGCCCGGAAGGCGGCGATTTGGTCGTCGGTGGCGTGGTCACCCAGGGCCGCCACGGCCGGGTCGGCGGGCACGACGTGGGAGATGACGAAGGTGATGAGGGACACGCCGATCATTACGAACACGATGCCAATCAACCGGCGGAGAAAATAAGTAAGTAGGCGCATCAATGTCAGACCCTAAGGGTCTCGGAGACCCTTAGGGTCTGAGGAAAACTGAAGGAAAATAGACGACGCGCCAATCTGTCAGGGGACAGAGTCGGCGCGTCGCTGTGATCTAAAGTGACAAGCCTCGCGTTCCTCTACTTGCCAATGACCCAGAAATCGGCGTAGCCCATCGGGTTCCAGGCAAAGCCCGTGACGTTCGCCCGGATGCCGAACAACTGCGTCGGCTGATAGAGAACGATATACGGGCCGTTGTGAAGCACGTAATCGGTGATTTCCTCGTAGGCCGCCGTCCGTTCGGCCGGGTCGGTGATCAGCGCCGCCGCGCGGGTCTTCTCGGCGATCGGGTCATCCCACGAATTGCGGAAGGCAATGGAATGAGCGTTGATGTCGGTCCACGGCCCGGCATTCGCATCGGGATCGGGGAAGTCCGGCCCCCACAGGATCAGGACCAACTGGCCTTTCTGCGCCCGATATGAGCCGAGCAGGTCGGCCTGGGCGACTTGCTTGATGTCCACCTTGACCCCGATCTTGTCCCAGTCCGATTGCAATTTGGCGGCCAGGTCGGCCCAGGCGATGCCGCCCGGCCCGGCCCCGGCGGGCACCAGCATTTCAAGCGAGAAGCCGTTCTCCTGTCCGGCTTCCTTCAACAGGGCTTTGGCCTTGTCTACATCCTGTTGGAACGGGGCGTCGGGATTGTAGCCGAGGAGGCCGGCCGGCACGAGGGTCTGCACCTTCTTGCCGTTGCCCGACAGCAGGCCGTTGATGATGCCGTCGTAGTCAACGGCGGTGCGCAACGCCTCGCGAACTTTGGCATTGTCGAGCGGTTTGACGGCGACGTTCATCCCCACGTAGAAGAGCAACAGACTGTCGCCGGTCGTCGTCGCTACGCCCTCCTTGCCCGAAACCGCCGCGATTTGTTCGGGCGAGAGGTTCTGCACCACGTCGGCGTCGCCGGCTTCCAGTTCCGCCTCCTGGTTGGCCGATTCCGGCACGTGTTTGACCAGCACCGACGATAGCAGGGGCGGCGCGCCGCCATAATTGGGGTTGGCGTTCAGCAGGACTTCGACACCTTTCTCCCAGTGATCAACCATGTAGGGGCCGCTGCCAGCCGAGTGGTCAAGCAGCCAGTTGGAGCCGAAGTCGCCGTCGGCCTCGTGCGCCTTCACCTCTTTGGAATCCACGATGCCGCCGATGGTGAAGGTCAGGATCGAGAGGAAGGCCTGAGGGCTGGCCGTCTTGGGCATGGTGACGACGACGGTCTTGGCATCGGCGGCCTGGATGCTGTCGGTCGTCAGTTGCGCAATGTCAATGAAGAGGAACGCCGGGGACTTGTTCAGCGAGATCACGCGCTGGAAGGAATACACCACGTCGTCGGCGGTGATCGGGTTACCGCTGGCGAACTTGGCGCCGTCACGCAAGTGGAAGGTCACTTCCCAATTGTCACCCGCTTCCTTCACGTCCCAGGTCTCGGCCAGGCCGGGTTTCAGATCGCTAAGGTCAGCGCCCACAAACTGCACCAGGTTTTCGTAGACATTGTGGACGATCAGCACGCCGCTGAACTCGTAAGCCACCGCCGGATCCAACGTGATCAAGTCGTCAATGTTGGAGTCGTAGACGAGGGTGTTGGCCGCGCCGCTCGGCGCGGCGGTGGGAACCTCGGTCGGGGCGACGGTCGGCGGCGGGGCCGAGGTGGGGGCCGTTGTGGGCGGGGCCGAGGTGGCCTGCGGCGCGGCGGTGGGCGAGGCCGCCTGACCGCAGGCTGTGAGCGCCACAAAGCTGGCAATAACTAAAAGTCTCCATAGGTTGTGATACTGCTTGTTCATTTTCTCCTCCTGAGAAGAAATGGAATGGCGCGAAGTTGCGGCGCTATTGGGTTGTGAAGAGAAGGCGGCGTGGTTGGGTGAAGACCAAAAGTCCAGGCCAGATACGATTGTGCTTTCTCCGAACTGATGGCAAGGCCAATGCAGAGTGGCGGTATTATATGGAGGGAAGACGGCGATGTCAATTGGATAGATAATCATCATCCCGAAGGATGTCGATTCCGCGCCCTCTCCGGCGTCGGTATAGCAAAGGGGCAGAAAAACTGCCCGACACTCAAAAGGAGACCAAGCCATGCAATACCTGATTCTTATCTACAGCGACGAGAAGGCCGGGGCCAACGCCACCAAAGAGGAAATTGATGCCTGGATGGGCGAATACTGGGCCTACACCGAAGCCATGGACAAGGCCGGGGTGAGAAAAGGCGGCGAAGCCCTGCAACCGACAGCCACTGCCACGACGGTGCGGGTGAAAGACGGCAAGAAGGTGACCACCCACGGCCCGTTTGCCGAGACCAAAGAGCAACTCGGCGGCTACTACTTAATCGATTGCAAGAACCTCGACGAGGCCATTGAGTGGGCGGCCAAGTGTCCGGGCGCGCGTGTCGGCTCCATCGAAGTGCGCCCGATCATGGACTTCAGCCAGGCGCAGTAGACTCTCGCTCCTCCAGCGATAGATGTCATTCCGAGCGAAGCGAGGAATCTCTAGGGTAGCTGTAGAGATTCCTCGCCACACGCGAGAAACACGCGAACATGGCTCGGAATGACATCCACATGTAGTTGCCCTGTCGTTCAGCGGTACTTCAATTTCCCTTGCCCAAAATTAGTGCTATCATGACCCACAGCATCGTGCTGGCTGAGAAGGATACCCCATGAAAACTTTTAGCGTCACCACCAACATCAAAGCTTCGCCCGAAACGATTTGGAAGATTCTGATCGACGCCTCACGTTGGACGGAGTGGAACACAACCGTGGATAAAGTTGAGGGCAAGATAGCCCCCGGCGAGAAAGTCACTGTGTGGGTGAAGATTAACCCCGGTCGCGCCTTCCCGCTCAAGGTTACCGAGTTTACTCCGCCTCAGCGAATGGTGTGGGCCGACGGGATGCCGTTCGGCCTGTTCAAGGGCGAGCGCATCTACACCCTGACCAAACAGGCCGACGGCAGTGTGGACTTCGCGATGCGCGAAGATTACACCGGGCTGATGGCCCCGATGATCACCGGCTCGATCCCCGACCTGCAACCCGCCTTCGACGAGTTCGCCGCCGCCCTGAAAAAACGGGCCGAAAGCGAAAAATAAAAGTGCACTTTTTTGGAGGCAACAATGGCGACAAAAACGAAATCAAAAACCGCAACCAAGGCGAAGCCGGCCGCTAAGAAAGCCGCGCCGAAACCGAAGGCGAAAGCAAGCGGCGGCGGCAAAGGGCAGGGCACTCGCGAGAAGCCGTGGGTTCTGAAAACTCCGAGCGGCAGTTCAGAGTTCAAGATGTATCGCGATGAAGCGGCGGACCCGCCGGCCCTCGTTTGCATTGTGGGCAAGACGGAACTGCGCTATCACCTGCGTTGCCTCGAAGACTTGCACGCCATGCTCAAGGCGCATGGCGATTGGATGCCTTTGGGCGCTGCCGACGAGCAGAAGCCAGCCTCCGAGGGAACTGTCGAGGCCTGGGGGCGCTCGCCGAAGAATCCGGTCGGCGGTTGGTACGGCCTCAAGAAGGGCCTGCGTGGCCGCTTCGGCATGTACCTGCCGCCGCTCATGGAAGCGCTTGGGCTGGCCGAGGTCGAGCACAACCCGAAGAACAACCGCATGCGGGCTCTATAGCGGGGCGCTGTAACATCTGACCGACTTCACACCTCAATTTCTCGAACGCGTTCACCGGCAGGAGTACGGCCAACTCCTCGCCACCCTCATCGGTTGGCTGGGCGATTTTGAGTTGGCCGAGGAAGCCTTGCAAGACGCCTTCCTCTCGGCGATGGAGCACTGGCCGCGCGAGGGCGCGCCGCACAAACCCGGCGCGTGGCTCACCACCGTCGCCCGCCGCAAAGCCATTGATCGGTTGCGGCGCAACCGGTCTGCCGCTGCCGAGCCGGAGCAACTTGAAAACCTGCCGCCAGAGCAGTTGACCGTATCCGGTAACTTCGACGACCTCGAAGAAATCCCCGACGAACGCCTCAAATTGATCTTCACCTGTTGCCACCCGGCCCTGCCGGTGGAGCAACAGATCGCCCTCACCCTGCACACGCTGGGCGGCCTGACCACCGCCGAGATCGCCGCCGCCTTTCTCCTCCCCGTGCCCACCATGGCTCAACGGTTGGTGCGGGCCAAACGCAAAATTAAAGATGCCGGCATCCCCTATTACGTCCCGCCCGCCCACTTGCTGGCTGAACGGCTCGACTCCGTCCTCACCGTCCTCTATTTGATCTTCACCGAAGGGTATGCCGCCACTGGCGGGGACGCTTTGATCCGGCACGAACTGTGCGACGACGCCATCCGCCTGTGCCGCGTGCTTGAGCTTCTGATCCGAAGGAGTCAAACGCACACCGACGTGCCGCCCGCGCAACACGCCGAAGTGCTGGGCCTGCTGGCGCTAATGCTGCTCCATCACTCGCGCCGCACCGCGCGAGTGGGCCAGCGCGGCGAACTGATCCTGCTCGGCGATCAAGACCGCTCATTGTGGGACAAGCGCAACATTCAAGAGGGATTAGCTTTGGTGGACAAGGCGTTTGAGATGCGGCAGGTCGGGCCGTATCAAATTCAGGCCGCCATTGCCGCCCTGCACGCCCGCGCCCCAACTGCCGAAGCGACAAACTGGCGGCGGATCACCGCGCTGTACGGCGAATTGCGGCGCTTCATTGACACCCCGATCATTCGACTCAATCAGGCCGTTGCCATTTCCATGGCCTCCAACCCGCAAGACGGCCTGCTTCTGCTTGAACCTCTTGCCGAGGAGTTGAGCGCCTACGCCCCCTATCACCTCGCCCGGGCCGACATGTTTCGCCGTCTCGGTCAAGCCGACTCAGCGCGTGAGGCTTACCGCCTCGCCCTCGACCTCACCCAAAATCAAGTCGAGCGTGATTTCATCCTGGGGCGCATTGAGGCATGAGGTCTATCATTCTACTTCCGGCCCGCTTCGGCGAAGGCGGCGGTGACGCCCAGCCCGATATAGACACTGCCGGCAACGTAGCGTTCGGCTCGCAAGAAATGGTGATTGCCCTTGAGCCACTGCCCCGCCGTTCCGGCCAGCAACGCATACATCCCGTCGCTGAAAATTGCCATCACCACGAAGATACAGCCCAGCACGAACATCTGCGGCGCTATCGGCCCCCGGGTGCTGTCGGCGAACTGCGGCAGGAAGGCGAAGAAGAACAAGGCGGTCTTGGGGTTGAGGACGGCGACGAGCACACCCTGCGAAAAGGTGCGCCGGTGACTCTGCCCCTCGACGGTCGGGGCCGCCATGGCCTCTTCGCGCGAGAGCAGTTTGCGAATGCCCAGGTAGACGAGATAGGCCGCGCCAAGGTATTTGACGACGGCAAAGGCTGTGGCCGATGAGAGCAATATCGCCGACAGGCCGAACGTGGCCGCCAGCACGTGAAAGAAGTTGCCGATTTCGATGCTCAACACCGAGACCAGCCCGGCCAGGCGGCCCTGATCGACACTGCGGGCGATGATGTACAGCACCGCCGGGCCGGGGGTGAGGAGGAGGATTAGTGAGGCGATGAGGAAGAGGGGGAGTTTGGAAGGGTCGAGCATGAGGGCTCCATATTGAGAAGGCTATTTGGGAATCGGAACACGGGCGCTTTTTCGGCTTTGAGGTTGGCGTGGCGGTCGGCGGGTTCCCAGGTGTCGACGTAGGGGTGGAGTTCCATTACAGTTGTAATCATGATCGATCAGGCCGGAGCATGTTGCCCCGGCCTGATAATTTCTACTCATCCTTCTTCTCGGATTGAAGAGCCTGCTCTATCTGCTGAACAAGTTTTGGTAAATCTATAGTAAGAATGCTCCACACAATATCGAGATCTACATCGTCGTAGCCATGAATCAATCGGTTGCGGGCGCTGATAATAGAGCGCCATTGAATATCAGGGTACTGGTCTTGTGTTTCCTCCTCAATTTTACTGGCGGCTTCACCAACAACTTCTATCAGTCGCACAATAGCCAGCGAGAACATATCGTCGCTGTCCAAGTCAGTGCGTTGGCGACCTTCGCTAAACTGCACAGCTTTTTGTGCCGCATCGAGCATGTGCTGCAAGCGGATAATGTCACTCTTGTGCATAGAGCAACTTTGCTTCTTTGAGAACCCGCTCCCGGAAATATCTGCTTAGGCTTTTGGGCGTGTGCAAGTCAACGGCCCGGCCAAACATCGCCGCCAACTCGTCCTGCAAGGCGAAGAATGCCAGCCCCGGCACATGGCCCGGCTCGAATTCCACCAGCACATCCACATCGCTGTCTGGCCGGAAGTCGTCGCGAATGGCCGAGCCAAAGAGGGCCAGCCGGTTGATGTAGTTGCGGCGGCAGAATTCGACCAATTTGCTGAGATCGAAGGGTAAAGCCATCATAAGTTGAGGCAATTATACGGCAAACGATGGCGGCAGGCTGCCCTGTTTTCGCCCGGCATCGGCGAAGGCAGCAGTGAGCCCAGCACCGAGACTGGCCTAGCGGCGCGGCCCTGGTCAACACTGCGAGCGATGATGTACAGCACCGCCGGGCCTGGGGTGAGGAGGAGGATTAATGAGGCAAGGAGGAAGAGGGGGAGTTTGGCTGGGTCGAGCATAGAAGGCTCCAGATAGAAGTTTCGCTACAGTGTAGCATCAAACAAAAACGGCAAAAGCCTAGACCCCACTGCTGTATAATCCTCCCCAACCTCCAACCATGCTAACCCCATCTGAAACCTGGAAAACCACCTACCCCGGAGCCTCACAAGGACTGCTGGTCATGCGCGGCCTGGCCAACCCGGAGCAACACACCGAACTGGAGCGCCGCAAAGCCCAGTTGGAGGCCGACCTACGGGCGCGCTATGCCGGTTACGACCGGGCGGCCTTCAACGCCCTGCCCGTCATCCGGGTCTACAACGCCTACTACAGGCGCTTCAAGAAAAGCTATCACGTTCAATTGCAATTGGAGTCCGTCGTCCTCAAAGGCAAATCCCTGCCGCGCGCCGCCGCCCTGGTCGAGTGCATGTTCATGGCCGAACTCAAGAACGGGTTGCTCACCGCCGGCCACGACCTTGAAACCCTGCGCCAGCCGCTGAGGCTGGATGTGGCCCGCGGCGACGAGGCCTATACCCTGCTCAATGGCAAGCCGGAGACCCTCAAGGCCGACGACATCTTCATGGCCGACGCCGAAGGCGTGACTTCCAGCATCATTTATGGCCCCGACCGGCGCACGCGCATCACCCCCGCCACCCGGAACGCTCTTTTCACCGTCTACGCGCCCCCGGGCATTGACCCCGCCGCCGTGCAGGCGCACCTCGAAGACATTCAGACGGACGTCCGGCTGATCGCCCCCGAGGCCACGACGGAGTTGTTGACGGTCTACGCCGCAACTTGAACTTTTTGTTGCCACCCGGCGTCTATAAACTGCGTGACGATAGCCAATCGCAGAGGCAGCCTCAACAACATGAAAACCAACTATCTCGCTACGGTCATTCTCGTTGTATTTCTTGCCGCCTGTGGCTCCGGCCCAGCCTCTGCGCCGGTTCCGGCTTCGGAAGCGGCCGGTGTTGTGGCGGGCACTGTTGTTCCCGAAACAATTTCTACTTTGCCGTCGAACGTCACCTCGTCCCCCACCAGCCCGCCTCCCACGCTGACGCCGATTCCCCGCCAGCCCGCCGGACTGTCCCCCACCGAGTTGAAGTATCAAGTGCTGGCCCAATTTCCAAACCTGTTCTTTTGCGATCCTGACTACTACCCGGTAGCCCGGGCCGATGAGGCCGGCCTCGCCCGCCAGCATTTCCCCGAACTTCAGGCCAATATCGAAGAGTTCAATGCCATCCTCGTCCATCACAACCTGAGCGGCGCGACGAATTTCACCGACGAGCAAAAGTTGCTCATTTACCGCGAACACAAGAAACTGAGCGCCATCTTGTTCAACCTGTCAGGGGACGGTTATGAGTTTCAACTGCAAATTTCAGACAACCAGCAGGAGGGGTTTATCGTCCAGGGGTTTATTGATAGCGCCGGAGGAATCACCGTTCGCCAAAAGACTGCCTCCATCGCCGCCTGCCCTATCTGCCTCGCCGCCGACACGCGCATTGACACGCCGGCCGGGCCGGTAGCCGTGACCGAATTGCGCGCCGGGATGACGGTTTGGACGGTAGACGCGGCTGACAGGCGAGTGGCGGCTCCCATTCTTGAAGTTGTGCGGGTCGCGGTTCCATCTACTCATCGCGTGGTTCACCTCCAATTGAGTGATGGCCGCGAATTGTGGGCCTCACCCGGCCACCCGACGGCTGACGGACGCGAGTTAGGCGATCTTCAACGCGGCGACCGGCTCGACGGTGGCGCCGTCGCTTTTGTCGAGCGTGTGCCCTACGGCCAGGCCGCCACCTATGACTTGTTGCCGGCAGGCGCTACCGGCGCTTACTGGGCGAACGGCATTCTGATAGGCAGTACGCTGTCCAAGTGACCACCCACCCGCCTAAATAGCCCGGAGCGTGCCACACCGCCCAGATCACACCCAGAATGACGGAGCCAACGATAGGGCCGTATTGCTCTTGCAGGCGCGGCAATGCAAAACCGCGCCAGCCAGGCTCCTCCCACTAAGGAACGCCCCTAAACCGGTCCGTCCTTCCAACACGGCGATGATGATTGCAGCAGAAAGTGTTGGCCCGGCGAATGCGCCAAGAATCTGGAATGGTTCGAGGGGGAGTTCAGGATTAAGGAGGAGAGGCGTAACGGCAATCCAGGAAAATAGAACGGCCATAATGAAGAAGGAGATCAAGGGATATCTTGAAATCGTGTTTTTCATTGACGTGTCTACGTCTCCTTCCAGACAGGATTCACAGCGCCCTGAGGGTCCTCCGACGCATGCAAGTACCCTAGCCACCACTTTCCATCTATCTTCCTCCAAAGGATGGAAATGATGGTCCTGCCTGAGGTCTTCGACTCGCCAGTATTCATACGGGTTGTCTCTGTCGCCACCAAGGTGACCATGACATTGGATTCATCCAGAATGAACATTTCTCTACTGGCGACCTGATAATCTATGGATGAGAGACCCTTTTCCATCGCCATGGCAATGCGAGTGCTCAATTCGCTGTAGGTCTTCATCTCGCCGTTCCAGATGTTCCTATACTCCGGCGAGTTCAAATGCATCCCCACACCCCTCGCTAAATCGCCGCTTCTGAGAGAACCCAAGAGTTCATTCTCTGCTTGAATGACCTGCGTTTCTATCTCGTTCATTTCTTCCTCCTGAGGGTAGCACTACATGTGAAATGGGATCCAGGTAGAGCCGCACCAACGGTCGTGTTCACCCGCGCGCGGAGCGATAGCGGAGCGCGTCGGGTTCATGCCATTGTTGGGCGGCGACTTACTTCTTTCTCGGCAGCGGAATGAGCATGGACACCTGCTTGCGATATTGCTCATATGGTTCCCCATAGCGCCTGAGCAAATCCCGTTCTTCGAATGCTATGCCAATAACGATAACGGCTGTCATGCCAGCGGCAATCAGAAGATGGCCCACACTCATTTGCGGAGTTGCCCAAAACGCAATCAGGAGAGCCAACATCAGAGGGTGGCGCACATACTTATAGAGGCTGGCCTGCTTGAACGGGATTGGGGTGTAATCAATGCCGCGCAGATAAAGATAGACTTGACGAAGGCCAAACAGGTCAAAGTGATTGATCAGGAACGTAGACAGCACAACACCCAACCAGCCTATCCAGAACAGGCTCATGAGCACTACGTTCATCAAGCCAGCAGGGAAGTTCCAAACATATCCCGTAAGGGGGCGCCACTGCCAGAAAAGCAACAGGAGTGACAGACTGGCTCCGAGCACAAACATGCTGCGTTCGATTGGCTCAGGGATGAGGCGGAGCCACCACTTCTTGAAAGCGGATCGTGCCATCACGCTGTGTTGAACGCCGAAAATGGCAATAAGTGACAGATTGATAGGTAAAGCGACGACAAGAGGTGAAGGCGTGCCGCCATCAATATCCTTCGGGACCAACATATTTCCGACAAAGCCAATCCCGTACAGGATGGTGAAGAGAAAGAGCAAATACACCGCTACGCCGAATATGAAAACCAACAATCTCTTCACCATACTGCATCTCCACTCTTTATAGTGGGGTTTGTTTCAGCCGTCCAACGGGTTGTAGTCGGCAGGGCGGTCTCCCGCCCCGCCGCTACTTCAGAACCGGACATGAGACTTTCGCACTCATCCGGCTCCTCAGTGCAAGAGCTATTGTCATTAGCACCGTTGCGAGTAAAGCAAAACTCGCGGCGGCTTGGTCAATGGCGTATTGGAGATAGAGAGAAACTCTCTGGCTTTCAGTACATCAACGATGCTATGCATCATGATGCCTGTCATAAAGCCCCGTCTCCGCCAGTTCCTTGACCTTCTTTTGCACCGGCCTCATGTCAGCTTATCCTTCGCGTTACCGAAGGCATTTGCTTCTTGAGGCATCCTTCTCTTCAATGGCTTGTGGCTGGTTGCCTACTCTGGCGAGAGCCATTGAAGGTTGCCCCGTTCCGAGTGCCCATTTTCCGTGACCGTAGAGCCTGTCCTGAGCGAAGCCGAAGGAACGACACTCTACGCCGCGCCCCTCGTATCGGGTGGAAACCACGTACCTTAATACTACGTGGCCGAATGGGGACGCTTCCCGTTTGGGCTTGCCGTCTGCCAACAAGCAGGTAGCCGTTCGGCAAGTTATCAATCACGACGCTTACGTGTCTTTGTCGAACATCCTGTCCTTAGTCACCTGCTTGGGGCGGTCACCGCTTCCGGCTAGCAGTTTATCCCCTTTTCACCCTTGCACGCCCACGCTTGAGAACCAGTCGCACGCAGTAGGGTGATGCTTTCGCGCCTCCACCTGGAGGATAGGAGTAGGTCATTCAGTGGGTTGGGCTGAACGTCCGCACCTATTTGGACACCCAGTTGTCAAAGTCCTTGTCAACCTGCCGAAGCGGTTGACGCCTACTTTGCCGCTCATCTTCCCATCACTGACCTTGCAGGATGGTTTCGAGCGAACGGGTCGCACATTAAGGATTGATGCGGCGCGGTGACCCGCAGATCGTCCCCGGCTCAGGTCGGCAGCCGCCGCATAATCCGGAGTTGAACTAAGCCGCCGTCGGTCGGTAGCCCGTCAAACTGTGCCTAAGTTTAAGCCCGCTTGGGGATTAAGGAAAGCCCCAATCAAACGCCCGCTCGATTAAAAACAAAACCGGCTTTCGTTCCTGCACGAAAGCCGGTTTCCCTGTTTCCAGACTATCAACTCACTCCATCGTCACCGCCCCGCGCAAGCTTGAGGCCGCCTTGACGCCGAACGATTGCCACAAGCCAAGATAAGCCGTGTAGCCGAAGCCAATCGCATAGAGCGCCATGAAGGGCGCCAGACCCGGCGCGCGTTCAAAGGCCACCAGCGTGGTCAGGGCGGTGTAGAAAGCGAAGAACAGTTCGACCCAGGTTGACCAATCCACCGGCAGGCTGTAGACGCCCTCATTCTGGCTGGCGGCGTTATAGAATTTGGGTGTTCGTAAGAAGAGAGTCGGGTTGCGCCCGATGACGGCTTCGACGATGGCCCAGGTGTTGTTCACCGCCAGCCCCGCGCCGACAAAGATGATCGTCGGCAAAAACCGCAGTCGTTTTCGCCAATCCGGATAGAGCGCCCACTGGGCCATGCCGAACATGAGCGGCGCGCCCAGCCCGGCCAGGCCGATGGCCCCCATATGCAGGCGCGAAAATTCGCCCCCGAGCAACATGGGCAGGCTCATCATAATCAGGATCAACATCAGCGGGTGCACCAGGTAGCCGGCGAGATGGAGCAAGCCCTGTAGCTTCTGCCAGACGGTTTTGGGCGACAGGAGCAGGTTGCCGCTCACCTTGCGCAAGCACTGGATCGATCCTTTGGCCCAGCGGAATTGTTGGCGTTTGAGCGCGCCGAGCGTCGCCGGAATCTCGGCCGGGGCGACGACGTCGGGCAAATAGTGAAGCCGCCAGCCCCGGAGTTGGGCGCGGTACGACAAATCAAGGTCTTCGGCGATGGTGTCGGCCCCCCAGCCGCCAGCGTCGGCAATGCAGGCCGCCCGCCACACGCCCGCCGAGCCGTTGAAGTTGAACAACAGCCCGGTCTGACTGCGAACCGTTTGCTCGATGCCGAAGTGCCCGTCGAGCATCATGGCCTGGGCCCGGGTGAGCAGGCTGTGTTCGGCGTTGAAGTGGCCCCAGCGCGTTTGCACCATGCCAACTTGCGGGTCGGCGAAATGTGGGATCGTCCGTCGCAAAAAGTCGGGCGGGGGCAGGAAGTCGGCGTCGAAGACGGCCACGAACTCGGCGCCGGTGCGGGCCAGGCCCCAGGCCAGCGCGCCCGCTTTGTAACCACTGCGCTCCGGGCGCTGGATGTGTTCGATGTTCAGGCCACGCGCTTTGTGGTAGGCAACTTTGTTGCGGGCCAGGGCGGCGGTGTCGTCGGTGGAATCGTCCAACACCTGGATCGTCAGCCGGTCGGTGGGATAGTCAAGCGCGGCCACGGCTTCGATGAGCCGCTCGACGACGAAGCGTTCGTTGTAAATGGGCAGTTGAACGGCGACTGCCGGCCACTCACGAGGCGGGGGCGGGGTCTGAGAGGCGGCTGAATCGGCGCGCCATCGCAGCCAGATAAAGTTCGCCACAAAGATCAAGGCGTTGAATCCATAAACAGCCAGCCCCAGCGTGGCGGCAGCATATAGCATCGCAAAAACCATACAACCCTCTTACTAATTCGTCCTTAACTTATAAATTAGACACGAAACACGGGTCACGGCAGACACTGCCGTGACCCGTGCGCACAAAGGCTGACAAAAAACGTTGGCTTACCTCAAGTCCAACAGTTCATACACCTGCACCGGCTGGACACGGCCCTTCACTTTCATCGGCTCCAGCGCGTTGACGACGATGGCGTTCTTCACCTGTTGGTAGGCCGCTTCGCTCAACAGCACTTGCCCGGCTTTTGCATTTTCCTGGATGCGTTTGGCGGTGTTGATGGTGTCGCCGATGGCAGTGTAGTCCAGCCGCATCTTGGTGCCCACCAGCCCCACCACCGCCTCGCCGACGTTGATGGCGATGCCAAACGACAGGCGATATTGCGGCTCCATGACTTCGTGCAGGGCCATGATGTCGTAGCGCATGTTCAGCGCCGCCCGCACGGCGCGCATGGTGTGATCTTCCTGGTGCACCGGCGCGTTGAAAATCGCCATGACCGCGTCGCCGAGGAACTTGTCGAGCGTGCCTTCGTGCAGAAGAACGGCATCTGCCGCCGCGCCCAGGTAGCGGTTGAGGATGTCGAGCAAGACCACCGGGTCAAGCTGTTCGCTGAAGTTGGTGAAGCCGCGAATGTCGGCGAAGAGGCAGGTGACCAGTTGGCGGTCGCCGCCCAACTTGATCACGTTCGGGTTGAGTTTTTCGATGACCGCCGGGCTGACCATCCGCTGGAAAAGTTCAAATTTACCGCGTAAGCGTTTCTTTTCCGTCAGGTCGTCGAGCACGATGGCGACGCCCTGAGTCGTCCGGTTGGAGTCTTTGAGCGGAGACAGGCTCAAGCTCAGGTCCACCAGGCCACGGCCGGGCAGGGTGGGGTTGACTTCGTAGGACTCAACCCGGTCGGACGTTTTGACTTCGCTCAACATGCGGCCCAGCTTGCCGTCGAAGGGCGGCAGGACGATGTCGTACCGCCCGCCGAGCGCCTGTTTGGCGCTCACGTTCAAAATGGCCTCGGCGGCGCGGTTGCACAGGGTCACCTGATCGGTCACATCGGTGGTGATGACGCCGCTGTTGATGGAGTCGAAGACGTTGTCGAGCAGGTTCTTGAGGCGGGTGACTTCGTCGAGCGAGCGTTTGACGTTTTCGAAGAGCCGGGCGTTTTCGATGGCGACGGCGGCCTGGTTGGCAAAGGCCACCAGAATGTCGCGGTCGTGCTCGTTGAACAGGCCGGTGCGGACGCGGTTGTCGGCGTAGATGACGCCGGTCAGTTCGCCCTTCATTTTGAGCGGCACGCACAGGATGGAGCGCAGGTTGAAAGCCACCACGCTTTCCTGCTTGCCGAAGCGCGGGTCTTCCTGGGCATTGGTGGTGACGACCGGCTCGCCGCTTTGGGCCACCCGATTGACAATGGAACGGCTGATTTCAAACGAAGAGGCTTGCAGGGTTTCGCGGTCTACGTTGCGGGCAATGCGGAAGTCGAGTTCGCCGGTGTCGTTTTTGAGCATGAGGAACCCGCGCTCGGCCCCGGTGAGCTTGATAATGGTGTCCATCACCTCGTTCAACACCGTGGTCAGATCGAGCGACGAGTTGACCACACTCGAAATTTCGGCCAGGGCCTGCAGTTGGCCCCGCTCATGCTCCTGCTCGCTGACCGTGCGCCCGATGCGATCGAGCGAGGTTGCCAACTGGGTCAGCCCCTCCGAAACGCCCGGCGGCAGTGACAGTTTGGCTTTGCTCAGCGCCTCTTTCTGACTGCTCAACAGGGCTTTGATATCCAGCGCCAATTTTCGCAGGTCGCCCAGGTCTTTGCTAACACTGCTGACTTCGGTTGTTCCAGCCACCCGCTTACTCCTCGATAAGAATAAAAACTAACCGCAACTCGCTGATTATAATACCACAGACAAAAGCGCGCAAAAGCGGTCTCAATTTACTACCTCTCCTCGAATTGACACCCCCTTACTCCTCTGCTATTATCGCGCTCACGTTGCCCCGGCCACGCTGTTGAAGCCGGAAATTGCCATACGAAGCGGCCATTCGCCATCTGCTATCCGCCATCTGCCATTTATGTCTGCACTTTCCGAGTCTGAGCGCCGCCGCCGGCGCTTGTACGCTTTTCTCACTGGCCTTATTGTTCTGACAGTTCCCTGCTATTTGGCCGGTTTTCTGGCTCTGGCATTTGCGCCTAATACCCCAATCGCCACCGCCACCATGCCTCCCACCCCCACCCAGGCGATTTCCAACACTCCAGTGCCCCTCATAGCCACGGTCACCCCTACCCAGGCTCTGGCGATTACCAATACGCCCGGCGGCCCAACGCCCATCCTGCCCAGCACGCCCACCCAGTTTGTCCCGGCGACGAAAACATTTACCCCGTCACCCACGTTCACAGCCAGCTCCACCTTCACCCACACCCCGACGATTACGCCGACACCCAGCGGCACGGCCTCGCCCACCGGCACGCCTGATCTGACGGCGACGGCCAACGCCATCGCCACGAACAATGCCAACGCCGTTGCCTCGAGCGTGGCCGCCACCTTGAACGCCGCCGCCAGCGCCACCGCCAATGCTGACGCTGTTGGCACCGGGGTGGCCGCCACCCAGACCTCGGCGGCCTTCACTTCGGTGGCGGTCACTGGCACGGCGGCGGCCAACGCCACCGCCTCAGCCGCTCCAACGTCTACGCCGACTTTCACTTTCACTCCCGACGCTACTCAAACGCTCTTCGCCTGCCAGACTGCCACCGCCGCTGGCACGCCCGTAGGAACGCCGACATGCCCGTGAACCCAATTTCCCTCAGTTCCTTGAGTTCCTTCATTTCCAGGAACTCCAGGAACTAAAGGAACTTTGTGATGGATATTCTTGCTCACTTGAAAACCCTTGTCGCCGCGCCCGGCCTTTCGGCTTACGAAGCGCCCATCCGCGACCTCATCCGTGAAGCCTGGGCGCCGCTGACGAATGAGATCGGCGGCGACAACCTGGGCAGTTTGTGGGCCACCAAGCACGGCGCGGGCAAAGCGCCGCGCAAAAAGATCATGCTGGCCGCGCACATGGACGCCATCGGCCTCATGGTCAAGCGTGTCTATCAAGGTTTCTTGTGGGTCACCGAAATCGGCGGCGTGGACGCGCGGGTGATGCCCGGCCAGCCGGTGCTGGTGCATGGCAAAGAAACTCTGCCCGGCGTCGTCGCCTCCACCCCGCCGCACCTGCTCACGCCTGCCGACCGCGACAAAGCGGTAAAGCTCGACGACCTGATGATTGACGTGGGCCTGCCCGCCGACCGCGTGGCCGAGTTGGTGCGCGTGGGCGACCTGGTCTCTTTCGGCCAGCCGGCCTTTGAAATGAACGACTGGCTGGTGGCCAAGTCGCTCGACAACCGGGCCTCGGTGGCCGCCGTCACCGCCTGCCTCGACGTTCTGCAAGGCCGCCAGCACACCTGGGACGTGGTGGCCGTCGCCACCGCCCAGGAAGAAGAGACGCTCGGCGGCGCATTCACTTCCGCCTTCAGCCTCAACCCGGATTTGGCGATTGCGATTGACGTGACCTTTGCCTCCGGCCCCGGCCTGCCGGAACACAAGACCTTTTCTCTGGGTGATGGGCCGACCCTGGGGTGGGGGCCGAATCTGCATCCCAAACTGCACAAAGCCATCCTCGACGTGGCGGCTAAAAGCGAAATCCCGTGCCGCGTTGAGGTCATGCCCATGCACTCCGGCACCGACGCTTACGCCATTCAAGTCAGCCGCGAAGGCATCCCCACTGCCGTCATCGGCCTGCCGCTCAAGCACATGCACACCCCGGTCGAGGTTGTGTCCCTCAAAGACATCACCCGCGCCGGGCGGCTGATGGCCGAATTTATTGCCCGCCTCAACGACGACTTCCTTGCCTCGTTGGCGCTCGACTGATCATGAACCGCAAAGACGCCAAGGGCGCGAAGATTTCTTTTATTTCCCTGATTTCCTTGGCGTTCTTAGCGCCTTTGCGGTGAAAAATCTATGGCTCGAAAACCTGCTAAACCTGCCAAGCCGGCGAAGTTGAAGAAGCCCGCCAAACAATCTGCGAAGCCTCGTAAAGCCGCGCCGGCTCCGGCCACGCCTCAAGAAGAGGCTTCCCTCGAACTTCTCCGCAAACTTTCCGAAACAGTTGCCGTGTCGGGCGACGAAGGGCCGGTTCGCAGACTCATCCTCGAGACGATCAAAGACCTGGCCGACGAAGTGAAGGTGGACACCCTCGGCAACGTGTTTGCCATCAAGCCCGGCCCGGCCCGCGCTCCGCGGGTGATGGTGGCCGCCCACATGGACGAAGTCGGCTTCATGATCGTCGGCGTTGACGGCGACGGTCTGCTCAAGTTTGAGGCCGTCGGCGGCCTGGACGACCGCATTCTGCTTGGCAAGCCGGTATGGATTGGCGAGAGCAAAGTGCCTGGCGTGATCGGCATGAAGCCAATTCACCTTGTCAAAAACGCGGAGCGCGAGAGCGTGGTGAAGATCGACTCTCTGCGGATCGACGTCGGGGCGACGAGCCGCGACTCGGCGGGGCGGCTGGTGAGGCCGGGCGACCGGGCGACGTTTGCCACCCCGTTTACCTATCTCGGCCCAACGGCGCGCGGCAAAGCGCTCGACAATCGCGCCGGGTGCGCGACCCTCGTCGAGATTCTTCGCGGCGCGCGAAGCGCTTATCCAGTTGAATTGATTTGCGCCTTCACCGTGCAGGAAGAAGTGGGCCTGCGCGGGGCGCGCGTGGCCGGGTTCGCCGCCAAACCCGACGCGGCCATTGTGCTCGATACCACCCAGGCCAACGACCTGCCCGCGCCGGACGAAGAAGACGAGAACTTCAAGTACAACACCCGCCTGGGGCAAGGCCCGGCCATTTATACCCAGGATGGCTCCACCTTGCACGACCGGCGGTTGATTAAACATCTGACGGCGATTGCCGAGTCTAAAGGCATCCCTTATCAATTCCGCCAGCCGGGCGGCGGCGGCACCGACGCCGGCGCCATCCAACGCACGCGGGCCGGTGTCCCAACCGTGTCGGTGTCCACCCCGGCGCGCTACATTCATTCACCCGGCGCCCTCATGAGCATTGACGACTACCGCAACGCGGCCCGGCTGGTGCGCGCCGCGCTGGAGAATTGGGACGGGAAAGTGCTGAGGAGATGAAACGTGAAACGACACCCACAGGGGGCTGTGCCAACGACAACTGTGACTCGATGTCATTTCACGATTGTCGTTTGACGTTTGACGGATGAGCCTATGAAACCTCTGATCAAAAAGCTTGTCGAAAGCTATGGCCCCTCCGGCCACGAAGACCAGATCCGCGACCTCATCCGGGGCGAGATCAAAGGGCTGGCCGACTACGTAACGGTTGACCCGTTGGGTAATTTGATTGCCGTGATCAAGAAGAAGTCCAAGTCGGGCCGCAAGGTGATGCTGGCCGCGCACATGGATGAGATCGGGGTGATGGTTACCCACGTGGACTCAAAAGGTTTTGCCAGGTTCGTGCCTATCGGCGGCGTCTACGCGACCACCTGCCTGGGCGGGCGTGTTCGCTTCGCCGACGGCACGCTCGGCGTGATCGGCATTGAAGATCGAAAAATCAACTCGCCCTCGCTCGACCAGATGTTTATTGATGTGGGCGCGACGGGCGTCGGGGACTGCCCGGTGAGGGTGGGCGACGCCGCCGGTTTCTACCGCCCGTTCGAGGAAGTAGGAAGCCGCCTCGTCGCCAAGAGCATGGACGACCGCATCGGCTGTGCGGTGCTAGTCGAAGTGATGCGCGCCTTGAAGCGCACCCCGCACGAAGTGCAGTTCGCCTTCACCGTGCAGGAAGAAGTAGGCACGCGCGGCGCGGGGCCGTCGGCCTTTGGCCTGGAGCCGGATTTGGCGCTGGCGGTGGACGTGACCCTGACTGGAGATACACCAAAGGCCAACAAAATGGCCGTCTCGCTGGGCGCGGGCGCGGCCATCAAAGTGCGCGACAGCGGCATGTTGGCCGACCCGCGTATCGTGGCCCTGTTAGAACAGCGCGCCGCTGAAGCCAGATTGCCCGCCCAGCGTGAAGTGCTGGAAGGCGGCTCGACCGACGCCCGTTCGATCCAGATTGCGCGGGCGGGCGTGCCAGCCGGTTGTGTCTCCATCCCCTGCCGCCACATCCACACCCCATCCGAAATGGTGGACTTGCGCGATGTGGAGGGGGCGGTGTCACTGATACTGCAAACGCTGGAGAAGCCGATAGAGTTGTAGAAAGAGTCGTAGAAAGTAGAGACCCGCTTGAAAGCGGGTCTCTTTTTATTACCGGCTATTCGCATCCATCACCGCCACCGCCGCAATGCTCACAATCTCGTCCACGTCGTCGCCGGCTTGCAGGACGTGAACCGGCGCGCCCATGCCGAGCAGGATCGGGCCGATGAGTTGCGCGCCACCCAAATGCCTCAGCAGTTTGTAAGCGATGTTGGCCGACTGCAAATCGGGGAAGACCAGGACGTTGGCGTCCTTCACTGCGCTGAACGGGAAGCGCTCCTCAATCAACACCTCTGACACCGCCACGTCGGCCTGCATCTCGCCGTCCACCATTAAGTCTGGCCGTTTGGCTTTGATCAGCGCCGTGGCCTTTTGCATCTTGGCCGAGAGCGGGTGCGGCACCGAACCGAAGTTGGAGAAGCTCAACATCGCCACGCGAGGGGTGATGTCGAGGTGTTGGGCGAAGTCGGCGGCCAGGGAGGCGATCTCGGCCAAATCTTCGGCCGACGGATCAATGTTCACCGTGGCGTCGGTGAACAGATAGACGCGGTTGCGGACGATCATCAAATACACCCCGGCCACATGGCTGAAGCCGGGCCGGGCGTGGAAGATTTGCAGGGCCGGGCGGATCACTTCCGGGTATTCGTAGGTCAGGCCGGAGAGGAACGTCTCGGCTTCGCCCATTTTCACCATCATCATGCCGAAGCGGTTGGGGTCGCGCATGTGCTGGTGAGCCAGTTGGGGAGTGATACCTTTGCGTTGCCGCAAGTCAAAATAGGCTTGCGCGTACTTCTCGAAGCGTTCGCCGTTCTCGCTGGGGTTGACGATTACCGGCTCGAAGCGCAGGCCGAGGCCGGCCGCTTTTTGCTTGATAACTTCGGGGCGGCCTAACAGCACGGCGTGGCCGATGCCTTCTTCCTCCACCAGCGCCGCCGCCCGAATGATCTTCGACTCTTCGCCTTCGCCGAAGACGATGCACTTGGGCGCGGCTTTGGCTTTGTTGATGATGAAGCGGCGCACGCGCTGGCCCTGCCCCTGCCGGGCCGCCAGCTGCTCACGATACTCGCTCACCTCAATCGTGCTTCGAGCCACGCCGGATCGCATTGCGGCTTCGGCCACGGCCGGCGCCTCCCACAGCAACACCCGCGGGTCGAGTGGTTTGGGAATCAGATAGTCTTCGCCGAACTTGATCGAGTCGACGCCGTAAGCGTGAAGCACGCTGTCGGGCACGTCTTCGTGGGCCAGGGCCGCCAACGCCCTGGCGGCGGCCACCTTCATCTCGTCGTTGATAGACTTGGCCCGCACATCGAGCGCGCCCCGGAAGATGAAGGGGAAGCCGAGGACGTTGTTGATCTGGTTCGGATAATCACTGCGGCCCGTGCCCACGATGGCATCAGGCCGGGCCTCTTTGGCAAGGTCGTATTTGATCTCCGGATCGGGATTCGCCAGCGCAAAAATCAGCGGGCGCTCGGCCATCGTCTTCACCATTTCGGGGGCGAGGATGTCGGCGACGGATAGGCCGAGGAAGACATCGGCCCCCCGAACCGCGTCGGCTAAACTTCGTTCGTTAGTGTCCACGGCGAAGCGAGCTTTGTAAGGATTCATCCCTTCTTTTCGTCCGACGTAAACCACGCCTTTGGTGTCCACCAGGCGGATGTTTTCGCGAGTTGCGCCGAGCCGCACGTAGAACTCGGCGCTGGCAATGGCGCTCGCGCCCGCGCCGGAGACGACGATCTTCAGATCGCCAATTTTCTTGCCGGTGATCTCAAGCGCGTTCAACAGCGCCGCGCCGGAGATGATGGCTGTGCCGTGCTGGTCGTCGTGAAAGACGGGGATGTCGAGCATGCCTTTGAGCGTTTCTTCGATGTAGAAACACTCCGGAGCTTTGATGTCTTCCAGGTTGATGCCGCCGAACGTGGGGGCGATGGCCCTGACCACTTGAATGATTTCGTCGGCATTGTGGGTGTTCACTTCGATGTCGAACACGTCCACGTCGGCGAATTTTTTGAAGAGCACACCTTTGCCTTCCATGACCGGCTTGGAGGCCAGCGCGCCCCGGTCGCCGAGGCCGAGAATGGCCGTGCCGTTGGAGACGACGGCGACGAGATTGGCTTTGGCGGTGTACTCGTAGGCGGTTTCGGGCCTGCGTTCCACTTCCAGCACGGCTTCGGCCACGCCGGGCGAATAAGCCAGCGAGAGGTCGCGTTGGGTGTCGAGCGATTTGGTGGGGGTCACTTCGATTTTGCCGGGGCGGCCCCGGCGGTGATAGTCGAAGACTTCTTGAGGGGTGATGGTTGCCATGTTGCTAGTTTTGCTCCTTAAAAAAGAATCAGACGGAGCAAAGGCTATCATCTCTGTCTGGTTTGTCACAGTTCTGCTTGTCATGGGAGGGGGGTGACGAGACTCCCGAAAATAATAACGACTTCCGAAATCTCAGAGATTTCGGAAGTCTGATCAAACCTTCTGCTCTTTCCTCGCCATCACAAAATGCCGCCGGTGAGTCCAGCGGATGCGAACGAGGTCTTTGAACATGTGGTAGATGCCTTCCCAAAACCGCACTTTGCTCCCCGGCGCGTCGGCCCAGTGCACCGGCATCTCGTGCACCTTCAGCCGGGCGCGCTCGGCCAGGTAGAGAATCTCCACGTCGAACATGAAGCGGTCAATGATCGAGCGCTCGTAGAGCGGGCGCACGGCGCCGGCCCGGTAAGCCTTGAAGCCGCATTGGGTGTCGGCGTACTGCCACAGGCCGACGATCAGGTGCTTGACCGTGTCGAAGGCGAAGCTGGCGAAGCGGCGGAAGGGCGGCGGTTTGCGCTCGATTTGCGACTCGCGTAGGCCGCGCGAGCCGATCACCATGTCGTCGCTAGCCTTGAGGTAGCGCAGGGCATTGGCAATTTCGTCGGGCGGGGTGGAGAGGTCGGCGTCGAGGAAGACGATCCACTGGCCCTTAGAGGCCAGCACGCCGGTGCGGACGGCGAACCCTTTGCCCCGGTTGGGCTGATAGCCGATCAATCGGGCTTCGGGGAGGCCGTCAATGTGGCGGGTCACCACTTCGGCAGTGTTGTCGCGGCTGCCGTCGTCCACGATCAGCAGTTCCCAAGTGTGAGGCTGGGTACGCAAGTAGGCCACGATAGCTTCAATGCTGGGGCCGATGCGGTTGGCTTCGTTGTAGGCTGGAACAATAATAGAAAGTTCAGGGGATGGCATGAATAACGGAACACGGTCAAACGACAAACGTCAAACGTCAAGGGTATTCACGTTTGACGTTTGTCGTTTTACGCACTCTTCAATCGTTCTTTCAACTCGCCGGCAATGATGTGATTCATGATCACGTGCCCGTCCTCCTGGCGGCCCTGGTGCGGGTCGGGGAAGCGGACGACGAGATCAGCCATGTCTTTCAGCTTGCCGCCGACGTCCCCGAGCAGGGCAATTACCGTGCCGCCGATCTCGTGGGCGGTCTCCACCGCTTTGAGCAGGTTGGGCGAGTTGCCGGAGGTGGAGATGGCGATGACGTAATCGCCGGGGCGCATCAGGTTGCGAAGCGGCTCGGCAAAAACCACATCGAACGATGTATCGTTGCCCCAGGCGGTGATGAGCGGCATGTTGTCCGTCAGGGCCAGGGCGCGAAAGCGCTTCTTGCCCGGCGTGATCGTCAGCTTGTTGAGGTCGTTCATCATGTGCGAGGCCGTGGCCGCGCTCCCGCCGTTGCCGAGGATGAAGATCGTGCGCTCTTCGCGCCAGGCCAGCATCAGTGCGTCGCACACTTTGCGCATGTTGTCGCGCGAGAGCTCGCGGACGGATTTTTCGAGTTCGGTGAGGTAGATATCAACAAAATCCATTTATAAAATTATGAATTATGAGGGGTGAAGGGTGAATCCGCGCAGTATTCATCCTTCATCCTTCATAATTCATCCTTCGCTTCCGCGCACCGCCCCCACTTTCTGCATATAAGCTCGCGCTTCGTCGGCGTAGTTGCGGAAGTCGGGTTGGGCACCCGCCCAGGCCAGGTATTCGCGGCAGTTGCGTTCGATGTCCCCCTGCGGCTCCCAGCCGAGAGCGCGCAGTTTGGCCGTGTCGGAGAAGATGTGGCGGGTGTCGCCGAAGCGGTATTCGCCGGTGGCGTTTGGCTCCAGGTCGGGCCGCCCGGCGGCGGCGGCCATCACCCCGGCAAACCGGGTCACGGTCACACCCCGGCCTCCCCCGACGTTGAAGGCTTGATAGTCCGCCCGATCATCTTCCAGCACGAGCAGGTTGGCCCGGGCCACGTCGCCCACGTACACAAAGTCGCGAATCTGCTGGCCGTCTTCGTAGAGGGTGGGGCGCTTTCCGGCCAGCACTTCCATCGCAAAAATTCTCAGCGCGCCGGAGTAGGCGTTGCGGAACGACTGCCGCGCGCCTTGCACAATCGAGTAGCGCATACCCACCGTGGGGATGCCGTAACGTTGGCCGAGGTTGATCGCCAGCATCTCTTCGGCGTACTTGCTCACGCCGTAAGCATTAGCCGGGTTGACCCAGGCATCTTCGCCGGTTAGTTCCATTTGGATTGGGCCGCCGCATTTGGGGCATTTGACTTCCCAGTTGCGGACGCGCAGTTGAGACTCGGTGCGAGGGCCGGGGAAAACGAGGCCGTCTTTGGGACATGTATACTTGCCTTCACCATAGGACGACTGCGATGAGGCGACCACAACTTTGCGGACGGGCAGTTTCTTCTCGACGATTAGCTCGAACAAGAGCGCCGTGCCGACGCAGTTGACGTGAAAGAACTTCGAGAAGTCGGGGAGGTAATCCTGATAGGCGGCCAGATGAATAACGGCCTCCACCCCGTCCAGGGCGTCCTCCCAGGCGGCCCGGTCACGCACGTCGCCAGGCATTCGCTCTACTTCGCCGGGCAGGTAGTCCGGCCATTTTCCGGCCACGTGGACGGGCGGCGTGAGGTTATCCAGCACCCGGGCAGTGTGGCCTTTGACAAGCAATAAATCGATGGTGTGCGAGCCAATGAAGCCCGCGCCACCTGTTACTAAAACCTTCATTATGTGTTATTTGTCACCTTTCAATCAGTCAGTTACTCGGCGGCTAATTCTACCATGTGAGCGATGAAGAGCGTTTTTGCGGAAAAAAGGCTGTATCGTGACATTGTCACAAATGCGGCTAGTACCCTAGTACCTTGCTTTTCGAGGGCCGCTATTTCTAAAATATCCGCATTCGTAATCGGGAGGGCAGAATATGTACGCGAAAAACGAAATCATGTTTCCGCCTTACGCAATTCCCATGTTGCGTGAACAGCGCGGCCCGGAATGGCAAAAGTTGGTAGATCGGGTATTGAGCCTTGAAGAGGATCACCCTGAAGCATTGGCTTTTTGTCTGATGATGATCCGGCTGGACGGGTGCATGGAATGTGAAACCGACTCTTACCGGGCCATGCGCGGGTGTTGTACGTGCGCCGCCCAGACTCTGCGCCGCTATAAGGGCGACGACCGGGAACTGCTCAAACTGTACAAAGCCGCGTTGAAGGACGTGGAAGGTTTTATGATGTTGAGCCGGCCGACGAACGGAAATGGAAACGGCAATGGGCGCGGGAATGGGAACGGAAAGAAGAAGCGGATTGAGGTTGGAGCTTAGACGCTCCGCGTGGAGATTCAGTAGATCCAAAATGCTCCCGCTGGATTGCCCGCTTCGCGTCCAGCGGCGGCGGTGGATTTGGCAATCCGCCGCGAGCAAAAATCGGATCTGCTGAGATTGGGGATTTGAACTTGAAGCGGCAGAGCCGGTTACCCCGGCTCTGTCTTTTTTTTCGCCCTTATCTATGCTAGACTTTGCTCATCCACCACTGGAGAGTGCCCATGCTCACCCTTATCGAAAAAATCATTTTTGTCTTGTTGGCGTTAGGCTCCGCTTATTTCGCTTATCGCACCGTCGAGCGGATCATCCGCATCGTCCGGCGCGGCACGGGCGCGGTTGGGATGGATGAACTCGTCAATCGCGCCCTCAACGCCACCCTGATTTTTGTGACGCAGAAAACGGTGCTCAAGAGGCGCCTGCTTCCCAGCGTTGCCCACGCCTTTGTGGCCTGGGGCTTCACCTACTACCTGCTGGTGAATATTGGCGACGGCCTGCAGGGCTTCTTTCCCGGCTTCGTGTTTTTGGGCGAGGGCGCTGTCGGCGACGTGTACCGCCTCGGCGCGGACTTGTTGAGCGTGGGCGTGCTCGTCGGCATGGGGGCATTGATGATCCGCCGCCTGGTCGTCGGCCCCAAGGTGTTTGGCTTCCGTGAGGGCGTGATGCTTTATCCCAGAGCGCTGGCCGGCATCAAGCGCGACTCGCTCATCGTCGGCTCGTTCATCCTCTTTCACGTCGGCTCACGGTTTTTGGGTGAGAGTTTCTACCTTGTTGCGCCGTATGCAGGCGTTAAATTTATTCGCGATCCTGAAATGGATGTCTGGCAGCCATTTGTCAGTTCAGTTGCCCGACTGTGGTTGAATTTAAATCCCGCCTTTGTCGAAGCAATGCAACACGTTTTCTTCTGGTGTGCGCTCGGCTCGATCCTGCTTTTCATCCCTTACTTCCTTTATTCCAAGCACATCCACATTTTCTTTGCACCGCTCAACTATTTACTCAAGCCCAAACGCGCTTCTATTGGCGAGCTTGAGAAGATCAACTTTGACGACGAGTCCCTCACCCAATTTGGGGCGACAAAGCTGGAGCACCTGTCGCGGTCGCAAATCATTGACGCTTACTCGTGCATTATGTGCAACCGTTGCCAGGACGCCTGCCCGGCCTACAACACGGGCAAGGCGCTTTCGCCCGCCGCGCTGGAGATCAACAAACGTTACTACCTCAACGAGCACGGCGCGGATTTTGCCGCCGGGAAAGAGTCGGCCAATTTGTTGGAGTTCGCCATCAGCGCCGAGGCGGTGTGGGCCTGCACTGCGTGCGGCGCGTGCGTCGAGGTCTGCCCGGTGGGCAACGAGCCGATGCGCGACATTCTCGACCTCCGCCGCAGCCTGGTGTTGATGGAAAGTGATTTTCCGCAACAACTGCAACAAGCTTTCAGAGGCATGGAGCGCGCCGGGAATCCATGGAATGTGCCGGCCGACTCCCGGCTGGATTGGGCCAAAGGCCTCAACGTGCCGACCATCGAACAGAACCCGGAGCCGGATTTTTTGTGGTGGGTGGGGTGCGCCCCCGCCACCGACGCCCGCGCCCAGAAGACGGCCCAGGCCTTCGCGAAAGTCCTCAACGCCGCCGGAGTCAATTTTGCGGTGCTGGGCAAGATGGAGCGTTGCACCGGCGACTCGGCCCGGCGGAGCGGCAACGAAGCGGTGTTCTTTGAGCTGGCGACCGGCAACGTGGAGATACTCAACGAGGCGCTCGGAGAGCGGCCGAAGCGGATTGTCGCCACCTGTCCGCACTGCTTGCACACCTTGAAGAACGAGTATCCGGCGTTCGGCGGCAATTACGAAGTGATTCATCACACTCAGTTGATTGACGAATTGTTCGCCGCCGGGAAGTTGAAAACGAGGCTGGAAAAGCAATCCAACGTCGTCTTCCACGACCCGTGCTACCTCGGGCGGCACAATAACGTCTACGATGCGCCGCGCAATGCTTTGACGAAGGTCGGCGCGAGTTTGACTGAGTTGCCGCGCAGTCGTGCGGGCTCGTTCTGTTGTGGCGCTGGCGGGGCGCAGATGTGGAAGGAAGAAGAACACGGCCAGGAGCACGTGAACGAGAATCGCTTCCGCGAAGCCATGGCGACCGGCAAAGACACGTTGGCCGTGGGTTGTCCGTTCTGCATGGTGATGATGACCGACGCCGGCCGGGCGGCCAAGAGCGAGATGCAGGTGAGGGACGTAGCCGAGATTGTGGCCGAGAGTTTGACTGCGGGTTGAGCCGCTTGCGGGCACAAGACTGATAAGACCTGCCGGGTCTTGCTAACTTTGTAGATTCTGTCGGCTTTTCAACCAGACCCGGCAGGTCTGGACTTGCTAACTGAAAGCTTGCTATCATGGCTCGGCCTGCCCGGTTGGTTATAATGCTGGTCCTGTCCGCCCTCACCTTGTCAATGATCGTGTGCGCGGCGGCGGTCTGGTTTGATGTGGGCCGGGTCGATTTGTTTCACTTGACGTACTTTGATAGTTGCGCCATACGCGCCCACCAGTGGCACTGGCAGGATGCCCGCCGCCACCCGCAAGTGTTCCGCTATGACTTTAGTTTAAGCCCGGTATCATTTGTGCTGGTGGAGATCTGGGTAAGAGAAGGAAAGGTGTTCAAGTTCAGCCAGAGCCTCCCGATTGACTGTGGAAATACAAATGCCTGATACCCCCAACAAGGAGGAACAGCTCATGGAGTTGAGCAAGGAAACCCTGCTCGAAATGTATTACGCCATGCTCCGGTCGCGCCGCCTGGATGAGCGGGCGTGGGTTCTGCATCGCCAGGGCAAGATAGTGTTTCACATTTCTGGCATGGGGCACGAGGCCAGCCACATCGGCGCGGCTTTTGCTCTCAAGCCCGGCAAGGACTGGCTCGCGCCGTATTATCGCGACCTGGGGCTGATGCTGTGCTTTGGCCTCACGCCGCGCGAGTTTATGCTTTCACTCTACGGCAAGAAAGGCGAGGTCTCGTCGGGAGCGCGGCAAATGCCGTCGCACTTCGGTTTACGGCGGGGCAACGTGGTTTCGACCTCGGCGCCGGTCGCCACCCAGATTCCGCACGCGGCCGGCATCGGCCTGGGCATGAAGATGCGCGGCGACGATGCGGTGGTGTTGACTTGCATCGGCGAAGGCTCGACTTCTCAGGGCGAGTGGTACGAAGGCTTGAACTGGGCCGCCGTCCATAAACTGCCCGTCATTTGCCTGGTGCAGAATAACCAGTACGCGATCTCGGTACCGAGTCATTTGCAGATGGCGGTTCCCAACGTAGCCGACCGGGCCGCCGCCTTTGGCATACCCGGCCTGGTGGTGGATGGCAACGATGTGCTGGCCGTGCACCGGGTGATGAAAGAAGCCGTTGACCGCGCCCGGCGCGGCGGCGGCCCGACCCTGATCGAGTCCAAGACGTACCGCCCGGTGCCGCACTCGTCTGACGACGACGATCGCTCTTACCGCTCGCGCGAAGAGGTGAACGAGTGGAAGAAGCGCGACCCGCTCTTATTGTTCAAGGCGTATCTTGAATCGCAGGGCTATTTGCCGGCGGCGGTGAACGACGACTACGAACGCAAAGCCGTGGCCGAAGTGGACGACGCCCAGAAGTTTGCCGAGGCCGCCGCTTACCCGGAAATCGAGTGGGCGCTTGGCCCGGTGTACGCAACGGAGGCCCATCATGCCTGAAATGACACTCATCGAAGCCATTCGCCAGGCGATGGACGAAGAGCTGGCCCGCGACGATTGCGTCTTCATCACCGGCGAAGATGTCGGGCCGCGCGGCGGCGTGTTTCGGGCCACGCAGGGCCTCTACGAAAAATATGGCCCGCGGCGCATCATCGACTCGCCGCTGGCCGAACTGTCCATCGTCGGCATCGGCATCGGGGCGGCGCTATACGGCATGAGGCCGATCTGCGAAGTCCAGTTCGCCGATTTCATCTTCCCGGCCTTCAATCAGATTCTCAACGAGGCGGCGCGCATGTTTTATCGCTCCGGCGGCGAGTGGCAGGTGCCGATGGTGGTTCGCGCCCCCTACGGCGGCGGTGTGGGCGGCGGTCTCTATCACTCGCAAAGCGTGGAAGCCTTCTTCGCCCACATCCCCGGCCTCAAAGTCGTCATCCCGTCCAACCCCAAAGACGCCAAAGGCCTGCTCAAGTCGGCGGTGCGCGACCCGAACCCGGTGATGTTCTTCGAGCCGAAAAAGGGCTATCGTTTGATCAAGGGTGAGGTGCCGGAAGGCGAGTACACCGTTCCGATTGGCCCGGCCAACGTTAGCCGCGAAGGAACCGATCTCACCGTATTTGCTTACGGCATCATGCACTACTATTGTTTGCAGGCGGCGGAGATGGCGGCGAAAGACGGCATCAGCGTAGAAGTCGTTGACTTGCGGACGTTGTTGCCGGTGGACAAGGCAACCATTCTCTCGTCGGTGAAGAAGACAGGCAAGGCGCTCATCGTCCACGAAGATAACCTGACCGGCGGCTACGGCGGCGAAGTGGCCGCCATCATCGCCGGCGAAGCGTTCACCGATCTCGACGCGCCGGTCAAGCGCCTCGGCGGCCCGGATGTTCCGGCTGTGCCGTTCAGCCATCCTCTGCAGGACTGGTTCATGCCGAACCCGGAGAAGATTGCGAGGGCGATTCGGGAACTGGCGGCCTACTGAAAACCCCAAATCCCAACTTCCAAAATCCCAAATCGTTAGTTGGAAGTTGGGATTTTGAGATTTGGGATTTTGATTTTGGAGAGTCTATGCCCACAAAAATCATCATGCCTCAGCTTGGCGAGTCAGTCGTCGAAGGCACGGTCAGCAAGTGGTTGAAGAACGAGGGCGAGGCCGTCAAAGAGTTCGAGCCGATCATGGAAGTGACCACCGACAAAGTGGACACCGAAGTGACGGCCACGTCCGGCGGACTCCTGCTCAAGATTCTGATTCCGGACGGGACGACAGTCACTGCCGGGACACTGCTCGGTTGGATCGGCCAGCCCGGCGAGGCCATCCCCGCCGAGGCGGGCGGGTCGCCGACTCACGCCCCTGCCGCCCACACTCCCTCACCCCCACCCCCCCAAACACCCGTTGCCAGAGAGCTTGGCTTTATCTCCCCCGTCGTCGCCAAGCTTGCCGCCGAGCACAACGTGGACCTTCAGCAAGTGAAAGGCACGGGCGCGAGTGGCCGCATCACCAAGAAAGATGTGCTGGCCTATGTCGCCGCCAAGCCTCCCGAAGGTTTACGAAGCGCTCTGGAGCAAAGCGGAGCGGGTAAACCTTCGGGAGGTTCTGAAGAGCTTGCCCCGTGGGAGAAGCCGGGCGATGGCGACCTCTTCCGCCCACCGGAATTGCAGATGGCCGCTCAAGCGGCCCCTGTATCAGTTCCTTCTGTTCCTGCAATTCCTTCTTCCGGCGACACCTTCCTGCCGCTCACCAACATCCGCAAATCCATCGCCGAGCACATGGTGCGGAGCAAACATACCTCGCCGCACGTCACGACGGTATTTGAAGTGGATATGAGCAAAGTGGCGGCGCACCGCGAAGCCAACAAAGCCCAGTTCGCGCGCGACGGCGTCAACCTGACCTTCACCGCCTACTTTGTGGCGGCCTCGGCCTCAGCGCTCAAGGCCTTCCCGATGGTGAACAGCTCCTTTGCCGATGACAAAATTGTGCTCAAGCGTGATGTCAACATCGGGGTGGCCGTTTCGCTTGGCGAGGAAGGGCTGATCGTGCCGGTCATCAAACAGGCCGACGAGAAATCCCTGCTCGGCCTGGCTCGCGCCGTGAACGATCTCGCCAACCGCGCCCGCGCCAAACAGTTGAAGCCCGACGAAGTGCAGGGCGGCACGTTCACCATCACCAATCACGGCGTGTCCGGCTCGCTCTTCGCCACGCCTATCATCAACCAGCCGCAGTGCGCCATCCTGGGCGTTGGCATGATTCAAAAGCGTGTGGTCGTTACCTCCGGCGACGCCATCGCCATCCGGCCCATGTGCTACATCTCGCTCACCTTCGACCATCGCATTCTCGACGGCGCGCTGGCGGATTATTTTGTGGCGAAGGTGAAGGAGGCGCTGGAGGGGTGGGGGTAATTGGGACGAAAAAGACCCGTCGGGTTTCAAAAACCCGGCGGGTCTTGCTTTGAAAGGGAGAACACTCTGTTTCCGTTGTTGGTGATGCATCCACGGCGGAAGAAGGACAAGAAGGTATAATTCTGCCAATGCAGAAGGTGAGACTATGACCGAACTTGCTACAGACACCCCAACTATTCATACGCGACTCAACGCGATTGAGAAGGAAATACACGAACTGCGCGAGTTGATTCGCGCCGCCGCGCCAAAAGACGCGCTGGCGAAACCTACCGAATACCCCCACATTGAGCGCGCCCCCAACATCCTGAGCGGCGAACCGATCATCAAAGGCACGCGCACACCGGTGCGGGCTATTGTCGAGCATTGGCGCTTTGGGCAAGCGCCAGAAGAGATCGTTCGCCACCTTCCCTATCTGCGGCTGGCGCAGGTTTTCGATGCACTTGCCTATTATGACGATCATCGTGAAGAGATTGATCGCTACATCGAAATCAATCAAGTTCCCGTGGAATGAGCAGCCAATGAAGAAATGGAAAACCAACTTCGGTATATCTAAAACCACCATCGGGAGTTTTACTTCATGAACTACGACGTCATCGTCATCGGCGCCGGGCCGGCGGGCTACGTGTGCGCCATCCGCGCCGCGCAGTTGGGGCAAAAGACGGCCATTGTGGACAAAGAGTGGCTGGGCGGGGTGTGCCTGAACGTGGGCTGTATTCCGTCCAAATCCCTGCTCAAAAACGCCGAGGTGGCCGACACGCTCCGTCACCGGGCCAAAGAATTCGGCTTTTCGTTCGACAACCTGAAGCTGGACTACAGCGTGGCCGTCAAACGCTCGCGCCAGGTGTCCAACCGGCTGACCAAAGGCGTCGAGTTCCTGATGAAGAAGAACAAAATTGACGTTCACATGGGCGCCGCCGAGTTGAAGTCGGCCTCGTCGGTGGAAGTGACAGCCAAAGACGGCTCGAAGCAGACGCACATCGCCAAAAACATCGTCGTCGCCACCGGGGCCAGCGCCGGCGCTCCGCCCGGCATCACCATTGACGGCAAAAAGGTGGTGTCGTACTGGGAAGCCATTTTGCAAGAGTCGCTTCCCCCGTCGGTCGTCGTCATCGGCGGCGGCGCCATCGGCGTCGAGTTCGCCACTGTCTGGAGCGCTTATGGCTCGGACGTGACCATCGTCGAAATGTTGCCGCGTCTCGTGCCGCTGGAAGACGAAGAGGTGAGCAAAGAGTTGACTAAAGAGTTCACCAAGAAGGGCATCAAGGTCAAGGCCGGGACGAAGTTCGAGAGCATTGATGTGTCTGGCGACAAGGTGAAAGTGAAAGTGAGCGGCGAAGAGGCGCCGCTCGAAGCTGACCAGGTGCTGGTCGCCACCGGCTTCAAGCCGAACAGCAAAGGCATCGGGCTGGAAGCTGTCGGCGTCAAGACGAATGGGCGTGGTTTCATCGAAATTGACGATGGAATGCGGACGAACGTGCCCGGCGTGTGGGCCATTGGCGACGTGACCGGCAAGCTTTTGCTGGCCCACGTCGGCTCGGCGCAAGGCGTGGTGTGCGCCGAAACGATTGCCGGCCACGAGACCGTGACGCTGGACTACGATATGATGCCGCGCGCCACGTACTGCCAGCCGCAAGTCGCTTCGTTTGGTTACACCGAGGCTCAGGCCAAAGAAAAGGGCTACGAAGTGAAGACGGCCAAGTTCAACTTTCAGGCCAACGGCAAGGCGCTCGGTCTGGGCGACTACGTTGGCTGGATCAAGATCGTCGCCGATGCCAAGTATGGCGAAATTCTGGGCGCGCACATGATCGGCCCCGAAGTCACCGAACTTTTGCCGGAGTTTACCCTCGCCCACAATCTCGAACTGACCGCCGAAGAAATTGCCCGCAACGTCCACGCCCACCCCACCCTCTCCGAAGTGATCATGGAAGCGGCGCACGGGCTGACGGGCGGATACATTCACATGTAGTCTGGCGGTTAGATGGTCGGGTAGTCGGGCGGTCAGGACGACTACTTGACTACTCGACCTCTGGACTATTCGACTATGTCCCTGCTCGCCATTTCGTCCTGGGTTCATTTAATCGGCATTTCTATTTGGGTCGGGGCTTCGTTGTTGTTGCCGCTGGTGATCCAACCGGCCATCATGTCGCTGGAGCCGCCGTCGCGGATGAAACCGCTGGCCGCCATCTCGCAAAGGCTCACGCCGCTCGTCACCCTCGCCATCGTATTGACTTTTCTCTCCGGCCTGGTGCAGACCTGGCTTCGTTACGGCGGGTTCGGGGTATTCATGTCCGTCAACATCCTGTCCATCAAAGTGTTTGTGGCCGTGTTGATGATGGCCAACGGTTTTTATCTTGCCCTTGTTCTCTCGCGGCGCGTGGGCACATTGGCCCCGGCTCCCGGCGCGCCGCCTTCCCCTGAATTTCTCAAGGCGCAACGGCTGTTGGGAATGCACAGTTGGATTCAGGCGGCCATGGCTGTGATCGTGTTATTGCTGGTTGGGATATTGACTTCGTGAATGAGGAAAAGTTATGCGCGAAGTTGCTATCCTTGGAATTGGACAAACCCCGGTTGACGAGCATTGGGAAAAATCGCTCCGCCACCTCGCCGGGGAAGCTGCCATTGCGGCTATGGCCGATGCCCACATTGAACCGCCGCAAGTGGAGGCGCTCTACGTGGGCAACATGCTCTCCGGCCCGCTCAACCGGCAGGAAAATATTGGGGCGATGATCGCCGACTGGGTCGGCTGGCGCGGCATTGAAGCTTCAAAGATTGAAGCCGCCTGTGGCAGTGGCGCGGCGGCTTTCCGTTCCGGCCTCATTGCCGTTGCCTCAGGCGCATGTGATCTGGTGGCCGTCGTCGGCGTGGAGAAGATGACCGAGACCGTCGGCCCGACCACTACCTCCAGCCTGGCCACTGCCGCCGACGCCGACTGGGAAACGGCGCAGGGCCTCTCGTTCGTCGCCATCAATGCCCTCGTCATGCGCCGCTACTTGCACGAGTTCGGCTGGAAGCACAACGACTTTGCCCCGTTCTCGATCAACGCCCACGCCAACGCCGCCCACAACCCCAACGCCCGCCTGCGCGAGCCGATCACTCAGAAAGAGTACGCTCGCGCCCGCATGGTGGCCGACCCGATCAACCTGCTCGACGCTTCGCCGATTGGCGACGGGGCCGCCGCCGTTATTTTATGCCCGGTAGATCGTCTCCGGCCAAACGGCCATCCCGTCATCACCGTGGCCGCCTCGGCCTCGGCTACCGACTCGATGGCCGTGCATGATCGCGATGATCCGTTGTATCTTGCGGCGGCGGGACAATCGGCGCAGAAGGCGTATGCTCAGGCGGGCATACGGCCGCAAGACCTTGACCTATTTGAATTGCACGATGCCTTCTCAATCATGGCCGCGCTCTCGCTCGAAGCCTGCGGCTTCGCCGGGCGCGGGCAGGGCGTGCGGCTGGGGTTGGAGGGAGAAATCGGCCCCCGGGGCAAAGTGCCGGTTGCCACCCGCGGCGGTCTCAAGGCGCGCGGCCATCCGGTGGGCGCGACGGGAGTCTATCAATTGGTGGAAATCGTTCAACAGTTGCGGGGCGAGGCCGGCGAGACGCAAGTGCCGGACGCCAGAATCGGCATGGCCCAAAACATCGGCGGGTCGGGGGCGACAGTGGTGACGCACATTCTCAAACGCCGGTAAAGCCACACCTGACAGGTCTCCTCAAGACCTGTCAGGTGTTGGCTTGCTGACTTGTGCAATTTAGGCACTTGACTATACTAGATAGTGACTCGCCCGTTCTTGGAGGATACCCTGATGCGCAAATCACTGTCTTACTCTATTTCATTTTCACTCCTGGTGTGTGCTGTGCTGGTGTTGGCGGCTTGCACCCGCCCGGCCACAACCCCCACCGTGCCAGAAGATTCAGGCGGCGGCGATGTGCCTGTGGCAGGCGACGCAAATTCAGCAGCCACCCAGGCGGCAGTTGACGCGACGAACAACGCCGCGTTGTCCGCTTTGCTCGTTCAAGGGCAAACCCAAACAGCGGCGGCGGCCACTGCCGGCACTCCCCAGGCTGCAGCTACAACGGCAGTGCCTGCCGGCGGCGCAACCAACACGCCCACTGCGGCGGTAGTGGCGACCACCCCGGCCCCGGCCGCCACCGGGCCGAAGCAATACACGGTGAAAGCGGGTGACTGGCTGTACAAGATTGCGCGCGAAAACGGCGTCTCACCACAAGCGCTGATTGCCGCCAACCCGAAAATTAATCCAAATGCGGTTCTCGTGCCGGGCACAGTGCTCACCATTCCGGGTTCCAGCACGCCGGCGCCAGGCTCGACGACCACCGGCCAGAAGACTTACGTCGTCAAAGGCGGCGACAACTTGTTCCGCATTGCCTTGAACAACGGCACGACGTATCAGACGCTGGCTCAACTCAACAACATTCCTGCGCCCTACACTGTCTATCCGGGCCAGGTGCTCAAACTGCCGTAACGGCCGACTTGCAGTAGACCTGACAGGTTTCAAAAAAACCTGCCAGGTCTGGTTTACGAAACCCGGTTTCGCGACGAAGCCGGGTTTCTCCATTTATGGAGCGCTCATGTTAGAAGTGGTGTCGTCACAACGGGTATTTTCGGGGCGGGCGTTCAGCTTGCGGGTGGATCAGATTCGGTTGAAGAATGGCAACGTGGCTCAGTGGGAAGTGTTGGAGCACACCGGCGGGGTAGCCGTCGTGCCGCTCGACGCCGAAGGCTACGTCCTGCTGGTGCGGCAGTATCGCCATTCGGTGGGCGAGACCCTGTTGGAATTGCCCGCCGGGACGGTGAAGGTTGGTGAAGACCCTGCCGTTTGCGCCGGGCGGGAACTGCAAGAAGAGATCGGGATGGCCGCTGCCAATTTGGAGTTGTTGGGCGAGTTCTTCCTGGCCCCCGGTTACTCCGCCGAGTTGATGAAGGTGTATCTGGCAACCGGCCTGACGCCGGCCACCCTGCCTCAGGACTTCGACGAAGACATTCAGGTGGAGCGGATTCCGTTTGAAGACGCAGTGCGCCTGGCCCTCAACGGCGGCTTCCGCGACTCGAAGTCGGTGGCCGGGTTGTTGTTGGCGGCTCACAAGCGGTGATGATTATGGCGCTCGACTCTGAACGCAGACACCGTCAAGAATCAGCAAACAGGTTGTTCCAACTGGGGCGTACATGCGTCAAGGAAGGCCACAAGGGTGAAGGCCGCCGCTATTTGGAGCAGGCGGTTGAGCAAGACCGCGAGCATTCGGACGCCTGGTTGTGGCTCTCGGCCACGACGGACGATCCGCTTGAGCAGAAGAAGTATCTGGAGTGGGCCATCGCCGCCAACCCTGGCAGTCCCGAAGCGCGGCGCGGGCTGGCGATCCTTGAAGGGCGGCTCAATCCCAAAGATGTTTTGCCGCAGGGCGCGGGAGTCGAACCGCAGAATCCGGTCCAACCGGCAGAGGCGGTCGCCCGTCGAACCTTTGTGTGTCCGCAGTGTGGCGGGGCGTTGCGCTTCGATCCCGAAATCGTAGACCTCAAGTGCCTCAACTGCGGCTTTGTCGAAGTCGTCGAAGAAGCCCCGATGGCCGACGTTCAGCAGGTGATGGATGTGACTCTGCCGACGCGCAAGGGCCACCGCTGGGCCGAGGCCGAGCGCGAGATGACGTGCGAGCAGTGCGGGGCGACGACGATCTTTCCGGTCGGGCAAACGTCGGCGGAGTGCCCGTTTTGCGGCTCGGCGGCGCTGGTGAGCGCGACCGATGAGTCGGAGTTGTTGCCGCCGAACGGCGTGATTCCGATGGGCTTCGACGAGGCTGAGGCGAGAAAGATTTTGCGCGGCTGGCTGGGCGGCGGGTTCTTCACGCCGGACGATTTGACGAAGCTGGCGCGGGGCAAAGGGTTGCGCCCGGCCTACGTGCCGTTCTGGATTTTCGAGGGGACGCTGACCGGGAAGTGGCAGGCCGAGGTGGCTGAAGGTTCGGGGCGAAACCGGCATTGGGCCTGGCGGACGGGCGAGCACACCTTTTTCTATTCCAACCGCCTGCAGGTGGCGGCCACGGCCCTGCCAGCCGATTTGGTGAAGAAGGCCGAGCCGTTTGAGATGGACAAGATGGTGGAGTACAAGCCGGAGTACCTGGCCGGGTGGCCGGCGGCGGCGTACAACATTTCGCTGGCCGATGCCTCGCTGGAGGCGCGGGCGGCGATGGTCGCTGACGCGAAGAAGCAGTTGGCCTACAAGGCCGCGCCGGGGCAGGCGGTGCGCAATTTGGAAGTGTCGGCCAGCGAGTTTAGCGGCATGGCTTACAAGCTGGCGCTCCTGCCGCTGTGGGTGGGCGCGTACACCTATCGCGGCAAAACGTATCGAGTGCTGATCAACGGCCAGACGCGCGAGGTGGCTGGCGACAAGCCGCGAGATTCGGTGAAGGTGGCGATGGTGGTGGCCGGCGCCTTGATTGCGCTGGCGATTTTGGTGATGGGGGTGGTTTATTGGGTGGGAGGAAGGTGAGGAGAGCAGGGCATGAGCAAGTAAGGCTACCTCACTGCTACGTTGGAGTTGCTAAAGTATTGCCTTTGAATAACTGCTTTGACTACGAAGATTCTTAGGCCGCCCAACGGCCTCGAGGTGAGCCGCCCGCCGTCGCGGGCGGGGCCTGCTTCACTCTACGTCAGCCCGGCGGGCAAGACAAGTGTCCACTTGGCGCAGCTAAGCGGGTCGGCTCCACCGAGTTGTTAGGCCGCCGCACTGGAACCTCCGGGTGGAGATTTGGAGGGAGTGTGCTTCCTCCGAGAATGGAGAATTGCGATCGTGCTAACGCCAATCACGTAGAGTCCGAGCGAGAGGAGGCCGGCAGCACAGGACAAGAAGAGGCCAAGCGCGCTCCATTCCCCGCAGATAGAGTCGGTGATTCCGCAGCCTGGCGGCAACCCTGCACGGGCGCAAGCGTAATTGTTGCATTCTTGAATGCCTGCATTGAAATACCAGATGAAGGCGAGATACACGAAAGCGATGGGCACAACGCCGAGAAGTACGCCCAAGATGCTCTTGGAGCGCTTGATGAAGGCATAGGCGATCGCGAGCGAGAGAGCTAGGACTACAACAAGGATGATTAGCGCGACTTCGAGCATTTGGTGATCCTTCCGCTAGGCCGAGATCTCGGACAGCCCATTGAGCGGCGGCCTAACGGCCAGCGTCAGCCGCCGCGCGAAGTCCTCATGCGTCGCCACGCACAACGGGCGATGAAAGTCGTGTTATGTCACATTTCGCCCGCCTGAAGAACGATTTTCTGATCAGCGGAGCGCGGGTCGGCTGGACGCGCTTGTTGGGCGCCATTGTGCTTGAATGAGCCAAGGATGGTTTGTATTACTCCACTCCGCTGTACTGCGGATAACGCGCTTGATAGCCAAGCCAACTGCCCAGACGCGCCAAGCCTCCAAACAAGAACTCTACTGCGCCCATCGGAATGCCAGCCGGATAAGCCAGCGGGCTGGCGGCTTCCGCCAGGACGGCGAATTGCAGGAGATTGGGCAGGCCATCCTTGCCAACCTTGCCATCCCGCGCTAAGGCGAAGAGTGACTCGAAGAAATCTTCGGCGGCGTTGAGCATTTTGAGGTTGGGCTGGGCAAGTTCGATGACCTGCCGCATATGAAGTTCTTCGTCACTCACGCTCCACGGATGCATATGTGCGCTGCCCATCGGCATGTTCACCACATCTCCCGGCTGGGCTGAATGCTCCTGACTGTTCAGCTTGTAGCGGGCCATACCCGAAAGGATTTCAAATCGTTCCGAGAAGGTCGGGTGAAAATGCTCCGATGGGAATTTCCCTTGATGCGGCTTCACGAACCACTCGACTTCCCAACGGGTTCCGCCATTTTCTTTGGCGGAAGTCAGGAAGAGTATCCGCTGGCCCGTGACCGGGTTTTCAATCGTCTGACCTGTCGTTGCCATGTAATCCTCCTGTTTGAGCTTGCGACACTGGACGCACGGGTTGGGCTGCGCCACTGGATGCACAGGGCAAAACCCACACGATACTTTGCCACCGCCCGAACCCTTGAATCGAATAGGCTTTGAATAATCCATGCCTGTGTGCCCACTTGCCTGTGGCTTGCCCGAACTATAGCGCCGAATAAACTCCGATGCAACGCCCGTGTACCTCTGCGTACCCGGGCGTTGCGTTTGCGGCGCGGCACACTGTTCAAGGCCACGCCGTAAGCCCTGAGAAACAAGTAGATTTACGAGCCTCAAAAGGCTGCTGGCCCATTACAGGGACACCATCATAAAACACTTGTCACGCGTTGATGGCCCTTTCTATTACCTGTTCCCGCCGCCGGGGTTGCGAGCCCGCGGCGGGAGTTGAGGTTACAGACGCTCGATGAACATCAAAGTCACTGCTGATAACTGACACGCACGGCAATCCAATCCAGCGAGAAGTCGCGCGAAGTGGCTCCCGAACCGGAGGCGACATCAATCACGCGCACGCGGAAGTTTGCGTTAGAGAGATCGGTCAAAGTCCAAACGTGACCCCAGTTGTCCGATGCGCCGCCAAGGATATATGTAGCTTCAGAAGTCGTAAGCGTCGTGGTTTGTTTGGCAGTGGTCCAGGTTGTGCCGCCGTTCCAGGATAACTGCACACAGATCTTCGGCGCGTTGGACCCGACGCTATCAACGAACGCATCGAGCCGCACTTCGATGCCGGTAACCGTCGCGCCCCCTGGCAGGCTGATGTTGTAATCGTAGAAGCGATGCTTATCCTTGCTGTTCTGTGTGCAGGACGAGTTATTGTTCGTGCCGCTGTTAACATCCTGTGCAACTCCTGCACCGTCAACATGCGCGTTCGACGGTGTGGTCTGGTAACCATTATTATCCCCAGCGCTGCTCGTCACCGCGGCGTTTGTGCTGGGGTTGAGGAAGCCCGTGTTGCCGCTACTTGGCGTGTTGGTCGGCGTTGGAGTATTCGTCGGTGTCGGAGTATTGGTGGGCGTTGGCGTGTTCGTTGGAGTACTCGTTGGTGTTGGAGTATTGGTGGGAGTTGAAGTGTTCGTCGGGGTATTGGTGTTCGTGGGTGTTGGAGTTTCCGTTGGGGTATTCGTGATCGTGGGTGTTGGAGTCGGCGCAGCGCTCTGTTCGCGCACCACAATCAACCCGCGCTGAATATCGCTGATCAAAATATTGCCGCTGGGTAGGTAGGGATAAACGCCCCACGCGCCATTGAAGGTCGCGCCGTTGGTCGTTGGATACGTATCAAAGTAGCTGAGTTCCACCGGCGCGTTCGGGTTGGTCACATCCAGAATACCGATGCCGCGCGTATAGTTGGAAAAGTAGAACTTGTTGCCGATGGTGTACCCGTTATGATCTATGGCTAGAGTCGATCCGGTATAGATATTGCTGACAGTGGGCGCGGTCAGGCTGGTGATATTGATTGTACGAATGGTGGAGTTCAAGCCAAAGTTCTGCTCGTCGAGTTCATCGTGAAGGAAAATATAGTTGCCATCGCTCGAGATCCACCCGGAGTGTACGTATCCCAACTGCGAATAAGTTAAGGTGCTGAGTGTCGCCGGCGCGCTTTTATTGGTCACATCAATGATCTTGAGTCCCGACGTGCCGGCAAAACTGAACACGACCTCACAGGGGTTATGCCCAGGCGCGCATTGATTGGCGCGCGCATCGGTGAACACGTGGGGATAGGTATCGTGCGAATACGTCCCCGTCCAGAATCCGATTTCGGTCAGGTTGGTGGGGTTGGCAAGGCTGACGAATCTCAACCCGCCTGTGTTTGCGCCCGAAATATACAGGATGGGCGGGAAACCTGGGTTGTTTGATACGTTGGTAGTGAAATCGATATTCGAAATCTGATCGGTGTGTGAGGTGGATACGCCAGTCCATGTGGTGGCGAGCGAGACGCTGGCTGGCAGTTGGGTCAGATCAATGATCTGAATGCCGCCGCCTGCTCCTTCTGTGGTGACATAGGCATAGGCGTCCCAGCGGCTGACTGAAGCGTTCCAGAACTGGTACGCCTTGACCTCGCGCCACTGTGAATTTACGCCGGAGATATGCCCCACAATGACCGGGTTGGCTGGGTCGGTCACATCCACCACGCCCGTGCCATTCCGCAAACCGATAATGGCGTATTCGCGATTGTCGTCCAAATCAACATAGCCCCACAAGTTGGATGCGCTGGCGGGATTACCTGTAAATGAACTCAGCGCGACCCTGCTCATAAAGTCAATGCCCTGGCATGGATACTCGCCGGCGAAACCCCCCGAACATGATGAAGCCGCCAGTTCAAGCAGGCTAAGGGGTGCGGGACCATCCAGGTTTGAGTAATGATGTTCATCTGGATTGATTTCGATGGTTGGCGTCGGCCGTAGATTCCCCCCAGGAGGATTATATTCAGAAGCCTGCGCCAGTAATGCTAGTGCGACGACCGCGACAATCACGATCACAACACCTAGCGATTTCTTTTTGTTTTCTGTGTGATGCGTCATAGCATATTCTCCTTGTTTTTAACTGTAAGCGGATGCGATACCGAACTCGTCGGAGCGAAGCCGCACCAACGGCGCGGCGTCAGCGGCTGGCCGAGGCCGCAGGCCGAAGGCCAGTCCGCTGCAATCTCCCATGCCGCCTTGCGGCATTCCCTCACCAAAGAAACCTGGATGCCTCCCGCTCAACGGATCGTCCCTCTTGCGGTATGATTACGACAGTGCCTTCCAAAAATAAGACTCCGCTACGCGACACTGACTGGTGCGGCGCGTTGAGCCCGAGGTGCAATCCTTCGGCTTCTCCTTCGACTTCGCTCAGGATGTAGCTCAGGACAGGTTCTGGTCCCCGTTCCCGCGTGATTTCAACATGCGAAGCATGGCGAGCGAGCAAGAACGTCCCGACCCTGATTACGACCCGGTGTTAGGCCGCCCCTCATTTAGAATGCAATCAAGCCTTTGTCCGGCAGTAGACCCGGCCAGCCTGGCACCCTCTCGAAGCGGGGAGTGGCTTGAAAAACCGGCTACTGGCTGGGAATGACACCGAGCTGTTGCAACACGCCATATCGGTCAACTAGGTTCCAACGCTCGGCGAGCTTCCCATTGGCAAAGCGGACAATGGAGATTGACGCCGCTTCTATCTTCTTGCCCGTCGGGGGGATACCCCCGAACTCTCCCGTGTGTGTACTTCGGCTTCGAACATGTGCAATGACGTAGTCGCCGTCAGCGAGAAGATGAATCACATCAATGGCGATGTCTGATCGTCCTGAGCGCAGAGCCCGGATTTCCTGTCGGAAGTTCTCGACCCCCACAGCATGGCTGGCCTCGGCTGTGCCTACCACATTGTGATTGACGAAGTCGGGAGCGACCAACTCATCCATGAGAGCGAGGTTGCCTGCGACGACGACCTCGTAGAGCATGCGGCGTAGAACGGCCTTGTTATCTTCTGTTGACATGGCGAATTCTCCTTTCTTGATGCGCCTCCCGGGCTCTGTCCAGCTTGACTGTTTGTCAACAGTCGGGCTAGACAAGTCAGAGAGAGTTGCCCACTGGTGCGATCCGCACTGGCGTGGCGGCCTAACGGTCGGCATAATCCGCGCGCGGAGCGATAGCAGGAGCGCGTCGGGTTCATGCCGGTGTTAGCCCGCAGACTGTGCGTGAAGACTCCTGAATTGGCGTTACCGAGCTTGCGCCGGGGCAACCCCCGCGAGGATAAGCCGACACGCTCCGCTTGTAACTCCCGCTGAGTGCCTAACTCGCACCCTGTCCCGGCGACGGGATAACGCCGAGCTGCTGCATCATTCCCAACTGGTCAAACACATTCCATGACTCGACTAACTTGCTCTCCGAAAAGCGGTCAATGGTGATCCCGTCCACACTCATTTTTTTGCCCGTGGCCGGAATGCCGAACAATGTCCCCTGGTGCGTGCCGCTGCCCGTCCAGCGGTAGATCACTTTGTCGCCGTCTGCAAGGAGATCATGGATCGTCACGCGCGCGTCAGGAAAAGCTTCGCGGTACATCTTGATAAACGCCTTATGACCCTCTGCGCCCGACGGCAGGCCGGGAGGCGCGGTGTGGTCAACAAAATTTGGCGCGACAAGCTCGTCAACGACCGCCAAATTTCCCTTGTTCCAAACCTCCTCGATCAACCGACGCTCGAGGGCTTTGTTTTGTTCTGACATTTGATCTCTCCTTTATTGTGGGTATTAGAGGATTGATTCGCGTGACTAAATATTGGCTCTCTTTGTCGATAGATGCACCTCCTTTCACGCCTCACGCTCCGTGCGCGCCTCTGTCCCCGCTCGACGATACGGATGTAATGGGGAGCGGTGGCATCCTCGTTGACCGGTGTAGCGACGAGCGGGCTAACGGTGGCGTTCACCCGCGCGCGGAGCAAAGCGGAGCGCCTCGGGTGCAACGCCGGGTTAGCCCGCATTTATGATTTGAATGGTTGCATCTCACCGATAGCACTCGTCTTAGTCTGCATCAATTTGAGATTGGTCAAAGTTTACTCCGTCAAGCACTTGGAATGGCACTTCAATCTCCACATTTTGCTGATCCCGCAATGTAGCAATGCCGTTCTGCCATATATTTTTCCAGTGGATGAGAACATACACCTTTTTGTTGGCAGGTATTTGCAGGGTTACATCTTCAGTGTAGGTTTTTTTCGTCCCTTCAGTAATCGTATACTTGTCCCGCAAGGCTATCGCTACCGAATATTGAATACTAAGAGGTTCGATTATCTTGATGTTAACCCCTTTGGTTTTGGTCTGTGTTTTCTCATGTTCAATAGTGTAAGACTGTGACCATTCTCTAGTCACAGTGAAGCGTCTTGTCACACTAATGTCACTTTGCGAATTATCAATCACACGTCTGTCTTCCCCAGTAAACTCCTCTGTCTTATCAGTCAGAGCAACGCTCACTACTTGCCATTTAGAAGGCGCTTGCACAGTTTTTTGAGAGCCTGACTTGTTCCAGAAAAACTCCCACTCTCCAAGAGTTTCGCCGTTTTCAAGCCTTTTAGCAAGAAGGTAGGCATCTATAGCGCCTATGGGAAATACGATTAGTCCAATAAGGAAAAGGCTGCCTACCAGTGTGAGAACAATTAGCAAAATCCCCTTTTTGGTTTGACCCAGATAAATTTGCCCTGCGCCTCCGAGAAGAAAGAAACTGAGCAATGAAGCAATAACAGGACTTCGCTGAGGCTTGGCAGGCTCAATTTCCAAATTGTTTTTGGACATGGTTTTTTCTCCTTTGACAGTGAATGAGTTGCAACGAGCGGGCTAACGGCCAGCGTCAGCCGTTTGCGAAGCGCAGCGGAGCAAATCGGATGCACGCGGTGTTAGCCCGCACTGAGCTAATGTTTCGCGGGCCTGTGTCGTTGAAGCCAAACTAATACAACCCCCATCGAGACGACAGATATTGTCCCAACGACAGCACCCATAATCAACGAGAGAATAAAAACTAAAGGAGTATCGATGACTCCGGGTATAGTCTGTGACCCAGACCACCGTGTATAACCAACGCCTACGACGGAGCCAACAAGAATTAGGCCAATCAGAATCCACCCGCGGGTCCCTTTTACCCATCGGCGCAGGATTAGCCACTGGGCTAACCGCTAACACTTCCAGGCAAACCGAAAAGAAGAAAGGAGAAAAAAAGGTAGGCGAGCATATCGCCTATTAAGTTGTAATAATCCGCCACTGATGAGTAACAGGGTATTTGCACTACCTGACCGTTATGTTCGACCGCCCCTCCACCGGCGCACCACCATTCTTGCCAGGAAGCTAAAAAATAGACTGTTGTCCAGCATGCGTTGCTGGTCAAGACCCACCATAGCCCGCTAGAGAAAGAAGGCCGTTTCTTTGTCCCCACCCAACCAGGTTGCTGTGGCGAGGGGCGCGGTTGTAATGATGCTGGTTCTAAATCTTGTTGGTTCATAACGACCTCGCGATATGTAGTTGGCGGGCTAACGTTCCGCATCACCCGCGCGCGTAACGGAGTGAAGCGCGTCGGGTGCATACGGGTGTTATGCCGCTACCTTATCGAGACAGGTTGAGCCTATGCTTGACCCAATTCCCTGGGCCTTAGCTCACGTTCGACAGGCTATGGGTTCTCAAATGCTCCGGCCCCCGCAACGGCACGCTCTGAATTGAAACCGCCTTGCCTTTTCACCAACCAACTGCGCCAAAAGCGGCGCATGCCGTTGTCAGGGGCGCGTGCTCGCAACGTCACTGCCTGTGGTAGTCAAAGGCGAGCTCGGGCAACGGTCCAGGAGGCGGTTGATTGAAGTCAACCCCGTGCCATTCTTTTACTTGTTGTTTGAACCAGACGTCGAACGGTTCCTGCGAAGCCGCCAGGCGGGTGAAAAACCCCGCCACATCATCGGCCTCCCCGTAGACGACGACTAGATCCCCATGAGGCGTCGGTTGGTACCACGCCATTTCTATGGTGAGGCCCAGACGCCGCCGGGATTCATCATGTTCTTGCTTGCGTGGGCCGGCCATCTCTTGAGTGAATTTCCGCCAGGCGTCCAATTTACCCGGCAAGAGCGGAAACGCAGAAGCAAACTTAGCCATGGTCATATCTCCTCATTGAAAGGGGTGCGGTTGTGAACAGTCGCACCGAGGGTTGTTCGTCAGGATTGGGAAGAACAGGTCAGGTTATCGGGCTTATAGATGCACCTCCTGTCCAGGCCACATACGCTCGCTCTGTTCGCCCTCTTTGTACCCGCTGACGGAGCGCATATGTCGGCAAACCTATATTTCACGACGGTTGTGTGGCAGGAAATACGTAAACATCGAGTCCCGCCATCCATCTATCGTCTTCGCTTGCTTCCTGTCATGGGACGCACTGACAGGCGGCATAACGTTCGGCATCAGCGGCGCGGGGCGGGCTGAGTACCAAGTCCATGCGCGGAAAACAGTTCGGGTTGGCGACCGAGTCCCCTTCGCGGAGCCATGCCCCGCGTCCGCTGCATGCCGGTGTTAGCCCGCGCCCCTGATGTGAACCACAAGGATTATCCCACCATCAGCGCAATGCCGAGCCAAGCCAACCCAATGCCAAAAACCACGCCGCCGATATTCCGCAAGATGAAGATGGGCTTGAAGAACGCACCCACATTGCTCACTATCATGCCGATAATGAGTAACCACCCGGCCAGCGCCGGCAGCACACCGGCATTGACCACCGCCGCCCCCATCAGAATATAGCCCGGCACGAAGGTGATGAGGTACGAGGCGGTGAGAAAAGATAGCCACCTCAGCGGCCCTGACGGGCCAACTAATTCAGTCACGGTCTTAGGCGTTGGTTGCTGGGCATTGAGCGGAGGAAGCAAATAGGTCATATTGAGATTGGTGGCGAAAGTGAGGGCAGAGCCGAACAGCGCCAAGATAAAGCCTATCAACCCAAGTATTCCGGCTAGTTCCGCCTGTCGGACGTGTAGCCCGACCATGCCTAAGACGAGGAGCAGATAGGAAATGGCTTGCCCGCCTATGGCCGGTTTCCAGAAGCGACTGGCGGTAGCGTTTGGCTCATAATTATTGGGGTGCAGAATTGAAGTAATGCCCCAAATCACGCCGCCGAGTAACAGTGCCAATCCGCTGACAAAAATCAGATTGCTCATTGAGACACCTTCCTTTTGTGTATTGAAGGATGACGCACTTTTGTGGCGAGCGGGCTAACATTAAGTGAGCGGAAAAAATCCGGGTAACATGAAACCTGTTAGACGGAAACCCGCTTCCGTACAATCGCCTGCTGGGGTGTCAAAAACGGAAACTTTCTGCATAGCACTCCTCATCAGAGTCCATTACGGAAAACAAATTCCGCTTTTTGTCCCTGCCTTCGAGGATGTATTGCGGAAACGCTCGGCTTCACTCAACCGCAAGCTTGCCCTGAGCGTGTCGAAGAGCCTGCCCTGAGCGCGTCGAAGGGGCCTGTCCTGAGCGCGTCGAAGGGGCCTGTCCTGAGCGCGTCGAAGGGCTTGTGTCCTGACGCGAAGCGTGCCGAAGGGAATTACGACCATTCTACTCCCATTTTCAGAGACCGCAATCGCCTCTGACCACCACCACCAACCACCACGAATTGAGCGGATCGCAATCCGTTAAATTCGACAAATCCGTTGTTCTTTTCAATCAGAACAAATGTTTGAATCCCGTCCGGTTTTGTGATACTATGCCTTCAACTCAAACCCACAGGAGTCCACATGGCCGCCAAAAACGCCTCTGCCAAGTCCAAAAAGAAAACCCCCGCTCGTGCGCCCTCAACCTTCACCTTCAAACAAACCGTCAACGCCCCGCCCGCCGAAGTCTATCGGGCCTTCACTCACGCCACCGCCTTGCGCGACTGGCTCAGCGATGCCGCGCAGGCTGAAGCGCGCCTCGACGGGCGGCTGTACTTGTGGTGGGGGAGCGGCTTTTACATGAGCGGCGCGTTCACCGCGCTGGAGCCGGGCAAGAAGCTCGTCTTCACCTGGGACGGCAAGGGCGAGCCGGCCCCGACCAAAGTGCAAGTGTCCCTCAAAGACGCTCCGCGGAACGGCGGCACGGCAGTGACCTTGACTCACAGCGGAGTCGGCTCCGGGACTGCCTGGGCCTCAACCGTTCACGCCATTATGAAGGACTGGCCGGAAAGCTTGGCCAATTTAGCCTCGGTGCTGGAGACGGGCATTGATTTGCGTTACGCCAACCGGCCCCGGCTCGGCATCTTCTTCGCCGAGTTCAATCCGCAAGTGGCGCAACGGTTGAACGTGCCAGCCAAGAAAGGCATCCTCCTCGAAGGCACGATGGAAGACTCAGGCGCGCGCGCCGCCGGTTTGCAGAAGGATGATGTGATTGTCAGGTTTGACGGCAAGAATGTTGACATTGATGGACTGGGAGCAGTGCTGGACGCGCACAAGGCGGGCGACAAAGTGGAAGCCGTCTTTTACAGGGGCGGCGAAAAGAGGACGGCCACCGTGGAACTTTCCCGCCGCCCGATTCCGGCAGTGCCGCCGACGGCGGCTGAACTGGCCGAAGTTGTCCGCAAGAACTATGTTGACCTGGACGCCGAGTTGGCGAAGATGCTGGAGGGCGTGACCGAAGAGGAAGCGTCCTTCAAGGCCGGGGCCGAGTGGAGCCTCAAGGAACTGGTGTGCCACTTCATTGCCATGGAGCGCGACTTTCAATCGTGGGTGGCTGACATGCTCAACGACACGCCGGTGAACGACTCCCTGGAGATGCGGCCCAACGTCAACGAGCGACTGCGGGCGCTGGTGGGCAGGTTCGGCACACTGGCGGCCTTGCTGGAAGAACTCAAGCACGCCCAGGCCGAGACGGCGGCCCTGATCGCCAACTGGCCGGATTGGTTCGTGGCCCGCAAGCACATGTACCGCCGGGCCGCGTTGTGGATGTTGCAAGTCGTGCCTGACCACCTGCGCTCGGAGCACGGCGAGCAATTGCAAGCGGCTGTCAAAGCGGCCAAAGGCGGCTAAACAGGACTTAAAGTTGCGGAGTCTGCACCCCCAGGTGCAGACATGTGGCGGCATCCCTGGATGCCGCCTCCTCGATGATAACGACTTTGGGGCTGAAGCCTTTTGTAGCGAGCTTCATCTAATTACAAGGAGGAAACCATGGCTAAAACACAAACCGCGAAATTCAAACAGACGGTGAACGCGCCCGCCGCCCAGATGTACCGCGCCTTCACCAATTCCACCGCCTTGCGCGAGTGGATGTGCGACGGGGCCACCGCCGACGCCCGCAAAGGCGGCCGCCTCTACCTGTGGTGGAATGACGGTTACACCGCCAGCGGTGAGTTTACGACCCTCACGCCCGGCAAGAAAGTCGCCTTCACCTGGCGAGGCCGGGGCGAACCGGATGCGACCAAAGTGCAAGTGTCGCTGGCCGAGAAGAACGGGAGCACAGCGGTGACGGTGACTCATAGCGGCTTCGGCTCCGGCAAGGCTTGGGCCAAAGCCGTCAAAGAACTTACCGGTGGTTGGGAGTATGCAATGGAAAATCTGGCCTCGGTACTGGGAAGCGGGCCGGATTTGCGGATTGCGACCCGGCCCATGCTCGGCATTACGGTTGACGCGTTTGATGCAGAAATAGCGAAGAAGCTTGGCGTGCCGGTGGCCGATGGTGTGCGACTCAGCGGCGCGCTGGAAGGTATGGGGGCCAGGGCCGCCGGTTTGCAGAAGGATGACGTGATTGTTAGCCTGGGCGGCAAGAAGGTCACCGGCAACACCCTGGCCGTCGCCCTGCAAGGCCGCCGCGGCGGCGACACTGTGCCCGTCGTCTTCTATCGTGGCCAGGAGAAACACAAGGTGATGATGCAATTGTCACGCCGCCCACTGCCTGAGATTCCGGCCACAGCAGGTGAACTGGCCGAGGCCCTTCGCAAAATTTACGCCGAGTTGGACGTTGAGCTTGCCAGGTGTTTCGAGGGCGTGACCGAGGAAGAAGCCTCGTTCAAGCCTACGCCTGGCGAGTGGAGCGCCAAGGATGTGGTAGCCCACTTGCTGGCCGGGGAGCGCGATGGCCATTCTTTCATTACAGAGTCAATTGACGGCATTGCGCGTTGGTACGACGGCTTCGGCAGTAATGTCGAAGCGCGGCACACGGCGATCATAGCCACTTACCCGACCGTTCAGGCCATGCTCGAAGAATATCGCCGCAACGAGGCCGAGACGGTGGCTCTGCTGGCCGCGCTCCCGCCCGAATTTGTGGCGCGGAAAGGTTCGTACTGGTCGCTTGCCTTTGGCCTGCTTCAACCGCCCTTCCACAACCACGATCACTTTGCCCAAATTCGGGCCGCGATTGAGGCGGCGAGGAAGAAGTAAGCCCTTCAACAATTTATCCCCAAGGTTGTCCCCCGAAAGCAGATATGTTTTCCCCAACACTTATCCACATTTTACCCAGCTTATCCACAGAAACTTTGTGGTTATCCACATGTTGTCAACAAAAACTGTTTGTTTAACTTGTAACCCTGCCGAACTTTCTTCAAGAGGGCTTTTGTGTCCAACCTGCACAGCGCCAATGCTTTAAAGTTCGCGTAGAGAAAACATCGTTTGTCACGGGCCAGCCCTATATACAGGCTTGACTCTTCGACAAGCTGGCACAGCTGGGGTATTCTCGACGCGAAAAGAATCGATACGCAGACCTTCATTGCCAACAACTTCAAAGACGGGAAGCGGTTGAGGTTAAGGTTAACTTTCCTTAAAACATCGAATCTTTTTACAGAGAGGTAGCGTTTTGCTATTGAAAGAGTCCGCCTTTCTTGTTAGAATGCAATGCGTTGTTGATGAAGATCAACTCTCTCCCTTTCTTCTAACAGCAACAACCTCTTTTTTACGAACAACTCTTGAATCGTTTCGCCGGGGCGGCGCCACCCAGGACGCGGGCTGGCTTTTTGTCCCTCGTTTCCGGCAGATGTTTGTTGTCAGAGGGGAAAACGATTTCTATGCGACCTGAACAAGTTTGGCAAGCGGCTCTCGGCGAACTCCAGCTCCAACTGACCAAGTCTACTTTCGACACCTGGTTGCGCGACACCAACCTGATCGCTCACGAAGATGGCACGTTCATCATCGGCGTTGAGAATGCCTATGGCAAAGACTGGCTTGAGAACCGTTTGCTGTCTACGGTCAAGCGGACGCTGACCGGCATCACAGGCCGGGCGGTCGAAGTCCGCTTTGTGGTGTGGAACCCGGAGTCGCCTGAAGCCGAACCGATCAACCCGGCCACCCCGGCAGAGACGGTTGCCCCGGCTCCCTCATTCAAAGCAGAGCCGCCCGTCGTGTCGTTCAACTCTCCGCCCCACAATCTGAATCCCAAATACATCTTCAACTCGTTCGTCGTCGGGCCGAGCAACCGGCTGGGGCACGCCGCGGCCCTGGCCGCCGCCGAGAATCCGGCTCGCGCCTATAACCCGCTCTTCTTGTACGGCGGGGTGGGGTTGGGCAAGACGCACCTGCTTCAGGCCGTCGGCAATTCCTGCGTGGGGCGCGGGCTGAGTGTGTTGTACGTGTCGGCGGAGCAGTTCACCAACGACCTCATCAATTCTATCCGCGCTCACACCACCGAGACGTTCCGCGACAAGTATCGCACGATTGACGTGCTGTTGGTTGACGACATTCAGTTCATCGCCGGCAAGGAAGCGACGCAGGAAGAGTTCTTTCACACCTTCAACACCTTGCACGGGCAGAGCAAGCAGGTGGTGATCTCGTCCGACCGCCCGCCCAAAGCCCTGGTGACGTTGGAAGAACGACTGCGCTCGCGGTTCGAGTGGGGCCTCATCGCCGATATTCAGCCCCCGGACTTTGAAACTCGCACCGCCATTTTGCGGGCCAAGGCCGAACTGATGCGCCGCCCGACGCCGCCCGAGGTGATCGAAGTCATCGCCCGCCGCGTGCAAAGCAACATCCGCGAACTGGAAGGCGCTCTCAACCGGGTGTGCGCTTACGCCGACGTGCTGGGCCAGCCGCTCAACGCCGAGACGGCCGCTCAGGCCATCGCCGATTTGCTCCCGCGCCGCCACACTCTGTCCTCGGCCCAAATTCTCGACACCGTGGCCGGGTTCTACACCGTGAGCGTGGACGAGTTGATTGGCCGAGACCGCAGTAAAGAGATCATGTTACCCCGGCATATGGCGATGTACCTCGTCCGCGAAGAGACCGACGCCTCTCTGCCTGAAATCGGCCAAGTCCTCGGTGGGCGCGACCATACCACCATCATGCACGGGTGCGAAAAGATCAGCAACTTGATTGAAACCGATGACAGCATCCGCCGCCAGTTTCTCTCCATTCGTGAGCAATTGTATTCGGAGAGCGGGGTGACCGTTTGACATTGGCGTACGTCCACAACTCAGCGGGCGGCGATTTTCCACAGAATCGCCGCCCGTTTTTCGTTTACCTGGCACTGAAGTCCTATTGAAACTTTACCGTAACTTACAACCTGTTGTGGATAAGTGGTAGAAAACTGTGGATAATCCCCCCCTTTTGGGGACAACTTAAGGCAGGTTTTCCGCCCCAGGAACCAGTCACCCCCAAATACAGGCTAATAGTGGTTAGAAAACCTATAACTGGGTGTATATAGGGGTAGGCCGTTTTTTCCCAAATCTCTCTCCCAAATTATCCCAATTTATCCACAATCACCCTGGGGAAAAATTATTGGCAACAAGCAGAATAGGCAGGGCTTGAAAAACTGTCCGCCCTAAATATAGGGAGACTTGTCTCTCTCGCCGCGTTCCTCCACATATCCCAAGCCCCTACTACGAATACGAAATACTATGATTCTGGAGAAAGGTGAACAACTCTTTTATGGATGCGGGGCTACCTCGCTCGTTGGCGAACGGCTTCGTAAACAAACAAGGTCGTGGCCATGGCCACATTCAGTGAATTGACTCGGCCCAGCATCGGAATGCGAGCTTTCACATCCGCCTGATCGCGCCAGAGCGGACTCAGCCCCTCGCGCTCCGCCCCGACGACGATGGCGACCGGCCCGCTTAAATCCACTTCAGTGTACGGTTTAGCCGCCTCCGGGGAGGCCGCCGCCACTTTAATTCCCCGCTGGCGTAACCAGGCCAGCGTTTCAGCGCTGGTGGCTTCGGCAACTGGCACGCTGAAGATCGTGCCCCGGCTGGAGCGCAGAACGTTCGGGTTGCCCAGATCAATTGTCGGATCGCACAGGATCAAGCCATCTACCCCGGCCGCGTCTGCCGAGCGCAAAATGGCGCCCAGGTTGCCCGGCTTCTCCACCGACTCGGCCACGATCAACAGCGGGTTGGCGCTCAGGCGCAGGTCAGCCAGCACGCCGCGCAAAGCCGGAGCAATTCCCAGCCAGCCGTCCGGGTTCTCGCGATAAGCCATCTTCTCAAATACAAGTTGGCCTACTTCGAGCAACTCTGCCCCGGCCTGCCGGGCGTGAGCCAGCAAAGCAGCCGTGTCCACCGCGCCGAAGAGTGCCGGGCAGTAGAACAGAGTTTGAAGGCGGACGCCGCTCGCCGTTGCCAGACTCAGCTCGTCGCAGCCTTCAATCAGCATCAAGCCGTCTCGTTTGCGCTGTCGGCGCTCGCGCAGTTTGATGGCGTGTTTGACTTTTGGATTTTGTGAGCTGGTGATGATCATCACGGCACATTCTAACATCGCCTGTATAATCTGACCCAACATGCTCGAACAGCAAACACTCCTCCGGCTGGCTCGCGACTATGCGGCTCGAAAAGCCGCCGAGCGCCCTTCGCTCAAGGCTATCCTGCTCATCGGCTCGGCGGCGCGGGGTGAGCCGCCGCTGGGTGACGCGGTTGACCTTGACATCCTGTTGATTGACGACTTTATCCCCGACCCACCAACCGAGACGGTGCGCCTCTCCGAGTTTGTTTTCATTGACGCCGTTTACGCCAAAACTGCCGGCTTCGCTGACCGCAAAGCCGTCCGCACCCACCACTTTACCGGCCCGGCCCTCAACGATGCTCTGCCTCTGCACGACCCGCGCCACTATTTCGACCTTCTACAGGCCGCCATCCGCGCCCCTTATAACCGGCCCGACCACATCTATGCCCGCGCCCGCTCGGCCCACACCGCCGCCCTGCGCGCCTTCGACGGCCTCACGCCCTTTCTCGACGATACTCCGCCGGCCGATTTGTCGTTGGCCCAGCCCCCTACGGGTGACGTTTTACGCGGCTTCCATCAAACTCTTTACCTGGCCGCCATGTCTCCCATTTTGTTGACCGGCCAACCGGAGTCTGTCGGAGGGCGAAAGTTGATGGTGCGGTTCGAAGCGGCGGCCCGCCGCCTGAATCCTGATCTGTACCCGCTCTTCCTGGCCTCACTTGGCGTCTCTGACCTCACCCCGGCCGTTGTTGAGTCCCTTCTGGCCGACTGGCTGGCTTCTTACAAAGCCGCCAACCAGCGCGGCGTGAGCGACCCGCTGATCCAGCCGCTCAAGCGCGGCTACTACGAGCGCGGCTTCCGCGCGCTCATGGCCGAAGGTCATGCCATCAATACCTTGTGGCTGATGGAACATACGATGGCAACCTGTGTCCGCGATCTTGAGCCGTTGCCTGAAGCCTGGTTGAACTTCCGGCAGGCGATGGGCAAAGGCGATGAGGCTCAATTTGCCGGGCGCGTGCGTCAGGCCGAAGCCCTGCTGGCCCTGACTGACGAGACGTTGATCGCCTGGGCCAAGCGTGAACAAATTGAGTGGTAGCTTTGTTGGGGCGGCACGCTTCGCGAACTGCCGCCCCAACTTTGGAACGGCCGGCGGCAAAATAATGGCAGAGTGCTATAATCCGCCTTCAAGCCGCCGAGGGGCAGACGAATCGTTTTAGATGGTTTCTACGAAATCGCAGATCAAACGCAGTCACCTTGAATTGCTCTACCACATCAGCCGTGAGTTGAGCAGTCGGCTCGATTTGCGCGAGTTGATCGAGCGTATCCTGAGGTTGACTTCGGAGAGTTTAAGCGCCGAGAACGGCAGTTTGATTCTGATTGGCGACGACGGGCAGGTGTACGATGCCGCCCTCATCCTCAACGGCGCGCTGGTTCCCGACGCCGAAGCCCAGCTTGGGCCACAACTCGAACGCGGGTTGGCCGGTTGGGCCTTGCGCCAGCGGCAAATGGCCGTTTCGCAAGACACGGCCAACGACCCGCGCTGGCAACCTGCCGAAAACTCCCAGCCCGCCGAATCCAAATCGGCGTTGTCGGCGCCGCTCATTTTTGCCGACCGGGTGCTGGGGGTGTTGACTCTGGTTCACCCCCAATCCAGCTATTTCAGCGAAGATCAACAACAACTTCTCAAGACAATTACCGAGCAAGCGGCGGTGGCAGTTGAAAACGCCCGCCTGCTTCGCGAAAGCCGCCGTCAGACTCAAAACCTGCGAAGTCTGGTCGAGGTCGCCCAGGTGCTCAGCTCCACCCTCGACCCTGACAAGCTGTTGCAATTACTGTTGGCGGAGACGGTGCGGCTCCTGCATCTGGAGGCCGCCTCCATCGCGTTGACGGACATGGAAAAGCAGGAGTTGGTCTTTCAGGTGGCGGCGGGCGCGGCGGCGGCCAAAATGGTGGGACTGCGCCTCAAGCTGGGGCAGGGCATCGCCGGCTGGGTGGCGCAAACCGGCCAGCCCATCATCGTCCCCGAAGCGCATGGCGACCCGCGCTTTTATGCTCAGATCGATCAGCAAACCGGCTTCTACACCCGCGCCGTGCTGTGCGCCCCGATCAAGTTTGAAGGGTATACGATTGGCGTGGTGGAAGGCCTGAACCCGGCCCCAGGAACTTTTGACCGCAACACCCTGCCGCTCCTCACCGGCATTGCCAGCCTAGCCGGCAACGCCCTGGCTCACGCCCAGCAGTTCTCGTTTACCGAAACGGTCAAGGACCGTTACGCCGGCCTGTTTGAAGACAGCTTCGACCCGATCATCATCACCGACCTCAAAGGCGTTATCACCGACGTGAATCACAAGGCGGCGATTGCTCTCGGCTACACCCGCGCCGAAATGATGGGCATGCCTATCAACGCCATTCACACCCTGGGGCTGGGGCCGTTGAGCCAGAAGCAGTTCTCCGAACTGGCGCGCGGCATTGAAATGGCCTTTGAAAGCCACGTCACCACCAAAGACGGGCGCGACATCCCGGTGGAAGCTCACGCCAAGCGCATCTCCACCACCGACGACGAATTCATCCAGTGGATCGAGCGCGACATTTCCGAGCGCCTGCACATGGAAGAAATGCGCGAAGACCTGATCTCGATGATCTTCCACGACCTGCGCTCGCCACTGGGCAACGTCATCTCCAGCCTCACCCTGCTTCAATCCTCGACCCCCAAAGAAGACGACGTGGTCCAATCGGTGCTGGGAATCGCCGTTCGCTCCAGCCAGCACCTCTCGCGGCTGGTGGACTCCCTGCTTGACTTGCGGCGGCTCGAATCGGGGCAGGCCATTCTGCACCGCGCCGACATTTCGATCTCGGCCCTCATCCTCGAAGCCGCCGAGCAGGTGCACCCGCTGGCCGAAGGCAAAGGCATCACCCTCCGTTTCGATTTGCCGTTGCGCTTGCCCAGCGTGAGCGTGGACGCCGACATGATCCGGCGGGTGCTCATCAACTTGATGGAAAATGCGGTGAAGTACATGCCCGGCGAGGGAACAATCACCGCCGCCGCCCGCGTGGACGGCGGCAACATCGTCGTCAGTATTGCCGATACCGGGCTCGGCATCCCCGAATCCGAGCGCTCCCGCATCTTCGACAAATTCACCCGCCTGCAACGATCAGGCACGGTGAAAGGGATCGGCCTGGGACTGGCGTTTTGCAAATTGGCGATTGAGGCCCATCAGGGCCGAATCTGGGTGGATGTTGCCCCGGTTCATGGAGCGGTGTTCAACTTCACCCTGCCCGCAAAAGATTGATGACTGAGCGACTCTACTACTCTGACTCCTACACCCGGCAATTTACCGCCCGTGTGGTTGAGCGGCTGACCTTCGACGACCGCCCGGCCCTGGTTCTCGACAAGACCTTCTTCTACCCGGCCTCCGGCGGCCAACCCTTCGACACCGGCCGCATTGACGGGGCAACCGTCGTGGAGGTGGCAACCCGCGACTCCGACAAAGCCGTCGTCCATTTGCTCAACCGGCCTCTCGAAGCGGACGAAGTTAATTGCGAAGTGGACTGGCAACGCCGGTTCGACCACATGCAACAGCACACCGGCCAGCACATTTTGTCACAAGCCTTTCTGCGCGCCGCCAGAGCCGAAACGGTGAGCTTCCACCTGGGCCTCGAGTCGGTCACGATTGACTTGAACGTCGAGAAGCTTTCGCCGGCGGCGATAGACGACGCCGAGGACCTGGCCAACGAAGCCGTGACCGGCAACTTGCCGGTGCGGGCCTGGTTCCCAACGGCTGACGAACTCTCGCGCCTGCCTCTGCGCAAAACGCCGGATGTTGACGGCCCCCTGCGCGTCGTCGCCATCGGCGACTTTGACTACAACGCTTGCGGCGGCACGCACGTGGCCGGCGCCGGCGAAGTGGGGTTGATCAAAATTCTGAAGATCGAGCGCGAGAAGAAAGGCGCGCGAGTCGAGTTCCGTTGCGGGGCGCGGGCGTTGAGCGACTACCGCCGCAAGAACGCCATCGTCCACCAACTGGCCGCCGACTTCACCTGCGGCGTCCCGGAAGTGACTCAAGCTGTTGCCAAACTGCGGGCTGAGGCGCAGTCGTATCACAAAGAATTGAAGGCGGCGAAGGAAGCTCTACTGGAGCACGAAGCCGCCCAACTCGCGGCGGTTGCCCCGACGGTGAACGGCTGGCGCGTGGTCCGGCGAGCGTGGGCGGATCGTGACGCGAACGAAATTCGCGGGCTGGCGACTCAACTGGCCGCTTTGCCCGGCGCCGTGGCCCTGCTGGGAACGTCCGGCTCGAAAGCACACCTCGTCTTTGCCCGCGCCGACGATGTGGAGCGCGACATGAACACCGCTCTCAAATCGGCCCTGGCCGCGCTGGGCGGCGGGCGCGGCGGCGGCAACGCCCGCCTGGCTCAGGGCGGCGGCGTGAGCGCCGATTTGCCACAAGTTGAAAGCGCGCTGAAACTGGCTGAAACTGAATTGCTCAAAACGTGAAACGACAAACGTCAAACGTAAGAGGTTACGTTTGTCGTTTCACGTTTGACGTTTTACTCTTATGCACAAACTCCCCTCCAACGTCTACGTTGATTCCTCCTTTCCCGGCGTCACCGTCGGGGCCATCGTCACCAAACAAGGCATCATCTGCGTGGACACTCCCAGCCACCCGGCAGAGGCCCAGAAGTGGCGGACCAAGTTGCGCCAGCTTTCCCCGAAGCCGATCCTATACGTGATCAATACCGATCATCACCGGGATCGGGTGCTGGGCAATCAGTGGTTCGACGCGCCGGTCATCGCCCACCACTTCACCGGCGAGCGGCTGAGGCTGTACCCGGAGATTCTCAAAGGCAACATGCCCGACGCAGTGATGGATTTTGAAACGGCGAAAGAGTTTGCCGGCGTGCGCGTCATTCCGCCGCAAATCACATTTTCCGATGAACTGATTCTGCTCAAGGGAGATCACCAGATCATTCTGCGCCACATGCCCGGCTCGACCCCGGGCGTAGTGTGGGTGCTGATTCCCAAAGCCGGCATCGTGTTCACCGGCGACTCGGTGGTGGCAGACATCCCGCCATTCCTCGGCAGTGCTGACCTTGAAAAGTGGCTGAAATGCTTGAATGAACTGCGCAAAGCCAAGTTTCCGGCCAAAGTCATTGTGCCCGGTCGCGGCCGGCCGACGAACAAAGAGAGCCTCAAGCCCTTGCAGAATTACCTCAAGCTGGCCGGGCGCAAGATGGAAGCCTTGATCAACAACAACCGCCCGCGCTCGGACGTGGCCGGGATGGCCGCCGATTTAGTGAAACATTTCCCGGTGGCCGAAAGCCAACGCGAGGCCGTCAGCCGCCGCGTGCGCGCCGAACTGGAGCGCCTATACGACGCCCGGCGCGGCGGGGATGACGTGTAGCCTGCGCATCCTGAGCGGATGCTGAGCGAAGCCGAAGCGGCAGTCGAAGGACGCGCAGGCTCTTCGGTGTTTGACGATTTCCGGCGAGTTGTGATATTATCCCCCTGCCAGTAAAAGCCGTCCGGCAGTTCGGGGCGGCTCTCTTTTTGTATTCACAAAGGAAGGTAATATCAGCGCATCAGACTATCGCATCAACGAAGCCATCCGCGGCGTTTCTGAAATACGGGTGATTGGACCGAACGGCGAGAATCTCGGCGTCATCACGGTGCAAGAAGCGCTCCGTGTTGCCCGCGAGGCCGAGAAAGACCTGGTTGAGGTCAGCCCCAACGCCAGCCCGCCGGTCTGCCGCATTCTCGACTACGGCAAGTTCCTGTACGAAAAGTCCAAGAAGGAAAAGGAAGCCAGGAAGGCGCAGAAGACCATCGAGGTCAAAGAAATTCGCCTGCGCCCGAAGACCACCGACCATCACCGCTCCTTCAAAGTGCGGGCCGCGCGCGGCTGGCTGTTGGAGGGGATGAAGGTCAAAGTCCGCATCCGCTTCCGCGGGCGCGAGATTACTTATCCCGAGATTGCCCGCGAAGAACTGCGCGAGGTGGCCACCGAACTGGCCGATGTGGGCGTAGTGGAAGTGGCCCCCGACATGGAGGGGCGAACGATGCTGATGATTCTGGCCCCGGGCAAGAAAGCGGCGGCCAAGCCTGCCGAAAAGCCAGGCAAGCCGGAGAAGGAGCTCCCGTCCGAACCCGTCGGCCCGACCCCACCCGACCCTCATGATGACAAAGAGGACGAAGATTAACTAGACAAGGAGAACGCAATGCCCCGCAAAGCGCCGAAAGGCAAATATAAGTTGAAGACCCACCGGGCCACCGCCAAGCGTTTCAAGCTGACTGGCGCCGGCAAGCTGATGCGGACGAAGGGCGGCAAGGGCCACCTGCGCCGGAACACTGCCAGGCGCACCAAAGCCCTGTTCGCCGAGACCGTCGAAGTGAAAGGCCCCGGCATCATCAAGCGTGTCAAGCGGCTCGCGCCCTATCTGCGCCGCCACAAGCTCAACCCGTCGTCGTAAGAGACTTCCACAGACTTCCCTCCACAGACTTCCGAAGTTTCCAAAACTTCGGAAGTCTGAGAAGTCTGATGGGAAGATACTGTCGCAATCGTCTATCGCACAAACGCGCGGGTGGGCAGGCGTAAGACCTGCCCCTACACCGCGGGCGGTAGGGGAAAGCAAAGGAAGGAAACATGGCTCGTGTAAAGGGTGGGTTTGTGACCCGCCGCCGCCGCAAGAAATTATTGAAGGCCAACGCCGGCTACTACGGCTCGCGCAAGCTTCTGTGGAAGAAGTCCCACGAAGCCTGGATGCACGCCGGGCAGTATGCCTTTCGTGACCGCCGCAACCGCAAGCGCGACCTGCGCCGGTTGTGGATCACCCGCATCAACGCCGGGGCGCGCCTCAACGGCCTGTCGTACAGCCGTTTGATCGCCGGCCTGAAGAAGGCCAACATCGGCCTCGACCGCAAGATGCTGGCCGACCTGGCCGTGCGCGACGCCAACGCTTTCGCCAAAGTGGTGCAGGCGGCGAAGGGCGCGGGGTAGAGACAGCGGATTGAACGAATACAACGGATAAGAAAAGAGCGGACGAGAGTCCGCTCTCTTGATTCTATTCAGGTGGCCTAACGGCCAGCATCAGGCGCGGGGCGGGTCATTCCGACTCGCCTGAATTAGCCGGGCGTGTCCCCGTCGCCTGCATGTAGGGTTGGGCGGCGCTATGGCTACGAACCGCTCAATCAAGTGCGGATCGCATATGCTCTCGATACCATTCAATCGTGTGTCGGATTGCTTCACGATGCGGCGTGGCACGCTCACCAAAAGCGCGTTCAAACTTACTGCTATCCACGATGAACGGCTTTTCAAACTCATACATCATTTCTACCGTTTCCCGCGCGCCGACAAGGAAGATGCCGCCAATTCTCATCATCAATTTGCCCATACCGCTCATTCTCGATGGCTTGTCAATCTCTTCAAACACTATAGTCATTAATTGCCGCGTGGTAAGCGTCTCCGCGTTTGGCACATGCCAGACTTGACCAAGGGCTTCATCGCGTTCGCCCAGTGTCACCAACGCTTTTCCAAAATCGTTGATGAAAGTATAGGTGTGTGGCAAGTCTATGTTGCCTATCAGTGAGGCGGCTTTGCCTTGAAGTGCGGGCAGAAATGCTCGCTCTCCCATTGCTGCTTCCACGACTCCGGGGCCAAAAAAATCTGAACCACGTCCAATGGCAACTTGCACTTTACCGTTTCGATGTGCGGCTAAAGCCGCTTCCGCCATCTGTGCGCGTGTGCGCCCCTTGCGCGTCGTTGCGGCGATGGGCAGGTCTTCAGTCAATGGGCGATTTGGAACTTCGCCATACATATAGAGATTTTCACCAATGATAAGTTTCGCGCCAGCACTTGCGGCGGATTCAAGAATATTGGCCTGCAACGGCGGAAACTTTTGCGGCCATTCGTGGTTAGGCGGTTTGGCGCATTGATAGACCACTGTTGCCCCTTGACATGCTTCGCGTGCGCTGTCAGGGTTGTAAGCGTCAGCCGCTACAACTGACACATGGGGCGGTACGTCCGTCTTGCCACTCCGGTTGACCATACGCACAGTTTCACCCTTAGTGGTTAATGCGCGCATGACGGCCATTCCCAACGGGCCTGTGCCCCAAATGACATGCAGTTTCGAGTTGTTTTCCATTGCTTCTCCTTTCGACGGTGGTTGATAGCCGCCCAACGGCCTGCGCGTCAGCCGCCCGCCGACTTCGCCGCGCGAGACTGCATCCCCCTGTAACCGCCGAGAGCATGCGCGCCGATAATTGTGCACCGCCGCAGGCGGGTCGGCTACAGCGAAGGTTAGGTGGCCTGCTACCCCGGATTCGTATTTGAGAATGCATATGTCTATTTCAGTAAGCACGAATCGACAATGAATGCACCCGACGAGGCCCATTGGGAGCGTCATACGCAGTCGTCCCGATATCAGCCTGCTACCTGAGGCTGGGCCGCTGCGTCAAATCTAGTCCCACTTAAAGCGCCATAAGGCCACCCCGAAGAACACCACGGCAAAGCCCATTAGCGCGGCAACCTCGGGCAGGATGCGGGCCACGTCATAGCCACGCACCAGCACGTCTTGATAGGCGGTCAAGGCCCAGGCGTGCGGCGAGATCAGGCCGATCGTTTGCATGAAATCGGGCATGATGTAGCGCGGCACCATCACGCCGCCCAAGGCCGCCATCGTGACCACCAATAGTGATCCGATGCCACTAATCTGCTCCGCAGTCTTGGCCAGCGCCGCGATCAACAGTCCCAACCCGGTGGCGGCCAGTGAGGCGGCTAGCGAGATCAGGATCAACCCTTCGGGATGTAAGCCCAATTCGAGTTTGGGCGCGCCGACGAGCGGCATAATGAAAACGCCGACCGCGAACATAAGTACGATCTGCACCAGGTTGACGATCAAGAATGGCGTCAGTTTGCCCAATAAGAGCGCCGCGCGCGACATAGGCGCCACGAGCAACCGGCGAAAAGTACCGACCTTCTTCTCTTCCAACAAGCTGGTGGCCAGCGTCTGAGAGATGAAGAACACACCGAACAACGTCCAACCGGGAACATATTGTTGGACGGAGTTGGGCAACTGCTCGATCTCCATGCCTGCCGGTTGCATCTGGACGACCTCAACCACCGATCCGGTATCCCCGCCTCCGGCAGTGCTCCGAACCGCCTGTTCGCGCAGCGACTCTCGATCCTCGGCTGGCAACGACGCGCCAGCGGTCTGCTCGATTTGATCGAGGAACAGGTCAATGCCCCGTGGCGCGACGCCAGTCATCAACGCCTGCTGGCTCAACCCCGCCAGTGTGCCTTTGACCGGGCCGACGAACTGCGACGACAAGGCCGGATCGACGACCAGATCGATTTGCGCCTTCTGCGGTGTTTCGTCGGTCGGGGTGTCAAACACGCTGTGCTGGATCGTTTCGCTGAAATCGGCCGGGATGATCACGGCGATGCTGCGCTTTTGATCGGCGATCAACGCCTCGGCTCTGGCCCGCGTCAGCGCTGCGCCGTCCCATTCGGTCTCGACGGCGAAGCCCTCGGTTGCCTGGAGCCCTTCGACGATCTGGGCCCCAATCGTGCCCGTGTCGTCGTTGACAACCAGGATTTCGATGGGGTTGTCGCCGCCGCCGCTGAACATGCCGGCCAGCGCCAGCGTCATGACGAAGATGAACATCACTGGCATCAGGAACAGCGTAGCCAGACCGCCAAAGTCTTTCAGCAGAATTTTGAGGTCTTTCCAGGTGGTAGCGAGAATTTGTCGAATCATGTCAATCCTCCGGGAAGTTGGCGAGAAGGCTCGTTACAAACTAATTTCGCAGCCGCTTGCCGGTCAGGTGTAGGAACACCGTTTCGAGGTTCGGTTCCAGGATCTCGAGCGAGGTGATGGATACGTTGGCCTCATTGAAAACTTCGATCACGCCGATCAGTGCGTGCTGCGCGTGCTGTGCGGTGATTTCCAATTTGCCGTCCGTGTGTGCCACACCCTGCACGTTGGGCAGACGCTCAACTTCTGCGATGAGCGATCCGGGCATCTCAGGCGGCACGCCCAGGTGGATGATACCGCCCCCCAGCGAATTGATCAGCGCCTTCGGCGTATCCAGCGCGATGATCTGACCCAGGTCAATGATCGCCACGCGGTCGCATAACCGCTGGGCTTCTTCCATGTAGTGCGTGGTGTACAACACAGTTAGCCCATCCCGGTTGAGCGACTCGACGTTTTCAAAGATGAAATTGCGCGACTGCGGGTCAACGCCGACTGTTGGTTCGTCGAGAAACAGCACCTCGGGCCTATGCAGCAGTCCGGCCGCGATGTTGACCCGACGTTTCATCCCGCCTGAGAACGTCTCGACGGCATCGCCGGCCCGATCAGACAGGCCGACCATCTTCAAGGCGTCGTCAACGCGCTGGCGCAGGTCGGAGCCCTTGAGTCCGTAGATGCGGCCAAAGAACAACAAATTGTCGCGCGCCGATAGCGTCGGGTACAGGGCCAGGTCCTGAGGCACCAACCCAATTCGCCGCTTCACCTCGGCCGGCTGACGGATTAAGTCGAACCCGGTCACCGTCGCGCTGCCCTCGGTCGGCTTTAGGAGGCACGATAGCATCGAGATCGTGGTGGTCTTGCCGGCGCCATTCGGGCCGAGGAACCCGAAAATCTCGCCCTGCTGGATGGCGAAACTCACCCCGCGCACCGCTGGCTCCGGGCTGCCCGGGTATTGCTTGACCAGTTTATTCGCTTCGACAATATTCGACATCATTCTCCTCCGTGTCCGTGGCTTGATATCTACAGCCAAAATACCATTGCTGAAGTGAGAAGTGATGTGCCAGAGGTCACGTCACCCAGTCATGTTTGCAGTATGACCTGTGGAGACCCAAAAGGGGGAGATTAGAGAAGGCTCCGTCTGTGGAGGCAGGTCTTTCTTTTCAGACGAGGCCGAGCTCTTTGACTTTGAGCGCGGCTTGTGTCCGATCGCGCACGCCCAGTTTGCCGAAGATATTGGTGACGTGATTCTTGACCGTGCCCTCGGCGATGACGAGCGTGGCGGCGATCTCTTTGTTGCTCGCGCCGGTCGCGACGAGGCGCAAGATTTCTAGTTCGCGGTCGGAGAGGGGTTCGATAAGCGCTTGGTTGGCGCGCACGCGCGCGTGGGGAGCATCGGCCAGGCGGGTATATTCGGCGACGACTTTAGCGGCCACCGACGGTTGCAAAAACGATTCGCCGCGGGCGGCGCAGCGGATGGCCTCCGCAAGCCGATCGGAAGCCACGTCCTTCAACAGATAGCCGACCGCTCCGGCGCGCAGCGCCTCGAAGACATATTCATCGTCATCGAACGTGGTTAGCACAATCACCCGTGTATTCGGGTGATGGGCACGAATATCGCGTGTAGCGGCAACGCCATCCAACACCGGCATTTGCATATCCATCAGCACCACGTCCGGTGCAGCGCGGGCTACACACTCAATCGCCTCCCGGCCATTGTTAGCTTCGCCAACCACCTCGATATCAGGTTGCAGGTCAAGCAGTGTGCGCAGCCCTTCGCAGAAGAGGGCCTGGTCATCTACCAGAAGAACCCGGATCACGTCGGAACCTCCACTACAAACTCAAACCCCCCGTTGCTGACGGGCTGTGCCACGAAGGTTCCTCCCAACAGCTTCACGCGCTCACGCACGCCCAGGAGGCCGAAACCGCCGTCCGTCCGTTCGCCGCCGACGCCGTTGTCGCTTACGACGATCCGCAGGCGGTCGGGCATTGCGGTCAGGACTACGTCGGCGCGCGAGGCGTGCGCATGCTTACGAACGTTGTTCAGCGCCTCCTGCGCGGCCCGGTAGAGGGTCAGTTCGACCTGGGGCGAAAGGTTGAGCAGGTCGCCTTCGACGTGAAACTGTGTGACCATCCCACTCGCTTGCAGTTCGGCGACCAAGTCTTCGATCGCTTTGGGCAACGGTTGGTTGTCGAGCGGTGCGCTGCGCAGGTCCGCCACCGAGCGGCGAATATCGGTCAAACCCTCCTGGGCCAGCGACTGCGCTTTGCGCACGAAAGCCACGGCTTTTTGCGGATCACGCTCGAAAACCTGGCCGGCGGCTTCGAGTTGCACGTTAATCACAGTCAGGTAGTGCCCCAGGCTGTCGTGAATCTCGCGCGCCAGCCGATTACGTTCGTTGGCGACGGCCAGTTCTTGCACCTGAGCCGCATATTCACGCAACTTGCGGTTGGCCGTGGCCAATTCGAGGTTCAGCCGTTCGACTTCGGCGCGCGCAATGTTCTCACGTACGGCCACCCGCGTAAACACCATGCTGAAAACGACGCCGGCGGCAAGGGCCAGGCCGCCCACCACCGTGCTAATCAGGCGTCCACTCTCTAATGCGCCAAATGACACCAATGCAGTTACGACCAGCAGCGCTCCCAGCAGGTAACCCCCCCTGGATGAAAGCATCATTACACCCTGAGCGGCAAGCGGGAAGAGAATCAATGCGACCAACGATTGCTCGCGCCCGATGAAGATGATGGCATTGGCCAACAGTACCTGGAAAGCGAAATAGAGGTATACGACCCGCTGAGATGTGAACCGTTGGCACCAATCGCTACCAAGTGTCCCCATCAGAACAAAAAGCGCTCCCAGGCCGCCAAGGAGCAGCAGTTCTGCGATTTGCTGCTGAGCGAACAAGCCGACTGCCGCCGAGGCCAGCGCTGCCAATGCAGTAACCAGGAACGCAATATGGACCCTGCTGAAGATCGAGAGAAATGGTTGCTCAGGCATGATGACCTCCCCTCGGCAACAGCCCCTTTTGAATTGCCAGCAAGGGATGGTTCCGAATAGGTTGACACTTTAACAACTTCATAGGCTTGCCATAAGCGGTCGATCTGGGGACATTAGAAGCCATTTGCACTTACCTTTAGGAGGTTCCAATGGCTTGCGTTACCGGCGGGGCGGATTAGCAAGCTGACGGGGTCGGCGTGGGAGGGGCCTGTGCTCAGCAATTCCAAATTTGAAACTTGGCAAACTTATCTTTCGGCCATTTTGGAGCAACGGCTTTGAATTATCCACCCCATTCAACTCAACAACTAAACAGTGGGCAGGAATTTGCGGCAAAGTGCCACAAAAAGTTGCCTAAAAAATGACCCGGAATCGAATGTTTTATTCGATTTGGCCGCATTTTTTCCAAATTTGGAATTGCTGGCTCAAAATGCCGCCACTTGCCGTCTTTTGGGCCGGTGGAGACAAAATTACGGCAACCACTTGACCCAACCTCTACCTGCCAAGTATAAGCCGCATCCGCTAAAGCGCAACCACAAAAAGCCTAAACAATTGGTCCAGACCTGTCAGGTGGGCGCTTCAGGTTCGGTGATTGCCGGGTTTTGCGCGCCCACCTGACAGGTCTTAACTATGAGCGCGCGGTCGCCAGGTTGACTTTCAGAAACAGCCAGGGAGCAAGGAAAATGGCCCACCACGTGGCAAGCCCGTAGCGAACGAAACGAAAGACGAGGGCCACAGTTTCAGGTTCTCTCGGAAAGATCACCCTCAGCCCGGCCCAGAAGATCAGCACGCCGACGAGGCCGACGACGAAGCGGGCGGCGCGTTTGCCCAGCGGCCCGCCAGCGCTGAATTTGGCCCAGCGATTCGCCATCGCCAGCCCAACACCCGTGCCAAAGATTGACCCGGCGCTGGTGAAGAGGCCATCCAACGTTCTGGCTCCGGCGGCGAACTCGGCCCAATCGGCGGGATCAGGCGACCCGGCGACGAGGCCCCGCGTGATCAGGCCGATGACGGCGACCAAAACCGCTACCGCCGTGGCGGCGGCCACCTGTCCCCCAAACCCGATCTTGTCGAGCCACTGCACCGCTTTCGGCTCCAGCCAGAAGAAGGCCGCCAAAAACAATCCACCCAGGAGCCAGCCGCCGATCACGTCCATCGGAAAGTGCACGCCGAGGTAGAGGCGTGAGAACGAGATCAGGCCGACGAGGGCAACGGCGACGATCCAGGCCCCTTTCGACTTCGCGGCGCTCCCCCTTCGGCCATGCTCAGGGCGTGGCTCAGGGTGCCTGCTGATCGCGCTGGCGAGGAAGAACCAGATGCTCGTCGCGTTCTGGGCGTGGCCGGATGGGATGCCGTAGCTGGTTTCGGCGGCAAGCGCCTGCACCCGGCTGTCGAACCAGTACGGCCTGGGCAGATGAAAAGCAAGTTTGAGCGTCCAGTTGAGCGAGTTGCTGAAGAGAAGCACGAACGCCAGCCGCGCGCCGACGCCGGAATCAATGCAGAGGTAGACGAGCGGCAGGAGGATCAGGAAAAAATCTTCACTTCCGAGGAAGCTGAAGAGTTCCATCGGCGCTGTGAGGGCGGCCAGTTTTTGCAGGGCGAGGATGAGGGGGATTTGGGATTGAAGGAAGGCGTCCATAAGCCTTGACAAGGTGATGGGGTGAAGGGGTGACAAGATGAGATCACCCCTTCACCTTGTCACCCTGCCACCTTGTCAGATGTTGTGACGGGTTCAAGCACAGGCTCAGTTGCCTGGCGCGGGGCGAGAAACCACATGAGCAAAGCGGCAATTGGGATCAGGCCGATCATGATCTGAAACGGCAAGCCCGGCGAGAAGGCATATAGCCAACCGGCCAGATAGGGGGCGATGGTGTTGGCCCCGCTGATTACCACCTCGGCCAGGGCGAAAGCCGCGCCAAACTGCGACGGCGGCACAACGCGCGTGACCAGGGCGTTCACCTGGGCGCGGACGGTGAAGTAGCCGCCGCGCAACAAATAGGCCAGGGCGAACCATCCCACCCACGACGCTCGCAGAAGAACCAGGCCGTAGAGCAGAACCAGGCTCAGCGTGACCATGAACCCGCGCCGGGGCGGGCGGCGGCCAAGATACTGATTGAGCAAAAATCCGCCGATCGCGTTGATCGATCCAAACCAGCCGATTTGCGCGATGTTGACGTGCTTGACATCGCTGAGGAATTTTGGCGCCAGCGGCATGCCCAAATACAGTACCGCCGCCACGCCAAAGACGAGGGCGGCAAAGCCCACGAAGCGGCGGTTGACGAGCAGTTCGGCGGGGTGAACGCGATCTTCGGCAGGGTGAGGCGGCTGGTGGCGCACGGCGAACACCAGCACGGTGGAAATGGCGAACAGGACGGTGGCGATCAGAAAATTCGCCCGCAGGTCGAGGGCTTCGCCGATGTAGCCGCCGAGCGCAGGGGAGATGATGTACCCGGCGCTGAACATGGAGAAGACTCCGGTGAGAGCGCGCTCGGGGGTGAGGCCGCCGCGGGCGCGGGTGATGTAGGCGCTCATCGGCGCCAGCACCCACCCGGTGAGGCCATACATTACCCAGCCCACGCCAAAGAAGGCGAGATTAGGGCTGAGCAACATCACAGCCCCGGAGACTACGCCCATTATCCAGCCGCTGATGAGGCCGCTTCGCGGCCCCCAGTGGTCGGCGGCCAACCCGGCGGGGATAGTGGCCAGCGCCAGGGCAATAGAGTTCAACGAATACAACAGGCCAATCTGCTTCGAGTCCGCGCCGAGCGATCCCATGTAAAGCGGCAAGGTGAAGATGAACAGCCCCTCGCCCGCCGCCCAGAGGAACAATGCCGCGCTGAGAATTTTTAGATCACGATTGAGATTCATGGTTTTGGGACGCAGGTGAACACAGATGAACACAGATTTTCACTGACACTTTATTGTTTTATCGTAACTACTTAGGCTTGCGTTTGCGTAAGCGCCATTTTTATCCGCAGATTACACAGATTTTCGCAGATTTGTTTTAGTAATCTGTGATAATCTGCGGAAATCTGTGGATGAAGAATCGGCCTGAGCAGTTACGTTTTATCCGTGTTCATATGCGATAAATCAGTGTGTATCAGCGTCCTTCTCTTTGAGCTTCGTATTTGCGAACGAAGGCGGCGGCGCGCTCGAAGACGACGTGCTTTTCCAAATCTTCGGTGACGATGTGGCCGCTCTGCTCCAGCCAGAGCATCTCTTTATCCTTCGAGCCGAGGCGCTCGTAAATGTGCGTCAGGTTATGCGGCGGGATGAACTTGTCGCCTTTGGAGTGAATGAGCAGGGCCGGGGCCGCCACGCGCGGCAGGGCCGCGTCGGTGACGCGCAGGTAATTCGTGAATTGCTTGAGGGCCGTCGTCGTCCACACCGAATAGCTCACGTGCTCCGTCAGCCGCGCCAGCTCGGCGGGGTCGGCCGGCTGTTTTTGCGTGTAGGGCTGAAAGAAAGCGATCAGGTTGACGAAGTTCAGGCGCCAGTCGGTCTGGATTGTGATCGGCGTGCTCATGGTGACAATGCCCGCCACCTGCTCCGGGTATTGCGCCGCCAGATTGATGGCCGTCATCCCGCCCATCGAAAGCCCCAGCACGAACACCTGCCGGCACTGATCGCGCATAAGCTTCAAGGCGTCAACTGCCGAGCCGAGCCAGTCGCGCCAGTGCAGGCGGCGCAAATCGTCGGGCGTGGTGCCGTGCCCGCTCAGGCGTACGCCATAAACCGTGTGCCCTTGCCCGGCCAGATATTCGCCCAGCCAGCGCACCTCGCGCGGCGTGCCGGTGAACCCGTGTATCAGCAAGCACCCGGTCTGGCCGCCGCGAAAGAAGAACGGCTCGCCGCCGGGCATGTAAGTGAAGTGGTTGTTGGTCATAAATGTGGAAAACGTCAAACGACAAACGACAAACGTCAAAGCCGCTTGACGTTTCACGTTTGTCGTTTGACGGGTTCAATCCAGTCTTGTGAACTCACGCGGCAGGCTCGTCATCGTCTCTGCGCCGGTTTCAGTGATTACCACATCATCTTCGATGCGCGCCCCGCTCTTGCTGGGGATGTAAACGCCCGGCTCGACGGTGAACGTCATGCCCGGCTCCAGCGGCATCGTCTCGCCCTCTTTCATGTCCGGCTCCTCGTGGCCTTCGAGGCCCAGGCCGTGTCCGGTGCGATGGGTGAAGTACTGACCAAAGCCCGCCTCGACGATGACGGATCGCGCCGCGCGATCCACCGCCTGGCCGGTGACCCCGGGTTTAGCCGCCTCGGCCCGCCCGGCCTCGTTCGCCAGTCTCACCGCCTCGTAAGCGCGGCGCAGTTCTTCGCTCACTTCGCCAATCGCATAAGTTCGGGTGAGATCGGAGAAGTAGCCTTCAGCCGACGCGCCCCAGTCAATCGTGATCAAGTCGCCGGGCTGAATCTTGCGGCCGGTGACGAAGGCGTGAGGCAGAGCGCCGTTCTCGCCCGAGGCGACGATGGGCTGAAACGGCAGTTCGCCCGACCCGGCGCGCAGAGTTTGCACCATCAACTCGGCGGCCACCTCGCGCTCGCTCACGCCGACTTTGACGAAGGGCAAGGCCGCTTTGAGCGCCCGCTCGGCGATGTCAATCGCCTTCTTCATCCAGGCCAGTTCGTTGGCATCCTTTCGCATTCGCAGTTGAGCAATGAGCGACTCGGCCAACTCGTACTTGATCCCGGCGGCAAACTCGTCGAAGTAGTGCGTTTCGAGCACGCGCATGCGTCGCCCCTCAACGCCCAGCAGAGAGCCTTTCAGCTTGAGCGCGGCGCACGCCTGCTGAAACGCCGACGCCGGGCCTTTCTCGTCAGTGTAAACGAACTTCTGCATCGGGAATGGGGCGCCCTCCGGCTTGTCGGCTTCAAGCGCGGGCAGAACGATGGCTGGCGTTTGTCCCGATCCTGCCGGAAAGATGACGACCGTGGGCCGCTCGCTCAAATGAAATTGCAGGCCGGTGAAATAGATCATGTTCGGGCCGGGGACGAGGGCAATGGCGGCCAGCCCCTGAGAGGCGGCGAGGGATTGAAGTTTTTGGATTCGGGTGAGGGTCATAAGGTCTCCATGAAACGACAAACGACAGGCGACAGGCGTGAACATTTCATCCGGCGATTGGAAATCGCGGCAACATAAGGCCAAGTCCGCCTGCGCGGACTAGTCGCCGAAGGGCGACTTCGCGTTTTGTTGGTGCGGTTTCTAACCGCCGCCGCCAAACTGAAACGTCAAGCGACAAAGCTCTGTCGTTTCACGTTGGCGTAGCCCCCTGTGGGTGACGTTTGACGATTATACTATCCTCATGCGATTACAAGACAAAGTTGCACTTATCACCGGCGGCACGTCCGGCATTGGCGAAGCAACGGTGCGGTTGTTTGCCGCCGAGGGCGCAAAGGTGGCTTTCACCGGGCGGCGCGTCGAACTCGGCCTCAATCTCCAATCTTCTCTGACCCTCGAAGCGGAGCGTAGAGGGCTAATCTCTAATTCTCATTTCATCGTTGCCGATCATCGCAAGCTGGAAGACTGCGAACGCTCAGTGGTAGAGGCGGTGGCAACGTTTGGGCGGGTTGATATTCTGTTCAACAACGCCGGAATCGTGATCGGCGGCACGGCGGAGGAAACGTCCGAAGAAGATTGGGCTGAAGTGGTGTTGCTCAACGTCACCGGGGTCTGGCGGATGAGCAAGCTGGTTCTGCCTATCATGCGGGCACAGGGCGGCGGCGTCATCGTCAACAACGCTTCAGATTGGGGGCTGGTGGGCGGGCCGAAGGCGGCGGCCTATTCGGCCTCAAAGGGCGCTGTGGTGCAGTTGACGCGTTCGATGGCCCTCGACCACGCCCGCGAGAACATTCGCATCAATGCCGTGTGCCCCGGCGACACGTTTGTGCAACGCTGGGTAGAACGTGGTTACTTTGAAGGCTCGGGCGGCGTTGACGAAGGGCTGGCTCGCATGGGCGACGCCCTGCCGATGGGGCGGGTGGGCGAAGCCGACGAGATCGCCCGCGCTGTGCTCTTCCTCGCCAGCGACGACTCCAGCTTCATGACCGGTGTGGCCCTGCCGGTGGACGGCGGGAATACGGCAAGGTGACTGTCAGGGGGCGATGGGCGCCCTGAATTTTCAAGATATATGTGCCCCCTGACAGTCACCTAAAGGCCGTCACGCTTCCAGTGAATTGGGTGAGACAGCAAAATCTATCTTGAGTTTATAAAACATCTGTTCTATAATGTTCTTCGATGGACACCGAGGCCAAATTCCAGCTTGTCTCAGCAGAGATGCAATTTGAACCGGCAGAGGAAACCCCTCTGACCGGCCAAACTCCAATCCCCACGCGAAGCGTCCAATCTCCAATTACCCCCGGCCCCTGCGGCGTTTCCCCCGCCGAGTGGCAGAAACTCACTCACGGCCAAAAGGTCTTTGCCCCCATTCACATGGCGGCCATGCCCGGGGGACAACGCTTGCCTATGCTCAAGACGATGCTGACGACGGCCTGCGAGCGCGACTGCTTTTATTGTCCGTTCCGCGCTGGGCGCACGGCCATGCGCCGGGCCACCCTCAAGCCGGACGAGATGGCGAAGACCTACGCCGAACTTAATCGCGGCGGCGTGGCCCAGGGCATCTTCCTCAGTTCGGGCATTATCAAAGGCGGCGCGAGCACGCAGGACAAGCTGATTGACACGATTGAGATTCTGCGGCGCAAGCACCACTACAGCGGCTACGTCCACCTCAAGATCATGCCCGGCGCGGAGAAGGATCAGGTCTTTCGGGCCATGCAGTTGGCCGACCGTATCTCGGTGAACCTCGAAGCGCCCAACGAGAAGCGCCTCCCTGCGCTGGCCCCGCACAAAATTTTCTTCGACGAACTGCTTCAGCGTTTGCAGTGGGCCGACGAGATTCGGCGGACGCAGTCGCCGCACCACGGCTGGCACGGCAAGTGGCCGTCGCTTGTCACCCAGTTCGTCGTCGGCGCGGCGGGCGAGTCCGATCTGGAAATCCTGTCCACCACCGCCTACCTGATCAAGCAATTGCGCCTGGCCCGCGCCTACTATTCGGCCTTCAACCCGGTGCGCGACACGCCGCTGGAAAACACGCCGCCCGAAGACCCCTGGCGCGAGCACCGCCTCTACCAATCCTCGTTCCTCTTGCGCGATTACGGCTTCGATCTCGAAGACATGCCCTTCACCCAGGCCGGCAACCTGCCGCTGGACGTTGATCCCAAGCTGGCCTGGGCGACCCGGCATCTGGCCGACTCTCCGGTGGAAGTGAATCGCGCCGACCGCCGTGACCTCCTTCGCATCCCCGGCATCGGCCCCAAAACCGCCGACTCGATCCTCGCCGCCCGCCGCAAAGGCGCACTACGCGATTTGCGCGACCTCAAAGCCATTGGCGCTCTGGCTTCTCGCGCCGCGCCGTTTGTGTTGTTGGATGGACGGCGGCCTGCGTTGCAGATGAGGCTGTTTTAGAGCCAATGCTGTTTGGTTAGCGGCCAGACCCGCCGGGTTTGGCTAAAACTTAGCGAAACTTCAAGCGGGCAAAACCCGGCGGGTCTTATCTAAACAGTAGCAGTTACGTTGAGGTGGGGCGCTCTAATCCGCCCACAACCCCTGGTTCTAAGTTGTCCTTGATTCTGCCGGGGCGCTTCCCCTGCAGAACCAAAGATAGTGTTTTGAACAACGCTGCCCAGCGGATTAGAGAACTCAACCCGGCCTCAACCTTAGCTTTCAAAACAGTTTGCCCCATTCGGCGTTTCGAGTATGATCGGGCCATGCCCCACCTCCTTACCCCGCGCATCCTTCACGACCTGCCTCTCGACCAGCCGGGCGACGTGGCCGAGTTCAACTTCCACGAGTACACCAACACCTTCGCCCGCCTGATCGCCGACCCGGCCACGCGCACCCCGCTGGTCATCGGCGTGAGCGGCAAGTGGGGCAGTGGCAAAACGACCCTCCTTCGCACCCTGCAAGCCAAGCTGAACGAAACCCAGGCCCTCAAAGAAAACCTGTCAAAAGTCTCGTTTGCCAACGACGACGACGAAAACAAAAACTTCCGCCGATGCCGCACGGTCTGGTTCAACGCCTGGAAATATGCCGACGAGGACGAACTGCTGGTGGCGCTGGTGCGTGTGATCGTACAGACGATGGCCGACGATGACGCCGTCTCTCAAATTTTGAGCAAAGTTCTCGACCCGGCCTACCCGCGCCGCGACGTGGTCGCCACCGTCCTCAGTTGGTTCGCCATCAAGTTGCCGGGCGATGTCGAAGTTGGCCTCAACACCGGCGCGCCCAAAGAGACGCCCTTCGCTCAAAAGACCGCCCTGCTCGACCTGTTCATGGAAACGTTCGACCACCTGCTGGCGGTGTGGGTGAGCGGCAACCTGTTCGAGAAGAAAATTGACCCGGCGCGCAACGCCGTAGCCGTGTTCATTGACGACCTTGACCGCTGTTTGCCCGACAAAGCGGTGCAGGTGCTGGAAGCCATCAAGCTCTTCCTCGACCGGCCCGGCGTGGCCTTTGTGCTGGCCGCCGACGAGGACGCGGTGCGGGCCGCGATTGAAGCCCACTACCAGACGCAAAAGATCGCCGGCCAGCGCGCCTCCGACTATCTCGAAAAGATTTTTCAGGTGCGGTTTGTTCTGCCGCCGCTTTCTTCTTCGCAAGCCGCCGGTTATCTCGCCACAAATTTGGGCGAGATAGACGATCAACTCACACAGAATTTGGACTTGATCATCGCCGGGGCCGAAGCCAACCCCCGGCAACTCAAGACGTTCGTCAATGATCTCAACGTCACCTGGGCCATTCTCCAGAACGCCGGATTGGCCGAGAGCGCCCTGCAAGCCGACTTCATGCGCTGGCTGGCCCTCAACCGCGTCAGCCCGGCCTTTGGCACGAGAGTTCGCGAACTGCACAAGGACTCGCGGCTCGACTTCATCCGCGACGCGGCCAAGTGGGTGGACGACCGGAGCCACAAACCTGGCGAATTCAGCGATTGGGAAGGCTACGAGCACCGCCGCTTGCGGGACGTGCTGAAGCAGATTGCGTTCTCGGCGAAAGTGACGCCGGATGTTTTGGATCGGTTTATCTTCTGGAGCGCGCCGATTACACAAACAATTACAAAAGAAGGCATGGTTTCTGCTGGGGCTGGATCGAGTGGCGAAGTGACCGTGACTCGCGCTGAGGCCGAAGTGAGACGCACTGTAGAACTTGCCCGCATCGCGGCCAACCCCTCCTTGCCCGACTACTGGATTCCAATTCCTGCTGGCAAATTCATTATGGGCAGTCGCGATGACAACAACCTGGCATATGACCAAGAACGCCCTCAGCACACAGTCGAGATTCCGTATACTTATCGCATCGCCCGCTATCCTGTTACCAATGCCGAGTTTGCCGAATTTGTTCAAGCGGCAAGTTACGAATCCGAGGCCGTGAAAGCGAACTTGCCCGATCATCCCGTCGTCAAAGTCTCGTGGCGCGATGCGCAAGAATACTGCAAGTGGCTCACCGAGAAACTTCGCGCTGGCGGGATGATTAGCGCAAAAGAGATTATTCGCCTGCCGACCGAGGCCGAGTGGGAGAAAGCGGCGCGGGGCGAATATGGCAAAGAGTGGCCGTGGGGTGATGAGTGGGACGAGACGAAATGCAACAATGCAGAGAGTGGCCCGAAAACAACTACGCCAGTTGGTCAATATTCGCCGCAAGGCGATAGCCCTTATGGCGTGGCTGATATGGTCGGCAATGTTTGGGAGTGGTGTCAGTCCAAGTATCAGCCGTATCCTTACAACCCGGATGATGGGCGCGAAGATTTAGAAGGGCGCGACTCCCGTGGCTTGCGTGGCGGCTCGTGGGGCAGCAATGGGGACTACGCGCGGTGTGCGTTCCGCCTCGCGGGCGCGCCCGACGACTTTATCAACGACCTCGGCTTTCGGGTGTGCGTCTCCCTGGCTTTTTCTGGATTCTGATTTCTGGTTGCTGACTGCTGGTTG
>Ga0247727_10000669_pt1 | contig 84253 bp, 76 predicted proteins | sample WisWelCaveWW1625_FD_202498 | JGI IMG/M metagenome (GOLD analysis project Ga0247727, IMG submission 202498) | Biofilm microbial communities from Wishing Well Cave, Virginia, United States - WW16-25 | ecosystem: Environmental > Aquatic > Deep subsurface > Groundwater > Cave microbial mat | place...
CGGGGGGTCTTCTGCTTGCGCGGCCGCGGACGTTCGCGCTGATTGCGCGCCTGCCGCCCGGGAAGACGACCCTCGTCCCGACGCGCGTCTTCGTCCCCCTCTTCGTCGTCCGCGGCGGCCTCCGCAGCCTCTTCCGCGTCCCCCTCCTCGTCGTCGAGGTCCTGGGGCGGCGGCAGCGGGACCTTCCTGCTGCGGGGCTGCACTTCGCTCTCGGAGCGCACGCGGGCCAATGGTCGTACCTTTACCTACACGCAGTGTAGGGGGCCCGTTCGGGGGGGTCAAAGAAACGGCAGACGACAGGGCGGGTGCCGCGTCGCTAGGCGGCGGCGGCCTTGTCGGCCTCGTCCATCGCCGACGCGGCCAGTTCCGCCTCGGTGCCCACGGCTGCGAGCTCCTCGAGTACCGGCTGGATCTCCGAGGCGAATCGGTGGGCGTCGGCGCTGCGCAGGCGCACGACCGCGAGGTGGACGCGCTCAAGAGCGGCGAGGTGGCCGTGGAGCCGCGCGATGGTGCGCTCCCGGGCCGTGCGGATGTCCGCATGCATCTTGCGCTGGTCCTCGATCGATCGGGTCGCGCGCTCGTAGGCCTCCCGCGCGTCGGGGTCGTCCGTCGCGGCGATGCGGTCGGCGAGCTTCGAGACGCGATCGGCGAGCTGAGCCTCGTCGATCCCCGCGAGGTCGTCCTCGACTCCGCGCCAGCGCTCGGCGAGCAGCAGAACCCTTCCGACCAGCGTGTCGACGGCGCGCTCGACCGCTGCACGGCCGTCGTGCGAACCGCTGCGGCTGCGAAGGGCGCGCCGGACGCGGTCCCGCGCACGTACCGCGCGGTCCACGGCCTCGCGCAGATCCCCGCCGAGCCCGGTCGGGACGCGCAGCGCGGGCGACGACCGTCCGAGCAGTCGCGGAAGGCCCGTCAGGCCGAGGAGCGAGCCGATGACGCCGCCGGCGATCGGATAGCCCAGGAGCGACGGCGCGGCGAGGGGCGCGAGGGCGCCGACCTCCACGGTCCGGGCGATGCCGATCGCGACGACGCCGAGCGCGGCACCCACCATGCCCGAGGCGATCCCGCGGCGCAGTCCGCCGCCGAAGGCGAGCGGCAACGCGGTCACCAGGCCCCAGCCGGCGAGTCCCACTGCCTCCTGGCCGGGGACGAAGAGCGCGAGCCAGCCGGTCGCGGCACACGCGAGAATCGGGGCGCACAGGACGAGCCACGGGCGCGGCCGGCCCAGGAGCGTGGCGGCGCTGACGCCCAGGGAGACGAGTCCCAGGGTCCAGAAGTAGGCGTCGCCCCCACCCAGGAGGTGGACGACGACGAAGGCCCAGAAGCCGCCGGCCGCTCCGCCAACCCCGCCGAAGAGGGCTTCTCGTGCGATGCCGTTTCCTTCGGGGCTGCGCATGGGGTTCTGGCCTCCAGTCAGGGTCTGACGTCCGGGAGCGTCACGGGATCTCGGGACGGGATCTCGGCCGGGATCTCGGCCGGGATCTCGGCAACGGTGGAAACGATTGACGCGAAATCGCCCATGCCGTAAGTTGCCGGACTCAAAGACATTCGGGAGATTTCTCTGGTGAGTCGGACAGGCCTCGCAGCACTCGTTCTCGCCCTCCCCTTGGCCTTCGCCTGCCAGTACACGGCGCAGGACATCGAGGAGTGGAAGGCGACCCGCAAGGGTCCCGGCAAGATCGTCGCGGTGCTCCAGGCCGAGAAGTATCCGGTGGAGCTGCGAGTCCGCGCGGCCATGGCGCTCATCGAGATGAACCGCGAAGACGTCCAGCCCTTGCGAGAGCTCGGGCGCGCGTTCCAGCGAATCACCGTCGAGGACCGGGTTCCTTTGATCAGCGCGATGGTGCCGCAGATCGAAGCCGCCCTGCGCGCCCCGGCGACCGAGCGCGGCCCGTCGCCGGTGCAGGTCCGGGCCAAGGACGCTGCGTTCTTGCTGCTCGATTTCTCGACCGGTGCGGAACGGGTCCGGCTCGAGGACGCGCTGCTCTCCTGGCTGACCGCCGACCTGAACAACCGCTGGATGACGGGCGAGAACTCGGCGGACAAGATCGTCCGGCAGGTGGGGGCCCGCGCTGCCCGCGCCCTGGTCGCGACGATGACGCCCGACCAGGCGGCGATCGTACAGGTCGCCGGTCTCATCAAGGAAGTCGGCGACGCGGAGGCGAAGGCCGCCGCGTCCACGCAGCTCGTGCAGGTCGCGACGGCACAGGCGGGGTTGCCCCGCGGCGTGCGGGAGCCGACCCTCGAAGCGATGATGATGATCGGCGGGCGACCGATCGTCGAATGGGCCCTCGCTCTTGCGCTCGTGCCGCCGCCGGCCGAGGAGGCGGCGAGGCGACAGTTCGCGCAGGTCCAGGTGTTCGCGATCCGCGCCATCAAGCAGCACATCCTCCCGACGGATCTCGATCGGCTCTTCGCTATCGCGACGAACGCGAGCCTGCCCTCGGATCTGAGAGACGAGGGATTCGAGCGGATCTCGGACCTGCGTACTCCCGATGCAGTGCCGAAGCTGTGGCCTCTGCTCGAGAGCGACGACGAGCGCGTCCGGTGGCGCGCGGGGGACCTCATCCTCTCCTCGGGAGGTCCGAGCGTCGTGCGAGAGCTCTTGACCAAGCTCCCCGCCGGTCGGACCGAGTACCCCGAGCGGGAGACCGGCTCCTACGTCGACGCCATCGCCGCGATGAATCCCGTGCCGCTCGATCAGGTCCGGCCGCTCCTGGTCGCGGAAAGCTGGATCTCGAGGTATCTCGCCGTGCGGGTCGTGGCGCTGCGCGGCAGCAGGCAGGACGTGCCCATCCTCCAGCAGCTGGTCGGGGACCGTACCCGGATCCCCGGCCGGGAGCCGGCGGTGAGCATCGGAGACGAGGCGCGGCGCGCCGTCGAGCGGTTGCAAGGGGGCTAATGCAGAACCAGCAGAAGAAGACCCTTCGCCACTTCCAGTGCAGGGATTTCCTCTGGGAAATCTTCGAGCAGATGAGCGCGGAGCTCGAGTGCTCGATCGACTACCTGGTCAACGAGGCGATGCGGCAGTACGCGAGGAGCCGCAACTACGGGCCGCGGACGTCGTCGATCAGCGTGCCCGCGTCTCCCGCCGCGGCGGAGGCGCCTGCACCGCGCGCGACGATTCCGCATGGGGCGCCCGTCCCGACCCCGCGTCCCGCGCCGCCGCCGCCGAGCCCGGCGTCCGCGCCGGCCCAAGCACCCCCGCCGTTGCGGCCTTCGGCCGGCGCGCCACCGCCGTTGCGTCCTGCATCGACCGCGATGCCTGCGGTCGCTCAGCCGCCCGCACCGAGACCGCCGGCTCCGCCACCGGTCCACCCGTCGGCACCGCCTCCGCTGCCCGGTGGCGCGCCGTCGCGGCCGCCGAGCATCGGCGCCATGCCCGCGCAGGCAGCGCAGGCGTCGCAGGCTCTGTACGTGATCTACGCCGGCCAGAAGATGCCGGTGCTCAAGGACCCCTTCGTCATCGGCCGCGGATCGAAGTCGAGCGACCTCGCGATCAAGGACGGGAACATCTCGCGCAAGCACGCACTCGTCACGAGGCACGAAGGCGCCTTCTACATGAAGGATCTGGGCTCGACGAACGGCGTGCTGTGGAACGGGCGACGGATCGAGAGCAAGCGGATCGAGGAAGGCGACATCTTCGTGATCTGCGACTACGAGATCAGGTTCACGTATCGGTAGGTCGTGAGTCGTGACTGGTAACTCTCACCTCCGAGCCCCTTCGATGCGGATCTCGGAAGTCTCGAACCGATCCACCGCCCTGCAAAACGCGGCGAAAGTGCCGTACTCGCGCGGCGTGACGCGGCCGGGACTCACACGCAGGCGACGGCGCAAGACGAGCTGCCCGTCGGTGTGACGCGAGTCGCCCTCGAATCGGGCGAGCGGTGCGCGTTCGCGGACGGACGGTGCGATCCCGGGCCGGGATCCGGGCGGGAGGACGACGGTGATCTCGACCTCGGTGTCGACCTGTTCGAGCAGTGCGAGCGTCACCGTACGGGCCGGGAGCGGCGCGTAGTCCGGGCCGACGACCATCGGGAACAGCGGTCGCAGCTCCAGGCCCCCACCGGTCGCACGCGCGAGCCTCGGCGCCTCGAACTCGTACTCGAGCACGAGCGGCCCGTCGGGATCGTCGAGGCCCTGCACTTCCAGGGACCGGACGACCGCGCCCTCGACGAGGCGAGCGACGTACTCGCGCTCGAACCGGCCGTCCCGCTCGTGAGCCGGCATCTCGGAGAGCGCCGCCCTCCATCTCACGCCGCCGGCGCCGTACAGCGTCTCCTTCACGGCGACGACGCCTCCACCGTTCGCCGCGAGCGTGGCCCGAGCGCGGATCCGATGGCGCTCCGAGCCCTCGGGGTCGTCCGGGATCCGCTCGAACAGGTGCTCTCCGCGCCGGTCCGCTCCGAGGACGAGGGCCTTCTGTCCGCGCACGGCAGCGGGCAAGTACCCCCAGGGCAGGTGCCTGTCCCAGGGCGCGAGCCACTGGACGCCTTCTTCCGTCTCGGCGCGGACGAGGAAGTGCTCGTAGGTATCCGCGTCGGCTACGTCCGATCGTGTCGCATCCGCGGCAACGTCTCGTGCGAGCGCGAGGTCCGCGTCGATGCCGGCGACGCGCAGCATCGCGTGGAGCGCCCGCACGCGGCTGCCCGTCTTCGCGAGGATCGCGTGGGATGCCTGTCCGAACGGATCGGCCTGGTCGTCGACGTTGTCGAGGACCCATCGCCAGATCCGCCGCGCACGCGCACTCCGGCGGTGCGCGCCTGCGGTGATCCGCCGGACCAATGCATCGACCTCCGGATCCCGGCGAACGCGATCCACGAGCGAATCGCGCAGGCCGTCCGCCAGCGAGTCCCAGGTCGCGCCGCGGGAGAGCTGGACCGACGCGATGAACTCGCGCGTCGAGACGCTGCGAGGCTCCGCGACGCGCGCCGGGACCGCATCCCTCCGGAAGCGAATGACGCGCAGCCCCGCCCAGTCATCCTCCCGGGGCGTCGGCGCTTCCCCCCGCGCGGAGACCACGAGATCCAGACCCGCCGGCACGACGAGAGTGAGCTCGGTCCGATCGAACGGCACCTCGAAGCTCTGGAAGTAGAAGCGATCCCCGTAGAAGCCTCCGGGTGCCGCGCCCGAGGCCGGATGCGCGGCAATGTACTCGTACTCGACGTAGTCACCGACGGCGAGGTTCGGCAGGGAGAGAGTCGCCTTCCCCGCGATCTCCTCCGGCTCGAGACGAGTGCCGTCGGCCTTGACGGTGCGTACCGCGAGCACGTCGGCTCCCTCCGGGGCAGACCACTCGCCCCACTGCTCGACGCCCTCGTCGCTCTGGACCCGTACGACGTTGTGCGTCAGCTCGAGGCTCGAGCCGTCGGGAAGCACGCGGACGACCGTGTAGTCGAGGACGAGCACGGAAGGAGCGTCCCAGGTCCGTCCCGACGCCTCGAAGTCCCGGATCACGGTCCGCCCATCGAGCCGGAACGCACCGAAGAGGGACCTGCCCTCGAGGAACGCGCGGGGTCGATGCAATGCGACGCCCTCCGCGGGAAAGAGTGCGAGCGGGGCATCGAGGATCCCGATCGCCGAGGGGGCATCGCCCCGCGCGAGCGCGAGGTCCATCCGTTGCACGAGCAGGTCGGAGTCCAGGGGTTCGATTGCGAGCGCGCGCAGGAACGCCCGGTCTGCGCCTTCCAGATCCCCGCGCGCGAGCCGGATCGTCCCCACCTCCCGCCAGGCCGACGGTGACTGCGGATCCAGCGAAAGGATCCGCTCGGCCTCCCGGACCGCGTCGTCCCACCGCCGCGAGATCCGCAGCCCGTCCAGCACGCCGTCGCTGCGTGCGTCGCAGGCGAGGTGCGCGCGCGCGATCTCGTCGGCGGCCGCGCCGTCGCCACGGCGCCGCGCTGCTCCGTACGCCGCCGCGATCGGGCCGCAGGCGTCCGGATTCGCAGCCCGCGCGCGTGCGATGGCGGCATCGGCCTGCGCGTCCCACCCGCGCGACGTGAAGAGATCGGCGAGCAGCAGCGGCGTCTGCGACTCGGCCGGCGCGCGGCGCTCGGCTTCTTCCAGAGCTCCCACGGCGTCGTCGATCCGGTCCTCCGCGGACAGGAGCTGCGCGAGCGCTACGCGGGCTTGCCAGAGGGCCGGGTCGGCGCGGACCGCTCGCTCGAGCTCGCGGCGGGCGCGCTCGCGCCGGATCTCGTCCGGCAGAGAGGCGTCCGCCAGGAGCGCCCCCGCGCGCACGGCCGCCGCCAGGGGAGAGGGAGCGCCGAAGAGCGAGCGACGCGCGCCGGAAACGTCCCCCCGGCCGAGAGAGCGCATCGCGCGCAGGAGGGACTCGGCCTCCGAACGGTCCTCTGACGGCGCCGTCCGTGAGTTCGACTCGGGCCCGGAAGCCAGCTCCGCCCATGCCCCGGTGGTCGCCGGCTCTGCCTGCAGCCACGTTCCGGCGGGGCGGCCGGTACGGTCGATCAGCGAGACGACGAGAACGGGATTGGGATGACGCGTGCCGATCGCGACGCTGACTTTCGAGGCGCCCGACGGCAGGCGCACGGGGATGGCGTGCACGCGCGCATGGGGAGCGATCCGCGCGTCGACGACGAGCAGACGAACCCCGTTGACGGTTACGCGGAAGGAATTGGGTGATTCGACGATCAGGATCGCTTCGGTCTCGCGCGGGACTTCGACCCACGAGGTCGCGACGGTGGTCCCGCCGCGGTACAGGTCGCCGCCGACGTTCGCCGCGCACGCGGTGGAGTGCTCGGTCCGCGTCCGACGCACCCCCCGCCCCGGTCCGAGGTCGTAGGTCGACGACAGGGCGCCGGTGCCCTCGGGCGCGCGCACGAGGTCGAACTCGAGCAGATCACGCGGCCCGAAGGGACCTGCCACGCGGAACTGCGGCGCACACCCCGCCGCCGCGGCACGACGCCCGGCCTCTTCCGGGTCTCCGCCGCGAAGCGCCAGCCTCGCGTGAATCTCCGCGAGCGTGTGCCGTGCGAAGGGGCCAATCGCTCCCGGAGAATCGAGTCGACGCGCCGCGAGCGCTTCCACCTTCGCCCGCCATCCGGGCGCGCGCTCCTCGAGGTCCTCGAGCGCGTGCACGGCTACCTCCGCGACGTCCGCCGCGATCTCGTCCCGCGAGCCGGATGCGGCCTCGAAGAGGGTGCTCCAGGCGTCGACCGCCTCGGCCGAGCGTCCCCGCTCGCCGAGCAGGACCGCACGGACGAAGCCCGAGCGCAGGTCGCCGGCGTCTCGGCGCAACGCGGCATCCAGGCGATCCTGGAGCGTCCCGGGTGCCGCGAGCCGTCCTCGTCCCCCGGGGCCCGGCCCGCCGCAGGAAAGGATTGCGAATGCGAGGGCGAGCCTGCTCATCGGTCGGGCTCCAGCGCGAGCCGGTGGCCGAGCGCCGCATCGACGGCCTGACAGAAGCTGCGGAAGTCCGCGTACTCGCGTCGCAGGATGCGCGCCCGGGAGAAGGTCACGCGCTCGGTGACTTCGATCTCGCTGCCGCGAACCTCGACGCGCAGCGACACCGAACCGAAAGGGCCCCGGATCTCGGCCGGTTCCGGAGCCCCCCGAACACGCATCGATGGCGGGAACGTGATCTTCATCGTCACCTCGGCGCTCCACGGCCCGCCGATCTCGAGGTCGTGCGTGCGCTCGGAGGCGCGCGCGTATAGCTGCGTCAGGCCCACGGGCGCGGCGGCCGGAATGGAGACACGCCCCCCTTCTCGCCGCCCGAACTCCGGGATCCGGGCCCGGTATCGGAACCGGACCGGTGCTTCGCGCCCCAGCGACTCGACGTGGAAATCCTCGAGGCGCGCACCGGGGTAGTCCGCGCCGAGCGACTGCTCGAGGCGCTCCGCCCGCGTCCCTTCCGCGCCGTACCGCGAGCGAAGAGGCGCGGCCCCGGAGCCTGCGACCTCCACGTCCGACTCGAGCGTCGCGGCGCCCGCGGCGTCCACCGCAACGGTCGTCCGTCGACGGCTCGCGCTCCGCTCCGGTGGGAGGACGGGCGTCGTGTGCAGCTCGGCGCGCCCCTGATTGACACGAAGCACCATGACGCCCTGATCCCCGTCGGGGAACTCTTCCGAGCCGGAGTGCTCGGCCGTTCCGTCGAGGTACAGATCGAGCGAGGGAACGTATGCGATCGCGTGGTCGAAGACCGCGAGGGACGCGGGCTCCCGATCGATCGCACCGTTGCGACGCGTCCGGACGAGCACGATCGTCGCGGGTACACCCGCGGCCTCGAGCATCGACACGAGCAGGGTCGCCTTGTCCTTGCAGTCCCCGTAGCCGCGCTGGACGACCTGGCTCGTGCGGTACGGCTTGAACCCGTGGATCCCGAACTCGAGCCCGACGTAGCGCGTGTTCTCGATCACCCAGTCGTAGATCCTCCGCGCCATCGCCCGATCGTCCGGCGCGCCCGCGACGAGCTCCAGGGTCGTCTGGCGGAGCGAGTCGTCGATCTGGAACTGATCGCGCACCAGCCCCCAGTACCACCGCCCCACCTCGTCCCAGGTCCGGTAGGTGGAGACGTGCACGTACGCCGCGACCTCCGCGAGCCCGGGCATCCCCTCCTCGACCGCGACAGGAGGGACCTGTGCCGCCGAGAACCGGACGACCTGACGGTCCCCTTCCTGCCGCTCGGTCTTCTCGATCCCAGGCAGGCGCGGCGCGTTGAAGTGGAAGCGTCTCGACGCCGGGCCGACGAGGACATACTCGACGTTCGCGCGCGGCTCGCCGCCCTGCAGGAACGTGACGTCTCCGAAGTAGTCGGCGAAGAGATTGCGGTGCGCGACGTCGTCCACGCGGTACTGCACCTCGACGACGTCGCCGACCTCGAGCCGCGGGAAGACGACGATCTCGGCCCGGTAGTCGTAGTAGAGGCTGTACCAGGGCTCGGACAGCGACTGCTCCGCCCGCTCGCTCGTCTCGACGACGCCGCCGCCATGGCGCCACACGCGCGCGACGCGGACGTCGACCCGCTGCCCGGACGGGTCGTACGGGATGGGCAGCGACTGGTACGCCTGCGCGGCTTCGGGCGTCAGGACCTCGATTGCGACCTGCCGGAAACGCGACCCCAGCCCGTTCTCGTAGACCGTCGCCACCGTCAGGTCGCGCAGCATCCGCGCCGGATGCCTGTCGCTCCCGGGCATCCGCGGCGCATCGAGGATCTCGCGCATGTCCCGCGCGAAGGCTTCCTCGGGACGATCGGTCGGGTGCAGGTGCTCGAGGAGACGGCGGAGCTCCGCGTCCTGGGGGCGCAGGGCCAGCGCCGTCTCGAGCGACGTCCGGGCATCGTCGTCGCGTCCTTGCCGCAGCAGGAGCTTCCCGAGCGTCTCGTGCAGGGTCGCTTCCTCCGGCAAGATCGCGACGGCTTCTCGAAGGGTGCGGACCGCGTCGGCTCCCCGGCCGAGGGACTCCTCGAGCGAGGCCACGAACAGGCGGTGGGACAGGTCGAAGGGCTCGAGCGCGACGAGGACCGCCGATTGGCGCAGCGCCGCGTCGGCGCGTCCGCGGTCGCGCGCAATCGACACGAGCCGGCGGCGCGCCGAGGAATCCAGCGCGCTCCCGCGCAGCGATCGCGTGAGCAGGGCCTCGGCCTCGCCCGGCAGACCGGCATCCTCCGCGACGTCCGCCGAGAGGCGCAGAAGCGCGGGCGACGGCGACGGCGACGACTGGACCGCCGCGGACAGCGTCCGACGCGCCGCGAGCGGCAAGCCGACGGCGCGTTCGACCATCGCGCGCTCTGCGAGAACCGCCGGATCTTCGGGTGCGAGGCGAAACGCACGCTCGATCCACGGAAGCGCGTCTTCCACGCGCGCGCCTGCCCTCCGAAACGACGCCATGGCGACAAGCGCAGGAACGTCCCCCGGATCCAGATCGAGGGCGCGCTCGAGGAAGCGCCCACGCTCGTTGCGGTCCTCGGCGACGCCGGCGGCGAGCAGGTAGGCGTCGGCGTCGATGGATGTGGAGGCGCCCGCAACGGCGGAGAGCACGAGCCGGCGCGCTCGTCGCTCGTCGGGATCGTCGGCCGCATCGAGCGTGAGGAACCAGGCGAGGTCCAGGGCCGCCGCGGCGCCTCCGTCCCGTGCACGCTCCTCGAGCGCGCCCAGCACGGACCGCACGGGCGAAGGGCCCTGCGTGTCCGGCGGCGGCGACGCGGCTCGTGCCGGGTCCGCCGAGAACTCGAGGCCCGCGAGAGGCGAGCCGTCGATCGCCGTCAGACGCGCCGAGAACCCCCAGGCCCCTTCCATGGCGCAATCCTTGACGAGGAGACGGTTCCAGCCCGCTGCGACATCGACGTCCGCGAGGACGCGATCGTCGCCCGGCCCGCGCCAGGCGGCGTCCGTCGCGGCGACATCGCCGTTCCAGTAGGCGCGCACCGCGCCCCCTCCCCCGAGCCACAGACGCGCGCGCCCCGGGCGCGCCGCGCGCACGAAGGTCGTCGCGAACCCACAGGTGTTGACGTGCGGGCGGAAGACCGCGTCGAACGAGACCCAGCCGTAGGGCGCGACCGCCGGAAGCACCCGCCACGAGACGGGCCGCTCCTTGCCCGGGTATCGAGTGGTCAGGACGATGGGACCGCGCCGCTCGTCCTCGGGCGGGTCGATCCGTTCGAAGCCGGCCTTGCCCTCGTTGTCGAAGGGACCGATGACCAGCCATTCGCCGGTGTGGCCGAGGCGCCTGGCGGTCTGGCGCGCGGCAGGCGCGTCTCCCCGCCGCAGGTACGCGCCGACCAGCGCCTCGCCCGCGAGTCCGCGCACGCCGATCGTGTGCCGTTCGTCCTGCGCCGTCGCGCGCAGGATCTCGAACACGCGCTGGGGATCGCCGAGCGCCCACGACTGCGAGAGCCGGAGCAAGGGGACCGCGGCCTCGTCGCGGCCTCGCTGCGCCGCCAGCCGGCCGGCGAGATCCTGGGCCCGATCGGAGCTGCGCGTCGCCACGGCGTGGCCGGAAAGCGCGCACAGGGCGGCGGCGATCGCCAGACGCCGGACGCACGTCACGGGGGATCCTTCGCGATCGCGGCGCGCAGCGCGAGCCGGGCGCGATGCAGCCGCGTCTTGATGGCCGCGGGGGTCGTCTCCATCAGTTCGGCGACCTCTTCGGTCGACAGCTCCTCGACGTCCCGCAGCAGGATCACCGTCCGGTACGACTCCGGCAGCCGGTCGACCGCGGCGCGAATCCGTTCCAGCGACTCGCGCCGCGCAAGGATCTCGTCGGCGCCCTCGTCGAGATCGGTGCTCGCAGGGTCGGCGGCTGCGCTGTCGTCGAGCGGCGCCTCCGGCTCGGATCGCTCCTTGCGCAGGCGCATCAGCGCGGTGTTGTACGCGACCCGGTAGAGCCAGGTCCCGAACGCGCTCTCGAAGCGGAAGCTCGCGAGCTTGCGGTGAACCGTCAGGAACGTCTCCTGCAACACGTCCTGGGCCTTTTCGGGATCGCGCATCAGACGGAACGCCAGCCGGTAGACCTTCGCGTGGTATCGACGGACCAGCTCCTCGAAAGCGCTCCCCTCGCCCGCCAGAGCGCGCTCGACGAGAACCCGATCGTCCTCGCCCATGGGAGCGGGGCGACCTTAGAAGCCACGCTGACCCCTGTCAACGCGCGGAGCCGCCGTGCCATCATGCGCGGGCCTTGCGCGCCGCCCTCGAGACCCTCCGGGTCCGGCAGTGGGTGAAGAACCTCTTCGTCCTCGCGCCCCTCGTGTTCGCGCGCGCGGTCGGACCGACCGAGCGGACCGTCCGCGGGGCCCTCGCCTTCCTCGTCTTCTGCCTGCTCGCCAGCGCCGTGTACGCGATCAACGACGTCCTCGACGCGGACCGGGACCGACTTCACCCGGTCAAGAAGAACCGCCCGGTCGCCTCCGGCCGCCTTCCGATCCGCACCGCGTCCGCGCTCGCAGTCGGGCTCATCGCCGCGTCCCTCTACGGTGCGGCGCGGCTGGGGACGTCGTTCGCCGCCGTGGCGTCGGGCTACCTGCTGCTCAACCTCTTCTACTCGACCAAGGGCAAGGAGATCGTCTTCGTCGACGTCGTCTCGATCGCGCTGGGGTTCGTCCTGCGCGTCCTCGGCGGCGCCGCCGCCGTGCAGGTCCGCGCCTCGGGGTACCTGCTCGCGTGCACGTTCTTGCTCGCCCTGTTCCTCGCGCTCGGCAAGAGGCGGCACGAGATCGGGTCGCTGGGCGGGAAGGCCGAGCAACGGTCCGTGCTGCAGCACTACCGCCCCCGCACGCTGGATCTGGCCCTGCTCGGCGTGGGCCTCGCCACGGCGGCGGCGTACGTGGCGTACACCCTCGACCCTGGCGTCCGCGCGTTCTTCGGAACCCCGTGGCTGCCGGCCACCATCCCCTTCGCACTCCTCGGCATCGCGCGGTTCCTGCGGCTGCTCGGGCGCGAGGGATCCGCGTCGAGCCCGACCGACGAGATGCTCCGCGATCCGATCTTCGTCCTGAACTTGATCGCCTGGGGCGCGACGACGCTCGCGCTCATCTACATCAGGTAGAGAACGCGCGAGGCGGGAAGTTCCTTTCAGTTGCCCCGCAGCCGCGCAATGTTCTGCGCACCCGGTGCGTCGACTTCTTCTCAGGTGCAGTTCTCGGGTGCAGAAAGTGACGCGCCCTGACAGTGCGATCCGGTTCGCGGGCCGCGCTGGTGAGTGGGGTCATCACCGGGGGGAGGCGCACGAACCCAACGTTTCGCGGGCTTGGCGAGTCCATGGATCCGGCGCACGGCTGGCACGTCGGTTGCTCTACGGGTCCGTCAGAGGTTTCGAGGCGAAGTCGACGCGTGGGAAGGAAAGGCCAGGACCGAATGTTCGATCTCGTGGAACTGATCTACGAGTTTCAACTGCTGCGGGCCAAGAGCGAGTCGCTCGGCATTCCGCTGACGGACGACGAACGGGCGCACCTGATCGGCCTCGCACGCATGCTCGATTCGGGCGGCGGCGCGGACCCGATCGGGCGCGCGTTCGTCCGCGTCGGGACGCGCGGTCCGGTGCAGTTCACGGCACCGCCCGGCTTCGGCCTCGGCCAGCTCGCAAACCTCGGCGGCGGCGGAGTCGCGATCGCGACGTCGAGGCCCCTCGCGCCCGGCTCACGCACCGTGTTGCGCCTCGTGGATCCCACCGGCAACCGGGAATTCGTGTTCCCGTGCCGCGTCGTCTGGCGGCGCACCGGCCGCGACGCATGCATGGGCGTCGCGTTCGACGGCGTGCCGCTGCGACTCGCCTTCGGTCTGCCCCGCGGCGGCGAGTGGCGACGGACGATCCGTCTCGGCGCCGACGTCGACGACTCGCCCGCGCGCGCCTGACACGCCTCGAAGCTCAACGCAAAGACGCCAGGACGCAGAGCCGCGAAGACCCCCTCTTGGCCTTGCGTCCTTGCGTCCTTGCGTTGAGAGCATCCAAGGCCTATTGGACCGGCCTTCGCGTTGACGACTAACGCATGATCGGTAGGCGCGTCTTCTGCTTGATCGGTTCGAGGGTTCCAGTCCGCGCGTAGTGCTCCAGCGTGACGCGGTCCGCGAGCGCTTCCGCCGTCGAGACGAACGCAATCGCCCCGGGCGAGTCCGCGCGTGCCTCGACGACGGGGGTGCCCTTGTCGCCCCACTCGCGGACCAGCGGGTCGAGCGGAATCCGGCCGATCACCTTTGTCCCCGCGAACTCGGCGACCTTCTCGCCGCCGCCGGACCCGAAGAGAGCGGACTCGTGCCGACATTGCGGGCAGACGTAGGTAGACATGTTCTCCACGACGCCCAGGATCGGGATGTTCACCTTCTGGCACATCGCGACCGCCTTGTAGACGTCGGCCAGCGCGACCTCCTGCGGTGTCGTCACGACGATCGCTCCCGTCGTCCGGACGCGCTGCGAGATCGTCAGGGCGATGTCGCCGGTACCGGGCGGAAGGTCGAAGAGCAGGTAATCGAGCTTCCCCCAGGTGACGTCGCCCACGAACTGCATGAGCGCACCGTGCAGCATCGGACCGCGCCAGATGACGGCCGTACGGTCGTCCTCGAGCAGGAACCCGATGCTCATGAGCTTCACTCCGCTTCGCGCGAGCGGCTCGATCTTCCCGTCGACCCCGCGTGGCCGCCCCTGGATACCCATCATGGTCGGAATGGACGGACCGTAGATGTCCGCGTCGAGCAACCCGACCGCCGCACCCGCACGCGCCAGCGCGATCGATAGGTTCACTGCGACCGAGGACTTGCCGACACCTCCCTTGCCGGAGAGCACGAGGACAACGTTCTTGACGTTCGGGATCGGATCGTCCGGCGCCATGTCGCGCGGCCGGACGAGCGGGTTCCAACGCAGCTCGACTTCCTCGATGCCCGACACCGACAGCGCGGCTTCGCGCAGTCCCTTCTCGATCACGGCGCGGTGAGGCGAAGCCGGCGTCGTCAGGTCCACCTCGAGGATGGCACGCGCCCCGTCGACCTTCGCCTGTACGAGCCCCAGCTCGACGAGCGGCCTGTCGATCCCGGGATAGACGACGCGCGCGATGGCGCTCTGGACGGATTCGACGGAAGCCATTGGCGCGCGATCCTTTAGGCCTCGGCCCCGCGCCCGTCAAGGTGGGGGCTCAAGCTAGCAATGGCTCTAGGTGTCGGTATCGGTGTCCGTGTCCGTGTCCGTGTCCGTGTCCGTGTCCGTGTCCGTGTCCGTGTCCGTGTCCGTGTCCGTGTCACCATCGGGTTCGACGTCGGCCGGCGCAACGACGCACTGCCCTTCGATGCACACGTAGCCCGTCGGGCACTCCGGCGTTTCGTCGCAGGGCTGGCCTATCTCCGTGCTGAAGTCGCAGGACGACAGCAGCGAGAGTGCGAGGAGCATCCCCTTCATCGTGCCCCTTGTGCCACGGGCGGGCCTGCGCCGGCAAGTTGACCCGGCCTCCCCCGCCCGCCGACGATGCGGATCGTGCGAAGCAGGCTCCGTACGGCGGCGGTCGTCTACGCCCTGACGACGTCCGTCTACGCGACTGTCTCGTGGGAGCGCCTCGGCTCGCCCTCGCGTGACAACCACTTCTCGTACCTTGCGGATTCGATCCTGCACGGCCGGCTTCACCTCGAAGGCGCCCCGCCGCACCGCAACGACTGGGCGAAGTACCAGGATCGCTGGTACGTGTCCTTCCCGCCGTTCCCGACGTTCTTGATGTTGCCCGGCGTCGCGGCGTTCGGGCTCGGATTCCTCGACCGGCTGCTGGTCGTGCTCCTGTCCGGCCTGGGGCCCGCGCTGTCGTTCCTCGTCCTGCGGGCGCTGGTCGACCGGGGGAATTCGTCACGATCCGAACGCGACGACCTGATGCTGACCGGCCTGCTCTCCTTCGGGACCGTCTACTTCTTCTGCGCGGTGCAGGGCTCGGTCTGGTACGTCGCGCACGTCGTCGCCCTCCCCCTGTTCGCGGGCTACCTCCTCGCGTCGCTCGACGCACGGCGCCCCGTGCTCGCCGGCGCATTGCTCGGCTGCGCGTTCCTGACTCGGACGCCCGCTCTGTTCGCCTTCCCGTTCTTCCTCCTCGAAGCCCGCAGGGATCCGGACCGGCGCGCGGCGATCCGCAAGGTGCTCCTCTTCGCACTCCCCCTCGCGGCCGTCGGCGCGCTGACCATGTGGATGAACCACGCGCGCTTCGACGATCCCTTCGAGTTCGGCCACCGCTATCTTCAAGTGCGCTGGACGGGCCGGATCGAGAAGTGGGGCCTGTTCAACTATCACTTCCTGTCGAAGAACCTCTCGGCGGCATTCACGCTCTTGCCCTGGCTCTCGCGCGAGGCGCCGTTCGTCAAGATCTCGAACCACGGACTGTCTCTGCTGGTCACGACGCCCGTCTTCGCGTGGCTCCTGTGGCCCGCGGCGCGGCCCGGATTGCACCGGACGCTGTGGATCACGACTGCGTGCGTCGCGATCCCCAGCCTTTTCTACCAGAACACCGGCTGGGTCCAGTTCGGGTACCGCTTCAGCAACGACTACTCGCTCTTGCTGGTGATGCTCCTCGCCACGGGCGCCCGCCCCCTCGGTCGGGCGTTCAAGGCGGCGTGCATCGTCGCCCTCGCCGTGAACCTCTTCGGCGCGATCACCTTCGATCGGATGCCCCGTTTCTACGACGGCGACATGACCGCCCGGAACGTCTTCCAACCCGACTGACGGGTCCCCGGGTACACTGCCCACTCCCTTGACCGACGGTACCCCCGATCGCGCGGCGACGTATGATCCCGGCGAGTTCTGGGACGAGATGTTCCTGCCGGACCGGCGCGTGCGCGAGAGCTGCCGCGCGCTGCACGAGCGGATGCGAACGATCGGGATGGAGGAGCTCCGCCGTCGCCAGGGTCTCGCCGAGCGCGCGCTTCTCGAACTCGGAATCACCTTCCTCGTCTACAAGGAAGAGAAGGGGGTCGAGCGCATCTTCCCGTTCGACGTGATTCCGCGCGTCGTCCCCGCCGCGGACTGGAGCCGTGTCGAGGCCGGGCTGCGACAGCGGGTTCACGCGCTGTCGATCTTCCTGACGGACATCTACGGCGAGCAGAAGATCCTCAAGGATGGCGTCGTGCCGGCCGAGATCGTCCTCGGCGCCAAGAACTACCGCTCCGAATGGCGCGGCTTCACGCCGCCGAAGGGCGTGTGGACGCACGTCGTCGGCACCGATCTGGTCCGGGACAAGGACGGAGCCGTCTACGTCCTCGAGGACAACCTGCGGACGCCGTCGGGCGTCTCCTACGTGCTGGAGAACCGGCAGATCATGAAGCACACGCTGCCGGAGGCGTTCGCGAAGAGCCGCGTCCGCCCCGTCGACGACTATCCGCAGAAGCTGCTCGAGACGCTGCGCCACATCGCGCCCGACCGCGCCGGAGGCGATGCGACGGTCGTCGTCTTGACCCCGGGCCTGCACAACTCCGCGTACTTCGAGCACTCGTTCCTCGCCCAGCAGATGGGCGTGCAGCTCGTCGAGGGTCGCGATCTGGCCGTCATGGACGGCGATGTCTGCATGCGGACGACGCGCGGTTACGAGCGCGTGGACGTCGTCTACCGCCGGGTCGACGACGACTTCCTCGATCCGGACGCCTTCCGCGCCGACTCGATGCTCGGCGTGCGGGGTCTCGTCGCCGCCTACCGCGCGGGCAAGGTCGCCCTCGCCAACGCGATCGGCGTCGGCGTCGCCGACGACAAGGTCGTTTACGCCTTCGTCCCGGAAATCGTCCGCTACTACCTGGGCGAGGATGCCATCCTCCCGAACGTGCCGACCTTCGTCTGCGTCCGGCCACAGGAACGCAAGTACGTCCTGGAAAACCTCGACAAGCTGGTCGTCAAGGCCGCGAACGAGTCCGGCGGCTACGGCATGCTCGTCGGCCCGCACGCGACGGCCGCCGAACGGGAGGAGTTCGCGCGCCTGATCGAGGCGGACCCGCGCAACTACGTGGCGCAGCCCACCCTCGCGCTCTCTCGCGTCCCGACGCTGACCGCGGCCGGGGTCGAGGGCCGGCACGTCGACCTGCGCCCGTACGTCCTGCACGGCAAGGACATCTGGGTGATGCCGGGGGGCCTGACGCGCGTGGCGCTGCGGCCCGGCTCGCTCGTCGTCAACTCGTCGCAGGGCGGCGGCAGCAAGGACACCTGGGTCCTGCGGGACTGACAAAATGCTCTCCCGTGCCGCAGAGTCCCTCTACTGGATGGCGCGCTACATGGAGCGCGCCGAGGACGTCGCACGCATCGTCGACGTCAACCTGTCGCTCCAGCTCGACCGGCCGGACAACGCAGCGGAGCAATGGCGTCCCATGCTCGCGATCGGAGAGCTCGAGGAGCTGTACGACTCCCTCGGCGTCGGCTCCGCGACGGAGGACGTCCTGCACTTCATGTCCTTCCGCACCGAGAATCCCAGCTCGATTCTGTCGTGCCTCTCGCTCGCGCGCGAGAATGCCCGCAGCGTCCGCGAGATCATCTCGTCGGAGATGTGGGAACAGGTCAACTCGACCTACCTCGAGGTCATCGACGCCGCCGAGACGGGGTGGTGGCGCAAGCAACCTCACCGGTTCTTCCAGCGCGTCCGGATCGGCTCGCAGGCCTACACCGGCGTCTGCTCCGCGACGATGACCCACGGCGAGGGCTGGCACTTCCTGCGGCTCGGTGAATTGCTCGAGCGCGCCGACGAGACGAGCCGGATCCTCGACGTGAAGTACCACTTCCTCCTGCCTCGCGGCGCAGAGGACGTCGGCGGCTCGCTCGACCAGATCCAGTGGGCCTCGGTCTTGAAGTCGGTCTCGGGCTACGAGATGTTCCGCAAGCGCTTCCACGACGCGATCCGGCCGGCGTCCGTCGCGTCGTTCCTGCTCCTGGACACCGAGTTCCCGCGCGCGGTCCGCTACTGCCTCGTGCGCGCCGAGAACGCGCTGCGCTCCCTTCCGGGCGCCTCGGCCGAGCCCCCGAACGACGCGGTGCGGCTGCTCGGACGGCTTCGCAGCGAGTTCGACTACAAGGCGGTCGCGGAGGTGTTCGCGCAGGGCCTCCACGAGTTCTGCGACTCGGTGCAGGCGCGGCTCGCCGCGGTGGGAGACGCGATCCACAGGACCTACTTCGCCCTCGAAGCGTCATCTTAGCCAAGAGCCCACCGTGACCTTCTGCCTGGGGATGAAGCTCAAGGAGGGCCTCGTCGCGCTGGCCGACACGCGGATCATCTCGGGAACGGTCCGGTCGACCGCGCGCAAGGTGACGGTCCACCAGCACGGTGCGCACTCGCTGTTCGTGATGACCTCCGGGCTGCGGAGCGTTCGCGACAAGGCGCTCACCTATTTCGCGGAGACGCTCACCGGCGAGGCCGATCGGTGCGACCGGCTCTACAAGGCGGTGAATGTCCTGGCGAAGGACCTGCGGCGCGTCGAGAAGGAGGACGGCAAGGCGCTGCGAAAGGCGAAGCTGCACTTCGACCTGCACGCGCTCATCGGCGGCCAGCTCGAGAACGACGAGGAGCACCAGCTCTTCCTCCTGTACCCGGAAGGAAACTGGGTCGCGGTCGGTCAGGCGACGCCGTTCACGATGATCGGCGAGTCGTTCTACGCGAAGCCCCTCATCGACCGGGCGCTGCGCTACGAGGACTCGCTCGAGCGGGCGCTGCGGATCGCCTACCTCGGCTTCGACTCGACGCGGGTGTCCGCCACGAACGTCGACTTCCCGGTGGACCTCGTCGTCTACCGGGCCAACAGCTACGTCATCCACGAGGAGCGCTTCGAGGGTCCCGAGTTGCTGCCGCTCTCCGACTTCTGGATGCGCGAGGTCCGCGCGCTCGTCGATCGCGTGCCGTCGGAGCCGCTCGACGCCGTGATGCGCCGGCTGGACGAGAGGATCCGCTCCAGCCGGAAATGACTGGCGTCAGACGGCAAATACGGGCAAAGTCTGCCCATGGGCCTTGACCGGATCTGCCTCGTGCTCGTCTCGTTTCTGTCGGCCGGCCTCGCGGGGTGCTCCTGCGGGGACAACGGCTTCAGCGACGACGGAGCGGACGCGGACACGGACGTCGACACGGACGCCGACACGGACGGCGACACCGACACGGGCACCGGCACTGGCTCGGATACGGGCACCGACACGGGATCGGACACCGACACCGGATCGAACGACTGCGGCGGATGCGATGCGGGCGACTGGTGCGAATTGCAGCCCGAGGATGCCCCGCCCGAGTGCGTCGACGACTGCGCCGTGGACCGCCAGTGTGCGGGACAGACCTGCTGCCCGGAGGGCACCGAGTGCGTCGCCGGCGGGTGCCCGTTGCCGGACCTCGAGGTGGACGTGGACTATCTCGACGAGAGCGTCGAGTGGAGCACCGAGTCCTTCGACGTCGACGACTGCGAGGTGGACGCGGACAAGCAGTGCGTGGGCGGGATCGGCATGCGAGGCCTGCTCAAGTTCAGCCTGCGTACGCCCAACATCGGCGTCGGGAACCTGCACTTCGGCGATCCCGAGGCGCACCCCCTGTTCGCCTACTCCGAATGCCACGGCCACATGCACTTCAACCAGTACGCCGAGTACCACCTGCTCGACGCGGACGGGAACGAGGTCGGAAGCGGACACAAGCAGGCATTCTGCCTCCTGGACTTCGATCCGATGTCCGCCGACTCGCCGTCGGCACGCTACGACTGCTCCTACCAGGGCATCCAGGCCGACTGGTCGGACATCTACGGATCGCACCTGCCCTGCCAGTGGGTCGACGTGACGGGCGTCGCGCCGGGCGAGTACACCCTGCGCGTCGAGGTGAACTTCAACCGCGTGATCGCGGAGTCGAACTACGCGAACAACGTCGGGGAGATCCAGGTGGTGGTGGAGTAACTGCAGCCGCCCCCCACCGGGCCAGTCGCGCCCTGCGCAAGTCGATCCAAAGCTTTCGACACGGAGGCCACGGAGACCTCTCCGTGGTTTCCTCCGTGAACTCCGTGCCTCCGTGTCGGGCTCTTTTTTTTGGCTGCTGCAGCGGAGCTACCTTCGGCCGCCACCCCCGGCGCTCGCAGCGTTCTCGCGTACCCGGTTGGCGATCCGCTCGCGGACGGGAGCGTACTCGCGATCGACCTGCTCGACCTTGTCGATGGCCTCGATCCGGCCCCGCGCGGTGTTCGGGTACGTCGGCGTCTGCGCGTGGCCGTCGCAGAACTGCACGTACTCGCCCCAGCCGCGGCGCGCCTGATCGCGCTGCTCCTTCTCGCGAAGGAACGACAGGTTCATCTGCGCGCGCGCCCGGATGTCGTCCTCGCCGGAGGCCGCCAGCCGCGCCGCCGTCTCGAACGCGGCGATGGCGCCCGCGACGTCGTTCTGCATCCGCAGGACGCAGGCGATGTAGTAATGTGCGGCGCCCTTGTTCGCCTGCAGGTTCGCCGCCTCGCGATACGCCGCGAGGGCGCCTGCGTAGTCGCGGCCCATGACCGCGCCGTGGCCGCGCGCGATGGCGGCGCCGTACTGCACGGCCGCCGTGTCGTCTCGGTTCTGCGCGAAGGCAGGGGACCCGAGGGCGACGAGACCGAGGCACAGGGCGATCGATCGGACCAGGCGCATTGCCGGAGCGTACGCGCCACGAACTGGGCCCGTCAACGTCCGGAGTGTTAGCCTCGGACGCACCCCCGAAAAGGAGGATCCGTCATGCGCACCCGGTCCTTGCTCCTCGCCTTCAGCCTGGCTGCAGGCCTGTCGGCTCCCGCCGCCGCGTCCGCTCAGGACTTCTCCGCGACCGGGGCAGCGCCCGCGCCCGACTCGGGCGCGCGGTTCCTGCTGTCGGCTCGCCTGCTGGCGCCCTGGCTGCCGATCGGGGGCACGAGCAGCGACGACCTCCTGCTCGCCCTCATGCCGGTCGCGCTCCCCCGGTTCCTCCTCGGCGCCCAGGTCGGGCCATTTGGATTGGGCCTCGGCCTCAACTACTTCAAGGCGAAGTCCACGACCGAGCTGGACGGAGACAGCCAGGACGGACCGGAGACCAGCATGTTCCTCGTCGGCCCGACGCTCAGCTACCGGGTGGCTCGGACCACCGGGGGCCGCGCCGAGCTGCACGTGTTCGGTGGCGCCTCGATCGGGACCGGCTCCACGGAGGAGACGACGGACGGCTACTACTACGGCGGCGGCGGCGGATCCGAGACGACGACGACGGACCGAAGCGGCCTCGGCTTCGACGTCGGCGTCATGGGTCGAGCGATCGTCGTCGACGGCTTCGGGCTCGATGCGGGCGTCGCGATCGACTGGTTCGAGCAGAGCACGACGGAGGACCAGGGGGATTCCGAGCTGACGCGGGAAGCGACCTTCCTGCAGATGGTGGGATTCCTGGGCGCGACTTTCCTGATCTAGAAGTCCTCCCACCTCTCGTCGGACAGAGCGGGCGCATCGACTCGGCCTCGCTCCCCGCCACCCGCGCCGCGCTCCTCGCGGCCGTGACCCCTTCCCCTCCCCCGGCCGCCCCGATCTCCCTGGGGACGCGTCTGCCGCCAGGCGTCGGGGCCGACCCGCGCCCGGACCGCGCGCTTGAACTCCCCGAAGTGCCGGCGCATCCGCTGCAGCTGCTCGATCTCCTCGGGCGTCACCCGACCGTCCGAGAAGATCATCTCGGAGCGTTCGACCGCCCGGGTGTGCATCCGCCGGAACCGTTCGACCTCCGCGGGGCGCAGCCGTCCGGCCTCGCCCAGCGCCTCGACGCGTCGGCGTAGCGCGTCGAGCTTCCGCCCGGCCTTCTCGCGAAACGCCGCCGTGTCCCCGGGACCGATCTGCTGCCGTCCGCGTCCCGACCGATGCCGGTGCGCCTCGGCGACGGCGACGCTTCCCAGCACCATCATTGCTGCGAGCCCCGCGAGCATCCACTTCGTCTTCGTACCGTACATGGCGTTCATGGCGTCCAACCTCCGGACCGGTCCATCTTCAAGTCCCGTGCCGCGAACGGAACGCGGATTTCCCTCGCCCTTTCGCAGACGCCCCCTGCGGTCGGCCCACCGCACCTGCGGATTCGCCACCGCATGCGGGGAGCCGGATCCGGAACCGTGACCGGAAGCGGGACCGGAACCGGAAACCGGATCCCGAACCCCCTACCCGTCCTCTCCCCGAAGACCGTGCTTCGAGAGCAGCCGCTGCATGTACCGCCGGTCCACGCCCGCTTCGCGGGCCGCGGCCGAGACGTTGCCGCCGGTCCGTTCGAGCAGGGCCGCGAGGTAGCGGCGCTCGAAATCACGGGCCAGGCGATCCCGCGCGTCGTGAAGCGGCAGCGCCAGCAGGCCCGCGTCCGGCGTCCCGTCCGCGCGAGCCGTCTCGCTCGGCGGCTCCACCGCGCCGCCGAGCACGGCCCAACGCTCGACGACGTTGCGAAGCTCGCGCACGTTGCCGGGCCAGTCGTGCCGCACCAGCGCCTCGAGTGCCTCGGCCGGGAGGACACCGAGCGGCGCCTTCCCCTCCGCCGCTCGCCGCCGATCGATCTCTGCGAGAAAGAGCCTGACGAGCACGGCCACGTCTTCGGGCCGCGCGCGCAGCGGCGGAAGCCGGACTGTCACCACCGCCAGCCGGTAGTACAGGTCCTGCCGGAACCGCCCGGCGGCTACCTCGCGCACGAGATCGCGGTTCGTCGCCGCGACGATCCGAACGTCGACGGCGACCGTCCCTTCCGCCCCGACCGGACGAACTTCCTTCTTCTCGAGCGCTCGGAGCAGCTTCGGCTGCAGATCCAGCGGCAGCTCGCCGATCTCGTCGAGGAAGATCGTGCCGCCCGACGCGCCGGGCAGCGCGCCCTTCCGATCTCGGACCGCGCCGGTGAAAGCTCCTTTGACGTGCCCGAACAGCTCGGACTCGACGAGGCCGGACGGGATCGCGCCGCAGTCCACGGCGACGAACGGCCCCCCTGCGCGCGGGCTCGCCTCGTGAAGTCCCTCGGCCGCCAGCTCCTTGCCGGTCCCGGTCTCGCCCGTGACGAGCACCGGCAACTCCGACGCTGCCGCCTTCTCCAGGGCCGCGAACGCCTCGCGCATCGCGACGCTGACGGAGACGAGCCGGCCGAACCTCGGTCGGTCGGACGCCTCCGTCTCGATCGTCGTCGCGAGCGGTTCGATCTCGATCGCCGTGTCTCCCAGGGTGATCCGGACGGTCTCGCCGACGATCACTTCGCCGAGCCGGACCGCACCCAGGAGCGATCCATTCGTACTGCCGAGATCGCGGATCCGCGTGCCGGACTCGTGCAGCCCGATCTCGAGGTGCCGGCGCGAGACGGACGGGTCGGTCAGGACCAGATCGCAGGTCTCGTCCGTGCCGATCACGAACGCGTCGCGCGCAATCGTGACGGTCGTCGTCCGATCGGGGCCGCCCACGACGGTGACCCTCACCTCGCGAACGCGCCGTCCGACGACGCGCCCGCCGCGCGCGATCACCTCGGTCGCGCCCCGCATCACCATCCCCGCCGGCCCCCCCGCCGGCGCCGACGCCCGCCCGCCCGGTCGTCGACGTCGAACTCGATCGTCTCGCCGGCGCGCACGTCGAACGTCCGGCCCCTCTTCGTTCCATCCCGCGCCTCGAGGTCGATGCGGTGCGGCCCGGGACGCAAGCGGATCTCCATGTCGTCCGCGGTGACCTTGCGGGCGACGTCGTCCACGAAGATCCGGTCCACCCGGCGCGGGATGTCCTCCAGACGGACGATCCCCGTTCGCTTCGTGCGCTTGGTGGGAGGCGGGGGTGCGGGCGGCGGCTGGGCCGTCGTCGCAGCGGACACGGGCAGGGGCGAAGGGGCGGGCACGGAGACGGGCGTGGTCGTCCGCTGTTCCCTCGGCGCGCGCGGCGGGGGGGGCACGTCGGCGCGCCCCGCCTGGTAACCGACGACGCCCGCGAGGGAGAGGCCTAGGACGAACACGGCGGGCGCTCGAAACGAGGCACCCGGTCGGATCCGGCGAGGCGCGGCCGCCGCGGTCCTGGGCGTCGCGATCGGTGCCGCGACGGAGAAGACGCCCGTCGCCATGGCGACCGCTCGCTCGACGGCCGCGACCACCGCCGCGCGATCTACCGCGCACTCGACGAGCTCCGACTCGACCGCGGAGGCGCCCGCGGGCCGCTCGGCCGGATCCGGCTGCAGGCACGCCACGACGACCGCGCGCAGCTTCGCCGGTAGGTCCGGCGCGAATAGGGCGCTCGGCGCGCGTCCGCCGAGCCGCGCGGCCGCTTGCGCCGCGTCCTGTCCGGGGAAGAGGGGCGCCCCGAGGAGCGCCTCGGCGAGCGTCACGCCGAGCGCGTACAGATCCGTCCGGCCGTCGACTTCGAGCCCGAGCGCCTGCTCGGGTGCCAGGTACCCCGGCTTGCCCTTCACCGTCCCGTGCTGCGTGACGCTGCGACTCGTCGCGGCTCGCGCGATGCCGAAGTCGGTGATGCGTGCCCGGCCGTCGCGACCGACCAGGACGTTGCCCGGCGTCACGTCGCGGTGCACGACTCCGTGCCCGTGCGCATGACCGAGGGCGGCGGCCACGTCGGCGCCGATCCGCGCGACGACGCCCGGCGACAGGGCCCCGACCCGCCGGACCACGGCGCCGAGGTCCAGGCCGTCGACGGGCTCGAGGACGAGATACGGCACGCCGCCCTCCTCGCCGTCGTCGAGCAGGGCGACGATCCCCGGATGGCGCAACGACCGCAGCCCCCGCGCCTCGTCGGCGAGCATCGCGCGGAACTGCGCGTCCGCCGCGAGCTCCGGCAGCATCCGCTTGACGACCACGGCCGCACCGTCGGGTGCGCGCGCGCGGAAGACCTCGGCCATCCCGCCGCGCCCGATCTCCGCTTCGAGGACGTACGGGCCGACCCGCTCCACTCGTGGAGTCTACTGTGCCGGAGCTGCCGTTGCCGCCGGGGGCGCCCCCGGGGCGGGGGCAGCCGTCGCGGCCGGGGCCGCGGCCGCCGGCGGCGCCGCGGCCGGGAACACCACACGGAATGCGGGCGAGTCGAGCGTGCCGACGCCGATTAGGCGCACGCGCACCGTGCCCTGGTCCACGCCATCGGGCATCTCGATGAACAGGCAAGAGTCGTCCGCGTGCACCACCTGCAGCTCGGTCGATCCGAACCAGGCCTGCACGAGCGTCCGATCCTGGCCGAATCCCCTCCCCCACAGAACGACCGTCCGGCTCCCGGACGCCGTGGGGGCGACGCGCACGGTCGTGATCCGGAACGGCAGCGCCGCGGGCGAGTCGGCGTTCGGGACCGCCGACGCGACCATCGCCGCGTTCGGATCGATCGCCCCCTGCACGGTGAACGGGGCGGGAGTCTGCGCCTCGCCGAAACGCGGGACGCGCACCGAGATGGCCGCGGAAGTGACCCCCTCGGGGATGCGTACGCGCAGTTCCGTCGGCGTGATGGACACGACCTCGCAGTTGCGGTTGCCGAGCTTGACCTTCGTCGCGTTGCGTCCCGTGTCGAACCCACGTCCGCGGATCACGACCTCCGAGCCCGGCGGGCCCGCGCGCGGCGAGAACTGCGAGACGACGAGCGGCGCCTCGATCGTGAGCGATGCGGGAGACTGCGTCGTCCCCCGCCCTCGCACGTCGATGATCACGGGTCCGGTCACCGCGCCGAGCGGCACCTTGAAGGCGAGCTCCGAGTCGGCGACACGCAGGACCTCCGCGCGCTTGTTGCCCAGCTTCACGGTGACCGCGGCCCGGTCGGAGAGGAATCCCTGGCCGACGACCGTCACCTCGACGTCCGCCCAGGCCGTCGACGGCGCGACGGACGTCACGCGCAACGGCACCCAGACGTCGAACGGCTGCGGGGTCGTGGCCGTGCCCTGCCCCTGCACGGTCACGGCGATGGGCCCGGCCCGAGCCCCCGACGGGATCGAGATCGCGACGCGATCGGGCGCCACGGATCGGACCGTGCACGGCACGTCGCCGATCGAAACCGAGACCTGCGCGGCGGCAGTTCCGAGGTTCTGGCCGGTCAGCACGACCTCCGTGTCGGGGAATCCCTTGGTCGGCTCCATGCGGCGCAGGACCGGCGGGGCAAGGACCTGAAGTCCCTGGGTCGACGTGACCGGCTCGCGTCCCTCGACGTTCACGACGAAGGGCCCCGAGATCGCCCCGCGGGGCACCTCGATGCGCAGGTCGGTCGCGGTCGCGGCCTTCACCGGGCAGTTCTTCCCGACCAGCGTCACTCGATTCTTGCGCAGTTCCGGAGAGAAGCCGGTCCCGCGGATGACCACCTCGCCGGCGATCGGCGCGCCGAGAGGCTCGAATCCCGCGACCGTGATCGGCACCAGGACCTCGAAGGGCGCGCTGCCCGTCGCGCTGCCCTGGCCCACGACCGTCACGACGACCGATCCCGACGGCGTGCCGTCCGGGACGCGGAACGTCAGCTCCGTCGCGGTCGGAGTCCCCTCGATCGTCATGCGCGCCCCGCCGACCGTCACGGACGCGTCCTGCGGCATCGCGCCGAAATTGCGGCCGACGACCGTCACCTGCGTGCCCGGAGGCCCCTTCGCAGGGCGAACGGCGGTCACCACGGGCGGGATCGTGAGGCTGAAGCTCTCGCGCGTCTCCACGCGCCGTCCGCCTCGCTCGACGAGGAACCTCCCGCTGCGGCTCCCCTCGGCGATGTGGGCGCGGATCTGGTTGTCCGTCACGGCGACGACCTTCATCGCCTTGCCCATCAGGCTCACCTTCGTGCCGCGGGCGTCGCTCTCGAGGCCGGTCCCGGTGAAGGTCACCTCCTGGCCCACGCCGCCACGCCGCGGCTGGAAGTCGGTGATCGACAGCGGCGCGACGATCGTGAACGGCATCGCGCTCGTCACGTCCCCTCCGCCCGCGATCCGGACCGTCAACGCCCCCGTCGTCGCGCCGTCGGGGATGATGACCCGCAGCGCGTTGTCGCTCGCGCTACGCAGCGTGAGCGGTCGGCCACCCATCTTCACCTCGACGTCGGTGGGGCGGCTGGAGAAGTTCGTCCCCTTGATCGCGATCTCCGTGCCGGGCGGACCGCGGTCCGGAACCAGAGCGGTGATCGTCGGAGCGCTCGCGCGATCGGTGACGCGGAACGTCGTCGCGCTCTCCACGGTGAACTCGCCGGACAGGACGAACTTGCCCGTCGTGGCGCCCTCGGGGACCACGACGACGACCCGGTTCGGGAGGCGCTCGGTCACGCGGACCTCGCGATTTCCGATCTTGACCACGTCGCCCGCCCGGAAGAACCGCCCCGTGATGCGAACCTCGGTTCCCACGGGGCCGGAGGTCGGCTCGAAGCTCTCGATCACGGGCCGCTCGCGGCAACGCGGCTCCATCCGGTCGGACTCGTCGATCGGATGGTGGTGGTTCTTGCCGCCCGGATGCGGGTGCGCGTGATCGTGGTGGTGGTGGTCGCTCGCGGCATGCGGGTGCGCGTGGCGGTGCTCGTGGCACTCGTCGGCGCGGGCGCCGCGCGCGAACACTCCGAGAACGATGACCGGGGCACCGAGCGCCCAGACGAGAACCGGAAGCCGTCGCCGCATGGGCCGGGAATCTAGTCGGGTTCGGGCCACCGGGAAAGACCCAGGAGCCCGGCCACTTCGGCCGCCCGGCGCGGCCAGGGGGCGAAGCCGCGGTGGAGCGCGAGGGCCTCCTCGGTCAGCGAGATCGCCGTCTCCCTGGGGGCGCGGACGACGAGCGCGTACTCGGGGCCCGGAAACCGCAGGTGCACCGAGACGTCGCCCGAGTCGACGCACAGGACCTGCTGGCAAGCGGCCGCGGTGTGCTCGGGGGAGACCCGCATCGACCCGGCCGCGCCGTGGAGGAACTCGGCAGGCGGCGTGTCGGCCGCAATGACCAGGTTCTTCTCCGCGCGGCTGGAGCGGTGGAACCGGACGCCGTGCGCGGCGTCGTGCCGCTCCGAGAGGGCGAGCGCGAGCAGGAGGGCCTGATCGGCGTGTCGGTCGGGATCGCACGAGATCGGTGCGACCACCCGGTACCCGCGCCCGCCGGCACGCCCGTAGAAGGTCCCGGGCTCGAGCAGCGAGAGCCCCGAGAACGCCTCGTCCGCGCTCGGCCAGTCGGGAAGCTTGCCCTCGAGGCGCGTCGCGATCCGGCGCATGACGGGGACGACGTCTGCCGATGCCGCGACGACGTCGATCTCCCGGTGGCCGCCGGCGACGAGCCGCGCGGACAGCACCGCGACCGGCCGGCACCGCTCGCCGCGCGCCGCGCCCGCCTCGAAGAACTCGAGGGTGACCTCGGCACCGTGCAGCGACGCGGAGGAGTCGAAGGCCGAGGGCGGCAACCCGGACAGGTCGCCCAGGACGCGGAAGGTGACGATGCGCTCGCCGACGGAGACGTGCAGGGTCAACGCGAAAGCGAGCCTACCCGATCAGCCGCCGCGGGGGTCGACGCAGGTTCCGTCGGGCAGGCAGCCCTGGCCGACGGCGCAGACCGGCTCGAGATGGCAGAAGTTTCCACCCCACTCCGCCGGGTCACAGGCCCACTGCGAGCACACGGGGGCGGCGCCGCCGAGTCCGTCGCAGTCGTCGGCGCTCCAGCAGTTCCAGTCCGTCCACTCCGGCTCGCACCCCGCGACGGGGACGCAGAAGTTGCCGTCGCCGGCACACACGTACGGGTCCTCCATGACGACCGTCGCGCACTCCTCCGATTCGTCGTCGCAGAAGGCGTCTTCGGAGCAGAAATCCTCGGGGACGCACGTGTCCGTCACGACGCACCCGTTTCCGTCCGCGACGTCGGAGATCGGCTGGCACTGCTCCCGCGTGCAGTCGACGCCGTCGTCGCACAGCGGGTGGTTGGGGATGGACCGGCAGCCGCGAATGTCGTTGTACAGGTCCTCCGGCATGCACCCGTCGTTCGTGCAGTGGATTCCGTCGTCGCACACTTCGTGGTCGGGCAGGTGCATGCACTCGCCGGTGCGTTCGTCGCACTGCTCCACCGTGCACTCGAATTCGTCCGGCGGGCAATCGTTGTTGAAGACGCGACAGAGCTCGTCGATGCACTTCGCGTGGGTGCACAGGTTGGGAGCCTGGCAGTCCTCGTCCACCTTGCAGGGAATCCCCGTGTTGGAGTTCGTGTCGCTGTCGCTGTCGCTGTCCGCGTCGCTGTCCGCGTCCGTGTCGCCGTCGGCGTCGGCGTCGCTGTCCCCGCCGTTCCCGCCCCCGTCCGGCGCATCGTACTCCGGGTTCTCCTCGAGGTTGATCACGAGACCGCAGGCTCCGATGACGCCCCAGAGCGCGATCGCGACGGAAAAGCGCAAAGTCTTCATGTGTCCTCCTCCGCTGTGCCAAGCATGCAAGACGCCCGAAGTCATTCTACCACGCCTCTGGCCCGGTTAGGATGCCACCCATGACCCAGGGCAAGCGCACCGTCCGGGCTCCCCGGGGGACGGAGATCTCGTGCCGCGGGTGGCAGCAGGAGGCGGCGCTGCGGATGCTGATGAACAACCTCGATCCGGATGTCGCCGAGCGCCCCGACGAGCTGGTCGTCTACGGCGGGACGGGGAAGGCCGCGCGAAACTGGGAATGCTTCGACCGGATCGTGGCGACCCTGCGGACGCTCGAGGACGACGAGACGATGCTCGTGCAGTCCGGCAAGGCCGTCGGCGTGCTGCGGACGCACCCGGACGCGCCGCGCGTCCTGATCGCCAACGCGCTCCTGGTCCCGGCATGGGCGAACTGGGACGAGTTCCGCCGACTCGAGGCGCTGGGGCTGACGATGTTCGGCCAGATGACGGCCGGCTCCTGGATCTACATCGGCACCCAGGGGATCGTGCAGGGAACGTACGAGACGTTCGTGTCGGCGGCCCGCCTGCACTGGAAGACCGACTCGCTGGCGGGTCGGTGGATCCTATCCGCGGGGCTCGGCGGGATGGGGGGGGCGCAGCCGCTCGCCGCGACGATGGCGGGGGCGTCGTTCCTCGGCGTCGAGGTCGACGCCTCGCGGATCCAGCGGCGCCTCGACACGGGGTACGTCGACCGGCGCATCGACGATCTCGCCGAGGCGGTCCGTGTCGTCCGCGAGGCGGCGTCGAAGAACGAGGCCGTGTCCGTGGCCGTCTGCGCGAATGCCGCGGACGTGTATCCCGCGCTGGTGCGCCAGGGCGCGATCCCGGATCTCGTGACCGAGCAGACATCGGCCCACGACCCCTTGCGCGGCTACGTGCCCAAGGGCCTTTCCGTCGACGAGGCCGCGAAGCTGCGGACGACCAACCCGGGCCGGTACGTCGGCCGCGCACGCGAGTCGATGGCGGACGAGATCCGCGCGATGCGCGAGATGCAGAGGAAGGGCGCGTTCGCGTTCGACTACGGCAACAACCTCCGCGAAGAGGCGAGGAAAGGCGGCGCGGCCGACGCGTTCGAGATCCCTGGTTTCGTTCCCATGTACGTTCGGCCGCTCTTCTGCGAGGGGAAGGGCCCGTTCCGCTGGGCCGCGCTGTCCGGCGACCCGGACGACATCGCCCGGACGGACGAGGCCGTGCGGTCCGCGGTCCCGGACGATCCTGCCCTGCACCGCTGGCTCGACCTCGCGGCCCGGCGCGTGAAGTTCCAGGGTCTGCCGGCGCGAATCTGCTGGCTCGGCCTCGGCGACCGCGCGCGCGCGGGGCTCGCGTTCAACGAGCTGGTCCGCTCCGGCACGGTGAAGGCGCCGATCGTGATCGGCCGCGACCATCTCGATTGCGGCAGCGTGGCGTCGCCGAACCGCGAGACGGAGGCGATGAAGGACGGCTCCGACGCGATCGCCGACTGGCCGATCTTGAACGCGCTGGCGAACTGCGCGTCCGGCGCGACCTGGGTCAGCGTCCACCACGGCGGCGGCGTCGGCATCGGCTACTCGCTGCACGCCGGCATGGTGGTCGTCGCGGACGGGACGGATGCCGCGGGCAAGAGGCTGCAGCGCGTCCTGACGACGGACCCGACCACGGGCATCTTCCGTCACGCGGACGCGGGCTACGAGGAGGCGATCGCAACCGGACGGAAGAAGGGCGTCAAGATCCCGCACCTGGAACCGAGATGATGCGCGCCGAGGCCGTCGTCGACGTCATCGTCGTGGGGGCGGCTCAGGTCGCGACCGTCCGGACCGCGGACGATCCGGGTGTGGTGGTGGGTGGCGCCGTCGCGATCGCCGCAGGGCGCGTGCTCGGCGTCTGTCCGGAGCGCGAGATCGACGAGCGGTTCGTCGTCGACCCGGAGACCCGACGCATCGACGCCCGCGGCGGGCTCGTCCTCCCGGGCCTGGTCGATCCGCACACGCACCTGCTGTTCGGCGGGAGCCGGCACGAGGAGTTCGCGATGCGCCTCGCGGGCGCCGACTACCTCGCGATCCTCGCAGCCGGCGGCGGCATCCACTCGACCGTGGCGGCCACGCGGGCTGCGCCGGACGGCGAAATCGTGGCGAACGCCCGGAGGTACCTCGCGCAGATGCTGTCCTTCGGCGTGACGACCGTCGAGGTCAAGAGCGGATACGGCCTCTCGGCCCCGCACGAGCTGCGCCTGCTGCGCCTGGCGAAGGTCCTGTCGGGCGACGTCGCCCCGCGCATCGTGCCGACGCTCCTCGGCGCGCACACGGTCCCGAAGGAGCATGCCTCGAACCGAGATCGGTACGTCGCGAGCGTGATCGACGAGATGATTCCGCGCGCGGTCGCCGAGGGTCTCGCAGAGGCCTGCGACGTGTTCCTGGAGAAGGGAGCGTTCGAGCCGTCGGAGGCGCGCGCCATCCTTTCCGCGGCGAAGGCCGCGGGCCTTCGCACGAAGCTGCACGCCGGCCAGTTCACCGACCAGGGCGGCGCCGAGCTCGCCGCCGAGCTGGGCGCCGTCTCCGCCGACCACCTGGAGCACGTCTCGGACGCGGGCCTCGCGGCCATGGCGACGGCGGGCGTGGCCGCCGTGCTCCTGCCGGGCCCCGGATACGCCGTCCGGGGCGCATGGGCAAACGGACGTCGCATGCGGGAGGCCGGCCTCACGGTCGCGCTTGCCACCGACTGCAACCCGGGAACGAGCCACACGACGAACCTCCCGCTGATGGCCCTCGGCGCCGCGAACCACATGGGCCTGACGCCGTCGGAGTGCCTCTACGCCGTCACGCGCGGCGCGGGCCTCGCCCTCGGAAAGGCCGACCTCGGCCACCTCGAGCCGGGTGCGCGGGCAGACATCGCGATCCTGGACCTGCCCGACTGGCGGGGACTGCTGTACCGATTCGGCGCGCCGCTGGCGACGACGGTGATCGTGGGGGGAGAGGTTGTCTGGCCCGGATGATTCAGCCCTGAGACTCCGACCCTCGATCCAGCACGAGCAATGCGTCGCGGATGACGCTCGAGCGGTTCGCCTTGCGGTTGCCGCGCGACTTGCGGTCACGGACCATGCGGTCGACGCGGTCGAGGTCCTCTCGGTACAGGGAGATGCAGACGACCTTGTAGTGATCCGGTCGCTGCTTCGGCTTGGGCATCGGGGCCGCTTCCATCTCCATCGGTCGTTCCATTTCAGGCCACCGCCGCCCTTCCGTAGGCCATCGACGCCGTGACCTCGCCGCCTCGAAGGAGGCGGTCGGCCAGCGCCGCGTAGTCCTCCGCGCCGTGGCTGTCAGGCGCGTACTCGAAGATCGTCCGTCGCTCCATCGGGGCCTCGCGCAGGCGCGTGTTGATGCGGATCGGGTGCGTCACGCGGTCGCCGAAATGGTCCTTGAGCGTGGCGACCGAGTCGCGCGCGATGCGGTTGCGGACGTCGAAGAAGGTCGGCAGGACCGCCTGGATCGAGACCGGGTGGTGCAGGAGCTCGTTGACATGCTTGACCGTCCGAAGCACCTGCTGGACGCCGACGAGCGACAGGTAGTCGCAGGACACCGGAATCAGGATCTGGTCGGCGTAGACCAGCGCGTTCTGGTTGAGCAGGTTGAGCGAGGGCGAGCAGTCGAGGACGACCACGTCGTACTCGGTCGCGGGCGCGAGGCGATCCTTGAGCGCGCGATGCCTCGCCGTGCGCCCGGCGAGGAAGATCTCCGCAGCGGCGAGCGACTCGTCGGCGGTCAGGACGTCGAGCCCATCGCGGACCGGGACGATGCAGTCCTTGGGCGGCGTGCCGAGCACGAGCACGTGGTAGAGGCTGCGCTCCCCGTGCACGCCCAGCGAGACGCCGACGTTGCCCTGCGGGTCGGCGTCGATGAGCAGCACGCGCTGCCCGCGCTCTGCGAGCCCGGCGGCGAGGTTTACGGACGTCGTCGTCTTGCCGGTTCCGCCCTTGTGGTTGAAGACGGCGATCCGCCGCGGCTCGCGCGCCGGCCGGTCGGACGCGAGCACCCGCGCGCGGCAAGGCTCCGAGCACACGTACCGGCTCTCGCCGGCCACCCGGGCGACTTGGTGCACGAAGGTCAGGTCGAACCGGACGCCGCACACGTGGCAGACGGGCCGCCGGTCGTCGCCGTCGAGCGAGCGGCCGTGGCACTTCTCGGTGCAGAAGAACGCGACGCCGCGGCTGCGCTCCTCCACCTGCCACGGAAGCCGAACCTCGAACCGGTCGCCGCACACCGAGCAGGCCTGCGTGGGAAGCGTCATCGAGCCCACCGTGCGGCCGGAGGGCGGATCGGTCAATTTTTCGGCACCCCTGCCAGGGGCTAGGACCCCCCCTCGCAGACGAGGTACGCCACGCCGCTGAGCGCGTTGAGCGTGCTCTGCGCCACCTGTGCGAGCTGAAGGACGATCTTCTGGTACTCCGAGTTCGGGCCCGACCAGGATGCGTGGACGTTGGGCCCCGTGACCTCGATCTGCTCGAAGAAGGCCGACTGCAGCTGGGGCACGAGGTTCGGGTGCGAGAGCTTCCCGACGAGGGCCGGGTCTCCCGAGGCGAACAGCCCCGGCCCGATCGGCGAGCCGGCCGCGGCCGATCTCCCGATCTCAACGGGTCCGGTCGCCGAGCCGGACCCGACGATCGTGAACCCGATGTGGACGGCGGCGGACTGCATTCCCCAGGCCGCGCGCCGTGTGTGCATGCGGGTCCGGTAGTCCTGCATCGACTGGGAGATGAGTCCCGCGGCGCCCGCGATCGCCGTCCCGGCCTGCAGCGCGTAGGCCTTGCCCGCAGTCGCCATCAGCGAGCTGGCGTCGATGAACATCCCGGACTGCCGCCCCTGGTAGGTCCCCGCAAGCTCCGTCACACCCGTGGCTTCTTGCCTCGTGACTTGGAGCCCCAGCGCGTTCAGTCCCGCGAAGATCTGCTTGTTCGGATCCCCGCTGCCCGCGAGGTTCACCTTCTGCATGAAGTCGAAAAATCCCATCGGTCTCCTCCCGAATCGAGAAGTTCATCATGGGGCCGTTCGCCCTTTGCGGTCCAGACCCTACGAGGTCCCCGTTTCGACCAGCCGGATCTGGCGCCACGCGCCGGAACGGAACCGTAGGGTGAGGACGCCGGCAAGCAGGGCGATGTAGGCCACGACCCAGGCGACGGCGACCAGCTCGCCGCCGCCGAGCAGCCGCACGCTCACGTAGCTCCCGGGCGCGAAGACGAGCCATGCGACCGCGAGACGCGCCCAGAGCGTGAACGCGGTGTCGCCGGCCGCGCGCAGGGCCTCGGCGAACGCGGCCACGGTGGCGTCGAAGAACTGCCAGGCCGCCGAGAGCATCAGCATCCGCACGCCGACGGCGAGCAGCTGCGCCGAGTCTGCCGTCCCCTCCGGCGCGAACGGCCGGAAGAGGAGCGCCGGAATCGCGAGATACGCGAGACCGGCGCTGCACTGCCAGATCGCGGCCGCGCGGAACGTCAGGGTCACGATCCTCGGCACCTCGTCCTTGCGGTCCGCTCCGATCCGCTGCCCGACGAGGATCGCGCCGGCGCTCGCGAGCGCGAAGGCCGGCATGAACGCGACCGAGTTGAGCTGGATCACGCTCATGAGCGCGGCGAGCGCGAGCGTCCCGAGGCGGGCGACGACGACGTTGACGAAGAACATGAATGCCAGGAACTCGAAGAACCAGTTGAGGCCGGACGGAAGGCCGAAGCGGAGCATGCGGCCCAGCTCGCTCGATCGGAGCTTCGGAACCACCCTGCCCTCCGCGCGTCCTTCGAGGAGGAACACGAGGAGCAGCCAGCCGAAGGCGATCGCCGTCGAGATCGCGCTCGCGATCGCGGCGCCGCGGACGCCCATCGCGGGCGCTCCGAGGTGCCCGTCGATGAGGACCCAGTTGAGCCCGACGTTGAGGACCATCGCGAGCAGGTTCGCGCGCATCGGGCGGACGGTGTTCCCGACGCCGCCGTAGTAGGAAGCCAGGGCTTCGATACCGACGGCTGCTCCGCCGCCCCAGAGCCTGGCCTGGAGGTACCCGGTCATCTCCGAGCGCAAGGCCGGCTCGTAGTCGAACCCGCCGAGCGCCAGGGGGACTAGGGCGATGCCTCCGATCGACAGAACCTGTGTCCCGGCGGCCACGGCGAGGCCGTAGAAGCCGTAGCGACGCGCCCCCTCCCCATCGGCGGCTCCGTAGAGCTGCGACGCGAAGCTCGCGACGATGAAGCAGATCCCCATCGGCAGGATGAGCAGCAGGAAGGTGTTCATCGCACCGGTCGTCGTCGCGGCGAGCGCGACCTTCCCCAGGTGCGCGACCATGATCGCGTCGCACAGGCCGATGACGACCTGCGTCGAGCGCGACACGACGATCGGCCACGCGAGGCGCAGCAAGGTCCCGGTCGTCGCGGGCTGCAACCCGGGCGCGGCCGTCGCGGGAGCGTTCACGGCGCGGACTGTACGCGACGCCTACCGGATCTCCACGACCTTGCCCCCGAAGATCCGCTCCGCGGCCCCGATGAACTCCTCCGATGGGTCCACGCCGTAGCGTTCCTCGAGCGGGAAAGTGGCGCGGCCGTCGGGGAGGCCGTCCACGACGACGGACACCGGGCAACGGCCCGGGAAGCGGGATAGCAGATCCAGCAGGTCCGACAGCCGGCCGCGATCGATCGCCGACGCCGCCAGGCGCACGACCACGCTGCGCGCCCGCGTCTGCGCCGCCGCGGCGAGGGGCTCGACCGCGTCGAGCACCACCGAGACCGTGGTGTCCTCGCCGACGTCCTCGCGCTTGACGATGCCGCGCACGAGCAGGAGCGCCCCCTCCGCGAGCAGGCTCCCGTGCTCGGCGTAGCTGCGCTGGAAGACAATCACGGGGATCCGTCCCTCGCGGTCCTCGAGGTCGAAGTACGCCATCCGGCCGCCGCCGGTCCGCAACGTTCGTTCGCGATACGCCTCGACGACGCCCGCGATCGTCACCTGCGACTGTTCCTCGCGGCTCTCGATGTCGGCGCTCGTCGTGTCGATCAGGCGCCCCAGCCCCGAGACGTAGCGGTCGAGCGGATGCCCCGACAGGTAGAACCCGAGCGCCTCGCGCTCGCTCTGGAGCTGTTTCTTGCCGTCCCACGGCGGGACGTCCGGGTAATCGCCGGCCGCCGCCGGCGCCGCACCCCCCGCCGCGGCGTCGAAGAGCCCGAAGAGCGACTGCTGGCCACTGTCGCGGTCTCGACTCGCGGCGCGCCCGCGTTCGAGCGCGCCGTCGACAGCCACGAAGAGCCTCGCCCGCGGCAGGCCCTTCGAGCCCAGGCACCGGTCGAACGCGCCGGCCTTGATCAGACTCTCGAGGACCGCGCGCGTCACCTTGCGCAGGTCCACGCGGCAGCAGAAATCGAACAGGTCGCGGAAGGGTCCCTCATTGCGCGCCTCGAACACGGTCTCGAGCGCGGCCGCGCCGACGCCCTTCACCGCGCCGAGCCCGAAGCGGATCCGGCCGTGCCCGCCCTCGTAGACGACCTTGAAGTCGACGTCCGACTCGTTGACGTCGGGCGGCAGGATCCCGATGCCCAGCGCACGACCGTCGGCGAGGATCCGGACGAGCTTCTCGGTCTTGTCCTTGTCGACCGACAGCAGGGCGCACACGAACTCCACCGGGTAGTGCGCCTTGAGGTACGCAGTCCGATACGCCAGGACCGCGTACGCGGCGGAGTGGGAGCGGTTGAAGCCGTACGCGCCGAACTTCGCCATCAGATCGAAAATCTCTTCCGCCTTCGCCCGGTCGGTGCCGCCCCGGACCGCGCCCTCGACGAACGGCACGCGCTGGGCGTCCATCTCCGCCTGCACCTTCTTGCCCATGGCGCGGCGCAGCAGGTCCGCCTGCCCGAGCGAGAAGCCCGCCAGCCGCGACGCGATCTGCATCACCTGCTCCTGGTAGACGACGACGCCGTAGGTGTCCGCCAGGATCTCGGCGAGCGCCGGGTGAAGCAGCGTCACCTTCTCCTTGCCGTGCTTTCGCAGGACGTAGGAGTCCGTCATCCCCGAGGCGAGCGGGCCCGGTCGGAAGAGCGCCACCGCCGCGACGATGTCCTCGAACCCGTCCGGCTTCATGCGCTTGAAGAGGTCCTGCATCCCTTGCCCTTCGAGCTGGAAGACGCCGGTCGTGGCGCCGGACTGCAGGAGCTTGAACGTCGCAGCGTCGTCCGTCGGGATCGCGGCCGCGTCGAAGTCCGGCGCTTCGGGCCGCGCGCGCACCAGGGTCTGCGCGAGGTCGAGCACCGTGAGCGTCGTCAGGCCCAGCAGGTCGAACTTGACCAGCCCGATCTTCTCGACGTCGTCCTTGTCGTACTGAGTGACCTGCTCGCCGGCCGGCCCGAGGAAGAGAGGCACGTACTCATGGAGGGGCCGGTCGGCGATCACGACCCCGGCCGCGTGCATCCCCGCGTGGCGCACGAGTCCCTCGAGGCGCATCGCCGTCTCGAGGAGCTTGCGGATCTGGGGGTCGGACTTGCGCAGGTCGTCCAGCTTCGGCTCTTGCGCGATCGCTTTCGCGACCGAGCACGCTTCGCCCTGCACGGGCGGCGGGACGAGCTTCGCGATCCGGTCGACGTCGCCGTAGCTCATGCCCAGCGCCCGCCCGACGTCGCGTACGACGCTGCGGCTCTTGAGCTCGTGGAAGGTCGCGATCTGCGAGACCTGCTCCTTCCCGTACTTCTCCACGAGGTACGACAGGACCAGTTCGCGCTTGTCCATGCAGAAGTCGATGTCGAAGTCCGGCATCGACACGCGTTCGGGGTTGAGAAAGCGCTCGAAGAGGAGCTTGTGCTCGATCGGATCGAGGTCCGTGATCGCGAGCGCGTACGCGACGAGCGACCCCGCGCCGGACCCGCGGCCCGGACCGACCGGAACACCCCGCGCGCGCGCCTCCCGCACGAAATCCCAGACGACCAGGTAGTACCCCGCGAAGTCCATCCCGCAGATGACGTCGAGCTCACGGTCCAGACGCTGGCGGTAGGCAACGTCGTCCACGCCCGTCGCCCGATGAAGTGCGAGTCGCCGCGCGAGGCCCTCCCCGGCGAGCCTGCGCAGGTACGACACCAGGTCCGAGCCGTCGGGTGTCGCGAACCGCGGGAGAACCGTCTTGCCCATCTCGATCGACAGGCTGCAGCGCGCCGCGATCTCGGCGGTCCTCGCGAGCGCGTCCCGGTAGTCCGGAAGCGCGCGGGCCATTTCCTCCGCCGTCTTCAAGTACATCTCGGGGGGGAGCGGCTCGCTGCGCAGATCGCCGACCGTCCGGCCGCTCTTGATGCAGCGTAGGACCTCGTAGGCTTCGGCGTCCTCGCGATCGACGTAGTGGGCGTCGTTGCTCGCGACGAGAGGCAGTCCTTCGCGGCGTCCGAGCTCCGCGAGGTAGCGGTTCACCGCCGACTGCTCGGGCAGGTCGTGATCCTGGATCTCGAGGAAGAGGTTGCCGTCCGGCAGGACGCCGCGCAGCCGACGGACGGCGCCCTGCGCCGCGTCGGGCCCGTCGTGCAGAAGCGGCTGGACGACGGCGCCCCCGAGGCACCCGGTCAGCGCGATGATCCCCTCGGTACGTCCAGCGAGCGCTGCCGCGGGCAGGGCGACCTCGTGCGGGGACAGGCGCGCGCTCGAGACGATCGAGACGAGGTTCCTGTAGCCGACGGCATTTTCGGCGAGCAGGACGAGGTGCCCCGGTCGTGAGGCGCCGTTTCCGGCCGTCGCGTCCACGCGAATCTCCGCGCCGAGGATGGGACGGACGCCCGCCTTCTTCGCTTCTCGCTGCAGCGCGACCGCGCCGAAGAGGGCCTCGTGATCCGTGACCGCGACGGTGCCTGCGCCCGTCTCGGCGGTACGGCGCACGAGGTCCGGGATCCGGATCGCCCCGTCGAGAAGGCTGTACTGCGAGTGGACGTGCAGGTGGACGAAGGGCGCGGCCAACGACGACCGGGTAGCCTTTCCTCGGGCGCGCCGTCAAGGGGCACCTCGGCCTCTCACCTCCGGTGCGCGATCTCCATCATCCGCAGCCGCGAAGGACCCGCGTGCTTCGAGTTCGGGAAACGCCGCTGCAAGGTCCGCAGCGCGCCGCGCGCCTCTTCGTACTCGCCGAGCCCGATGTGCGTCTCGGCGAGCAACCAGCACGCGTCGTCGGCGGCGGTGCGGGCGACGCCGTCCTGCAGCAGCGGCTCGAGCAGGAGGATAGCCTCGCGCGCCCGTCCGGTGTGCCGGTATGCGTTCGCGAGCTCGAGGCGGATGAGCGGCGCGTGGGTCGTGTCCGACTTGATCTCCAGCGCGTTCTCGAAGTAGCTGACGGCTTCCGCCCAGCGCTCGACGCGGCTGCGTTCCAGCCCGTCCTCGTAGGCTTGCAGGGACAGCTCGGACTTGAAGCGTTCGACCGAGTCCCGGAAGACCTCCATCTCCGCGCTCGACAGGCGCTCCTTCTGCAGTGCATCCCAGCGGTCGACGGCCTCGGCGCGCTTGCCGGCCCGCACGAGCTCGTAGAACTCGAGCGCGCGATCCCCCGCGCGCAGGCGCTGGTCGAGCTGGTCGCGGTACTGGCCGACTTCACGGGTCAGGCGGTCCGTGCGGCGCTTCATCCGCGCCAGCTCGTCGCGGCCCTGCGCGCTGCGGGCGTCGTAGGCCATGTGGGCGCCTACCCCGAGGAGCAGCGCGAAGATCGCGTAGGCCGCGACTCCGTTCCAGGTCAGCTTTCGCTCGTAGGCAGACTGCCGCCGCGCGATGCTCTTGACGTCCGACGACAGCGCGTTCGTCAGGTTGTTCGTCTTGATGACGAGGCTCCGCGACTCGATGATTTCCTTCTTGATCTCGCGGATTTCCTCGTCGAACTCGCGCACGGCCCGGCCAGGCTAGCAGCGCACCCGCCCGCGCGGCAATGCCGCCGCTCCGACCTTGCGCGCGACGCCTTGCGGCCCCACGCTCCTGGTGCCTTGCGAAACCTCGTGGTCGTTCTGCTCGTTGCCCTGGTCGTGGCCGCCTGCGCCTGGTTCTACACGCGCGGCGACGTCTCTCCCGCCGAGGCCCATCGCCTCGTCGCCGCTGGAGCGCTCCTCCTCGACGTGCGGACCCGCGAGGAATACGGCGAGGGACACCTCCCGCACGCCGTCAACGTGCCCGTACAGGAGATCGATCGCCGGCTCGCGGAGCTCCAGCCGGCGAGCCGCCCGATTGTCGTCTACTGCCGCAGCGGCCACCGCAGCGCCAACGCCGCAGAGACCCTACGGGCCGCGGGCTTCCGCGTCCACGACCTGGGCCCCAAGGCTCGCTGGTGACCTTGCGGCCTAGCAGTCGTCGTCTGCGCCGTCGGTGAGCCCGTCGCAATCGTTGTCCTCGCCGTCGTCGCAGTCCTCGATGAAGCACTCCGCGCAAGCGGCGCTGTCGCGGCAGTCGGCATCGCGGCAGTCGAGGTTGCCGTCGCAGTCGTCGTCGACGCGGTTCGCGCAACGCTCGCCGCGCGGGCAGCCCGGACACGACCACTCGCAGGGCGGTTCGCGGCACATCGGCAGGACCAGGCAGTCGAGATCCTCGCAGTCCGTCGCGCCGTCGGCGTCGTTGTCCACGCCGTCGTCGCAGATCTGCTCCGGCGCGCAAGCCGGATCGAACCGGCAGTTGGAGTCCGCGCAGTCCGTGTCGCCGTCGTCGTCGTTGTCGATCCCATCGTCGCAGATCGTCTCGCGGTCGCACTCCGGCGCGAACCGACAATCGAAGTCCGAGCAGTCCGTCCGGCAGTCGCAATCGTTGTCCTCGTCGTCGTCGCACTCCGAGACCAGCTCCGCGGGCGCCCAGTCGCAGCACGCGTAGTCGCACGAGCACGCGGGGTCGTCGCAGTCGACGAGCGTGTTGTCGTTGTCGTCGACCCCGTTGCGGCAGTCCTCGGGGAGGATCGGGTCGAGGCACGCGGGGATCTTCGCGCACTCCTCGTCCGCGCAGTCGATCAGGCAGTCCCCGTCGTTGTCCCGACCGTCCGTGCAGATCTCGGGCGGCAGGCACGGCGCCGCCGTCTCGCACTCGACGTCCTGGCAGTCGACCGCGCCATCGCAGTCGTCGTCCGCGAAGTTGTCGCAGATCTCGTCCAGCCCCGTGCACGGCGGACACGCCCCGCTCGCGAAGCAATCCTGGTCGTAGCAGTCGAACAGGCAGTCGCAGTCGTTGTCGTTTCCGTCGTCGCAGATCTCGACGGACGCGCACTCGGAGCACCGAACGTCGTCGTCGCACTCGGAGTCCCGGCAGTCGAACTGCCCGTCCCGGTCGTTGTCGAGGCAGTCGCCGCACGCCTCGGTCGGATCGCCGCACGCCGGGGCGCGGCGGCAGTCGCTGTCGAAGCAGTCCACCAGGCAGTCGCAGTCGTTGTCGACCTCGTCGTCGCACCGCTCCGGAACGCAGTCCCCGAATCCGCAGACCGGATCGTAGGTGCAGTCCTCCGTGTCGCTGCAGTCCGTCGTCCCGTCGCAGTCGTTGTCGTAGCCGTCGTTGCAGCGGCCGACCTCGGTCCGCACGCAGTCGCCGCCGTCCGGCCCCCAGCCCCCGTCGGGCCCGCCGTCCCGGTCCCCTCCCCCGCGGCCGTACTCGTCTCCCAGCAGCGTCGATCGCGCGCCGCAGCCCATCGCGAGGGCCGCGATCGCGAGGCCGAGGAGCCTCACGGCGCGCACGAGTCGAGGCCGCACGCGAACGGCGGGATCGCGTAGTTGCAGAGCTCCGGCCAGCAGGACGCGCACTCTGCGCAGGGCCCCGGGTTCCAGTTCTGCCCTCCCTCGCACCGGCTGCTCCCGGTCACCTGGCCGCAGCAGTCCGCGCCCGGATAGCTGGCGCTGTCCCAGGCCGGATCCGAGAAGTCGACGAGGCGCCCGATCCCGACGAACAGGTAGAACTCCCAGGGCTCCGACTCGACCCGAGTCCCGTCGGCGTCCCCCTCCAGGACGACGCTCGACAGCGCCTCCTCGTCGGGCGGCACCCTCCCCTCCGCGATCACACCCTCGAACTGGCGCTTGTAGACGATGAGTCCTTCGCCGAGCGGGTCGACCTCGATGACCCTGCGCCCCCCTCCGGGGATCGTGACCGCATCGAGGACCACGTCCTTGCGCGCCGCCTCCCCGGTTCCCTTGATCATCGGCTCGTGCTGCGGCTCGTACCAGACGTTGCGGTATCCGCCGGCGACCCGGACGGGATCGGAGCCGGGGTTGTGCACCAGCACGTGGGCGACGTACGGACGGCCGAACGCGATGTCGAGAAACCCCTCGTCGTAGAACTGTTCCGGCGCCGACGCCGAGGTCGAGTACTCGCAGGCCCCGTCCGGCCGCACGTTGCCCAAGATCTGCAACCTGGCGTCGTCCGACGTGGCGCACCCGAGGGCGATCGCCCCCCACCCGGAGAGAGAAACGAGACGCGCTGCGGACATCATCGTGAAGCATATCAGCAAGGAGCGTACCCGTCGAAATCCCGATGGATTTCGGACCGGGCAGGCGACCCGGAGCGCCCGATTGGCACACGCGGCGATGGGCGCCGCCCCCACCTTGGCCCGGGCGCAGGCGTCTGCTAGAAGGCTCCGCCCCCACAGGGGTCCGCCATGTACGAAACGAGCGACCTTCGAAAGGGCCTCAAGATCCTCTACGAGGGCAAGCCTTACGTCGTGGCGGACTGCCAGTTCGTGAAGCCCGGCAAGGGCCGGCCCTTCACGCGGACGAAGATCAAGAACCTCGCGACGGGCGCAGTCCTCGAGATCACCTTCTTCAGCGGCGACCGGATCGACATTCCCGACCTCGAGGAGCAGACCATGCAGTTCTCCTATCTCGAGGGCGACAACTACGTCTTCATGAACACGGAGACCTACGAGCAGGTCTACATCCCGGCCGAGGCCCTCGGCGAGAGCCGCAACTGGATCGTCGACAACCTGGTCTGCTCCGTCCTCTTCTTCGAGGGCAACGCGATCGACATCAGCCTCCCGAACTTCGTCGTTTTGAAGATCACCGAGTCCGAGCCGGGCTTCAAGGGCGACACCTCGGGGAACACCACCAAGAAGGCGAAGCTCTCGACGGGCGTCCAGGTCGACGTCCCCCTCTTCGTCGACGAGGGCGAATGGATCCGCATCGACACGCGTACCGGCCAGTACGTCGAGCGCGTGAAGAAGTGATGGGGCGGCGCGCCCTCCTCGCCCGGGCGCGGCTCCTGCGAGACATCCGCCGCTTCTTCGACCGGCGCGGCTTCGTCGAGGTGGATCCGCCCGTGCGCGTCGCCGCGCCTGCGCCCGAGGCGTGGATCGATCCGATCCCGGTGCCGAGGGGTGCCCTTCGCACCTCGCCCGAATTGCAGATGAAGCGCCTGGTCGCCGCAGGCCACCGGCTGCTCTACGCGCTCGGCCCCGTCTTCCGCTCCGGCGAGCGCGGGCCGCGCCATGCCGAGGAGTTCACGATGCTCGAGTGGTACCGGGCTCGCGCCGACTACCGGGCGATCATGACGGACTGCGAGGCGCTCCTGCGGTTCGTCTCGCGGCGCAAGTCGTTGAAGGTCGGCCACGCGCGGGTGCGTCTCTCGGGTCGGTTCGAACGCCGCCCTGTCGTCGACGCGCTCGAGGCCGTGGGCGTCGATGCCCGATCGGCGAGCGACGAGGCGTACAGCGAAGCGATGGGCTTGCGCGTCGAGCCGACCCTGGGCCTGGGCCGCCCCACGTTCCTCGTGGACTACCCCCTGTCGCAGGACGCCCTCGCCCGTCCGAGCCCGAAGGACCCGACGCTCGTCGAGCGCTTCGAGCTGTATGTCGCCGGCCTCGAGCTCGCGAACGGCTGGAGCGAGCTCGTCGATCCCGCCGAGCAGCGCGCCCGCTTCGAGAGAGACCGTGAACGACGTCGCATGCTCGGAAAGACCGTGTTCCCCCTCGACGAGGCATTCCTCGCGGATCTCGGACACTGCCCGCCCTGCGCCGGCGTCGCCCTGGGCGTCGACCGCCTGCTCATGGTGCTGCTGGGCGCGCAGGACATCGCCGAGGTCCGCCTGTTCCCCGACCCTACGTAGCGCCGCGGCCGGTGCGCACGACCTGTCACCCCTGGACGATCTTTGCACAGCCGAGGGCGGAGACGCCCGAGGGATTGCGGAACTTCGCGCGTGGCACGCCGGTTGCCCCCCGAGGGGCGGGCGGACAGAGGGAGGCTCAGACACATGCGACGAGACTGGCTTGTGGCACTTGCGATGGCGGGGCTGTCGTCCGGATCCGGCTGCGGAGGCGACCGGGCCACGACGCCCATAGGGGGCGACGCAGACACCGACGTCGATACCGACTCGGACGGCGACACGGACGCGGACACCGACGCGGACACCGACGCGGACACGGACGCGGACACCGATGCCGACACCGACACGGACACCGGCACCGGCACCGGCACGGGTACCGCTACCAGCACCGACTGCGGAGTCGGCGAGGTCAACTGCGGCGGCGGGGTCTGCGCCGACCTTTCGAGCGACATCGACCACTGCGGGGCTTGCGACCGCCGCTGCGCTGCGGATGCAGTTTGCGACGCGGGGGTGTGCACGGGTGGCGACTGCGGGTCCGACCCGGAACCGCCGGGCGGCGACTGTCCCGGCGTCTGCAACGGGGGCTGCGACGGGAACATCTGCCAGATCGACTGCTTCGACGGCCGCTGCGACGGCCAGACGATCACTTGCCCGCCCGGCTTCGCCTGCGACGTCCACTGCGACGGCGTGGACTCGTGCGACAGCGGCACCGTCAACTGCGCGGACGGGTACGCGTGCTCGCTCACCTGCGAGGGAGGCAACGACTCCTGCGGCGACATGGACGTGAACTGCGGCGACGCTTCGTCGTGCCGAGTCGACTGCAACGACGACGGCTGCAGCGGCATGCAGGTGCACTGCGGTGCGGGCCTGTGCGCGGCGACCTGCGACGGGTCGACGTCGGCGACGTCGGATTGTGGCGCCGCCTGCTTCTGCGACGAGTGCTGAGAGACGCTCGCTTCGCTCGCGGTGGCGCGCTCGCTGACGCTCGCGGTGGCGCGCTCGCTGACGCTCGCGGAGAGAGCGGGCCGCGGCGGAACATTGCCTGTTGCCTGTTGCCTGTTGCGTGTTGCTCTAGGCCTTTCGTTTTGCCTCTTCCCACAGGGCGTCCATCTCCTCCAGCGTGGATTCGCGAGGCGTCTTGCCGCGTCCGCGAAGGGCGGCCTCCACCTGGCGGAAGCGCCCGATGAACTTGCGCGTGGTCCGGCGGAGTGCCTCCTCGGGGTCGACCTTCAGCTTGCGCGACAGGTTCACGACTGCGAAGAGCAGGTCGCCGATCTCCTCGTCGACGCGCGCCGCCTCGGCCGACGCGATCGCCTCGTCCACCTCGCGCATCTCCTCGTCGACCTTCGCGCGCGAGCCCTGGATGTCCGGCCAGTCGAACCCGACGCCCTGCGCCTTCTCCGAGACCCGGAGCGCCGCCCGCAGCGCGGGCAGGCTGCGCGGCACGCCGTCGAGCGCCCCCTGCCCCGCCTTCTCCTTCGCCTTGATCTCCTCCCAGCGCGCCACGACCTCGTCGGCGCCCGACACCTTCGCGTCCGCGAAGACGTGCGGATGGCGCCGGACGAGCTTCGACACGATCGCCTCCACGACGTCGTCCGGACCGAACCATCCCCGTGCTCGCGCCAGCTCCGCCTGGAAGACGATCTGCAAGAGCAGATCCCCCAGCTCCTCGCGCAGCGCCTCCGGCACACCGGCGTCGATCGCCTCGCAGACTTCGTAGGCCTCCTCGACGACGTAGGGCTTGAGCGTCTCGAAGGTCTGCTCCCGGTCCCACGGGCAGCCGTCCGGCGCGAGCAGGCGGCGCATCACCGCGACGAGGTCCGCGAGCGCTTCGCCGTCACGCACGGTGGGCCTCTTCGATCCAGGACCGCAGGGTCGCGCCGGGATCGGGCGTTCGCATCAGCGCGCCCCCGACGAGCACGGCGTCTGCGCGGGTCTGTCCGAGCGCGCGAAGCGCCAGACCGCTCGACACGCCGCTCATGGCGATTGCCACGACACCCGCGGGAACGCGCGGGAGCAACCGCGCGAAGGTCCCCTCGTCCATCTGAAGAGTCCGCAGATCGCGGCAGTTGACGCCCACGACCGTCGCCCCGAGCGCGAGCGCGCGGTCCAGTTCGGCCTCGTCGGCCGCCTCGACCACGGCCTCCATCCCCATCGAGCGCGTCGCCCGCAGGAGCCCCGCGATGTCCTCGTCGGGCAGCGCACGGACGATCAGCAGGACCGCGTCCGCCCCGCCCGCCCGTGCGCGCACCACCTGCCACGGATCGACGACGAACTCCTTGGCGAGGACCGGGACGTCGACGGCCGATCGGACGGCCTCGAGATCGTCCCACCCGCCACCGAAGTATACGGAGTCGCACAGGACGCTCACGGTCGACGCGCCGGCCCCGACGTAGCCGCGAGCGACCTCGGCCGGATCGTGAGTCTCCCGAAGCGTCCCGGCCGCCGGCGACGCGAACTTTACCTCCGCGATCACGCGGATCTCCCCGCTGCGTCGCAGCGCATCCGCGAACCGGCGAGGCCGCGCCGCCATCCGGGCACGCTCGCCCAGCTCCGAGGGGCTCGTGCGCTGCTTCTGCCGCGCGACCTCGGCCCGCTTCGTGTCCAGGATCTCCGACAGGCGGTCCGTCATGCGCGGCTCGCCCGGATCCATTCGTCCAGCTTGCGCCGCGCGGCGCCCGAGTCGATCGCGGTCGCGGCGCGCTCGGCGGCTTCCCGCCTGTCGTCGGTGACCTCCGCGGCGACGAGCGCCGCAGCGCTCGACAGGACGGCCGCGTCGCGCCGGGGACCCGACTCTCCGTTCAAGACGGCCCGCAGGATCGCCGCGTTCTCGGCCGCGTCCCCCCCCCGCAGCGCCTCTGTCCCGACCGGCCGGAGCCCGAAATCCTCCGGCCGCAGCTCCGTCTCGGTGATCCGTCCGTCCCGGAGGTCGACGGCGCGCGTCGGCCCCGTCGGCGACACCTCGTCGAGGCCTCCATGCCCGTGGACGACGATCGCGCGCTTCGTCCCGAGGCCGCGCAGGACCTCGGCGTACATGAGGAGCCGGGCCGGATCGTAGATCCCGACGAGCTGGTGTGTCGCGAACGCGGGGTTGGCGAGTGGCCCGAGCAGGTTGAAGAAGGTCCGGACGCCAAGCTCCTTGCGCGCGACCGCCGCGTGCCGAAGCGCCGGATGGTGCGCGGGCGCGAAGAGAAACGCGATCCCGACCTCGCGCAGACACCGCTGTGCGCGCTCCGGCGGCGCGGTGACGTCCACGCCGAGCGCTTCCAGGACGTCGGCGCTGCCCGCCTTCGAAGAGAGCGCCCGGTTGCCGTGCTTGGCGACGACGATCCCGCAGGCGGCGGCGACGATCGCGGCCACCGTCGACAGGTTCCACGTCCCTGCCGAGTCGCCTCCCGTCCCGCAGGTGTCGAGGACGATGCTTGCCCCCGCGTCGACACGCACGCAGCGGTCGCGCATGACGCGCGCCGCCGCCCCGATCTCCTCGGCCGTCTCGCCGCGCACGCGCAGCGCCATCGCGAAGCCCGCGATCTCGACGGGCGTTGCCGCGCCTTCGAGAATCGTCTCCATCGCGGCGCGCATCCCCGCCGCCGACAGGGCCTGCCCGGACGCCGCCCCCTCGAGGGCCGCGCGCAGCGTCATGCCGCCTGGGCCCTGCGCGCGTGCCGCAGGAAGTTCCGGAGCAGGGCGTGGCCGTGCTCGGTCAGGATCGATTCCGGGTGGAACTGCACGCCCTCGATGGGCAGCGATCGGTGCCGCAGTCCCATGATCTCGCCGTCGTCGGACCGCGAGGTCACCTCGAGCGAAGCCGGCACCGAGTCCTGCGCGACGGCGAGCGAGTGGTACCGCGTCGCCTGGAATCCCTCGGGCAGACCCTCGAAGACGCCGCGACCGTCGTGCAGGATCCGCGACGTCTTCCCGTGGACGATCCGCCCCGCCCGGACGATCCGTCCGCCGAATGCCTCGCCGATCGCCTGGTGGCCCAGGCAGATGCCGAGGATCGGGAGCTCGGACTGCATCTCCCGAACGATCACCGGAGTCACGCCCGCGCGATCCGGGGTTCCCGGACCCGGCGACAGCAGGATCGCCTCGGGGGCCATCTGGCGGACCGCGGGCACGTCGATCGCGTCGTTGCGGCGCACGACGACGTCCTCGCCCATCTCGGCCAGGTACTGGACGAGGTTGTAGGTGAACGAGTCGTAGTTATCGACGACCAGTATCACTCGTCACCCTCACCCGGCATCTCCGCTGGCCAGCTCGTCGGCCCGCCCCAGCGGGAAGCCGAGCGCGCGCCGTCCCTCGAGGTACGCCTCGGCGCACCCCTTCGCGAGATCACGCACCCGCAGGATCGTGCGCGCTCGCTCCGTGACCGACAGCGCCCCGCGCGCGTCGAGCACGTTGAACGCGTGGCTCGCCTTGATGCAGAAGTCGTACGCCGGAAACACGAGCCCGACGCCGAGCAGCCGCTTGCACTCGCTCTCGCAGCGTTCGAACTGCGTCTGGTGGAGCGCGACGTCCGCTTCCTCGAAGTTGTATCGGCTCCACTCGATCTCCTGCGGACGGCAGACCTCGCGGTACTTCACGCCCGGCGCCCAGGTCAGGTCGTAGACGTTCTCGACGTCCTGCAGGTACATCGCGATCCGCTCGAGCCCGTACGTCAACTCCACCGAGATTGGCCGCAGGTCGATCCCGCCCGCTTGCTGGAAATACGTGTACTGCGTGACCTCCATGCCGTCGACCCACACCTCCCAGCCGAGCCCCCACGCACCGAGCGTCGGCGACTCCCAGTCGTCCTCCACGAAACGGATGTCGTGCTGCAAGGGATCGATGCCGAGCGCACGCAGGGACTCGAGGTAGGTCTCCTGCACGTCTGGCGGCGAAGGCTTCAGGACCACCTGGAACTGGTGGAACTGCTGCAGGCGGTTCGGGTTGTCTCCGTACCGGCCGTCCGTCGGGCGACGCGACGGCTCGACGTACGCGACCTTCCACGGCTCGGGTCCCAGCACGCGCAGGAAGGTCGCCGGGTTGAAGGTCCCGGCGCCCAGCTCGGAGTTGTAGGGCTGGACGAGGAGGCATCCGCGCTCCGCCCAGAACGCCTGCAGCGAGAGGATGACCTCCTGAAAACTTTTCAAAGCTCCACGTCCCCCTGGTTGCCCTCGCCGCGCATCGCCTCGTCCTCCGCGCGCTCCATCTCGCCGACGACGTCCAGTGCCCCCGCGCCGTGGGCCTTCTCGACGAGCGCCCTGTGCTCGTCGGTCAGCTCCGCGAACTCCCGCAGCGTCGGCAGGTCCCGAAGACTCTTCATCGCGAAGAGCTCGAGGAAACCCGACGTCGTCCCGTACAGCAGGGGTCGGCCCGGCTCGTCCTTCTTGCCGAGGATCTTCACGAGGCCGCGCTCGAGCAGGAGCTTGAGGACGCCGCCGCAGTCCACGCCGCGCACGAGCTCGACGTCCGCGCGCGTCACCGGCTGCCGGTACGCGAGGATCGCGAGCGTCTCGAGCGAAGCGCGCGACAGCCGCACCGGACGCGCCTCCAGCCAGTACTGCACCCAGCTCGCGTGCTCCGGGCTCGTGCGCAGCTGGAATCCTCCCGCCACCTCGACGAGCTGGACACCCCGGCCGGCCGTCTCGAGCACGATCGCCTCGAGCGCCGCGCGCACCGTCGCTGCGTCGGTTCTCAGGGTCCGCCCGAGCTCCTTCGGAGTGACCGGTTGATCGCACACGAACACGAGCGCCTCGACGATGGACTTCAGGCTCTCGGCCGGTGCGCTCGGGCGCTTGACGACGCCCGGACCCGCCTCCGTCTCCATGGCGGCCTGCACCAGGGCGTCGGGCGTCCCCGCCGCGTCATCTCGCTCGGCTTTTTCTTCGGGCACGTCGGGCTCGTTGGGCTCTGTCACGCCGTCGTCTCCTCCACGCCCGGCTCCGCCGGGGGGGTCTCCTCTTCCGGAACCGCCACAGAGATGTGGATCGTCGTCCCCGGCGCCGCCTGGTACAGACGCAACATCCTCAGACGCGTCATTTCCAAAATGGCCAGGAACGTGACGACGACTTCATAGCGCGTCCTCTGGCCCGCGAACAGGTCTTCGAACACGACTTCGCGCCGGAGGGAGAACAGGTCCGACAGCTCGCCGATCCGCTCGGTGACCGAGATCCGGTCGACCGTCACCTCGTGCGCGATGTCGAACTTCGATCGCTCGAGGACCGCCTTGAACGCCTCGAGCAGCCTCCACATCTCCATCTCGGCGAGCGGCGCCTCGCCCTGCGCGTCCGGCAGCGCCGACCCGCGCAGGAAGACGTCGCGCGACAGCATCGTCCGCCCGACCAGCAGCTCGGCCGCCTCCTTGTACCGCTGGTACTCGAGCAACCGGCGCACCAGCTCCATCCGAGGGTCCAGCTCCTCCTCGGCGCTCTCCCCTTCCATCGGCGTCGGGGTCGGGACGAGCATGCGGCTCTTGATGTGCGCGAGCGTCGCGGCCATCAGGAGGTACTCCGCCGCCACGTCGAGCTGCAGCGACCGCATGAGAGAGATGTACTCGAGGTACTTCTCCGTGATGAACCCGATCGGGATGTCGAGGATGTTCAGCTCGTGCGACTTCACCAGATGCAGGAGCAGATCGAGCGGCCCCTCGAAGAAGGGAAGCTCGATCCGGTATCCGCCCCCCTGCGGTACGTCGTCCATCGGCGCGACTCTACCCGAGGACGGGCCCCGCGAGGATCACCGTGATGATCGTCGACGCCAGCCAGATCGGCGTCCCGATGGGCGTCATGATCAAGGCCATCATCAGGAGAAACGACCAGCGGGCCGCGAACTGCTGGAATCGGTCCATCGACCGCGGGAGCAGGCGGCTGCCGTCGAGCGGCGGAATCGGCAGGAGGTTGAAGATCCCCAGGACCACGTTCGTCGCGATCATCCCGCGCAGGAACGCGCGCGTCCCCTCGAATGCGAGCGCGTCCGGCCACGCGGCCGCGAAGACCCGCACGACGATCCCTCCGACGATCGCGATCGCGAAGTTGGAAAGCGGTCCGGCCGCCGCCGTCCACGCCATCCCCGCCCGCATGCTGACGGTCCGCCGGAAGCGCAGGGGGTTGACCGGCACCGGGATCGCCCATCCGAACGCCGGAATCCCCGAGAACGCGCTGACCGCCGGGATGAGGAGCGACCCGATCGGATCGATGTGGACCATGGGGTTCAGCGACAACCGACCGAGCCGGGCCGCCGTGTCGTCCCCGAGCCTGAACGCCGCCCACGCGTGCGCGTACTCGTGCACGGTGAGCGACAGGATCAGGATGACGAGGCCCTGGACGACGTCTACCAGTCGGGACGGGTCCACGGGCCAGGCATTCTGGTGCCCGCGAGGCGTCGGGTCAAAGGACGCGCTTGCCCCTCGGATGGTGCTGGCGGTGCACCTCGCGCAGTCGCTCGCCGGAGACGTGCGTGTAGATCTCCGTCGTCCCGATCCGCGCGTGCCCCAGGAGGGCCTGCACGCTGCGAAGGTCGGCCCCGCCGCGGAGAAGATGCGTCGCGAACGAATGCCGCAGCGTGTGGGGCGTGAGGCGCTTGGTGATGTCCGCGGCGCGCGCGTGCTTGCGGACGAGCTTCCAGAACGCTTGCCGCGTCAGCGGGCGTCGGCGCGGCGAGAGGAACACGGCGCCTGTGACCGAGGTCGCCCATGCGGGCCGCACGTCGCCGAGGTAGCGGCGCAGCAGGGTTCCCGCCTCTTCCCCGATCGGAACGAGCCTCGTCTTTTCGCCCTTGCCCGTCACGCGGACGTAGCCCTCTTCCAGGTGCAGGCCCGACAGGCCGAGGCCGCAAAGCTCCGAGACGCGCAGGCCCGCGGCGTACATCACGTGCAGCATCGTCAGATCCCGCAGCCCCGCCGGCGTCGATGCGTCCGGCGCTGCCAGGAGGCGCATCACCTCGGCGAACGTCAGGACGGACGGGAGCTTGCGTCCCATCCGCGGACGGTCGACGAGCGACGACGGATCCGACTTCAGCGTCTTCTTCTCGACCAGGAACCTGCAGAGCCCCCGGATCGCCGACAGGTGCCGAAGCTGTGACCGGACCGACATCTTCTCCCGCGAGAGCGCCACCAGGTGGGCCGCGACGTGCCCCGCGTCGAGCGATCCGGCGTCGTCCGGTGCGGTGCCCGCGAAACGAGCGAGATCCGTGGCGTACGCCGAGACCGACCTCTTCGACAGCCCGCGCTCGACGACGAGGTGGTGCAGGTACGAGTCGATCGCCGCGGACAGGTCCATCCCTGCCCCGATCCTGGGCCCCGCTCGCACCCACGTCCACATCCGGGCTGCCGGTCACCGGACGTCGAGGTCGATCTGGACCTGGAAAAACGCCCGCGAGTTCTCCGGCTTGTTACCCCTCCTCGCAGATGTATGGCTCCGCCGTGGCGCAGGCGAGGTCGTTCCAGCCGATGTCGGGATCGAAGCGGTTGATGGATCCGCAGTCCTCTCCCCCGACGTCGTTGGGCTCGCCTGGATACCAGTTGGTGAAAAGGACGGCGGACCCGTCGTCCCAGACGAAGGTGCCCTCGAGGTCGATGTCGTTGAAGCCCATCCACCAGTACGCGCCGGCGATGCCCGCAGCCGCCAGGTGGACGTCGCCCGTCGTGTCCGCCCAGTCGTCCTCGACGGCGTCGTCGATGGTGAGCAGATGCAGTCCGGCGGCCGTGCAAGAGTCGCGGGCAGCCGACCAGTCGAGGCCATCCGTGCAGAAGAAGTAGCAGCGACCGTCCCGTATCTCCTCGACGCAGGACACGTCCGGGGAGCGGCACACGGCGGTGTCGGTGTCAGTCCCCGTATCGGTGCCCGTGTCCGTATCGGTGCCCGTGTCCGTATCGGTGCCCGTGTCAGTACCCGTGTCGGTGTCCGTATCCGTGCCCGTGCCCGTGTCCGTGCCCGTGTCCGTGTCCGTGTCCGTGCCCGTATCCGTGCCCGTGTCCGTGTCCGTGTCCGTGTCCGTGCCCGTATCCGTGTCCGTGTCCGTGTCCGTGTCCGTGTCCGAATCCGTGTCCGAATCCGTGCCCGTGCCCGTGCCCGAATCGGTATCGGAACCCGTGTCCGTGTCAGTCCCTGTACCCGTGTCCGTGTCCGCGTCGGAATCGGTATCGACGTCCGAGTCCGAGTCCGAGTCCGCCCCGTCACCGCCGCCCGTCGCTCCCGAGCAAGAGCAACCCGATGCGTTCACCGAAGCCCAGATCGAGACAAGAACCATGCAGGCACGTTTCACGGCAGGACCTCCCCGCCGCAAGGGTAGCAGGTACGTCGTCGGGCCGTGACGGGCCGATCCACGGGTCCGATCACGGCTGAACTCTTCCGGGCAACCGTGAGAATCTCCCCGCAATGACGACAGGCGGTCCCATGCAGCGCCCGGACACCTGGTCCGCCTGCGCGGCGCTCTACGCATCCGGGGCCGCGAGCTTCTCTGCACCCTTTGCGGAAGAAGCGCTGCGGCGTGTATCGCTCGCGCGGCCCGACAGCGTTCTCGACGTCGCCGCGGGTCCAGGCACGCTCGCAATGCTCGCTGCGCCGAACGCTGCACGGGTCCTCGCGACGGACTTCTCCCACGGCATGATCGACCAGCTGCGGCTCCGCGCCGGGCGCGAGGGGGCCGGGAACGTGGAAGGCGCGGTGATGGACGCGCAGGCGCTCGCGCTGCGAGCCGGGTCGTTCGACGCCGCCTTCTGCATGTTCGGTTTCATGTTCATCCCGGACCGCGCCCGCGCGTTCCGCGAGATGCTGCGCGTGCTCCGTCCGGACGGCCGCGCGCTCGTCGCGACCTGGGGCCCGATCGATCGCCGTCCCATGATGAAGGTCGGCTTCGACGCGATGGCCGAGACGTTCCCCGATCTGCCGCGCCCGGCGAAGGGGGACCTGCAGGAGCCGGCCGAGTGCGTCCGCGAAATGAAGGAGGCCGGGTTCCGCGACGTCGAGGCACGGGTCTTCGCTTCGACGGTGCGCGTGGAGTCCGCCGAGCATTATCTGAAGGTGCTCGGGGGCTGTGCGCCGCTGCAGGCAATTCGAATCGCGATGGGAGACAAGGCCTGGGCGGTGGCGGAAACGCGGCTGATCGAGGCGGTGCGCGCGCGCCTGGCACAGGCACCAGCGGACCTCGGGGCAGAGGCGGTCCTGACAGTCGGGACGCGCTAGGGCAACCTCGCGCGCCGCGGCTTGCCATCCGCGCCGACTTCCACGCCGGCGACCACCGATGGCCACGGGTACGCGTAGCGCAGGTCCACGATCCAGGCCCCCTCTCCCTTCGCAGGGATCGACCCCGCCTCGCGCATCGTGGCGACGATCTCCCCTTCGGTCGGGGGCTCGTACCGGCGAATGTCGCCCACGGACTTCTTGCCGGCGTTCACGACGGCGACGCGCAGGTCGGACGATACGCAAAGCCACCGGAACGGGCTCCACGGCGTCGGGAACGTGCCGACCGAGGCGCCACCGAACGCAAGGGCGCCGAGCTTCTCCGCCCTCGCGCGCATGCTCATTCGCAGGCCCGCGGCGTACAGGAGGAGCAGGCACGTCGCGATCGAGATGGGCAGCCGCGCGTCGGGCCAGCCCGCTCCCAGTCCGAGGGCCAGGGTCGGCAGGACGACGAGTGTGGCGTCCTGCGGCGCGAAGAGCGGCAGCCCGAAGCGACGCCGGCCGAGGAGCGCGAGGCCCGAGGGACTGGCGAAGTGCACCCCCGCGTGGACGAAGACGCCGAGCGCGGCCAGCAGAACCGCGGTGCCGAAGGCCGGTCGCGGGTCGAAGCGGTGGAAGCCGGCGGCGAGCAGCCCGGCCCACGCCGCGAGCGCGAAGACCGATTGGCCCGCGCCCCGGTGCAGGCGCACCGCGAGCCGGGGCGAGAACGCGCCGGCCGCGCGCCACAACTCGGGCGCGAGCGCGGCGAGCGCCAGGATCGCTCCCTGGTACGACGCGTCCGGCGGCGGCCAGAGCCACCCGGCGACGACGGCGATGATCGGGGCGGCGAGAACGTTCATCAGTACATCTGCACGAACGACAGGAGCACGCCGAGGTCCGCGAAGCAACGCTGCGCTGCGCCCTCGCCCTTGCACTTCGGAACCCAGTCGAGGACGGTGCGCGACAGGGGAACGCCGACGTCGAACGCGACGACGCCCTGCTGCACGCCGCCGTAGTCGAAGTGCAGTCGCATTCCCCCGCCCGCCTCGAGGTAGGTTCGGCGCGGCCGGAAGAGGTCCGCCGGCTCCCCGACGGTCCCCGCGCCCAAGAAGAGCACGGGCTGCAAGGACCGCAGCCATGCGAGACGGACGAACTCCGCGTCGAGGGCGGCGAGCGCAGTCCACCGGTACTCGACGACCGACCAAACGCTCGCGCGACCGAGCGCCTCGTCCACCTCGTAGCCGCGCAGCACGAACCGGCCGCCGATGGCGTGCTGCTGATCGGGCAGAAGCCGTCCGAACCCGACGCCCGTGCCCTCGAAGAGAGCCAGGATGTGTCGCGGCGCGAGCGTGAGGGTCTGCGACAGGCGCACGCCCATCGACCCGGAGACGAACGACGCGTCCGAGGCGTCGAGCCGGGTGAACGAGGGACCGCCCGCGATCACGAAGGACGTTCCCTTCCAGGGGTCCCACCACGCGCGGCGGTCGTCATGCACGGCGGCGCCGAGCAGCGAGGTCGTGATTCCCGGCTCGCTGTTCACGTCGAAGCCGCCGCTCCAGCGCGTGACGCCGAGGATGGGCCCCGCGTACCAGCGCCTCGCGTTCGTGTCGCGCTGGTAGCCGAAGCCGCGCAGGTACCGGACGGATGCGCCGAAGCCGCGCGCCCCCGTGTCGACGCGCAGCCCGAAGACGTGCGTCAGGTCGTAGAGCCGGCGCATCGCGAAGTCCATGGTCAGGGTCGGCCTCGCCTCCGAGACGGACACGTCGAGCGCGAGGCTGTTGAAGAGCGGCGGACGCCAGCGCACCGGCCAGACGTTGTCGAAGCGCGGATGGTCCTCGCCCAGCGCCGGGTCCTCGATCAGGCGGAAATCCGGATCGACCACGGCCGATTCGATCGGCGCGGCCGCAGGCAGGGGAACCGTTCCACGATCCCCGCGTCCATCCCAGGTGCCGCGGACGACGTCGCCCGCAGCCGTCCGACCCTCCACCGTGACGGGCTCGCGGATGGACTCCCCGCGGCGCGCCACCGTCACTTGGTTCGGACCGATCCGACCGATCCCGTAGGCGACCGACGGGTACGGCCCGAGCCAGCCCCGCCAGAACCACGCGAGGTCCTCGCCCGCGGCCTGTGCCGCCGACCTGCGGAAAGGCTCCATGCTTGCGAGGGTCCGCACGATCAGCGCCTCGAACCGCGCTTCGCCGAGCAGGTCGCGGAACTTGGCGACGATCCTGCGCCCGCGGGGCAGATCGTTCAGGAAGCGCTCCGGCTCCTCACGCAGCGCGTCCGGTTCCTCGATGAACGGGAAGTACGCGTCGACGAACGGCGCGCTCGGCGCGTACAGGAGTTGATCGACGACCGGATGGACCGCGAGCAGCCCCATCACGTCGGCGGCCCACTCCGCGCCGCCGTACGTCTCCTTCACGTAGCGCTCCGCGAGCGCCACGGCCACGAGGTCCGCGACCCAGGGCAGATCCTCCTCGGACTCGCGCGAGACGAAGAGAGCGCGTGCCCAGGTATCGAAGGCCGCGCGCAGGATCTGGATCTCGTGGAACTTGCGGGTCCGATCGAGCGGCGGCAATTCGAACGCGCGATCCGAGACGAGTACCATTCCCGGTGACGACGACGCGAGGCGTGAGCGCAGGGGCACGATCGCGGCAACCGCCCGCGGCGCCGGCAGCCCCAGCGACCGCCAGAAACTCGCGGCGCGGGCGAGCGATGCGAGGACGTGACGCTCGCGATCGATCCCTTCCGTGCGCTCGGGGACCGACGCGGTCGACATCGGGCGCGGCGCGGCGTCCTCCCCGAGCGCGTCCTCGGAGGGGCCGATGACGACCGCCCCGTCCCGGGTGGAAGCCCTGAGCCGCGGGCCTGCGAGAATCAGAAGATAGGGCGCGTCGAGCGACGCCTCCGCGAGGCGCCATCCCGCCCCGGCAGGCGACGTCCGTCGCAGCCGGTCTCCGAGGACGACCTCGTGGTCCTCGGGGACGGTGACGGCCACGTGGAACCGCGCGCGCGCGGGGGCGTGGCGTTCGTCGAAACCCGAAGGCGTGAGCAGCGCAAGCTCCGGGTACGCGCCGCCCGCCAGCGTCACGAGCCCTTCGGCACGGCCGAATCGCCCGAGCCGCTCGGGGATGCGCAGCCGGTACCGGATCTGGAGCACGGCCCGCTCGCCGGGCCCGAGCGGGCTGGGCAAGCGCACGCGCGCGACGCGGCCTCCGCGATCTAGCTCGAAGCGCAGCGCGTGATCGCCCCCCCCGGAGACGCGCTCGATCTCGATCGCGCCGGGATCGAAGTCCCCCGGGTAGACCCAGTGGAAGTTCGCCTCGCCGATTCCGGGCGGCAGCTCGCGGAAGTGGTTCGCGAGCAGGCGCAGCACGATCTCGGCGAGCGGACGCCTCGTCGTGTTCGTAAGCGCGATCTGGGCGTCTCCGATCGCCACTCCGCCGTCCGGGTCGACGGTGATCCCGAGCCGGTACGCGGGCTCGACGCTCCGATCGCCAGGGGCCGGACGGGGAAAGATCGCGACCAGCGCCAGCAAGGCGAGACGCCGCGTCCTTCCAAACACGTTGAAGGCCAGGATACTCCTTGCCCCAGCCGATCGCGTCTGCTACGTTGCCGACGGTGAACGTGTCCGGGATCGCGATCGACTTCGCGGTCGTCCGATCGACGCTGATCGCCGTGCTCGCGGCGATCGTCGCACTGTCGATCGTCCGGCGGCATTCCGAAAGGTGGGCACGGCAGCGGGCCCGGCGTGCGCTCGGCGAAACCGAACGCGAGCGAGGATCGTCCTAGTCCACCAAGGTCCACGGGGCGCGAAGTCCCGATCGGTTCGTTGGCTTCCGAACGGTTCCTTGAAATGTACGGCGGCGCGGGGCGTCGCAGTCGGAGGGGTTCGATCTTGTCGAGGCTCATCGGAGTCATCAGCAGCCAATCGGAGCGCCTGCGGTGTGTCCTCGCGCGCCATCGCGACGCGATCGGCCGCGAAGGCCAGCCCTCGGACGGCTGGGGCGTCGGCTTCTACCAGGGTGACGAGGTGCTCCTCCGCCGCCGGCCCCGCGATCCGCGCGTCGGGCTGACGTTCCAGGATCTCGCCACGGAAATCCAGACGGACGTGCTCGTCGGTCACATCCGCAGCGCGACGGTCGGCGACCCGAGCCAGGAGAACACCCACCCCTTCCGCTTCCGGAGCTGGATCTTCGCGCACCAGGGGACGGTCGACCGCTTTCCGGCCGTGCGCGAGCGCCTCCTCGAGAGCGTGCCCGACTTTCTGCGGCGCAACGTGCGAGGAGAGACGGACAGCGAGCATTTCTTCCACCTCTTCCTGGCGTTCCTGCACGACACCGGGAGGCTCGAGGACCCGGACGTCGGCGTGACGAACGCGATGGACGCCTTGCGGACCAGTCTCGCGCTCCTCGATCGGCTCGTGTCGGAGGTCGGCGGAACGAAGAGCACGATGAACGCCATCGCGACCAACGGACGGATCCTGCTCGCGCTGCGCCGGGGACCTCCGATGCGCTACCTGTGCCAGGAAGGCATCCGGGACTGCGACGTCTGCCGGATCCCGCCGCTGCGGGCAGACCGCACGGCCAAGCCCGTCGACCACGATGCGCTCCGCTACGCGCTCGTCGCGACGGACGTCGATGCGCGGCCCGGATGGACGGAGCTCCCGGACGAGTCGGCGCTCGGCCTGCGCCGCGACCTGCAGGTCGTGGTGGCCCCGCTCTGACGACGATCGTCCCCGCCCTGGCGCTCTTCGTCGTCGCGTGCGGCGGAGCGGCTCCTGCTTCCGCGCCCGCTCCGAGACGGCCGGATCCGGCGCCGTTCGTGCCGAGACCCGGCGAGGCTGGAGGCTCGGCGCCTTCGGGAGAGGCGACTGCGCTGCGGCCCGGCGGACGCACCGCGGAGGCCCGTCGCGCGTTCGCGGAGTTCTTCCTGGCGTTGCAGAGGGAGGACGACGCGGCCGTCTCCGCACTCCTCGCGCCGGAGGTGCTGATCGTGCGCGGAAACCGCCGACGGCGCCGCGGGGACCTGGTGAGCGATCTCCCGCGGATCTTCGCGCGCCTGCGGCTCGACCTGCAGCCCGAAGGAGCGGTCGTGGACGAAGCCGCGCTGCGGGTCTTCGGCGTCGGCGAAGGCGGCGTCGAGCTGCCCGCAGAGGCGACTCGGCCCGGCGACCTGATCGTCACGGGGCCGGTGCGCTTCCGCTCGTCGCGCCCGGTGCGCGAGGAGCCGCGCAAGCTCGTCCTGCGCGCCGACGGCCCGCGGCTGCTGATCGTCGCGGTCGATCGCTGGTCGCCGGTCCCCTAGCGCTGCGGCCATGCCCAGGGGCCCCGTCGCTTGCGAGCTGCGCTCGCAACACTCCGCCCTGGGCGCCCTGATCCGGGGGCTGCGCCGGGCCTTCTCGGCCGTGCCTTACTCAGCGTACCCCAACGTGGGGCGCAGAGCGCGAAAAGTACCCCAACATGGGGCGCAGAGCGCGCTTCCGTCGGCCCAGCCTCCGAGGGCTCCGGCTCGCTCCCCGTCTCGACGCCCTCGCCTTGCTCGCCGCTCGCCAGGACGAATTGGTACGCGCTTCGCCCTCCTAGCCCTCCAGCATCGCCCCCACGAGGTCGCGCGCGTTCGTCTTCTGCTCGTCGCAGAAGCGTTGCAGGCCTTCGATGCACTTCCAGGGGGCGAGCGGGTCGACGAAGCATGCCGTTCCGACCTGGATCGCCGTCGCGCCCGCGAGGACGAACTCGACGACGTCCTTCCAGGTCGAGATCCCGCCGATGCCGACGACCGGGATCTTCACCGCCCGCGAGACGTCGCGCACGAGGCGGACGGCGAGCGGCTTGATCGCCGGCCCGGACAGTCCTCCGGCGCCGCGCGAGAGCACGGCGCGACGGGTATGGACGTCGATCGCCATCCCGCGGATCGTGTTCATGACGGTCAGCGCGTCGGCGCCGGCCGCCTCGCAGGCCCGCGAGACCCCCGCGAGGTCCGCGGCCTCGGGCGAGAGCTTGACCCACAGGGGGAGCGTCGTGGTGCTGCGACACCGCGCCACGAGCGCGGACGCGCGATGCGCGTCGACCCCGAATTCGAGCCCCCCCGCCTCCGTGTTCGGGCACGACAGGTTCAGCTCCAGTGCGGCCACGCCGTGCGCGTCCGACGCGGAGAGCCTGCGGCAGACCGCCAGATACTCCTCCTCGGTCTCGCCGAAGACGTTCGCGACCACGAGGGCGCCGAGATCCCGCAGGACCGGGAGCTTTTCAGCCACGAACGCGTCCACGCCGACGTTCGACAGGCCGATCGCGTTGAGCATCCCGGCCGGCGTCTCGACGATCCGGGGCGGCGCATTCCCCGCGCGCGGCTTCGGAGACAGGCCCTTCGTGCAGATCCCTCCGAGCTGCGAGACGTCGGCGAGATCCCGGTACTCGATCCCGTACCCGAAGGTGCCCGACGCGGTGAGCACGGGATTTCGCAATGCCACCTTGCCGACGGCGACCGAGAGATCGGCGGTCATCGCCAGGTCCCCCACGCGACGTCCTTCGCGTCCACGACGGGGCCTTCCTTGCACACGTAGAGGTAGCCGCCTGCAGTGCGCGGGACGACGCAACCGAAGCAGACACCGTACCCGCAGGCCATCGGAGCCTCGAGAGACGCCTCGCAGGGTACGCCGGCCTTCGCCGCCGCCGCCGCGACTGCCGCCATCATCGCGGTGGGCCCGCACGTGTACACGAAGGACCCTTTCGCGAACGCCTCCTCGAGAAGGACCGACACCCGGCCTTTGGTCCCGCGCGATCCGTCCTCCGTCGTCACGCGCAGGTCCGCGGACAGGAGGATCTCCTCGGACAGCGGCAGGTCGTTCTTCGTCCGGCCGCCGTAGAGGAACAGGGGCCTGGGCCCTGGGCGCGATCCGATCTCGGCGGCCCACCACGCGAGCGGGGCCACGCCCACCCCACCGGCGACGAGCACGGCCCGCGTCCCGGAGGGCGGAGGCCGGAAGGCCGTCCCGAGCGGCGCGAGCACGTCGAGCCCGTCGCCCTTGCGCATCGACAGGAGCCTGCGCGTCCCCTCCCCGACCGCCTTGATCAGCATCTGGGCATGGCTTCCCGCGCGAAGGAGGCTCATCGGCCGCGGCAGTAGCGGCGCGTGACCCCAGTCGCCGCGCACCATCGCGAACTGCCCCGGCCGCGCCTCGATCGGCGGGTCGGCCGCGAAGACGACCACGCCGTAGCCGTCTCCGAGGTCGCGAACCTCCTCGACGGGCATCCGGGCGAATCGCACCGGGACGCGACCCTAGCAAGCGCCGGGCGCCGCGGCTACCATGCGTCCCCTACCAGGAGGATCTGCATGCGATTCGGCGCTCGGAATCAGATCAAAGCGAAGGTCACCCATGTGAAGCGCGGCAACGTGATGGGACACGTCACGTTGCAGCTCCTCGGCGCGCCGCAGATGGCCTCGGTCATGACGCTCGAGTCCATCGACGATCTCGGCCTGAAGGACGGCACGGAGGTGCTCGTGCTCATCAAGGGCGTCAATGTCCTCCTGGCCCGCGAAGACTAGACAGGGCCGGCGTCGGGCTCCAGCGTCAGCAGCATCACGATCGCGTCCTCGCGATCTTCCGCGTAGTACTTCGGGCGGACGCCGATCGGACGGAAGTCGAACGACCGGTACATCCGGATCGCCGTGTGGTTCGAGCGCCGCACCTCCAGGGTGAGGTGCCGGACGTCGTGCTCTCGCGCGAAGGCGATCGTCTGCGCGAGCAGCGCCGAGGCGATCCCGCGCTGCCGGAACATCGGGTGGGTCGCGATGTTGAGGATGTGGATCTCGTCGCGCACGAGCCAGAAGTTGATGAAGCCTGTCGCGGCCCGGTCGTCGCCGGGCGTCGCGACGCGCAGGTAGGCCCACTCGCGCACCAGCTCCTCGCGGAAGACCTGCCGGCTCCAGGGCGCCTTGAAGCTGTGACGTTCGATCTCCATCACCGCGTCGAGGTCCTCCTCGACCATCGGCCGGATCTCGATCTTCTCGGTGGGGATCTCCCTGATCACACGACCGTCCTACGGTCTCCGCCCTGCGCGTCGGGCTCGATGAAGATCTTCGTCATGTGCGGAAGCCTTTCACGGATGCGCGCCTCCAACCGATCGATCGTGGCCTCGATCTGGTCGACGGGCATCCCCCGGCGGAACGCGAGCTTGAGTGCGAGGATCACGTCCTCCGGTCCGTGGTGCATGGAGAGGATCTCGCGTACCTCCGTCACGTCCTCCGCGGCATTGAGCACGGCGATGACCGCGTTTCGGTCCTCGTCCGTCACCGACTCTCCGATGAGCAGACTGTGCGTCTCGAGCGCCAGGAGCACCGCGACCCCGCAGAGCACCGCGCCGATCGCGAGCGACGCGAGGGCGTCGAAGAGCTGCGTTCCGGTCCAGCTCGACAGGCAGACCCCCACGAGCGCGAGCACCAGGCCCACGAGCGCCGCCGTGTCCTCCATCAGCACGGTCGGCACCGTCGGGTCCCGCGCCTCGCGGATCACCTCGAGCCACCCACGACCCGCCGCGATCTTCTTGAACTCGCGATACGCGACCGAGAACGAGTAGCTCTCGAGGAGCAGGGAGAAGATCAGCACGCCGATGCTCCACGCCGCGCTGCCGTGGTGCGCCCGGTTCTCGGCCGCCAGGTGCGCGATCGTGTGGCCGCCCTCGTAGAACGCGACGACGCCCCCGACGACGAAGAGCATCACCGCGACGATGAGCGGCCAGAAGTACGCCTCCCTGGAGCGTCCGAACGGGTGCCGGGCCGTCGGCGGCTTCACCGAGAGCTTCATGCCGAGCAGCAAGAGCGCCTGGTTGCCCGTGTCCGCGACGGAGTGCACCGCCTCCGAGAGCGTCGACGGCGAGCCGGTGAAGAAGGCGGCGACGAACTTCGCCACGGCGATGCCCGCGTTCCCGATGAGCGCCGCAAAGACGACCTTCCTGGATCCGCCGGCCATGTCCGATCAGTCGACCAGCACTCGCACCTTGGACCGTGCGCGCAGGCTCGAGACCCAGTACTCGACGGCCGCGCGGACATCGGGTGCGCCGCCGGATCCGCCGAGCGTGGAGACGTTCGCGGACAGGAACTCGCGCACCACGCGGCGTCTGCGGAAGTACTCGCTGACGTCCGCGTCCGTCCAGTCGTAGGCGGTCCACATCTCGGCAAGGCGCTCCGGATCGAGGAACCGCGCCTCGAAGCCGGCACGCTCCTGGGCAGCGGCCTCGACCGAGACGCGATCGAGACCGAGCCGGGCCGCCTCGTCGAAGAGCAGGATCTCGTTGACCATCTCGTCGAGCACGGCGGCGAGGTACTCCCCCGTCAGCGGCGCCCAGAGCATCTCGGGGTTGCGGCGCTCGACGATCCGGATCCGCGCGACGATCTCCAGCGTGCTCGCGAGCACGACGCGCGCATCCGGGATCTGCGGGTCGGAGGGTGTCACCACCGCGACGACGCGGTCGACCAGGACGCGCTCTGCCCGAGCGGTGCCCGCCCCGAAGGCGGCGCCGAGGGCCACGACCACCGCGGCAGGGAGAAGACGGGCGAACCGCACGGCGCGAAGGATAGGCGAGGATCGGAGCCGGATCCAAACGTCGGCGGACCTACGCTTCGGTTCCTGCGACCTCCGCCTCGGCCGGGTCGGCGTCGGCGTCGGCGTCGGCGTCCGCCTGATCCGTCGCGGCGGACTCGCCCTCCGGCCGGCCCTCCTCCTCGGACGGTCCGCGGCGGACCCGGGGCCGCGGAGGCCGACGATCCCGCAGGTACTCCAGGAACGCGAGCGCGGCGGCGAGGTCGCGCGCAGGCACCGCGTCGGCCAGCTCGTGCAGCCTCCGCCGCAGGGTCTCCGCCCCCGCACCCCGGGGCTTGGCCGGCGCGGCCTCGGTGGGCGCCTCCGGTTCGGGTTTGGGCTCCGGCGGCGCGACAGCCTCGAGGTCGTGCGACTTGAGCCACGCGTCGATCTCCACCTTGAGCAGGTCCGTCCGGAACTGGAACCATCGCTCGCGCTCGTCGGGGAACGACAGCAGCACGTCCTTGAAGCGTCGGAACGCACCCTTCCCGTCGATGGCCGCCGTGAGCCGATCGCGCAACTCGGCCTCGTCCACCGTGGCGATGAAGCGCTCCATCCAGCGGTACTGGTCGCGGCTCGAGACCGGGTCGACGACGAGCCACTCGGGATCGGTCGCAGCCCGCGTCAGCGCGTCGTCGCTTCCGGGCGTGCCGTCCACGATCCGCAGCACGTGTCCCGTATGCAGGTTCAGGTAGCTGTGGATGTCCGGCGCGTTGTTCTCGAAGGCCGCCGTCAGGTCGTCCCAGCGGATCGGCACCAGCTTCAGCTTCGTCTCAGTCAGCACGGGTTCGCTCCAGTGCGCGACGCCACCGCGCCCGGTGGCGCTCGCGCTCGTTCGGCTGCATCCGCGGGCGAAAGGACGTCTCTGCCCGCCACACTTTTCGGATCTCTTCCTTGCTCTGCCACACGCCGGTCGCGAGGCCCGCCAGGAGCCCGGCGCCGACGGCCGTCGTCTCGATGACCTCGGGCCGGACGACCTCCGACGCGAGCAGGTCCGCCTGGATCTGCAGCAGGAGGTCGTTGGCCGCGGCGCCGCCGTCGACCCGCAGGGCCCCGAGGGGGCGACCGAGATCCGCCGCGATCGCGCCGCACAGATCCGCGACCTCGTGCGCGATTCCGTCCAGCACGGCGCGCGCCAGGTGGGCCGCCGTCACGTCCCGGGTGATGCCGCAGAGCAGGCCCCGCGCGGCCGGGTCCCAGTGCGGGGCTCCGAGGCCGACGAGCGCCGGAACGAACACCAGCTCGCCCGCGTCCTCGACGCTGCGCGCGAGCGTCTCGACCTCTGCGGCCGATCGGATGATCCCCAGGCCGTCGCGCAGCCATTGCACGGCAGCCCCGGCGACGAAGGCGCTCCCCTCGAGCGCGTACTCGAGCCTGCCGCCCAGCCGCCACGCGACGGTCGTCAGGAGTCCGTGGCGCGAAGGGACGGGACGGTCGCCGGTGTGCACGACGAGGAACGCCCCGGTGCCGTAGGTGCATTTCCCGTCTCCGGCCTCGAAGCACGCCTGTCCGAAGAGGGCCGACTGCTGATCTCCCGCGATTCCCGCGATCGGGATGCCGTCCGGAAGGCCGCGGACTCCCTTCGTACGCGCGACGACCTCCGACGAGTCCCGCACCTCGGGCAGCATCCGCAGCGGGACACCGAGGTCTGCGGCGAGCTCGGAAGACCACCGGCCTCCACCGGGGCCCGGCCGCAGGTCGAAGAGCAGCGTGCGCGACGCGTTCGACGCGTCCGTGACGTGGGCGACGCCGCCCGACAGCCGCCACACGAGGTACGTGTCGATGGTGCCGAAGACGACCTCCCCCGACTCGGCGCGGGCCCTCACGCCGGGCACCTCGTCGAGGAGCCATCCGATCTTCGTCCCGGAAAAGTACGGATCGAGGACGAGGCCCGTCCGCTCCCGGAACTTCGCCTCGTGACCTTCGTTCTTCAGCGCCGCGCACCGGTCCGCCGTGCGCCGGCACTGCCACACGATGGAACGGTGCACGGGCTCGCCGGTCCGTCGGTCCCACAGCGTCGTCGTCTCGCGCTGGTTGGTGATCCCGACGGCAACGACGTCCTTCGGATCGGTCCTCGAGACGTCGAGCGCCGCGGCGAGGGCCGCCCCGACGGACGACCAGATCTCGGCCGGATCGTGCTCGACCCATCCGGGCTTCGGATAGTACTGGGGGAACTCGCGGTTTTCCTTCGCGAGAACCTTCAGATTCGAATCCAGGACGACGACGGTCGAACCCGTCGTCCCCTGGTCGATGGCGACGACCCGGGCACTGCGCAAGATAAGGAGAACCTCCTCCCGGAAGGGAACCTACCCCCATTGACTCCGAGGTCGCAAGCGAAGGAAGAAGCAACAGGAGACGGGCAACAGGCAACCGGCAATGAAAACCAACCGTCTCGACCTGCGGCTCCGATGCGGGGCTCGCGCGGTCCCGGTTTTCATTGCCCGTTGCCCGTTGCCTGTTTCCTGTCTCCTGTTGCTTCTCCTCCCGAGATCCTCCCCACGAAACTCAAGATCACCCTGCACACCTCGTCCTTCTCGACATCGAGGGGCAGAACGTGCGCGCTCTCGGGGAGGATCACGCGCGTGCGGTCCTTCGATGCCACACCGCGCAGGACCTCGTCGGTCGCGAACGGCGGGACCACGTGATCGCGCGCGCCGTGGATGCAGAGGATCGGCGTCGAGATTCGCCCGAGCACCTTCTCGACGTCGCGCGCGAGCCGGTAGAGCTGGACCGCGGCGCGCAGCGGCTGGGTCCGGTAGCCGGGGTTGCGGCGTCGCATCTGCGGATCGCGGATGTCGCTTCCGCCGAGCTTGGGGATGCCGAAGCGCGGCGCGGCATTCCAGCGCGACATCGCGGCAAGCGGCCATTCGCTCCACGCGCGCAGCCGCAGCGCAGGCGCGAGGCACACGATCCCGCGCACGAGCTCGGGCCGAGTCGCGGCGAGCCGCAGCGCAAGGAGCGCGCCGAGCGACAGGCCCATCGCGACGATGGGACCGTTCTTTGCCGCGAGCGCCTCCGACTCGGCCTCCACGAAGTCGCACCACTCCTTTCGCCGGCGGTCCTGCAGGTCGTCCGCCGTGGTCCCGTGCCCGGGCAGCGCCGGCGCGCGGACCGCGTAGCCAGCGGCGGCGAGCGCCTCCGCGACCGGACGCACCTCGAACGGCGTCCCGGTGAATCCATGCAGAACCAGGCACGCAGGCGCCCGCCCTTCCTGCCCGAACGGAGAGGGATCGGGATCGGGCGCGGCCTGCACCGCGCCCAGTCTGGCCCGGGGCGACGCGATCGTCCAAGTGCGATAAGGATCCGGTCCGGAGGACGACCATGGGCCGTGGGATCGCGAACATCGTCATCGGAGGCATCTTCGTGGCGGGCGGACTGTCGGGCCACCTGGCTCTCATCGGCACGGGCAGCGGCACGGCGCTCGCGGTCGTCGGCGGGATCCTGGTGGCGTTCGGGGTGTACCGGATGGTGAAGTCGAAGAAGACCTAGAAGGGGGAGCCACCCGCTTCAGTGGGCGTCCGCCCACGTCTTCCCCCAGGCCACGTCGACGACGAGCGGCACGTCCAGCGCGTATGCCGCTTCCATCTCCTCCTTGACGATCCGCGCGGTATCCTCGGCGTCGCCCTCCGGCGCCTCGAAGACCAGCTCGTCGTGAACGGTCAGGAGCATCCGCGCCGGCCGTTTCTCCTGTGCGATCCGACCCGACACGCGGATCATCGCGATCTTCATGATGTCGGCGGCGCTGCCCTGGATCGGGGTGTTGCGCGCGATCCGCTCGCCGTTCGCACGGATCATGCGGTTCGGAGACTGCAGTTCGCGCACGTACCGCACCCGCCCGAGGATCGTCCGGATGCCGGCCCCGGTCTTCGCTTTCGCCACGACCTCTTCCAGGTAGCGCGCCAGGCGCGCGTACCTCGCGAAGTACGCCTCGATGAACGCCCGCGCCTCGTGCCGTCCGATCCCGAGCGACGCCGCGAGCCCGTGCTCGGTCTGTCCGTAGATGACGCCGAAGTTGATCGCCTTGGCGCGCCGACGGTCCTCCTTCGTAACGTCTCCGCCCGCCTTTCCGAACACCTCCCGCGCGGTGCGGTCGTGGACATCTTCGCCCGCCCGGAACGCCTCGGAGAGCACCGGGTCTGCGGACAGGTGCGCGAGGACCCGCAGCTCGATCTGCGAGTAGTCGGCCGAGAGGATCGCCCAGCCGTCGTCGGATCGGAACGCCCGGCGGATCTCGCGGCCGAGCTCCGTCCGGATCGGGATGTTCTGCAGGTTCGGGTCGTTCGACGACAGACGTCCCGTCGCCGCAACCGCCTGGCTGTAGACCGTGTGCACTCGACCCGACTCCGCGTCGACCGCGCGCGGCAGCGCCTCGAGGTACGTCCCTCGCAGCTTGCTGAGCATCCGGTGCTCGAGGACCTTCGCCGGCAGCTCGTGCTTGTCCGACAGCTCCTCGAGGACGTCGCTGTCGGTCGACCAGCCGGTCTTCGTCTTGCGCCCGCGGGGCAGCCCCAGTTCCTCGAAGAGCACCTGCGCGAGCTGCTTGGGCGAGCCGAGGTTGAACTCGTGCCCTGCGATCCGGTGCGCGTCCTTCTCCAGCTCCGCCAGCTTGCCCGCCGTCTCGCGCGACAGACGCTGCAGGTGAACGACGTCCACGAGGATCCCGGTCGACTCGACGTCGGCGAGGACGCGAGCGAGCGGCAGCTCGACGTCGTGGAAGAGCGAGCGCATGCCCGCCCGCTCGATCTCCGGCTCCAGGCGCGCGGCGAGGTCTCGCGCGACGCGCGCCTGCTCGGCGACTGAAGGCGCCGTCTCCTCGATCGTCCGCTCGTCAGCGTCCTTCGGAAACTCGGGCTGGGCCACCATGCGGCCGAGAAACTCGAGCGCGGACTGATCGATCCGGTGTCCGCGCTCGGGGTCGATGAGGTAGCTCGCGATCATCGAGTCGAACGCGATCCCTTCCGTCCGGATCCCGATGCGACGCAGGAGCACCTCCTCGCGCTTGATCTCGTGGCCGACCTTTTTCACGGCGGGGTCCGAGAGGAGGGGACCGAGGATCTCGACGGCCTGCGCGATCGGGACCTGCGCCGCGCCCCCGAGGACGCGGTGCCGCAGCGGCAGGTAGGCGGCCTGGGCGTCCTTCCAGGCGAGGCCCAGGCCGAAGAGGCGCGTGCCGACGGTGGCGGCGCGCAGCGCGAGCGGTCCGGATCGGCGAACGTCGTCCACGATCTCGCGCAGGCGATCGGCGGAGAACACGATCTCGAGCTCCGTGGGTGCGGCCGGAACCGGAACCGGAACCGGAACCGGAACCGGAACCGGAACCGGAACAGCGGCCAGGCCCCCCGGGAGCAGGCCCCGGAACTCGAGCCGTTCAAAGATCTGGCGCAGGCGCGCCTCGTCGGCGCCACCCCAGGCGAGGGCGTCCAGGTCGAGCGCGACGTCGATCTCGTCGGCCAGACGCACGACCTCTTTCGCCTTCGCCACGGCGTCCCTGCTCGCGAGGATCGACTCCTTCAACTTGGGCTGCTTGATCTCGTGTACGTGCTGCAGGACCGCATCGAGGCTGCCGTACTCGGTCAGGAGCTTCGCCGCGGTCTTCGGACCGACGCCTGGAATGCCGGGAACGTTGTCGACGCTGTCCCCCGTCATCGCGAGCAGGTCGCGCAGCATCTCGGGACCGACGCCCCATTTCTCCTTCACCTCCGCGGGCCCGAAGACGACGTCCTTGAGCGTGTCGTAGAGGACGACCCGGTCGCCGTCGACCAGCTGCATCAGATCCTTGTCGGAGGAGACGACGACCACGCGCAGGCCACGCGCCTTCGCCTGCCGCGAGAGGCTGGCGATCACGTCGTCCGCCTCGTACCCCTCCTTCGAGAGGACGGGAATGCCGTACGCGGAGACGATCTCCTCCACGATGGGGATCTGTGCCTTGAGCTCCGGGGGCGCCGCCGGGCGGTTCGCCTTGTAAGTCGGCAGCGCCTCGTGACGGAAGCCGCGCACCTTCGACTCGGCCGCGACGGCGAGGTGCGACGGCCTCGCCTCGCGCACGAGCTTCTGCATCATCTTCACGACGCCGAGGACGGCGTTCGTCTGCAGGCCGGACGAAGTCGTCAGCGGCGGCAGCGCATGGAACGCGCGGAAGACGTGGCCCATGACGTCGAGGATGTACAGGACGTCGGGAGCGCCGGGAGGCGGGAGAGAAGACACGCGTTGCGATGAGTCGTGCGTTGCGGGCGCCGAGTCAAGCGCGGCCGCGCGGCCGGCCGGACCGCGAAGTCGGCTTCGCGCCTGGGACGACTTTTAGCGAAGCGGGCTTCGCAGGAAGCTCCGGGCGCCACCGCTAACTAGCGAGAATCACTGGAGGGGGGTACGGCAGGACCCTGTGGCACGAGGCATGCTTCGTCCCGGGCCCGACGATGCTGTCAGCCGCAACTGCAGACAACGACGGGAGGCAGGATGCCATGAACCCGAGCGCACAGCACGCCACCAACGGCCACGGAAAGGCCCTGAAGATCCTGGCGAAGTCGATCTTCAAGGAACTGCGGCAGAACGGCTACACGAGGGGCGAGATCGTCGCCTTCTCGACGGAGCTCCTGTCGCTCGTCACCGACGAGATCAAGTCCGACGACCCCGCCCGCGCGGCGTAAAGATCTCCTTCTTTCTTTCTCCTCGTCCCTTCTTCCCTTCTTCCCTTCTTCCTGTTCCCGATCCCCCTCGCCTCTCCTTGACGCTCCCGGCGTCGGGGGATAGGTTCCGCCGCGGTTTTTCTCGGAACCTCCGCAAGGAGCATTCACATGGCGATTCGCGTCGGAATCAACGGGTTCGGCCGCATCGGCCGCGCGGTGCTTCGGGCCGCCCTCGCGCGGGGTGCGGACGACGTCGAGGTCGTGGCGATCAACGACCTGACCGACGCGAAGACGCTGGCGCACCTGTTCAAGTACGACTCGGTCCACCGGACGTTCCAGGCGGCAGTGAAGTTCGCGGACGGCAGCCTCGAGGTCGGAGGGCGTGCGATCAAGGTCCTCGCCGAGAAGGACCCGAGCAAGCTCCCGTGGCGCGACCTGGGCGTGAGCGTCGTCCTCGAGTGCACGGGGCGCTTCACGGACCGGGAGGCCTGCGCGAAACACCTCGACGGCGGAGCGAAGAAGGTCGTCGTGTCCGCGCCCGCGAAGGGCGAGGACCTCACGATCGTGTACGGCGTGAACCACACGGTCTACGACGCGGCGAAGCACCACATCGTGTCGAACGCGTCGTGCACGACGAACTGCCTGGCGCCGCTCGCGAAGGTCGTCCACGAGTCGTTCGCCATCGAGAAGGGCCAGATGACGACGGTCCACTCGTACACGAACGACCAGGTGATCCTCGACCTTCCCCACACGGATCTGCGACGCGCGCGGGCCGCGGCCATCTCCATGATCCCGACGACGACGGGCGCGGCGAAGGCCGTCTCGCTCGTCCTGCCGGCGCTCAAGGGCAAGCTGGACGGCTTCGCCATCCGCGTTCCGACGCCGAACGTCTCCCTCGTGATCCTGACCGCGAAGGTCGGCAAGCGGACGACGAAGGACGAGGTGAACGCCGCGCTCGACGCAGCGGCCGCGGGGCCGCTGTCGGGCATTCTCGGCGTCTCGCGCGAGCCTCTCGTCTCCTGCGACTACATCGGCGACGCGCGCAGCTCCATCGTCGACGCCGAGCTGACGAACGTGATCGACGGCGACCTCGTTTCGGTCACGAGCTGGTACGACAACGAGTGGGGGTTTTCGAACCGCCTGCTCGACGTCCTGCGCCTGCTGGGTGCGTAGTGGTCGACGCGCCCCTGCGCCTGCCCCTACGCATCGACGCCCTTCCCATCGAGGGCCGCCGGACCTTTCTACGCCTCGACCTGAACGTCCCGCTCGATGGGGGGAAGGTCGCGGACGACACGCGGATCAGCGCGTCGCTGCCGACGATCCGGCACGCCATGGATCGCGGGGCGCGGATCGTGGTCGCCTCCCACCTGGGGCGGCCGGGCGGAAAGCCCGACCCGAAGGCGTCGCTCGAGGCGGTCGGAATCCGGCTCGCGGAGCTCATCGGACAGGAGATCATCCTGACGGACGAGCCCGCCGGCGACGGCGCGCGCAAGGTGGTCGGCGATTTGCGCGAGGGTCAGGTGGTTCTGCTCGAGAACCTCCGCTTCGACCCCGGCGAGGAAGAAGACGACGAAGGCTACGCGCGCGAGCTGCTGCGCTTCGCCGAGGTGTACGTGAACGACGCATTCGGCGCGGCGCACCGCGCCCACGCGTCGGTCTCGGCTCTCCCGAGGATGGTGCCGGCGGCGATGCGCGGCATGGGCCTGCTGATGGAGCGGGAGGTCACGGCGCTCGGCCGGCTCCTCGGCCCCGTCGAGAGGCCGTACGTCGCGATCCTCGGCGGGGCGAAGGTGTCGGACAAGATGGGCGTCATCGAGAACCTGCTCGGACGCGTCGACGCCATCTGCGTCGGCGGCGCGATGGCGAACACCTTCCTCGCAGCGAAGGGCGTGGAGGTCGGGCGCTCGAAGATCGAGAAGGACAAGCTCCACCTGGCACGCGACATCCTCGCGAAGGCGCACGCGCGCGACGTCCCGATCCTCTTGCCGTCCGACGTCGTCGTGGCCGCGGGGCCGGACAGCTCGGACTCGCAGGTCGTCGGCGTCGACCGGGTGCCCGCCGAAGCCATGGCGCTCGACGTGGGCCCGCGGTCGGTCGCCCTGTTTCGCGAGCGTATCGTCCGCGCGAAGACCATCTTCTGGAACGGACCGATGGGGTTCTTCGAGAAGGAGCCCTTCGCCGCAGGCACGCTCGGCGTCGCGCGGGCCGCCTCGGACGCCACTGCGTTCTCCGTCGTCGGCGGCGGAGACTCGATCGCGGCGATCCACCGGACGGGCCTCGCTGCCAAGTTCTCGCACCTGTCCACGGGCGGCGGCGCGTCGCTCGAGTTCCTCGAGGGCAAGAAGCTCCCGGGCATCGAGGCGCTCCGATGAAGGAGCGCCGACGGCCGCTCGTGTGCGGCAACTGGAAGATGAATTGCACCCGGGCGGACGCGCGCGCGCTGGTGGATGGGATCGGCAGAGGACTCGGCAGCAGCCGTCCGGCGGACGTCGCGGTGGCCCCGCCCTTCACCGCGATCGAGGCGGTCGCGGCCGCATGCCGCGATCACGGGATCCTGCTCGGTGCACAGGACGTCCACTTCGAGAAGTCCGGCGCCTTCACGGGCGCAGTGTCCGCCGGGATGCTCGCCGACGCGGGCTGCGTTTTCGGCATCGTCGGGCACTCCGAGCGTCGCGCGCTCTTCCACGAGACCGACGACCAGGTCGTAAGGAAGACGCGGGCCTTGCTCTCGGTCGGGTTGCGGCCCCTCGTGTGCGTCGGCGAGACCCTGGCCGAGCGGGACGCCGATCGGACGCTCGAGCGGGTGCTCGGGCAGGTCGACGCGGCGCTCGCGGGCGTCGAGGCCGCGGCGTTCCCGTCGATCACACTCGCGTACGAGCCCGTCTGGGCAATCGGAACGGGCCGCAACGCGACGTCGGCGCAGGCCCAGGAGGTCCATGCGGCCATTCGAGGGCGCCTGCGGGAGCGCTTCGGTCCGCTTGCGGACGAGACTCGGATCCTCTACGGGGGAAGCATGAAACCCGACAACGCCGCGGAGCTCCTGTCCATGCCGGACGTCGACGGGGGCCTGGTCGGAGGCGCGTCCTTGCAAGTCGAGCCGTTCCTTGCCATCGTCCGCGCCTCCGAATAGGAACCCATGTACCTCTTCGTCGCCATCCTCCACATCCTCGTCTGCCTCGTGCTGATCCTCGTCGTCCTCCTTCAGAGCGGGAAGGGCGGGATGGGGGCCGCGTTCGGGGGCGCGAGCCAGACCGTCTTCGGCGCGCGGGGGGCGGGGTCGCTGCTGGGAAGGATGACGGCGATCTGCGCCGCGGGGTTCATGATCACGTCCCTCCTGCTCGCGTACCTGTCGACCTCGCGCGACGCCTCGCTGCGCGCGCGCGCCGAGCAGCAGGAAGAGCGCGCGAAGGCGCGGCGGATCGAGCCGACCAAGCGCACGAAGGTGAAGGCGGGCGCGATGAGCGACCCGGACGCCGGCGCCGCCGGCGAGGCGGCACAGGACGACGACGCCCAGGACGGTCCGGCGCCGCGACCGGCCAGCGCAGTTCCGGAACCCTCCAGCGCCGCTCCCGCGTCGGCCGCGGCCGTCACGGTAAGGCCGGCGACCGCACGGCCGGCGTCCGCGGCGCCGGGCAGGGCAATCAAGGCGCCTCCGTCGAAGTTCCCGCGGCCAGCCACCGCGGCGCCTGCACCGGCGGCGACCGCCGCTCCGGCGCCCGCAGCGCCCGCCACCGCGGCGCCGTGACCTTCGCCGCGATCCGCGGCCAGGACGCGGCGATCCGATCGCTGCGAAGTGCGATCCTCTCGAACCGCGTCGGGAGCGCGTACCTGTTCGCCGGTCCCGCCGGCGTCGGCAAACGCACGGCCGCGCGCGCGTTCGCAGCGGCGCTCCTGTGCGAGTCGCCCGAGGACGGCGACGCCTGCGGGCGCTGCCGCGCCTGCGGCAAGGTCCTTCGAGGCTCGCAGCCCGACCTGCTCGTGATCGACGTCCTGGAAGACAAGAAGGAGATCTCGGTCGATCAGGTCCGGACGGAGATCGTCGCCCACATGAAGTACTCGCCGTACGAGGCGGCACGCCGGGTCGTCCTGATCCCGACGGCCGACGACCTTTCGCTCTCGGCCGCGAACTCCCTGCTCAAGTCGATGGAGGAGCCGGGCGCGAACACGCATTTCGTTCTCGCCTCCTCGCAGGCCCACCGCCTCCTGCCCACGATCCGCTCGCGCTGCCAGGAGGTGCGCTTCGCGCCCCTCGCCGACGACCTCGTCGTGGAGATCCTCGTGGAGCGCGGCACGGCCGATCCGGACGCGCGCCGCGCAGCCGTGTTCGCAGGCGGCAGTGTCGGCCGCGCAATCGGGCGCCTCGGCGGCGACCTCACCGGCAGCATCGCTGCCGCCGAGAAGCTCGAGGCCGCGTCCAAGAAAGGCCTGCGCGAGATCATCGAGGCGGGCGCCTCGGTGGCGAAGGAACGCAAGAACTCCCTGGCCGAGGTCCTCGAAGCCTGGATGCTCGTGCGACGAGACCGCTTGCGCGGCGGCCCATCGGAGCGCGAAGTGCGCGCGATGGACGCCATCCACGCGGCGATACTCGCCCTCGAACGCAACGCGAACCCCGAACTCACGCTCGACCGGGCATTGCTCGACGTGGCGGACGCGGCGGGCTGACCCCGCCCCGCCCTCGGCCGCGCGCACGCGGCTCCGCTTCGACGCCAGGACGTGTATCCTCGCCCTGGAGGTCCCGATGCGCGCGATCTGCGGCTGGATGGTCGTCCTGCTCCTCGCGGGCTGCGGCGACGGCACGGGCGGCGGGGACGGCGCCGGAGACTCGGACGCCGACACGGACACCGACGCCGATACCGACACGGATGCCGACTCGGACGCCGACTCGGACGCCGACTCGGACACCGACTCGGACGCCGACTCGGACGTCGACACCGATAGCGACACGGACTCCGACTCGGACTCGGGTTCCGGCTCGGACTCCGGCTCGGACTCCGATTCTGGCACCGGCTCCGGTTCGGGCTCCGGTTCGGGCTCCGGTTCGGGCTCCGGTTCGGGCTCCGGCTCGGGCACGGACTCGGGCTCGGACGCCGACGCCGACTCGGACGCCGACTCGGACGCCGACTCGGACACGGGATCGGCGGGCGAGGACCCGGCGCAGCGCTGCGTGGACATCATCAACGCCTACCGGGCCGAGATCGGAGTCGATCCGCTCGATCGGTGGGCGGACGGCGAGGCCTGCGCGGACGACGAGGCCCAGAGCGACGCCGAAACGGGCATCGCGCACGGCGCCTTCGGATCGTGCGGGGAGTGGGCGCAGAACGAGTGCCCCGGATGGCCCGGGCCCGTGGACGAGATGCTCGACGGATGCCTGGCGATGATGTGGGCGGAGGGCCCGGGAGACGACTTCGCCGTCCACGGCCACTACATCAACATGTCCAACGCGGACTACACGGAGGTCGCGTGCGGGTTCTTCACGACCGCCGAGGGGGACATCTGGTCGGTGCAGAACTTCCGCTGAGCGTGGCGGACGCCCGGTCCTGAGGCATACTCCGCCGCCGTGGAGCGCTTCTACGTCACCACGCCGATCTACTACGTGAACGACGTTCCCCACCTGGGGACGGCGTACACGACGATCGTCGGGGACGCGATCGCGCGCTACCAAAGGCTGCGCGGCCGGGAGACGTTCTACCTGACCGGGCTCGACGAGCATGGCCTGAAGATCGAGCAGGCCGCGAAGAAGGCCGGACAGGAGCCGAGGGCCTTCGTCGACGCGATGGCGACGCCGTTCCGGGAGGCGTGGAAGAGGCTCGAGGTCGACTACGACCACTTCATCCGTACGACGGACGCCGCGCACGAGAGCGCCGTGCAGGATCTGTGGAGGACGTGCCGGGCGGCAGGCGACATCACGCTCGGCAAGTTCTCCGGGCAGTACTGCGTCGGCTGCGAGGCGTACTACACCGAGAAGGATCTCGTGGAAGGCAAGTGCCCGGTGCACTTGACGCCCGCCACGATGCTGGAGGAGGAGAGCTACTTCTTCCGGCTGTCGAAATACGAGAAGCCGCTCCTCGACTTCTACGAGAGCCATCCCACGTTCGTCGAGCCCGAAGGGCGCTTCAACGAGGTCAAGTCGTTCGTCCGCGAGGGACTGCGCGACCTGTCGATCTCCAGGACGAGCTTCGCCTGGGGCGTCCCGGTTCCGGACGACCCGAAGCACGTGATGTACGTCTGGTTCGACGCGCTGACGAACTACCTGTCTGCCACACGGACGCTGCCGGGCAAGAGCCACCTGTGGCCGGCCGACGTGCACCTGGTCGGCAAGGACATCCTGCGCTTCCACGCGGTGTACTGGCCTGCGTTCCTCATGTCTGCCGGGATCGAGCCGCCGCGAAAGATCTTCGCGCACGGGTGGTTGACGGTCAACGGCCAGAAGATGTCGAAGTCGCTGATGAACGCGCTCTCGCCCGTCCTGCTGTGCGACCTCTTCGGCGCCGATGCCATTCGCTACTACCTGCTGCGCGAGGTCGCTTTCGGCCAGGACGGCGACGTCTCGTACCGGGCGATCGTCTCGCGCTGGAACGGAGAGCTCGGAAACGACCTGGGAAACCTGGTGAACCGGACCGTCGCGCTGTGCCACAAGCTGGTCGGTGGAACCGTTCCCGAGGCAACTATCGATCCGGACGTCGCCTCGGAGATCGAGCAAGCGGCCCCGGCGATCGCACGGGAGTGGGAAGCCATCGCTCCGCACCGCGCGCTCGACAGGACCTGGGCTCTGTGCCGGTTCGGAAACACGTACGTGGACCGCAAGGCGCCCTGGGCCCTCGCGAAGGCAGGGAAGCATGCAGAGCTGGCGACGGTCCTGCGCAGCACGCTGGAACTCGTCCGGGCGATCGCCGCGTTCGCGTCGCCCGTGATCCCCGGCAAGGCAGAGGCGATCCTTCGGCAGGTCGGCGCGAGCCCGAAGCCGAAGTGGCCGGACGCAGCGGCCGGGCTCGTGTCCGGCACCCTGCTACCGCCAGCGACGCCCCTCTTTCCGCGGATCGACGACGACAAGGAGAAGGAGATCATGACGAAACTCGAGGCAGCGACCGGAAGCGGAAGCGAAGGCGGAGCCGAAGGCGGAGCCGGAGCCGGAGCCGGAGCCGGAACCGGAACCGGAACCGGAGCCGGAACCGGAACCGGAGCCGGAACCGGAGCCGGAGCCGGAGCCGGAGCCGGAACCGGAACCGGAGCCGGAACCGGAGCCGGAGCCGGAACCGGAACCGGAACCGGAACCGGAGCCGGAACCGGGACCGTGACCTACGACGACTTCATGAAAGTGGACCTTCGCGTGGGCGTCGTTCTCAGCGCCGAGCGCGTCCCGAAGTCCGACAAGCTGCTCAAGGTGCTGGTCGACATCGGCGAGCCGGAGCCGCGCCAGATCGTCGCCGGGATCGGCAAGGCCGTGGATCCCACGACGATGCCCGGACGCCGGGTCGTCGTCGCCTCCAACCTCGCGCCGCGAAAGATCTTCGGCCTCGAGTCGAACGGCATGGTTCTCGCCGCCGGCGGCGACACAGATTTGCAGGTCGTCACCTTCGCCGGCGAGGTTGCTCCGGGCACGCGCGTGAAATGATGGGGCGCGCCCCCCGCTCGTGGGCGCTGCCGCCCCTGCGCCCCACGATCGACGCGGCCCTGCGGGACGTCGCCTCGTCGGACCCGAAGTATCGCGCGATGGCGGCCGAGGCGCTCGGTGAGGCGACGCAGGAGCGGTCGGAGGAAGCCGTCGCTGGCCTCGCGAAGCTCATCCGCGACGAGGCCGTAGACGTCCGTTCGAGCGCGGCGAGCTCTCTCGGGCTCCTCGGAGGCGCCGCAGCCGCGACCGCTCTCGTCGCGGCCGCGGGCGACTCCGACCGATCGGTCCGCATCCGCGTGCTCGACGCGCTGTGCCGTCTGGAGCACGTCGGCGCAGAGCCCATCGCGGTGCGTGCGTCGGAGGACCCCGACAAGGCCGTGCGTGAAGCGTCGGCCAGCGCGCTCGTCCACCTCGCCGGACGACGCGCCCTTCCCCGCTTGACCGCTCTCGCCAGAGATCCCGAGCCCGCAGTCCGGGCTGCGGCGGCCGCGGCCCTCGGCGAGTTCGCGGAAGAAGCGGCAGCCTCCCTCGCCGCGTTGCTCGCCGATCCCGCCACGGAGGTTCGTACGGAGGCGGCGTTCTCCCTCGCCCCGATCGGGGCGAGGGTCGCCTTGCCGGTCCTGGTCTCGCTGCTGCAAAGTCGCGCGGACCGGCGGGACGCCGCCTATGCGCTCGGACGCCTGGGCGACAAGGCGGCCGCGAAGCCGCTCCGGCAACTGCTCGATCGCCTCTTCCTCGACCGCTGGACGCGCGTCACGGCCGCAGCGGCGCTGGCGCGGCTCGGCGAGCCCGCGGGGGTCCGTGCCCTGATCGAGATCCTCGAGAAGCGCCGCTGGGATGCGGTCGCGTTCGCCGCCGAGGAGGCCGCCTCCCTCGGCCTCGGCGAAGCGATCCCCGCGATCCGGCGCCTGGCGGCACGACCCCCGCGCGCCCTCGGGAGCGCGCCGTTCGAGAAGGCGCTGTCCGCACTCCTGGGCGAGTCGCCGCCCGAGGCTGCGTGATGCAGGACCTGGTCGACTCTCACTGCCACCTCGATTTCGAGGACTACGGCGCGGACCGGGCAGCGATCCTCGACCGCGCGCGGGCCGCGGGAATCCGGGCGATGGTGACGATCGGGTCGGGTCGCGACCTGCGAAGCTGCGACGACGCGGTCGCTCTCGCCCAGGCCGAGCCGGACGTGTGGGCGACGGTCGCAGTCCACCCGCACGACGCGAGCCGGGTGGACGACGACGTCCTGCGCAGAATCCGGGATCTCGCCGGTGGCTTGCGCGTCGTCGCGATCGGCGAGACGGGCCTCGACTACCACTACGACCACTCGCCGCGCGAGGTGCAGCGCTACGTTTTCGCCCGGTTCATCGCCCTGGCCAGGGAGGTGCGGAAACCGATCGTCGTCCACACGCGATCGGCCCCGAAAGACACGATCGCGATCCTGCGGAGCGAGGACGCCCGGGAGGTGGGCGGCGTCATCCACTGCATGAGCGAGGACGCAGCCTTCGCGAAAGACGCCCTGGACCTCGACTTCGACATCTCCTTCTCGGGGATCGTGACCTTCAAGAAGGCGGACGATCTTCGGGAAGTCGCGCGGCAGGTGCCCGCGGACCGAATCCTCGTCGAGACGGACGCGCCGTTCCTCGCGCCGATCCCGTACCGGGGCAAGCGCAACGAGCCCGCGTACATCCTGGAAACCGTGCGGTGCTTGGCAGCGGTGCGCGGCGTCTCTCCGGATTCGTTCGCCGAGCAGACGGCTGCGAATGCGCGGAAGAGATTCCGGCTGGGCTGAGCTCCTAGGGGGTGCAGAAGCTTCCCATCGAGTTGACAAGCCGGGCCGTACCCGTATCCTCACCGCCCTCTCGGAGACTTCCATGAACGAACGCATGGGCCTGCTGGGCCGCAAGCTGGGCATGATGCAGGTGTTCGAAAAAGACGGAACCGTCCGGCGCTGCACCGTCATCGAGACGGGCCCGAACGTCGTGCTCGACAAGCGAACCGCGGAGCGCGACGGCTACTCGGCCCTGCAGCTCGGCTTCGGCGACAAGCCCGACCGCAAGGTGAAGCTCCCGCAGAGAAAGGCGTTCGAGCGCGCAAAGACGACGCCGAAGCGCCTGATCCGGGAAATTCGCGTGACCGCAGCCACGGCCGCGAAGTACGAGGTCGGTCAGTCGCTCGGCCCGCAGGACGTCTTCACGGCGGGCCAGAAGGTCGACGTGCAGGGCAAGACGCGCGGCCGTGGGTTCACCGGCGTCATGCGCCGCTGGCACTTCGCCGGCTCCCCCCGGAGCCACGGGGCGCACGAGTACATGCGCCACGGCGGATCGATCGGCCAGAACATGACGCCCGGGCGCACCTTCCCCGGAATGGGGATGCCCGGCCAGCACGGGAACAAGAACAGAACCATCCAGACTCTCGAGATCGTCCAGGTGATCCCCGAGGAGAACCTCCTGCTCGTCGAGGGCGGTGTCCCCGGCCACAAGAACGCCTTCGTGATCATCCGTCAGGCCGCGCGCACGCCGGCGCGTTGACGTACAAGCGCGACCCCGATCACCGGACTCGCCGCGCGAAGGCCGAGGGGTACGCGGCGCGCAGCGTCTACAAGCTCCAGGAGATCGACCGGCGCGTGCGATTGCTCCGTCCGGGAAAGCGCGTGCTGGACCTCGGCTGCGCGCCCGGTTCGTGGCTGCAGTACGTCTCGGAGCGGGTGGGGCCGTCGGGACGGGTGGTCGGAGTCGACCGCGAGCCGGTCCGTGTGGCGCTGCCCGCGCACGTCGTCTTCGTGCAAGCGGACGTCGGCGCGCCGCTGCCGCTGCCGGACGACCCGTTCGACGTCGTCCTCTCCGACCTCGCCCCGCACACGATGGGGGACCGCTTCGTGGACGAGCAGGCTTCCCTCGGCCTGTTCCGACAGGCGCTGTCGATCGCCAGAGAGCGTTTGCGCCCGAACGGTGCCTTCGTCGGCAAGCTCTTCCAGGGTGGCGACTTCCCGGAGGCCAAACGCGAAGTGGCCGAGGCCTTCGTCGAGGTACGCGTGATGCGACCCGAAGCGACGCGAAAAGAGAGCGTCGAGGTGTACCTGGTGGGGCTGGGGCTCAAGGCACGGCGCCCTTCCCTTCCCGCACGACCTCCATCGCCCCGCCCTCGCCGAACTTGAGGACTGTCGACGCGTCCTGGCCCGACGGGCCGCCGTCGAGGACGAGGTCGAGCAGGAACAGGTCCTCGATGTCCTCCGGGTCCGTGACGATCTCGCCACCCTTGGAAGCAGAGGTCGAGATGATCGGATGTCCGAGCCCGCGCAGGAGCGCCTGCGCGATCGGATGGTCCGGCACCCGGATCCCGACCGTCTTCTGCTTGAGCACCACGATCTTGGGCACCTCGCGCGTGGCCGGCAGGATGAACGTGTAGGGCCCCGGAACGAGCCTGCGCATCATCCGGTAGGCCTCGTCGGACACGAGCGCGAACCGCGCGATGTCGGAGAGGTCCGCGCACAGGAACGCGAGCGGCTGGTCGCGACGCATCCCCTTGACGGTGTAGACGCGCTCGATCGCCTTCTTGTCGAACAGGTCGCACCCGATCCCGTAGACCGTGTCCGTCGGATACCCGATCACCCCGCCGCGCTCCAGGATCTCCACCGCGCGCGCGATCTTGCGCGGCTCGGGCGTGACCGGATGAACGAGCAGTCGCATGGCCCAGCCTAGCCCGGATTATTCATGAACTCGCGTCGCGAAACACGCGAGACGTCGAGCGAAGACCGATTTCGCGCAGCGAAATCGGTCCATCGCGGCGAGATCCGCGCGGCCCGGAGTTCCCCCACCGCAGGCGTACTGGACGTACGTCGAGGATGGGGGAACGAGGAAACGCGCGGAGATTGCGGCGTATCGCGGGTTGCAGCAGCGAGGTTCATGAATAGTCCGGGCTACGGTGCCGCGCCTGTCCTTCGGCGCGCGTCCACCGCGCGCGGACCGCCGGGCGAGAGGTCCAGGTAGCGCGCGAACCTCGCCCTCGCCGACTCCTCGTCACGATCCCGAGCCTCGAGGATCCCCAGGAAATAATGGGCGTCGGCGAAACGCGCGTCCGCCTCGATCGCCTGCTCGAAGGCCTCCCGCGCAGCCCGCTTGCCCGGGGCTCCCTTCGCCAGCGCCACGCGCCCGAGCAGAGTCCGCATCCGCGCCCGCAGCGACGGCGGCCTCGTCCGCCTCGCGAGCGACTCGGACGCCGAGTCCGCCTGGTCCTTCGCCGCACCCTCGTCTCCTTCCGCGAGCAGCACCTCGCCGAGGCCGAGGAGCGCCTCGGGGAGCCCGTCGTCGGCGGAAAGGGCCGCTTCGTACGATGCCTTGGCCGCTGAACGCTCGCCGGCCGCCTGCAGCGCGTCTCCTCGCAGCGCCAGGATCGCGGGCGACTTCGCGGGTCCTTGCGCCACGGGCTCGAGCATCTGTGCCGCCTCGCGGGCCTGCCCGCGTCCGAGCGCGATCTTCGCCCGCAACGTCCGGATGCGCACGGAGTCCCGCGAGCCAGCCGCCTCGTCGACCAGCCCTGCGGCCGAGGCCCACTCCCCGGCCCCGATCGCGGCCTCCGCGGCGCCGAGACGGCCCGCGGTCCTGCCCCGCGGCAGCCCCGCCGCGCGCTCGAAGATCTGCTTCGCCTCGGCCCACCGCCCGCGGTCCAGCTCGAGATCACCCGCGAGGTACAGCGCCTCGACGAGGTCCGTCTGCGTGGCGTGCGCTTCGAGCAGCGCGGACACCGACCCGTCGAGGTCGCCGCTCGCACGCAGCGCCCGGCCCTTCAGGAGCAGCGTCTCGGGGTCGGCAGGACGCAGCTCCAGCGCCTTGCCGAGCCGGCGCAGCGCGCCTCGCGCATCGCCGGCCTCCAGAAGCACGTCGGCGACCGCATGGAGCACGTCGGGGTCCGCCGCTCTCTCCCTCTCGACGCCCTCGGCCTCGCGCCGCACCGCGCTCGCTTCCCCGGCGTGCGCCCGGGCCCGCATGTGGAGCAGCTTCGCCTCCGCACTTTCGCCTGCGAGTGGGGCGACGAGGCCCGCGGCATCGGCCGCGCGCCCGTCCGCGAGAAGCGCGCGGGCCCTCAGGATCTGCGCGGACGGGTCGGACGCCGGCACCGGCTCGAGTGTCGAGATCGCGCGATCCCCCTGCCGCCGCGCGAGGTGGACCCGCGCGAGCACCAGACGTCCAGAAGGCGCGAGCGGGGCGAGCGCCACCGCACGGGTCGCCGCCGTCTCCGCGCGCGCCGGCTCGAAGGCGGCGAGCGCTTCCTCCGCGGCGAGCCTCCAGGTGCGCGGCTCGATGCACGGCTCGGCGATCACGCCCCCGAGCGCGCCGCGGGCGCCGGGCAGATCGCCGGCGCGTCGGAGGGCGCGAGCGAGCGCGACCCGCGCGACCGCGCGCGCGTTCGGTCCGAGCTCGCGCGGGCGCTCGAGCGCCTGACGCGCGACGGCCGTGGCGCCGGCGGGGTCCCCGAACGTCGCCTCGACGAGCGCCCGGGCGGCGATCGCGTTCGGCGCCTTCGCGTCCGCCAGCTGCGACGCAACTGCGCGCGCTCGATCCGCGTCTCCCGCCTCCGAATAGACCGCCGCGAGGGCCAGACGGACGGAC